>OGYX01000518.1_pt1 | contig 30302 bp, 29 predicted proteins | sample 1576601 | NCBI WGS metagenome assembly OGYX01 (sample SAMEA3541561, study PRJEB24748) | human gut metagenome | biome: human gut; feature: human-associated habitat; material: faeces | place: China | collected 2012 | reverse complement strand
TGGAAATAATGCCAATTTCTGCTGTTGTTCGATCATAAAAACACCGCCTATATTTGATAGATACATTGTACCAAATATAGACGGTATAATCTACTTTTTCAGTGCCCTCCCTTTAGGTGGTGGGTAGTTGACAAAAGGGGATAAAACAATGGCTACAAAATATTATTTATATTATGTTGAAGGAGAAGATGAAAAATTGCAAAGAAAACAAAGATGTCTTACTGATCTGATCGAATCCGGTTTTCTTATATGTGAAACAGGAGACGATGTCATGAAAGAAATTAAGTTTTACAGAAATATGAATTGCTGAAAATTACATATTAATTTACAAAGAAAGGCATAAAATGGTAGTAAATCATTGAAAATACATGTAAAAACTACCATTTAAATAGCAATTTTATTGTTTTTTCAATTTCTTTATGCTAGTATGACAATATAGATATACAGAAGATGTAAAACAAAAGGGGTAAAAATGTCTGAAATAGAGGAATTATATGAAAATTTTCCAACAATTTTAAAAGAAAAATTACAGAATAAAGAAATTGAATTTCCATCAAATACTAAGTTTGATTATGAAAAAATATATGTTTATCGAGCTGTAAGTAGAGAGATAACTGATTTCCATGAAATAGATAAAAATGATTTTCGTTCATACTTTGAACTTGGGAAAAAGCCTAAAAAACCAGTAAAAGGAAGACCGCTAAAAAATGATGATCATTGGTATGGGGTTTCTACTTTTACAAATAAAGAAATTATAGAATTTAATATGAAATTTCCGAACCCTCATAAAAAAATGGCTGCTGGTTATGTGCATTGTGAAGGCGGACCCCAAGAAACTAAGGATGAACATGTCTGTTGGTGGCTGTATAAAGATGTAGATTTGAGTAGCTTTAGAATTATGGAGGATAAAAATGAATAAAGAATTATGTTTTATTTTGGATAATAAAAATATATATTTAGATCATATATTAGTTGATTATGAATATGTTCCAATTTTTTTCTTATGTAAAGATGATGAGTGTCAATATTATTTGGCATTATGTACAGATATAGAAAATGGAGAATATATTGTTGTAAAGATATCTTTATTAAGTGTTTATAACTTATTACATGGAAATATTGCAATGAGGGATGTAATCTTAAATCAGAAAATATTTTGGAAAGTTGTTTCTGGTGACGAAATAAAAAATGATATTGTAAATAAATATCCAATTGATTATATAAATCATCAAGATTTGCCGGAGAAGGATGCAAAGTTTAAAATCCTTCAGAAACATATAAAAGAGTATGTGCAAAAATTTGATAAAGAGTTTTTTGCATCGGAACAATATGATAAAGAAAAGAGCATAAAATTAAATTTAGAAGATATAATATGTGATGAAGAATTAGCAAATATTAAATGTAAAACATATTTCCTAAAACAAACTACCTCGCTTCATTCGATTGCAGATCATTTTATATTCTCTCCTAGACATGAATAATTCAAATTCCATATATTCTTCCTCGTCAGGACTGTGTACAATGTCATAAATTTTCGTAGGAGTCACAACAAGCATTCCCTTATTGTGATTTCCGTATCGCAAACAGTCCATAATCGTTTGTGCGTCCCCTTGGTTTCCACGAGATAATCTTGTAACTTCTACGACTAAGATTCCTTTCCACATTCCTTCATAACTTTCTTTAATCATTTCCTGAATCTCACATCTATCAGCAATTGTTTCTCCGGATACGATTTCTTTATAAATCTTACCAATCGGAAGACCTTCACGTGTAGCAAAGTCTTTCAAAATCCTCTCATGTCTTGCCAAAGTTTCACCTTCTCCAAGTTTTTCAGCTTCGGCATCAGCACGACTTTTTCTTAGGTAAATGCAAAACTGATCTGATTCAGTTAACCTTAATTGTTCTGCTAAGTTCATATACCATCTTTCCTTTCTATATTTTGATTATTTGGGTACAAAAAATACACTTCTTGCAAAGTGTAGGTTAAAAATGGTATACTTTAACTGTCGGGGAAAAGTACACATCTAACCTATAGATGCAAGTAGTTTTTCTTTTTATTCCGTCCAGCTGCAACTGGACGGTTTTTAGTTTATCTATTTTTCTGATGTCAGCAAAATATATCAAATATTATGACGCGTAGTCAATAAAAATAATACACAAAGTATTTTGTATAAAAATCTGTGCATAAATTGACAGATGAGGCATAAACTATTATAATAATCATAAGTTAATCGAAGTGCATAGCACAAAACGATTAACACTGATTTGAATAAAAGGACATACAACATTAAATGTCCGGAATGACTTAAAATTAAATTAGTAACTTAAGAACAAAAGGAAAAAGATTAGTGATGTTTCTGGTGCTTTACCAGAAAAGGTTTGCTAATCTTTTTCTGCATTTTCCAGGAAATCCAGAATCATAACACAGCGTTTAAAATTTGTTGATTTCATTAATTCATCTTTCGTATCAGTTGTATCTAATTCAAATAAACATCTACAAAGAAATCTTAAGTCGGCAGAAGATAATACAGCATGATTTTTTAAAACAATACCAGATTTTTTATTAATATTTTCTTCTTTATCCATTTCTTCCAGAATATCCTTTATTTCGGATAGTTCGGGTACTTTTTTCAGTGTTTTTGAAATATTTCTACTATAAATTTTATCTATAGAGTTGTGATTTTCTATATATTTACGAAGATGAGATCCTTCTGACGGGGTAATCTCACTCTTAGAAAAATATTTATATACAGGTAAAAGTCTGGTGGTTGGAATTGATTTGAATCTTGACATACACATTTCAGTAGGATTAAAATTTTTGTTGTCATAAAGAATATCTTCAAAAATCTGATTATCACTAAGCATACCATACCCCACAGAACTTAATACGGATTCCTTATAACCAATAGCAACTGCGAGAGGTTTGTTAGATAAATCAAGTTGATCTAAGTCATCAATTCCGACAATGATTGATTTAGCTTCAGGAGAAGAAGCACTTTCATCTACAATTTTTTTAACAATTTTCTTAGTTTCACGAATTTTTTTAGGAGAAATACCAGGGGTAATTTCATTTAAAATTTTAAATACTTCAAGAAAATTATCAGTCGCTATTTCTGTAATTGGAATATCATTGCCGTTCTTTGTTGTGATAACGCGGTTGATTTCATTTAAATTTTCTTGATTTTCCTTATAGCTAATAAAAATAAAATGTTCTTCAATATTTTCTAATTCGTCAGATGTTAAACATGATAAGAAGTCAGTAATGATTGACTGAATATCTTCATCTGTAAAAGAATAACCCATAAAAATAATTGGTGATTCAGAAAATAGGATCAAAAGTTTTGCAATAAATAATTTTCTGGATTCATTAAATTCATCATAATCTTTTTCCGTGATCATAATAGTATTAGCATCGTTTGCAGAGCCATGAATTTTATAGATTTCTGCGATATTATAACTATCCTTAGAAAATAATTCATGCTGTCTTGTAAAAACAGTGTAATCATCTGGAAAAATATATTTTTCTAAAAATAAGTCATAGTTTGTTGTAATAACAGCAGAAATTTTGTTCTTTAGTTTTTTAAATTCTTCTAATTCTTTTAATAATTCTGGATTGCGGTTAAGCTTCATTTTCTTAAAATAGTTAGCAAGAAACATTTTATATGGAGATATTCCACGCTTTACCCAACTAGGGTTTCGGATATTCCCAACTTTCAATTTTATTTTGCGGTCGTAAAATGCGCTATTATATTCTTTTTCAATTACGGTTCCAAGAGCTGTATTTATTTCAAAATCGGAGAAACCTTGACGTTTAAAGGTATCAACATATTTTTGAAATTGAAAGTCATCTTTACAGAACTGAGAAAAGGATAATTTAAGCAATTCATTCCAGTTAGGATATTTCCAAAGATATCTCTTGGAAATACCAGAGCCAATAAATAATACTGGCATTTTATTACTATGGGAAATTTTATGTAAAATTGTATCCATACATTATTCTCCTATGTGAAAAGTGTTATAAAGTAACTTTGTCAGACTCTGACAAAATTATTTTGCATAAAATTATATAAATGCAAAAAGAGCCTTGGAATAGATATTATCCGAGGCTCTTAAAACATGAAATCAACATTAAAGAACCAAAGCAAAAATTTCCATATTCGAATAAAGATGATTCTGTTTCTTCATTAATAAATGAAGAATATTCTTATAGAGAAAATAATTCAAATATTGATATATGTGAAACAAAGATTTCTTATGCTGCATAGAAAGGGAATAAAAGGAAAAAAGAAATGAAGAGTATATTGAGATTAAATAAAGTTGTATTTGATAAAATTGAATTCAATCGTTTAGGATTTAAAAATGACACAGAATTAAAATTAGAGATTCAAACTAATATTGGAGAAAGAAAAGATAAAGCAGCTTATAAAGTTACTGTAATTGCCATTGGAGAAAAACCTGATGAATACACATTTCATATCAGTATTACAGGATATTTCACTTTTAGAACAGAAGATGTAGAAACTGATTTAAAAAATGAACTTATATCAAAAAACAGTGTTGCAATCCTTATGCCGTATTTACGAAGTGAAATTTCTTTATTGACTGCACAGCCAGAAACAGAAACCGTTGTACTCCCTGTGTTTAATATTAATCGTATGATGGATGATTAAAATGATTTGATTTATTAACAAGCAAAATACATGAAATCCGTGTGAGAAAAATGAAGTAAAATTAGTTTTGCCCTCCAGTCCAATTTTGGATTGGAGGTTTTACTTGCGGAAAATTATGTGACTGAACGTGCATATAATTATATAGACATCTTCGTAAGCTTAAGTTCAATCTAAGAGATAGCAGTAGGGACAAAGGATATGTCTATGTAGAAGAAAATGGTGGATATTTATTACCTGCTACAAATTACAAATATGTAGTAGGTAAAAATGATCATCTAAATGAGAAGCTGGATTTTTCAATCCTTTGCCCAGATGAAAAAGTACCGAATACGATCTTATACACGTCGATTGATAAGTTTTCTGTCAATGTAGATTCATATTATTTTGCAAATTTGATTAACTATAAAAATTGGAAACCACGACAGAAGATGTTGGATATTGCAGCAAAATATAAGAACCCATAATTAATTGAAGGAAAAGATAATGAAAGTATTTTTGAATAAAAATGATGAAATCTATCATATTTATGGTAGAATGAATAAAATATGATATAATAATGGTAAAAATAATACTTTTTTATAAACATATATGGAAGGAGGCGTGCTTATGATAATTTCGAATAATCGTAAACAATATTTAAGTGGATGGTTAAAAAACAATTATTACTCAGCTTATGAAACTCCTATTAAATTACAAAAATTTTTGTTTTTTTATGAATCATTCTCAAAAGTTAGGGACCAGATTGTCGACTTTAGTTATTTAAAAGGATACAAAAAAGGACCTGTATTTAGTCAGGTATGGGGAGATTACACAAAAGAACGTGATGAGTTCGATCAATGTATTGATATGGCTTATTTAAATAATCCAAGTAAACAGGAAATTAATGAAGAAATCGCTGAAAAATGTGCTTTTCTTGTGCAAACATTATCTCAGAAAGAATTATCAGAACTTTCCCATAAGATGCATATATGGAAATCAAAAGAACCACGAATTATGAATGGTGAATTGCAGGTTCCATTATTAGAAGAGGATTTTACAAAAGATGATGAAAATCTGATTCAAATGCTTGATCTTATGTATCCAATATCAATGATCAAAGAATCTAGCATATTAGCCATTAATGATCATTATTTTGTGTTAAAAAAGACAGATATTCCGAAATTGACAGAAATGCATTACGATGTTTTAGATACTCTAACAGATACAGAAGAATTGGTAAATCCAGTGTATGTAGAAATTGATGAAGAGGGGAGACTTGTCATTGATTAATTCAAAAGATGTTATAAGAATGAAAATACCATATCCGTCTATTCATAGCGGCTTAGCCGTAAAATCTCATATGTATATATGCAAAACAGCTGCTTCGCCATTGCATGAATTTGTTAAGTGCCAGACATTAAAACCAAAAATGATAGGATCCAAACTAACAAAACACTATTGTGATGAATTTCCAAATTCATCTAGAAATCCTTTTCAACACGCTACCAGAATTGATTGTGATAAACTTTTTATAACGAACGGAGTTCAATATCATAGCAAAATGAGAACAAATAAAAGACCTAATGTGTCGCAAAGTTTGTTTTCTGACGTGCTTTCAGAATTAGCTAAAGATGGATATATAAAAAAACATCTTGATGAACAAAAGTTGCAAGAATTAAATCCATTGATCTCAAAAATTGAGGTGTAAAATTAATTCAGTAAGCACTTCAGTAGATGACTCAAAATAACTTCTTATTAAAAAATGAGAAGTATCAAAAAAAGTAATTCTTTGGAGTTGCTTTCTTTTTTATAAAAAAGGAGAAATATTTATATTCTGATCGCAAGACTCCTGAAAATGAAGCAGAATTGTGCAATGATAAGATCAAAGATCATACAGATTGCCAGGAACGCGGAGAAGACTATCTGTTCTTAATGAAAGATAAAGAACATGAGTTTTTCATTGGATTGCGGACGATTCTTTCTTGTCTTGCGATTGCTGAAAAAGAAGAAGCAGTCCCAAGATTACCGTATGAATGGTGGCAGAAGATCAATGGGAGATATTAAGGAAGTTAACGAAGGGGAGTGAATATGATGAGGAATAATATTTTTTTTCAAAATGATAAAAAAACATTCTATTATGACTATATTTTTTTTGAAGCAGCTAGACCAATTTTCTTTTCTTGTATAGATGAATCTGGCCAATTATTTATTGTTACCTTATGTGATGATAGAAGAGAACTTCGTTGGATAGTTGCAAAAACTTCTCGAAAGCAGTTATTAGATATTATGAAAGATAAAGTAACAATGTATGATGTTTATTTAAATTCAAATGAATATTATATCATTGTAGAAAAAAATGGAGTTACAAGATGTAATCCATGTAACAAAGAATCAGTAGACACACTTGATTTTCCAACAAAAGGAGAATATTATGAAGCTGATGAAGAAGAAATTGCAAAATATATTCCCATATGTTAAAATATAAGTGCAAGTTAAATTAAGATTTCCAAAGAGAAAAAAAGATTTTTTGCTGACATTGTACAAATACCATTTGGTGTCTGTTTGCAGTATGCGATGGATAGCTTGCCGTTCGTATAATAATATCAGTAAAATCGAAATAAAATACCAGAAAATTAATTTTGTCCTCTAATCCAACTTTGGATTAGAGGCTTTTTTATGTTTTTTCGAAAAATGTAGTAGTTTGTATTGTAAACTACTACACACTGTGTTATAATAAAAGCATGAAGAGAGAATATAAGACAAATAAAACAACAACGTCACTGATCAAGTATCATTTCGTTTTTTGTTCTAAGTACCGAAGAAAGATCTTTCTAATCCCCGGTGTCGAAAAACGAATGAAAGAATTGACAAAGGAACAGTGTGAAAAGGATCAGATTGAGATCCTTGATATGCAATGTGATGTGGATCATGTATATTTATATGTAAGAGCATATCCACAGACAACAATAACAAGGATCATGGGGAGCATCAGAGAGTATTCATCGAAAATCTTAAGAAAGGAGTTTAAGGAACTATCAAAGATGAACGCTCTTTGGACAAGGGCATATCTGGTCAGCACAGAACCTTATGTTGATGAAGAAACGATCCAGTGGTATGTAAAGCAACAAAAAACAAGGGGGTAAAATAATTGGAGGTAGATTATTATGAGTAAGGTAAAAAAAGGAAAACGAGTGGCAGCAGCTGCGATGGCTGTTGCGTTATCTATGGCTACGGTAACGACTGGTGTGTTGCCGAACACAACGGTTCATGTACATGCAGAAGAAGATGGAAGTGTATATAAAAAGATTGCTGATTCAAGCGTAGATGGATTCTATTACGAGCAAAATGTATGGGGATATATACAATGTACAACAGACAAAACATTGGAATATTCTTCTTATGATGAAATGATAAAAAAACTTTCAGCAATTACAAAAAAAATCGTTCAGGAAAATGCTTATGATCGGTATAGTTTTAGTTTTCCTATAAAGATCAGTTCTGCTGCAAAGGATGAAAGATTTGAAAATGATCAAGTTAATAAAGATTTGGAGAATGAAGTATATAAAGAAGAAACGGGTGATCCGAAAGGCGGACATACAATGGCTTCTATGGGTGGTGGATTAACTAATATTTATGATATAACCTATTCAGAGTCTGAAAAAGCATATATAGGTGAAGTCACTGGAAGTGGCGGATATGGTTCCAAAAAAGATCGATATGATCAAACCGTTAAGAAGCTGAATGAAGTTATTAAAAATCTGAATTTAGATGGAAAATCTGATTATGAGAAATTTAAAGCAGTCACGAACTGGATTGTTTCAAATGTGACGTATGATTCACATTATAATGGAAAACCTAATATCCCAGCTGGTACAGAATATCCACATGACATGACAGGAGCGGTGCTTGATAAGTATGCAGTTTGCGACGGATACGCAGGCTTGTTCTACTATATGGCAAATGCAGTTGGATTAAAAGCATTATACGAGGACGGGACATCGATTTCAGAGCAAAAAGGGCATGCATGGAATCTTGTTAAAATGGACGGTGTTTATTACTATGTAGACCCTACAAATGCCTACTTTAAAGAAGACGGAGAACCGGGAAGCGAAGTATTGCATGGACAGAAATACTTTTTCACTTTGTACGCACCAGACAGTACTACGATAGAAGATACCTACAAAAATATATCACAGGATGACTACTTGAAAGAGCATTCTGTATGTAAAGGAAATCACAATCTTCGAGAGAATGGAGGAAAATCTGCTCAATGTACAACACCTGCTACAATACATTATGAATGTACAAACCCTGGCTGCCTATATGAATACGATGTAGAATCATCCCCAGCTTTAGGACATGCATGGGATGAAGGCAAAATCACACAGGAACAATCCTGTGATAATCCAGAAATTACAACATATACATGTACCAGAAGTAATTGTAAAAAGAAGAAACAGGTAGAAACCAAACCCGCACTTGGTCATACATGGGATGAAGGAAAGATCACAAAAGAAGCTACCTGTTCCGAAACAGGAGTTAAGACTTATACATGTAGTCGCTGTGGGGGAACAAAGACCGAAGATATTCCAAAAACAAAACATAACTATGAAGAGCATGTAGTAAAAGCTCCTACTTGCACAGAAAAAGGTGTTAGCTATTATGTATGTAAAAACTGTGGACTTACAACATCAAGACGACAGACACCTGCGACTGGGCATATCCATACAGAAGTACGGAATCAAAAGGATGCAACTTACAAAGAAGAAGGGTATACTGGAGACACTTACTGTAAAGATTGTGGTAAAAAGCTAGAAACAGGAACCGTGATTCCTAAACTTGTAGAAACAGAACATGATTATGGCGAATGGGTTCTTGATCAGGCTCCAACGTGCAAAAAATACGGGGCAAGGCACAGAATCTGCAAGAACTGCGGAGATCGAGAGGTCGATGTGCTTGACAAGGTCGATCATTCATGGGAACTTGTCTCAACGACACCTGCTACATGCACCATTGGAGAAATCCAACATTATAAGTGCAGCGTTTGTGGAAAGACAAAAGATGTGACATTAAGTAATCCATTAGGAGAGCATTCCTGGGATGAAGGAAAGGTAACCAAAAAAGCTACCTGTACGGAAGATGGAGAAAAGACTTATACCTGTACTGTCTGCAATACGACAAAAACGGAAGTCATTCCAGCAACAGGACATCAGCACAAAGAAGTAAGAAACGCAAAGAAAGCTACCTGTACCGAAGATGGCTATACAGGAGATACTTACTGCAAGGACTGCGGAGAAAAGCTAGAAGCAGGTTCTGTGATCAAAAAGCTTGGTCACACATGGGATAACGGAGTGATTACAAAAGAAGCAACAGAAACAGAAGAGGGTATCAAAACTTATACCTGTAAGACATGTGGTGAAACAAAAACAGAAAAGATTCCAGTTGCATCCCACCATTGGGATCAGGGAACGATCACAAAGAAAGCTACTTGTACAGAAAACGGAGAAAAGACGTATTATTGTACCGATGCAGACTGTAATAAAACATATGTAGAGACGATTCCTGCCACTGGACATTCTTGGGATGATGGAAAAGTGACCGAAGCAGCGACCTGCAAGAAAGAGGGAATAAAAACCTACACCTGCAAGAACTGTGGAGAGACAAAGACAGAATCCATTCCAAAAACAGAACATCAGTGGGATAACGGTAAGGTTACAAAAGAAGCTACCTGCAAAGAAGAAGGAAGCAAAACCTATACCTGCAGCATTTGTGGTGACACGAAAACAGAAACAATTCCAAAGAAAGACCACACATGGGATGAAGGAAAAGTAACCAAAAAAGCAACCTGCACCGAAGATGGTTTAAAAGTCTATACATGTAAAAATTGCGGAGAAACAAAAGAGGAAACCTTAAAAGCAACAGGACATCAGCACACAGAAGTCCGCAATGAAAAGAAAGCAACTTGTACAGAAGATGGTTATAGCGGAGATGTATATTGTAAAGACTGTGGAGAGCTGATCAAAAAAGGTTCTGCGACAGAAAAATCCGATCATGACTGGAAAGTAACCAGTGAAGAGAAAGCTACTTGTGAAAAAGATGGTTCTAAGACATACACTTGTGCAGACTGCAAAGAAACAAAGACAGAGACGATTCCTGCCACTGGACACAAGTTTGGTGATTGGCAGACCGTAACAACACAGAGTGTCTTTACCGGTGGAGTGCAGAAACGGATCTGTAATGTCTGCGGAAAAGAAGAAACCAGAAATGTTGGCAATCAGCTGAAAGCTACGATCAAAACCAATGCATCATCCTTAAAGCTGAAACGCAAACAGGCAACAAAGAAATTTGTGGTAAGTGGACTTGCAGCGGGAGATTCTGTAAAATCTTGGACAAGCAGCAATCAGAAGATTGTAAAAGTTTTCGGAAGTAGAAACGGAGCGTGTACGATCAAAGCAGGAAATAAGACTGGAAAAGCTAAGATCACGATTACACTGGTATCAGGACTGAAAAAGACGATCAATGTAACCGTTCAGAAAAATGCGGTTGCTTGTACATCCATTAAAAATGTACCGAAAAAAATAACATTAAATGCGAAAAAATCTTATCAGTTGAAACCAGTGATCAATCCGATCACATGCACTTACAAAGCGATATATAAGACTTCTAACAAAAAGATCGTAAAAGTGACATCAAGAGGAAAAATCACAGCTGTAAAGAAAGGGAAAGCAAAGATCACAGTTATGGTAGGCAAAAAGAAGTTTGTATGCACTGTAACAATCAAATAAGGACTATTTGCCGAGTAGTTCACGAAAATAGAGCACCAGAGATATCCACAGTCAATTTGACTGTGGATATCCAACAAAGGAGAATAATTTTTATGAAAGTAATAAAGTACCTCACAGTATTTTGCATGATGATATGCGTGATCATGCAATTAAATACGAATGTATCAGCAAATGAAAATAATATATGTTATGTCGCTCACAGAGGATATACAAAATATGCACCAGAGAATTCAATTCCTGCATTCGAAGCCGCAGGAAAAGAAGGTTTTCAAGCAGTGGAGTGTGATATCCATGAAACTGCCAAGGATAAAAAGGGGAAACGTAGATTTGTGATCATGCACGATCAAACATTAAATCGTATGTGTGGATTATCTGGAAAAAATGTATATCCAAAGAAATTAACATATCAAAAGATTCGAAACAAATATTATATCAAAACAGGAAACAATATTGAATCATATACAAAAAAACAATTAAGGATACCGTCTCTTGAGGAGTATTTGAATATTTGTAAAAGATATCATATGAAGCCCGTAATTGAAATCAAGCAAAAGATGAAAAAAGATACGATCAAACGACTGTATCAAAGTCTAAAAAAAGCAAAAATGCAAAATCAGGCAGTCGTCACTTGTAAATACAAACAACAGCTTACTTATATGAGAAAATATGCACGTAAAATGCCATTAGAATATGTTAGGCATGATTTTACTCAGAATGATCTCTCATGGATGAAGAAGTATCATATTAATGTAAGTATTAACAAAAATATCTTGTCGGATGATATGATTCAGTTATTTGAAGCAAATAATATAAAGATTAATATCTGGACGATCAATAATAAAGATCAATTATATAATTTTACCAACAAAGGAATAAAAATTGTAACAAGTGATGATGCTTTGTGGAAAGAGTAAGAAGGATGATCTCACAGTCTTTGAACTGTGGGATCGTTATTTTTATCGAGAAATATCGGAAAAGGAAACAAAAGAAAAATAATATAAGATTTAGAATATAAGGATAAAAAAGGAAAATTTACGAATTCAGGAACGACAGAGTACATTTTTTCAATTGGTAGAGTGACAAAAAAATACAGGACATCTTTGTGCAAGATGTCGAAAAAAATAAAAGTGATTGAAATGAATATATGATATTTGTATAATCAACTTATATAAAACTTAATCAATGGGGAGTTATCTATCTTTCAGAAGATGCGGAATCTGTCTTAGATGGAAATGATCAAAATAAGGGTGAGGAAACATAGAAAACAGCCAATGGAAAAGCATAGGAGGATGTTTATGAAAAGATATGCAAAGATCTTTGTCAGTTGTCTGTTGACCTTTACGATGGTTTTTACATCCGTGCAATGGTCTGCGATCGTGAATGAAACGACTATGGTAGGAGCAGCAGAAACGGTACCGAAAGAGAAGAAAGAAGTTGTTGAAGAAGAGAACACGAAAGATTCGACCACTTTCCAGATGGAAGATGGAAAGAAACAGACGGTCTTTTACGGACAGGATGTCCGGTTTGAAGATAAGAATGGAGATCTTCAGGAGTACGATCCAAGTCTTGTCAGGGTAACGGAATCAAAGAGTGAGCATGGTGAGGATCTAAAGGATTATCAGTATGAAAATAAAGAAGGAGATAAAAAACATTATCTTCCCAAAGATCTGTCCGAAGAGACACCGGTCTTAATGGAAAATGGGAAATATCAGATCTCTTTTGCACCGATCTATGGACAGGAAACAAAGAATGAGGAAGAGAAGAAAACGGAGGATCCTGGAACAGACTCTGTGGAAGATGCTGTCTCACAGGCAGAGGAAGCAGTAAGAAGCATTTCAGCGGATGGATCTTCCGAAAAAGAAACCGCAGAAGATACGGAAGACGCCCTGACATCGGTCAAAGAGCTGGACCGACAGGCGATCGAAGATCTTCCTGTGGAAGATGCACAGGGAGAGAAAGAAGAAAAACCAGTGAAAGTCTCCTATGAATCCCAGAAGAAAGAATGTACATTTTCTTACCAGTCGTTAAACATGGGGATCAAGGAAAGTATCGTACTGACCAAAGCTCCAGAAGGAAATGTTTTAAAATTCCGCTTTCAGGCAAAAGGACTGGTCCCAAAGAAAAATATACTGGATGGCGGGATCAGCTTCCTAGATGAAAAAACAGAGGATCTGGTCGCAACACTGGAAGCTCCAAACATGAACGATCATACAGGAAAGGCATACAGTGAGAAGCTTTCCTATGACATTGAACCAGATGGCGGAGAAGATTCTTATCTGTTAACACTGCATCTGGATGAAGATTACTTTCAGGACAAAGACAGACAGTATCCAGTCACGATCGATCCGACGGTCACATGGACCGGATCCACGGATTTCTGGGATGTCTATGTAATTAATGGATCTTATAAAAATACGAACTTTTATGACAATGGAGTTACAGTCATGATGGCTGGAAAATCAAAACAGGGTGTCTGCAGGACATATCTGCGTTTTAAAGATTTTACAGCAAAGATCAAAGGAAAATATGTAGACAGTGCAACGCTTACGATGTATGAAACCGGAAGCAGCCAGAGTGGACAGACAATCGAGGCAAGAAGAGTTACAGAAAACTGGACCAGACCTGGATTGAAATGGAGTAACCGCCCGGGATATAGTACGAATTATGGAAATGTAAAAACAACAGGGACTGCAAAGAAAGCAAGAAGCATTAATCTGACGGAATATGCGAGACAGTGTGCATCCGGTAAGATCACATCGTATGGTGTGATGTTAAAAAATGCGGACGAGACAAAGAGTTATGGACAGTTTTACAGTTCCAGAGCATCATCAAACCGTCCAAAGATGTCAGTAACTTATTATGATGGACCGACAACGGCATCATCTGTCAGTGTTACACCGCAGTATGCAAACAACGATCATCAGAAGACATTACATGTAAACTGGGCAGGCATCTCATCCCATTCATTAAACCGTGTGGAATACAGGATTGCAAACTGGGGAAATGGAGAAGAAACAGGTGATTATGTTTCATATTCTTCATCTACAAAGATTGGAACGAGTGGAAACGGAAGTGCGGATATTGACTGCAGTACGATGCCGGAAGGCCATTATAAACTTGTTGTAAGAGGAGTAGACAACGGTTATATTGCAGGTTGGGGAGCAGCAACATGGTTTACGATAGACCGCACGGCTCCGAAAGCAGGGGATATATCCTTTGAGGAAGGAAATGATGAGAGCGAACCATCCGGTTCTCTGAATCCGAGACTGGAGGTCGAGATCTTAGATGAGAATGCATCCTATTTTAAATACCGTCTGGAAGGAACCTCAACTTACCATGAAAGTGCAAGGGCGGATGAAGATGGATACGCCTATGCAAATGTTTCGATTCCGGCAGACAGCATGACAGGAAGAACAGAGTATCAAGTTTATGTGATCGTTGTTGATAAAGCAGGGAATGAAAGCGGGGAAACAAAAGTATCCTATTATTATACGGATGCCTCAAAAGCACAGGATTATGCACCAACCAATGTAAAGGTCAGAAAATCGTATGGAAAGAATGTCATCTACTGGGATAAGAGAGAACTGACAGACAGTATCTATTATGCAGTTTACAGGGGGGAATCCGCGGATTTCACACCGGATGATTCGACACTGGTACGTGGTGCGATCAAAGATTCCTACTGCATGGATACCAGAGTGGGAGATGGCAAGAGTTACTATTATAAAGTACAGGCACAGAAACTGGCAATGGATGGAACGATCAATGGAAAAAGTACGGATGCATTATCAGAAAAAGTGGCACAGGATACACAGGAAGAATATGAAAAAAGACTAGGAAGCAAAGATTACAGAGACAGCATGGAGATCAGCACGCCCAATGGGACAGGATCCGTGGAAAAATCCCAGGGGAATCTGATGTATGAAAGTACAGATTTTTCAATTCCATCACTGCTTTTGAATCTTGAACTCACAAGAACCTATAACAGCCAGTCAGATAAAGAAGGAATGCTTGGAAAAGGATGGTATGACAGTTTTCATAAGGAATTATACCAGCTGGGAGATGATCTTGTATTTCAGGACAGTGACGGAACCTATCTGACATACAGTCCACAAAAAAACAGAAGTGTTGATGTTTCTTATCAGAATGAGGAGACAAAGGACTATGCACTTTCATTTAATACAGAAGATGATGTAAAAAGATCATCAAATGGGGATCAGAGAGCAGCGGCATATACAAGACTTCAGAATGCTGCTTCTGAAAATATCTTTGGAAGTGCCATTTCCAATAAAGGAAATTATCGTCCGGGGAAAAAAGACGATGATAGTGAAGACAGTGGAGCATCCGAAGGAGAAAAGGAAGTGATCACGGTGTCCAATGTCGGAAATATCCATATGAAGGATGGTATGACATATGCATTTGATGGGAATGGTGAGATCACAAAAGCAGAGGACAGTAATGGCAACTATCTGATCTATCAGTACGATGAAAAAGGAAGATTATATAAGGTTGTTTCCAATCTGAACAAAGAACTGGTTTTTACATATTATGAAAACGGAGAACAGGAAGATCTGTTAAAGAAGATCGATCTTGCAGATGGAACAAAGGTTGTTTATTCATATGCTGAAGGGAAACTTACGAATGTTTCTCACAAAAACAGCGGAGAAACAGCTTCTGTGGATCAGACATATGCTTATGGAAGTAATGGGAAGATGAGCAAGATCATCGATGCAAAGAAGAACGGGTACCAAATCGCTTATACAGGAGAAAAAGCAGAAAGATTTATCCGTCCGAATGGAGAATACCAGCAGCTTTCTTATGGAGATGGAACAACAACGGTATCTTTCCACAAGGCAGACGGAACCAAAACAGCACAGGATTCCATGAGTTTTGACAAGAATACAGGAAAGATCCTGAAAAAGACGGATGCCAATGGAATTGAAAGCAGTTACAGTTATGATGATGGAGGAAAAGACGGAGAACAAAATGGCTGGGTAAATGAGTATCTTGTAAGAAAGATCAAAACGGAAGTGGATTATCAGGAGCTGGATGCTGCCGGACTGGTGAAATTTTTGAAAACAAACAAGGAAAAAGAAGAAACATTTACGATCGCCAGTATCGAGTACAATGAAAACGATGATGTCATCTCTGAGACCGAAGAAAACGGAGATATAACAAGCAGTGAGTATGAGGATGAGAAAAATCCATATCTTCCAACAAGCGAAACTACAACGAATGGAAATGACTTTATTTCACAGACTGTTTATGAATATGATCCCAAAGGGAATGTAATATCAGAAACAGATAAAGGCGAAAATAAAAAAGAAGAAACCAAAACAGTTACATCCTATGATGATCACGGACAGCCAACAACAGTCACGACAACAAAGGAAGGAGCTCCTGATTCTGTAGAACAAACGACATATCAGGATACTGTACAGGGAACGACACAGACAACAACAACGACACAGGGAGAAGAGAAAGAGACATCTGTGATAAAAACAGATGCCATGGGGCGTGAAATAGAAAATACCAGTAAAGACAGGAAAGGAAATATCTTAAGCAGTACGGAAACATCGTATGATTTCATGGGAAGAGCGATACAGACGAAAGTAACATCCGATGGAGTGACACAGACAGAATCTAAAACATATGATGATAACGGAACGGTGGCAACAGAAACCAGTGCATCAGGAATAAAGACAGCGTATCGTTATGATTCACTAAACCGCGTGATCAAAGCAACAGAATCAGCAGACGGAACAGATACTGTCACGGAAACTTCCTATGGATATGAAGATGCACAGATTCATACGTTGAATGGAATGAAAGACTATCAGGATCTGAGCGTTCAGACAACAAAGACCAATGGACATGTCAGTGAAAAGTCATGGACAGATACAGCGGGGCAGACCGTCAGAAGTTTCAGCCATGGATTATATACGGATCATGTGTTCACCAGTGACGGAAAAGAGATCGCAACGATCAGTCTTGGAACAAAGACTTCCGGAGATGGAAAGATTGCCTTGCAGTTATATGACAAAGAAGGAAAACAGACAGCTGCGATCCAGAATCCAGAGATCACAAAAGGGACTTCTGATGCCGCAGTAAAGGTTGGAAACAGTTCCATCTTACAGAAAACAGAGTATGACACAAAAGGAAATGAGACAACAAAAACCGATGGCAATGGAGATCAGATATCCTATGCTTATGATGACCAGAATCGTGTAACCGAGATCACGCAGGGAGGACAGAAGACAAAAGTTTCCTATCAGGTGAATTCAGACGGATCAACGACAACAAGTGTTACAGATGCGAATGGACATGTCAAGCAAGAAACAGCCAGTGCATCCGGATCAGTGACAACAACATCGGATCTTGGAGACGGTAGTGAATCCATTACAACAAAGTATACCTATGATGACCGTGGAAATAAGCTATCAGAAGTCTATGCTAATGGGGCGAAAAAGACCTATGAATATAACAACCGGAATCTTGTTGTAAAAACACAATCTTATGACAAAGAAGGAACAAAAACACTGATCAGCCGGTATCGTTATGATGATTATGGGAAGTTGCTGGAGATGACAGATTACAGGGTATCATCTGAAACAGAGACTGCGTATCGTTATACAGAATATACTTATGATCAAAGAGGAAGGATCACAGCATTTGCAGAGATCAGTCAGAACGTCCAGCCAACGGCAGATGATATCAAAGCCCATCAGATCCGGTATACTTATAATGAGAATGGAAATCTCAGTAAGGTATCCTATCCGACCACCAAAGATGGAATCCAGTCATTATCTTATATTTATGATGAAAACGGATGGCTGCAGGAGATCAAAGGAGAACTGCATTCCAAGGGGCAGACAACAGAGAAAGTCCTCAGAAGTTACAGTTACGATGCGTATGGAAAGGTCAAAGAGATCAAGGACTACAGAAATCGGTTAAAGAACGGTGCTCAGGCAGTTCAAAAAATCTATACCTATGACAGTTTTGACCGTGTCAAAGAGATGACCTACACAGATCTTGAAACAGGAAAAGTGATGGAATCTTATCAGTACAGCTATGATAAGAACTCTAATATCACAAAGAAAACGCAGGTCAATAACTATCCGAAGGAAGATGCAGACAAAGTTAATGAGACAAAATCTTATACTTATGATACACTTGGACGACTGACAAAGACTGTAACAACAGATCATAACAAGGATGATAAGACAAAGACGGTCACATATACCTATGATAATGTTGGAAACCGGCTCAAAGAAGATGATGGAACAACGACAACATCGTATACTTATAACGGACTGGATCAGTTACAGACAGCCACAAAAGAAAAAGGAACCGCAGTTGACGAAGTCCGCCAGTACAGCTATGATGCCAATGGAAACCAGACGGATGTCAAAAACACAAAGACTGGACAGACAGAATCCTATACTTATGATGCAGAGAACCGCTTAAGCAAAGTATCTGTGACCGATAAAGACGGAAAGACAGCCGTGATCCAGCAGAACCGTTATAACGGAGACGGACAGAGAATCCAGAAAGTGGAAGGAAGCAAAACAACGAACTATTACTATCAGGACGGAGTAGTTTCCTATACAACCGATGGAGATAACAGCCAGACATCCCAGAACCTGATCGGAACGGATGGAAATATCCTTGCAACACAGAGATATGGAAGTGACCATACGGACTATCTGTTGTATAATAAAGATATCCAGGGAAGTAGCACAAGTCTTGTAAAAGAAGATGGAAGTGCCGATGCAACGTACCGGTATACAGACTTTGGAGAGACAAAGATCAACGGAGATAATAAGGTAGAGAATGAGGTTTGTTATACAGGTGGAATCTATGATCAGAGGACAGGACTGTATTATCTGAATGCAAGGTATTATAATCCGGAAGATGGAAGGTTTGTGACAGAGGATACTTATCGAGGAGAAACAAATGAGCCTGATACACAGAATCTGTATGCTTATTGTGCGGATAATCCGGTGAATTATGTGGATCCTAGTGGACATAAATATGATAAGCATGCTGCTGCAAATTATGCACTTCGTTGGGGAATGAGTTTTAATCCTGAATATGCTAATCATACAGGGCAGGGTGACTGTACTAATTTTGTATCACAATGTGTACATGCAGGTGGTGTTCCGATGCGAAGACCACGTAGTGTATATGCACGTCCTGATATATATAGAACAAATATGTATTGGTATTCAGTAAGATATAAAAATTACAGGAATGCATATAGGTGGAAAGAAACAACTGCTTGGACAACTGTAAAGGGATTTTTTGCACATTGGAAATTTAAGAAAAACACAAAGATTATTAAATGCAAAAATCTAGAAGAATTAAAGAAAAAAGTAGATCTAGGAGATATTGTACAATTACATAGTAGAAAGGAAGGCTGGCATCATTCAATTATAATTTCAGTTAAAGAAAGTTCGAAAATTTGTTATGCAGGGCATTCAAAACGACATAAATGGGCCAATATAAATAAGATAAAAAAAGGTCAAGATAAATATAGAATTATTAGATTCAAATAAAATTGAATTATTGTACGTATTTAGATATTTGGTTCGCTTAAGATAATCAAAAACTAACTAAGAATAAATAACAAATACACTAAGTGAACCAAATATCAATATAAGAATAGTTATATTAAAAAATAAGAAGATGAAAAATCTTAATATTTAAAAAGTGTTGAAATATTTTGAAACGGAGGGCAAGTATGAAAAAACGTAATATTGCAATTTTTTTAATAATCAGTATATTGGTTATTTTAGGGATAGTTAAAAAAATTCAAAATATATATGAATTTCCTTATCTGTATGTGATAAGTGATGATAAAAAATGGAAAGCATATGCATATCCAGCATATGAAGGTGGTCAGTGGACTGGTGAAATGTTTTTTTTAGGAAATAAGGAAGGAGATGTGGGAAAAATTCAGTATTCAGTTAAATACAATGGAAAAGAAAATTATTATAATGGAGAGATTAAACCTACGAAGTACGATATTCATAATACGGAGACAGATGAAAAAATTATAAAAGAAAAAAGAAATAAGGTTTATGAATTATGGGAATTTGCGGAATTTGATGAAAATGAAAATAATAAAATAGAAATAAGAGTTAATTGGAAAGAATCAAATAAACAACATAGTCAAGTATTAAAGTTAAAAATGTATTATGGAAGGACTAATTACATATTAAGAAGAGTAAAAAGATTTTTATTATAATGCAATACCTTTAATATTTTACTTGGCTATATATAAACATGATAACGACAAAGGATATTGGAAAAAACAACAAACAGAGGAGCGAGGAATATGAAAAAAATATGGATCCTGACCCCAAAAGCCGTCTTGCCATGGAAGAATTCTCCGGGGCTACAACGATCTCTGTCTTTCAGGAATTTTATATCGGTCTCCTTTTTTCCAATCTGTCTTCCCTGGTGAAAAATCAGGCAGATGAGGAGATCCAGTCCACCTACAAACGAACGAATCAATACCGTTATCAGGCAAACCGTTCTTTCATTATTGGCCACTTAAAATCGTTGTTTCCTAAAATATTGTGCTGCTTATTGGAACTGTCCGCAATTGACCATTTATATAAGGAAGCCCTTCGGTGTAAATCTCAGATCATACCGGAACGATCATTTCCACGGAAGAAAAATAAAGCGATTGGACGAACGCATTTTAGGAATAAAAAAGTATCTTTTTAATCTTTTGCATTTCAAAAAATAGTATGATTTATATAGCTTTATTAAAGTGTGCCTTCTTTTCAGATTTTGCTTCCTTTTTATTTTTTTAGTTGAAAAATACTTCTACTTTTTTACAAATTTCCTTAAGTTGACCACATTGTATAAGACCCTTGGGGTCAGGCACCCTTAAGAAATTCGAACAAAATACACATTTAATTTGACTCGTGGAGGTGATAGCAAGAAAAAAACTTAGAGCATAGAAGTTGTAGAAAAATTGCAAAAGATAACAAGGCGGTATGGAATTTGGAACTTATACAATAAAAAGAAAGCATTTCTAAAGCAAAATTGGAAAATCCTTTCACAATCCAATACAAGGATGTGATATAAATGATAAGGAAAAGAATATTTCAAGTATTGAAAATTATTTTTGTATTAATAGTAACTCAACTTTCCTAGCTAATATCGCTAAATAAAGCCTGAATAAATGTGGCTTGAGATGCAATCCATTCACTTACTTTACATTTTATAATAGATGTGATATCAGCGGATAATGTTAAAATGTGTTCCACAAACAGAGCCATAAGGCTCCGCAGTGCATTGGTTAGATCCATGTCCTGAATATCATCACAGAACATGAAGAATAATTCGCCATACGTTTTCTGGTCATTTTGGTTTCTTCTGATCCATTCCAGAATAATAAATTTAAGTGCTCGAATAAATTTAAGTGCTCGTAGACCATATGAAGTCAGAAAACAAGGAAAAAGAGATGCAATAAAACACGAAAACGTAGTGAAATCAGAAAAGTAAGTAGAAAAATCATAATAAACCAAATAATATAAAAAATATCAGATTTTATAAGGGCTACGGTACCTTAAGTATGTTATACAGAGAGAAGAAGCAGACCACGAAGTCAGTGAGACATTAACAAGCACACAGGGAAAAATGACACAGGAAGCTATAACTTCTTATGATGCGATGGGAAGGGAAGTTTCAAGTACTGACCAGAATACAGGAGGTATGATTACGATGCGAATGGAAACCAGACAGATGGCAAGCAGGCTTGTGAATTTCCAGAACTAGCAGAAAAAGACAGGTTTCAGGCGATTCATCAAGAAATTGTAAAAATGAAGAGCATTCCAGATCAGTCAACCGATCTTTATGGACAGTCTTCTAAAGAAGATATTGTACAGATCAAAAACCATGCCGCAGCAATGGAACTTCAGATCGGACAGGCTGTTCTTCGGATCAGTAATCAGACCGATCCACGGTTACTGGAACAGACATTAAAACTTATAGGAGCATTCTCATTTTGTGGGAAGAGTAAGAAGGATGATCCCGCAGTCTTTTGGCTGTGGGATTTTTGTATATCTTTAGAATTTTAGAATAATTTCATAAAATACGCATAAAATAAAAAATATGACACATATTGATAAAAAATATGATTTTTAGTATAATAAAGGAGTGTTATTTCGTGAATTACGAATTTAAAATTTCAAGGGGGAAAGATAAAATGATAGTGATGGATGTTAAAATCAATAATTTTTATGCGTTTAAAGATTTTCATATGAACATGTCATATCCAAAAAAAATAGTTAATTGAATGAAACGTAATATGGAAGAATGGGAAAGAAAGCATCCATAAGAAAAGATTCTCTAAGAAGAAGCTGGACAATGAATTTGAATTAGGGTGAAAAGTGGAAAAGAAGACAAGGATTATATTTTCTTAAAATCTTATATGTGAAAATAAAATGGTAGAATTTCTCTCATATTTATAATGAAGGAGTAGTTTATGTTAATTTCAAAAGCAATTCAAGAATATTGCTCGTTTGGTCCTAAAGAAACAGGATTTTTTGTTCAGACGGATCAATATGGGTACTGGAATATCATTGTTGAATTTGAAAGCCCATTAAAACTAATCGAGCACGAATGCGTTCAGTTTGACATTCTTCCAGCACACTTCGATTATACAATTGGAAAATGTCCAAAGTTAGAAACATTATGGAGAAGTTATTGTAAAGAACGAAAAATTCGATTAAATTCTGTTCATCGTATCCGAATTCTTACAGGATGGACGGGACTTTTTTAAGAAAGGAGAAAAAGAATAATCCCGCGGTCTTTTGGCTGTGGGACTTTTTTTAAAAAATTCTTTTGGTACAAAGAGATTAATTTTATTGCACAAAAATAAAATTAATGATAAACTGTAAATGAACTGATCATGGTTCATCTGATAATTTATACGTTTATTAAAAACAACCAATAAAAACAGTCACATTTCCAAATGTTATGGCAGTGTGACTCTTTTATTGCAATGATATAAAGGAGTCTGTTGATAATGTTGCGTACAATCGAAATGTACACAAATGAATATAAAGAAACAACAAAAAAGGAAATTCGAAAGAAAAAAGGACAGTTTTTTACACCGGCAGAGGTTTCAATGAGAATGGCTGCTGTAGAAAGTGAATATCCGAAGAATCAATGGATAAGGGTATTAGATCCAGGAGCAGGAAACGGCATTTTATCTTTTGCTGTGATTGATAAATTACTAAGAAGTGGGTATAAACGGCTCGATATTACACTGATTGAAACAGATACAGAGATTTTACCAGTCTTAGAATATACAATCACTAAAATTAGACAAATCTGTGAATCATATCATGCAGCATGTACTATCCATTATATTGATCAAAATTTCGTGTTATGGGAATCCTCCTGTTTATATGATATCGTCATATGCAATCCTCCATATATGAAAATAAGAAAAGATTCTATCGAAGCAACGGCAATGAAGGCATATGTATATGGACAGCCTAACCTATATGGATTGTTTATGGCAAAAGCAGTAGAATTATTGCGTGATAATGGACAGTACGTTTTTATTACTCCCCGTTCGTGGACTTCTGGAAAATATTTTACGAAAGTACGGAGCTTCTTACAAAAAGAATTGAACATAAAAGAAATCGACCTTTTTTCAAGTCGTGATGAAGTTTTTCAGGGAGAGAAAGTTCTTCAGGAGACAATGATCTTATATGGAGAAAAAGGACAGATTCAAAATGAGAAAATTAAAATTAATATTCTTAAAGACGGAACTTTAGATACAGGAAACAGTTTTTTTGCAGCAGCAGATCAGATTAAGTTTAAAGGATCAGAACAATATCTGCTTTTACCAGAAAATGATCTTAAAATTATAGATATAATGTCTGATATGACAGATTCTTTTGAGTCAAGTGGATATCGTTTCAAAACGGGACCAGTTGTAGAATTTCGAAATTTAGGGCATATTCATGCACAAACCCATATATAAAAATTGAGATAAAGACAGGAAAGGTTTATTTGATGATTACTATCAGAAATAGTTCAACTGTGCTTATAGAGGATTATGAAAAAACATAATGACCAAAAAACAGGATAAAAAAATCATGGTATAGGACTTAAAAATGTGCGTGAAATAGTGTGTCGAAATAATGGAAGATTTTCTCTAGAAGGTAATGGAGAAGAAGTATCTGCAAAGGTAATATTAAATTTAAAATCGATCGTTGACGGAGTTATAGTGGAAAATATGCAGAATTATGATATTCTCTTATTAAAGGAGGGTATTTTTTATGATTGCATGTTTGGTTACTAGTAATTCAAAAATCAAAATACAATCGTCAGACTCAAAAAATATCAAAGAAATAACAAAAGTAGACTTAGATGAAATTCTTGCGAGTCATTCTACGGAATGGGTATATATAGGGCGACCATTGAGATGAAGTTGCCCATTGAGGCTAGCGATGATGATGGGATATTGACTAAGAATGGAACAATGATATATGGTAAAGAAGATGATGCAGTAACAATAGGTGTGCAACCGCTAAAAGATGAAACTGGTAATGTTTCTTTTGAGGGAGTAAGGACACTTATTACTATTAATGAATCTACAGCATCTAAAGAATATACTTTTGCTTATGATCTACCAGAGGGATATTCATTGATAACTGCAAAAGATTATTATCGTGATATAATTGACAATGAAGCGGTAAATGAAAATGATTATGATACAGGTGAAGTTTATATTGTTAATAAAGATAACGTAATAGATACAGTTATTGATGCAGCATGGGCTGTTGATGCAAATGGGAATGATGTGGATACATACTATGTTGTCAACGGAAATATTTTAACACAGGTTGTTAATTTTGATGAAAAAACGACATTTCCTGTTATTGCAGATCCATCTGCATGGAAAATTGCAAAATGTGTAGCTGCAATCGGTTTGATCGTTGCGGGTACAGTTATTGCGGCAGCGAAAGTTGCAAAAGTAGTAAAATACATTAAGACCCTAGGCGGAGTTAAAAAGGCTGCAAAATTGGTTGTGTTGGCTTATGCCGCAGGTGATGCGAAGAAGTATGCTCAGCATATAGGAGGCTCATTTAAAAATCTGTGTGAAATTATACTTGGAATAGATATCATTAAATCGCAATGTAAATTTTAGAAGGAGTTTATGGAATGTTTAGGATTTTAGAGAGTTTTCTATTGTTGGTTTTCGGAATTGGAATTTTATGTGAACAGTATACCCAATATCGAAACAACGTATCTAAAAAGAATTTATTCTTGTTTATAACAGTAATTATATTGATGATTTGTGTTGAAGCGAGGTATGCCTGTGAGAAACAGGTGCTGGAGAGGGCTGTCGTTAACGGCAGCCCAGTAAATGATTTAAAGTATGTGCGATACCATCTTCATTATTTGTAAGTGTTACTTCATCAGCAGCATCTTTTAAAGCATCGCATGCATTTCCCATAGCGACACCATGACCTGCAAACTGGATCATTTCCAGATCATTTTCTGCATCACCAAAAGCAATGACCTCAGATGGATCAATGTCAAGACCTTTGCATACATTGGAAAGACCAGAAGCTTTGCTGGTACCCACAGGAATTGCTTCAATATAATAAGGAGCAGTACGGACAAAAGTGACCTGATCTCTAAATGGCATTCCGATCGTTTCTAAAACATCATAAGTTTTTTGAGGATCGACAGCAGTAAGGATCTTATTTAAATGAAAATCAAGATGTTCTGTCAAGGAAGGAACCTCAACATACTCCATAGAATCATTCAATGCCTCTTCTTTGACGCGATATCCATTCTTGTCTGTGACATAAAGAACTTTCCCATCATCAATGATCGGATTTACAGGATAATCTTTCAAATGTTCTAAAATCTCTATTGCGAGATCATCTGGGATGTACTTATCATATAAAACTTCATTTGTAGTAGTATCTACAACCTTTCCGCCATTGTAAGCAACGAGCATTCCATGATGTTCATTTAGCTTCAATAGATCTCTGGCATGAAAAAGACCAGGGAGAGGACGGCCGGAAGCAAGAGCAATGCGGATTCCCATTTCCTGAGCTTTGATCATGGTATTTAAAGTATCAGAAGTAATCTTGAGTTGGTCGTTATAAAGAGTTCCATCTAAGTCAACGGCGATTAATTTGTATTTCATAAATTGTGTCCTTTCTATATGTTTTAATTCGTTCTTGTTGTTTGGTTCGTCAAAGAATATAAATTGTTTATTTGTGTAGAAATAATTTATATCAGTGACACTTATAACATATTATAACTGGAAAGAAAGTAGGTTGTAAAGTGTCAAAAATGGACGAGGAGTGTATACAACATACAAGCTAAAAATATCTATAAAGATAGAATGAAAATTTATATATTAGAAATTAAGAAAAACTTAAAGAAAAAGTAATTCTTTTGCAACATATACTGTATACAAAAGGAGTATAATGCCAATGATCAGTTTAAGAAGGTTTTTTTGAAATCGTTCAATGATTTTAAACACAGTATGTGAAAAGGAGAACTTTAAAATGATGAGAATAAAAGAAAATTATTATATAAAAAAATATTATGGAGATTTTGTATTACTAAAACGAGCAAAGAATAAAGAAAATTGCAAAAAAGTATTGGAAAAAGTTGGAGTATATGGTACTCTAAGAGAGGTAAAAGAAGCGATCATCAAAGAGATGATCAAAGATGAAGTTAACCATCGTAAGACGGAACCACTTTATAAACTGATTCCTTTGATGCGACAGATGTATAACAGATTTTACGAAGAGAATATGGAGTGTTGTTTCGTCGGATAGTCAGGAAGAACATGTCTTTGTTGGCATATTCGAATAATAAACAACCGAAAGAGCAGAAGGTTTATGGAGTGCCTTCTGCTTTTTCAATTTTAAAAAAATTTTAAAAATGTTGTAAAAACAACGGATTTCCCAAATCATATCTATTATACTAACGATACAGTAAAGAATATGAGATCAAGAAAAGGAGAATAGATATGATTCGTAGAATTATTGAAATTGATGAAGATAAATGTAATGGATGTGGACTGTGTGCAGATGCATGTCACGAAGATGCGATCGGGATAGTTGATGGAAAGGCAAAATTATTAAGAGATGATTATTGTGACGGCTTAGGAGACTGTCTGCCAAATTGTCCAACAGGAGCGATCAGTTTCGTAGAGCGTGAGGCAGCTGCGTATGACAGAGAAGCGGTAGAAGCAAACATGAAGAAGAAAGCTGAAATGACAGCAAAAGATAAAATAGAAGAAAAGCCGGTATTCCACGGGTGCCCTGGAACAAGAATGAAGATCATGGATCATAAGGCAGAAGAGGTAGCGACAGAGCAGACAGCAACTGTATCTTCTCAGCTGTCTCAGTGGCCGGTGCAGATTAAATTAGTACCTGTTAATGCCCCATATTTTAAGGATGCGAATCTATTGATCGCGGCAGATTGTACAGCTTATGCTTATGGAAATTTTCATCAGGAATTTATCAAAAATAAAGTGACATTGATCGGCTGTCCAAAACTTGATGAAGGAGATTACAGTGAGAAACTGACACAGATCATTGCGAACAATGACATTAAGAGTGTAACGATCGTTAGAATGGAAGTTCCTTGTTGTGGAGGGCTGGAAAATGCGGCGAAGAAAGCGATTCAGGATTCTGGCAAATTCCTTCCATGGCAGGTTCACACAATTTCCATTGATGGAAAGATTTTAGAAGCATAAATTCATCATAAATACAGTTTGCGTATTAAGAAGATAGCGATGAAAGAGAGTTCCGAAAGACGACGGGATTCTCTTTTTTCTTGTATTCCAGCTTTTTGTATGATACACTAATTAATTGATATGTTATGAATACGAAATAAAAATATAAGATAGAAAGAGAAAGGAAATACAGTGTCATGGGATGGAATAAAATTACAATTGATACATTGACATCAGCAGAAGACATGATCAGTTATGAACTTACAGAACTTGGTGCAACTGGTGTGGAAGTTGAAGACCATGTATCATTGACAGAAGAAGAGATGAAAGTCATGTATGTGGATCTATTGCCAGATGATATCGCACCAGACGATGGAAAAGCAAAGATCAGCTGTTATTTTGATGAGAATGAAAATTTAGAGCACATTACAATGCAGATTCAGGCAATGCTTGAAAGACTTCGTGGATTTATGGATATCGGTGCTGGAACAATTTCATTTGATAAGACCAAAGAAGAAGACTGGGTCAATAACTGGAAGAAATTCTTTAAACCGATCCGTCTGGATGAACAGATCGTGATTAAACCAACATGGGAGACATTAGAAGACCAGACAGAAGATATGATCGTTGTAGAGATCGATCCGGGAACAGCATTTGGAACAGGTTCTCATGAGACAACAAAACTTTGTATTGAAGGAATGAAACCATATATTAAGGAAGATACAAAGATTTTGGATGTTGGATGCGGAAGTGGAATTTTGTCGATCATCGGACTGAAACTTGGGGCAGGTCATGCGGTTCTTACAGATATCGATCCACATGCGATCTCAGCTTCTGAGGAGAACTTTGAAGTAAACCATATCAGCAAAGATCAGTTTGAAGTATATCAGGGAAATGTTTTAGATGATAAAGAGTTTGCAGCATCCTTAGGATCAAAATGTTATCCGGTTGTTGTTGCTAATATTTTAGCAGATGTTATCTCACCATTGATCGAGATCGTAGATCAGTTTTTGGCAGAAGATGGTGTTTTTGTAATCTCTGGTATCATTGATACAAAAGAAAAAGAAATCGCAGACAAATTAAATGCATATGGATTTGATGTCATTGAGACAAGAAGAATGAAAGACTGGGTTTCTATGACAGCGAAGATGAGGTAAGAGATGTACCGTTTTTTTATAAAAGAAGAACAGATTCATGACGGAATGATCGAGATTTGTGGAAGTGATGTCAATCATATTAAGAACGTTCTCCGCATGAAAACAGGAGATAAAGTTTATTTAAGTAACGGGTCAGATTTAGAATATGAATGCAGCCTTTTGGAATGGACGGACGATACGATCCTTGCGAAGATCGAAGATGTTCATGGCATGGAAACAGAACTCCCAGTAAAGATCACGCTGTATCAGGGACTGCCAAAAGGCGATAAGATGGAGATGATCGTTCAAAAAGCGGTGGAACTTGGAGTGGCAGACATCGTTCCAGTTGCCATGAAACGTTGTGTTGTGAAACTTGATGCGAAGAAGGCAGCAAAGAAGGTAAGTCGTTGGAATACGATCGCATTAAGCGCAGCAAAACAGGCAAAACGAGGGATCATTCCAGAAGTTCGTGAAGTGAGAAATTTCAAAGATATTTTAGAAGAAGTAGAAGATACAGAATTCATGCTTGTTCCATATGAAGAGGCAAAAGGAATGCAGGCATCCAAAGAACTGATCAGTCAGGCAAAAGGGAAGAAATCGATCGGGATCATCATCGGACCAGAAGGCGGTTTTGAAAAGGAAGAGATCGAACAGCTTAAGGCAGCAGGTGGTCAGACAATGAGCCTTGGAAAGCGTATCTTAAGAACTGAGACAGCAGGAATGACAGTTTTATCTATTTTGATGTTTACGATAGAAGAATAGAGGGAGAAAGCGACATGATTTATTTTGATAATGCAGCGACAACCTGCGTATTTCCAGAAGTTGTAGAAGCAATGCAGGATGCAATGCAGGTCACATATGGGAATCCATCTGCAAAACATATGAAAGGTATTGAAGCAGAGAATAAAGTAAAAGCTGCACAAGAATTAATGTCCAGTTCCACCAACTCGCGTTTCTCACGCATCAGTTTCATGAATTCGCTGGT
>OGYX01000509.1_pt1 | contig 30574 bp, 20 predicted proteins | sample 1576601 | NCBI WGS metagenome assembly OGYX01 (sample SAMEA3541561, study PRJEB24748) | human gut metagenome | biome: human gut; feature: human-associated habitat; material: faeces | place: China | collected 2012 | reverse complement strand
TTTTAATCATATTTTTTCTTCCAAAAACTATTGACTATTTATAGTTTGTCACCTCATTTTCAACTGCTATATCATAAATTATTTTTTAATTTTATTATAACCATTTTACAGAAGTTTCTCAAGTTGAAGATTTCTTTTAGGTCTCGCACCACCTAAAAAGAACCCAGGCGAATATTCTCGCTTGGGTTCTTTCTATTCTGAGATTAAATATTCATCAGATCACTGAGTACTTTCAGTGCTCCGTCTGTCTCGTGGGCCAGTACGCGTTTTGCCAGTACTTTACCGAGCTGTACACCTTCCTGGTCGAAGCTGTTTACGTTCCATACGAAGCCCTGGAACATGACTTTGTTTTCGAAGTGTGCAAGCAGTGCTCCCAGTGTTTCCGGGTTCAGCTGTTCGCCAATGATGATGCTGGACGGGCGTCCGCCTTCGAAATTCTTGTTGCGGTTTTCGTCTTCTTTTCCGCATGCAAATGCTACGATCTGAGCTGCTACGTTTGCACACAGTTTCTGCTGGCTTGTGCTGCCCTGGATCACTACGTCCGTGTTCATCTGGTTATTTTTGAAGCCTACGAACTGCAGTGGGATGATGTCTGTTCCCTGATGGAGCAGCTGGTAGAAGGAATGCTGTCCGTTTGTTCCCGGTTCACCGAAGATAACCGGTCCGGTTACATAGTCAAGTCTCTCACCGAAACGGTTCACGCACTTACCGTTGGACTCCATGTCAAGCTGCTGCAGATGTGCCGGGAAGCGGCTCAGTGCCTGTGAGTATGGCAGTACTGCTGTGCTTGGATAGCCCAGTACGTTACGCTCATAAACGCCGATCAGTGCATCCAGCATTGCCGGATTCTTTCTGATGTCTTTTTCTGTTCCGAGTTTGTCCTCTTCTGCTGCACCGTTTAAGAATCTTTCGAATACTTCCGGTCCGAATGCCAGGGATAATACGGCTCCGCCTACTGCGGATGTGGATGAATAACGTCCGCCGATGTAATCATCCATAAAGAATGCTGCCAGATAGTCGTCGCTCTTTGCCAGTGGAGATGTCTCGCTGGTTACTGCGATCATATGTTTGGAAGCATCCAGTCCTGCGTTTTTCAGAGCATCTTTTACGAAGGACTCGTTGGTCAGTGTCTCAAGTGTTGTACCGGATTTGGAAACCAGGATAAAGATGGAATGTGCTACGTCGATACCATACAGAACTGCTGCTGCATCATCCGGGTCTACATTGCTGATGAATTTTGCTTCCATCTTGAAGGTATCGTTTTTCTTTGCCCAGTTTTCTAGTGCCAGATACATTGCACGAGGTCCGAGGTCACTGCCGCCGATACCGATCTGAACAACGGTTGTAAATTTCTCACCTGCTGCATTTGTGATCTCTCCGGCATGTACTTTGTTTGCAAAATCTGCGATCTTCTGCTGCTGTTCTTTATAGAAAGCACGTTTGTCTGTGCCGTCAGCATTTACAGCCTCACCGAGCTGACCGCGTGTCAGGTGATGAAGAACCATTCTCTTCTCTCCGGTGTTGATAACTTCACCATTGTAAAGTGCTTCGAATTTTTCAGTCAGCTGTGCTTCATCTGCCAGTTTCTGCAGATCTTCCAGCACTTTGTCATCTACCTGCTTTGCAGCATAATTATACGCAAGGCCTTCTGCCATCGGTGTGCTGTATGTTTTCACACGTTCTGCACCGTTTTCTCCAGACATTGCCTCTGCGATATTTACACGCTCTGCCTTTGAAAGATTTTTAAATGCTTCCAGTGTATCCAGGTTGTTCCAGGTAATCATAGTAGATTCCTCCTTAAATGTATAAAATAATGTTGGGGTCAAAAGATGCCATACGAATTGTTCCGTACTTCGTACTCTCACAATTCTACCCAATATTCGCATATCGTGAAGCTTACGCTCCACTTTTATGCTCATATCGGGGCGGGTCATTAAGCCATAAAACCACTCTTGTGCAAGCACATCGTGGTTTCAGGCTTTTGACCCTGGCATCATAAAATAGTATAAGCGGGTGTGTGATAAAGTTTACTTCTCTAAATCACTGATGATTATAATAGCAAACCTGCATAAATTCAAGCATCAATCGCATCTCCATGGTTTTTTACACCGTAAGAATTGTTTTTTACCACCATTTAATCTCCTGCCGTTTCATTAAATTTACTAAACAGTTGGAGATACATTGCCATTTTATCCACTGCATCCACAGATACACCCGTTTCGGTATCAATTTCGAAATAGCATTTCTCCCCAATATAACCCTTGAGTTCTGCTTTTCCGCTGCCGATCTGATTGCCCTCGTAATTGTAAAGTTCCTCTCCGTGCTGTTCCGCCAGATAATCTTTGGGATTTCCGTCTGCATCCATAAATACGAGATAATATTCACGTTCCAGATTTTCGTTCTCGAACACCCGCTTCTGTGCATAGCCAAGGCACTGATTATTTTTATCATAATAACCATAGGTTGTCCCGGCAATCACGCCATCGATGTTATTGATCGGCTCATCAGTCACAAATTTCATCCAGAACCAGGTTTTGCCATCGACCGATACCGTCCATTTCGTATTGAGAATACCTGTTTCTTTTAACCGCCCGGCTATTTTCCCGTCCGCAAGGATATTCCCCTCCTGGTTGACCTCATCCAGATCTCCTTCTACCAGAAATGTCCGGCACTGACTCATTGCCTGCTTTGCTTCCTCTGCAGATGCATAGGACTCGACATTAGATTTTCTGCATCCCAAAAGAACACTTGCCAGAATACACCACATCACTGCGATATACACCGCTTTTCTTATCTTTGCTTTTTCTTTCATTCACACCTCCTAACTGCGATCCCGGGCAAGCTCACGTGCTGCCATCACCGCCATTGCCGCAAGCAGCGGAAGATATTTTTCTTCATATGCAATGATCACTGCATTGTCAAAGACGATATTTTCCATTTTCAGATCCAGGTTGTCCAGGATTGTTCCCAGCGTTTTACCATTTAAGGTCACGCAGAAATTATGGCCGATCGAACCGGCGTATTCCGTCAGTTCCAGTTTTCCTTCTTTGACTTTCATCTCAAACTTATCTTTGACCAGCACAAATTTTTTCTCCAGCGTGCCGTAAAGCTCCCCCCGGTAATAAAACTGGTAGGTCGGCAGTACGCTTACGATCTTCTTGGTCATTTTAAAGATCTCGTTATGCTGATTGTCATAAACAGAAAGTGTACGCAGCGGAGCCGTTCCTTCGATTTCGAAAACACGGTTTCCTTCGTTGTCACAGAGATCAAAATGCTGACCGGTCAGTTTAAAATCCTCCGTAAAAGTATAGACTTCCGATGGGTGGGACTGCGGAATTTCCAAAACCTGTTTTGTTTTCACAAAATGCTCCAGGCTCTCCCTCAGTTGCTTCTGCATCAGAAGTACATCCGACTGATAGCAGACATATTTTGCTGTATTATCGCCAAAATCCTCTTCTGCCGGAAATATCGGATCATTATATTTTCCCTTTATCATACTGGTCATGAACGAATAGCCAAGATAACCGATATTCCCGTCTTTTGAAAGCCAGAAATAGAGAAAATCTCCGTTCTTATCCGGTCCGAACATCAGAGCCGGCTGTCTCATCGTGTAAAACTGAACAAGATAACCGGAGCCAAGCGGCGTGCGGACATCTTTGTAGGCCTCATAAAATTCTTCAATCTTTCTCGGACAATCCATAGCGATCATACTGCAGATATCCGTTGAACTATTGTAATCATCCGGCGACCCCAGCATCCAGATTGCAATACCAATGATCAGGACAACCGTTGCAATGCTGACCGGGATCTTATTCCAGTTCCCTTTTGATGCGATCCAGAAAGAAAATGCACAAACGATCACACTGATAATACGGTATTCCCACATACGTGCTCTAAGCGAGGTGGAGAGCTGCTGTTTTTCTGTATTTTCTGCTCCCTGCATAGTTCCAATCCTTTCCGGGCATTTGTGAGTACCAGAAATCCTCTCCGGCACTCACTGCCCAAGTCTTTTTATCTTATGCTTTTTCAGGTTTTACCTTGATCGCCTGTACGTTTTCCTTTTTTGCGGCTCCGCGTGCTTTGAGCATCTTCCTGTAAGCAGAAAGTTTTTTCTTCGGCACTTTGATGACTGCTTTCGCATGGATGCCGGAAAATGCCTTGCTTCCCACTCTTTTCTTTGTCAGTTTTGTCGTTTTGATCGTGATATTTTTCAGGTTCTTGCAGCCATAAAATGCTTTCTCTCCGATCTTGCTCACGCCTGACGGGATCACCACTTTTCGGATCTTTTTCTGATTCTTAAAAGCATTTGCTGCAATCTCTGTAACTTTATAAGTAACATGGTTTACGGTAATGCTGTCCGGTATTTTTACCGTTCCTTTGACACCCTTTTTCGGTTTCAGATATGCCACTGTAAATGTTTTTCCGTCCGCACAGGTTACTTTGTACTGATTTTTGTCCGGTCCTATGAACTTTGTTCCTTTTTTCAGATATTTTGGTTTCGATGGCTTCTGTATCGGTTCAGAGGTTCCCGGTTTTGTGCCTGGATCTGACGGTTTTTGTGGTGTCTCCGGTGTTTCCTTTGTTTCCGGTGTCTCCGGCGTTTCCGGTGTTTCCGGTGTCTCCGGTGTTTCGATCGTCACCGTTTTTGTCAGAGGGATTTCTGTGACTGGCTGTACCAGCCTGTAATTTGCTTTGTCTTTTCCGGCAAGCGTCAGTTTCGGTAATGTTACCGAAGTATATTCTCCTGCTTTTTTATCTTTTAACGTTCCATGAAGATCCGTCAGATCTACGCTCACTTCATCACCTTCCAGCATACCGCTTAGCAGTACTTCCGTGATGGCAACCTGATTTGTTCCATCATATTTCCTGTTTCTGGCGGTCGCCTTTGTTACCGTAAGTTCTTTTGCATTTACTTTGATCGCCGTGCTGCCTTCTGCATTTGCATATGCCTCATCAGATGGCATAAAGATCCATTCTGCACTTGTCACGGATGTATCCGGTCTTTGTGTGCCGTCTTTCCATTCAAGCGTTCCTTCCACTGTATTTCCTTCTTCGTCCACAAATTCTGCTTCCGAAAACTCCAGTGCCGACAAAAGACCACCGTAAGTAAGCGTATCTTTTTTCAGGGTTACTTCTGTTCCTTCCTGTAATCTGACCGGTGTCTGGTCATTACATTCCAGATTGAAGGTGATCACAAAGTCCTCATAGTTCTCAGTCGTAACTTTGATCTGGATCTTTCCTTTCCTGTCCAGTGCCCCGTGCTTCACTGTATAAGACAATGTATCATCTGCTATGCCCGGTTCTGCGATATATTCCATGTTTCCGGTCATCTCCGGTGCAGCATACTGTGCATTCCCGCAGTCCACCGGTAGGATTTCCCTGAGACTGATCCGCTCTTCCTGATTCTTTAAATATAAGTAACTTTTATTCTGTTCTTCGATCTGAAGCCCACTGCTTTTTGCCACATTCACCGCTTTTGTCAGAGGAATTTCGTCTGTCGGCTGCACAAGAATATAATTCTCCTTGTCTTTTCCGGTTAATCTCAGCTCTGGCAAAGTTACCGAAGTATAATTTCCCGCTTTTACATCTTTCAAAGTCCCGCGGATCGTTCCGATGTCTGCCGAAACTTCATCTCCTTCTTCAATGCCCTCAAGAACAATATCACTGAAGCTGACATCCGCGGTTCCGTCATATACTTTATCATCTGCCGTTGCCGCTAAGACTTTCAGTTCTTTTGGCTCTACGGTAATCGCTGTGCTTCCTACTGCATCTACATACGCTATATCATACGGTGTAAAGATCCATTTTGCACTTGTCACGGATGTATCCGGTCTTTGTGTGGGGAAGTTCCATACAAGACTTCCCTGAACCTGCTTGTCGGTTCCCTGCTCAACAAAGACTGCCTGTTCTTCCCCTTCCAGATTCAGTTTCAGATCGGATAATGTTCCCCCGTAAGTAAGCTTCTGATCCTGTAAAACTTTTACCTCACTGCCTTCTTTCAGGACAACCTTTTTCCGGTCTGTCAGTGTGACCGTTAAGTCATAAGAAACATCCGTATAATTTTCCATTTCTATCGTTACATGGAGCGTAACCGTTTTTCCAATCATGCTCCTGTCTATAAAGTCATTCACTTGATAAGATAACTCTCCAGTCTGCCTAAGCATATAACTTAAAAAAATCTGCTCATCCCCTGTTACAGAACAGGAATAACGATCTCCCTTTTTGTCCGCCGGAAGTTTTGCCTGCAGATCTACATATAGCAAATCAGAACCTTTTATATAAATATAACTTGCCGATTCATGAAATGCAGCCTGCTGCGGGGTCTTTTTCTCAACATGAACTTCTACACCTTTTACTTTATAATAAGGATAATTATCATCTTCCGGTGTAAAAATAAGATCGCATGTCATTGTTTCTCCAGCTTTCGGTATCACTTCCAGATTTTCTTCCTCCTTAAAACTCCAGGTTCCTTCCAGCAGTGTACTTTCTCCATTTCCGGTATCTGCCCTGACCACGCCCGAAATCAAGGTATACTTCTGCAGCGTCTGATCTGCAATTCCGGAAATCTGCGGAAGTGTCTCGCAGCTCATGCCTATATTTCGAACCTCAACCTTTTGCAGAGTAGTATTGGCAAGTACTTCTTCTCTGCTCAGAAAGCGTCCAGCTTCTGTACTGTAAAACGCATAACCCTGCGGAAGCATATCTTCTGCACTGCCTGAATTTGATATGATGTTCTGGAAATTTCCACCGGTAATTTCCGTACTGTTTCGAAAACTACTTTGATCCTTGAGTATTTGAAAATTGCCGCTTTCTATTTTCAGTTTTCCTTGCTCCCGTATTATTGGTATATCACAGGTTCCGTTTTTTACCGTAACCTCTGCTCCGCGTATGTTGATTAGGCTAGCGTTTTTCTCTGTCAGGGATTTTTGATTTAAATCCAGCGATATTTTCCCGCGTGTCAGAGCAGGAAGATTGTCCGTATTTTCCATGGACTGCATAAGGGTAATCTCTGCTTCTTTTCCATTTGCGTATTCGAATGCTTCTTTCAGTGTATTTACATAAGTTTCTTCTCCATTTACCGTAATCCGGATATAACCCTGGAAGTCCGGCTTTCTCTTGTGGCACCACGTACAGTACTGTAAATCCTGTTCATAATCATGTTCCTTACATACCTCGACATGCACATTTGTACAACTTGCCTCGGCATAAGGCTGCTTCTCATTTGTCTCATTATCCACCAGGCAACGTTCTTCTCCAAGTTCTGCCCATGCTTTTGAAATACGCTCGAATTTTCCACCGCTCACCTTGATTTTCCCACTGTTATGCATAACATAGTTGTCCGACTGATTTTCATAAATTCCACCGGCAAACTCTATATTCTTACTTTCTACTCTTAATTCGCCGGAAAATACACCCGTCTGCGTTTCACTGCTGTCCGTGATTTTAAGAGAAACATCCGGATTCAACAAAATCTTTCTCAAACTTTGCAGACGATATCCGTTCAGATCCAGGATCAGATTTCCGCTGTTTACCTCCACTCCCTCTTTTAGTTCAATATTCTTCAACAGCTTCATCTGTGCTGTTTTTCTCTCTGTATCACGAAATGCTTCTGCCAAAGTAACATATGGTTCGGAATCTCCATCCATGGTTACCTCAATTTCCCCATCCGAAATTTTATATAACAGATAATCCGATTCTGATTTGTATTTTTCACGGAATGTCAGTTCTGCTTTTACATAGTAATCGCCTTTAGCAGCCGGTGCCCCGCCTTCGGTAAGTGCATCGGCATTTTCTGCATTTGTCAGCACTCCATCCTTGCTTTTATAATACGTGGTCTTTATGGATGTCGGTGTTTCCCTGCAGCTCCAGGTGATCTTTCTTCCTTTTTCCAATGACAGTTCCCGCGGATTTCCCGTATATGCATAATCTATGCTCTCGCTGTCCGCAATTCTTTGCATCCGAATTCTGGCATCAAAGTTGATCTGATAGGAAAAAATTTCTGAAGTTTCCTGATAAAAATCTTTCACTTCCAGAGCCGTAACTTTTACATAATATTGCCCCGGCAGAGCCGGTGCTCCAGCTTTTTCAACCGCTCCGCTGTTTTGTGCTGTGGTCGGTATCTGTGCCTTTTCATCCAGATAATAGCCGACTATTATCTGTCCGTCCCCTTTCCAACTGAAAACTTCGTCCTTCTTCAGAGATAATGGCTTTGTTTGAGACAGATTGTCGCTTGTTTTCACCATCTGTGTACCGGATACCAGCAAAATCTCATTTTTTGCTATACTTCCCGGATGATTGCTGTAAGTGTTGCTTTTCTCCAGATAATAAACCTTTCCATGTGTGCCATCCATTACCGGATAAGCATCTGGATTTTCTTCAAGATTCTGAAACCACTTTGCCTGCGAAACCAGTGAATTATCCTTTCCATTTAATACCCAGGCTGCCTTTCCGGATGCAAACTCTGCACTTGTCATCCCTTCTGAATCTTTGACACTTCCATTTTTATTGTTATTATAGACCCCTCCCTTAAAGCGGTCGGTATTAAAAACACAGTTCTGGATTGTATCCCCCCTAGCCAGACTTCCTGCGATTCCACCTGTTATACTTCCTGTCATGGCTGCATCGCTCCAGCAGGAGATGATATCACAGGCTTCATTATTTCTATAGCCTTGATAACCAACGATCCCGCCGGCATAATATGCATCTGCTGTTCCGGTATTATAACAATATTTGATATAAGTTCTCACATATTGCTGGGAACTGTTGCTGCCGCAGACCTGCTCTCCGGCGATGCCTCCGCTGCGTCCATAGCCCCACGTTGCTTTTATCGCTCCGCTGTTTTTGCATGATTCGATCCAGCCCTGAGAACTTCCTACAATGCCGCCTGCGTAATCATGTGCGGTTACTTTTCCGCTGTTCCAGCAGTTGATCACTTTTCCAAGATTGCTTTTTGCTGCAACTGCTCCGGCCGTACTCGTTGACGATGTGAACACGCCATCTTCCATGCCAAGATTTTTGACAACGCTGTTCTCCTTCAGCTGTGCAAACAAGCCTGATACCTGTTTATCTCCTGTCCGCTCGCAGACCAGCTTGCTGATCTTATGTCCGTTTCCGTCAAAGGTTCCTGTATAACCATCGTTTGTATCTCCGATCGGTGTCCAGCCTTCGCCTGTCATATCAATGTCTGCCGTCAGCACTGCATTGATGTCTTTCTCTCCGGCATTGACCTTCGCCGCAAACGCCTGCAGATCTTCTTTATCTGCGATCGCATAATATCCGGCATAATCTCCGTTTAAATGAAAATTACTCTGGTTCTCTTCAGTAACCTGTACCAGTCCTGCTGCATTTGCCTGAATGCTTACCAGACCACCAAAATCCATTGCGGTAAATGCAAGTGCAAATGCAAGTAATCCTGCTGCAATTCGTTTTCTCATATCTTCCTCCTGTTTTCTTTTTTTAATCTTTCATTCCTGACTGATTCCTGCAAATTGCTCCATTAAAAACTAACTTTCGCAATTCTATAGATGCCAGGGTCAAAAGCCTGAAACCACGATGTGCTTGCACAGGAGTGGTTTTATGGCTTAATGACCCGCCCCGATATGAGCATAAAAGTGGAGCGTAAGCTTCACGATATGCGAATATTGGATAGAATTGTGGGAGTACGAAGTACGGAACAATTCGTATGGCATCTTTTGACCCCAACATCATTCTATAACCATTATATAAAATAAAAAAAGCATTGTACACTAGCCAAACGGCCAGTTTTACAATGCTTAACTGAGTTTTTTCAAAGTTTTCTGTTTTTACATCGAAATCCATCCCAGTACATTTGCAATGGAGCTGAGAAGGATAATGATAACGCAGGCGGATGCCAGATATTTCAGGAAGAAATGATATAATTTCTTGCGTTTAAAATCAGATGACTGTTCAATCTCCGCATCCATTCTTTTAAATCCGACGACTTTCAGGATCAGAATGCAGGTAGCAAGTGCTGCGATCGGCATCATGACCGAGTTGGTCAGGAAGTCAAAGAAATCCAAAAACTGCATACCAAGGATCTTCACAGAGTCCCAGATACCATATCCAAAAGAGGATGCCGTTCCGATCACCAGCATCACGACAACCATCAGCAGACAGCATTTTCCACGGCTCCAGTGAAGCTCATCGTTCAGGGTGGAAACGCTGGTCTCAAGAAGTGAGATTGCACTGGTCAGTGCCGCAAACAGAAACATCAGGAAGAATGCGATGCCGACAATCGTGCCAATTCCCATACTCGCAAATACTTTCGGCAGGGTGATGAACGTCAGTGCCGGTCCTGCCTGGAGCGTTTCCATATCTCCGCCGGAGAATGCAAACACTGCCGGAATGATCATCAGACCGGCCAGAAGTGCGACACCGGTGTCAAAAATCTCAACCTGCGTGGTGCTTTTTTCGATGTCTACATCTTTCCCGATATAAGATCCATACGTATACAGGATACCCATCGCGATCGACAGGGAATAAAACATCTGTCCCATCGCCGCAACGACCGTCATCCAGGAAAAGTTCTCCAGATTCGGGATCAGGAAATATTTGATGCCTTCCACGGCTCCCGGTCTTGTGATGGAATAAACAGCCACACAGGCTGCCAACAGGATCAGAAGCGGCATCATAACCTTTGAAACACGTTCTACTCCATTTTTTACACCTGCAAGAATGACAATAAATACCAGTGCCGCAAAGATCAGAAACCATATTTCTACTTCCATAGAAGAGGTGATAAAACTGTTGAAATAGCCGTCCTGTGCAACAAGGTTTGCATTGCCCCTGATATACTCAAACAGATATTTCAGAACCCAGCCGCCGATCACACTGTAATAAGGAACGATCATCATCGGGATGACTGCGTTGATCCAGCCTCCCAGGTGAAACGGCAGGCTCTTTCCGAATTTGTGGAAAGCTCCAACCGGGCTTTTTTTCGTCATACGTCCCAGTGCTGTTTCGGATACGATCATAACATATCCAAAAGTGACCATTAAAATCAGATAGACAAGCAGAAACATACCTCCGCCGTATTTTGCCGCAAGATACGGAAATCGCCAGATGTTTCCAAGTCCAACCGCAGAGCCGGCAACTGCCAGCACATAACCGATGCGACCGGAAAATTTTCCCCGTGCGTGCAAGAGATTTTCTGCATGTTTTTTATTTGTGCACATAAAAAGAATCCCCCTGTGGTAAAAAATCCCTTACAGCAGAAACTGCCCGCCGCAAGGGATTTTATTATTTAAAACTTACAAAATGATTGTTTTCAAGAATCTGAAAATACTTTACGATTCGTGGATAAAGGGGTTCTGCCGCTTCACCAAACCGCTCTTTTTCCAGAGCAGCCAGATCCATGACGGTTCTCTCTCCATCGATAAAAGGCCAAAGATAACTTCCATGTACATCCAGATGTATCTTTGTGACTTCCGGGCGGTTAAATACTTTCTGTGCGATCCCGTTAAAAAAACCTTCATTTTTTACTTCCAGTATCACGCGATCCCTGAAGTCTTTGTGCCACTTCAGGCCTTCGGCTTTTACCGGAATCAGATCCAGATAATTTATCTGTTGTTCCTGTTTCTTTTTTTTCATGCTTTTTTCTTTTTCTTAAGAGAGAAGTAAAGCAGGGATGCAATCATCAGCACCATAAGAATGACACCACCGATGTTGCCAAAGTTTACACTCTCTCCGATGCTTGTGTTGATACCAAATACTGCGAAAATTGCCAGCAGGATACCTACCAGACCTTCTCCGGCGATCATACCTGCACAGTACAGTGTTCCGTCTGTGGCCTGCTGTTCTTTTGTCTTTTCATCGACGTTTTTACGTCCATCCATTACCATACGTACAACACCACCGATCATGATGGTTGCGTTCAGGTAGATTGGCAGATACAGACCGATTGCGAACGGCATTACCGGGATACGAAGGATCTCAAGTCCCAGTGCCAGGAATACACCTACAAATACAAGATTCCATGGCAGGTTTCCTCCCATGATACCTTCTACGATCATCTTCATCAGAGTTGCCTGTGGAGCCGGTACTTCTGCTCCGCCGTAACCCCAAGCTGCATTCAGCAGATAAAGAACACCACCGATAGCCAGACCGGATGCAAGAACACCGATCAGCTCACCGATCTGCTGTTTCTTTGGTGTGGCACCCAGCAGATAACCAGTCTTCAGATCCTGTGAAGTATCGCCTGCGATTGCCGCAATGATACAGATAACAGAACCGATTGCAATTGCTGCTGTCATACCGTCAATACCGGTTTTTCCGCTTCCTTTGATTGCCATAGTAGCGATCAGCAGAGTAGCGATTGCCATACCGGATACCGGGTTGTTAGAGCTTCCTACCAGACCTACCATACGGGAGGATACTGTTGCAAAGAAGAATCCGAAGATTACGATCAGTGCTGCTCCAAGCAGAGTTACCGGGATAGCCGGTACTGCCCAGATGATAACAACCATAGCAACGATTCCGACCAGTATGAACTGCATCGGCAGATCCTGTGCGGTACGTGCGGTACTTGTATTTTTTCCGCCTTTTACGCTCTTCATGGAGTCGCTGAATGTTCTTACGATCAGTGGCAGTGATTTAATCAGGGAGATGATACCGCCTGTTGCGATGGCACCTGCACCGATGTATTTTACATAAGTACTCCAGATTGCCGCTGCACCGCCGCCTGCATAAAGCTGAGCGATTGTTGTGCCTGCTTTTGCCGGATACAGCCAGGTATCAGGTCCGAACAGACAGATCAGCGGGATGATAACCAGCCATCCGAATACAGAACCAACAAACATGTAAGATGCGATCTTTGGTCCTACAATATAACCAACACCAAGCAGGGCCGGGTATACTTCCATACCGATCTCACCTTTGAAAGATTTAAAAGCTGCTGATACGTCTGCCGGGATCACCTTCAGACCATCAACGATAAATTTAAATACTGCTGCAAGTCCCATACCGGAGAATACCGTAGAAGCGTTTGCTCCGCCTTCTTCGCCAGCCAGAAGTACGTCTGCACATGCAGTTCCTTCCGGGTAAAGCAGTGTCTGGTGTTCTTTCACGATCAGGGCATTACGAAGCGGTACCATGAAAAGTACACCTAAAACACCACCGCAAAGTGCGATCAGTGTGATCTCGACAAGGCTCGGCATAGAGCAAAGACCCTCTTCTGCCCAGAGGAACAGTGCCGGCATCGTAAAGATCGCTCCTGCTGCAAGTGACTCACCGGCTGAACCGATGGTCTGTACCATGTTACTTTCAAGGATGGAATTCTTACGCATGATAATGCGAATAACACCCATAGATATAACTGCTGCCGGAATAGAAGCAGAAACAGTCATACCAACTCGGAGTCCAAGATATGCATTGGCTGCTCCGAAAATTACTGCGAGCAAAACACCCATAATAATGGAAGTCACAGTAAGCTCCGGCATGACTCTGTCTGCCGGAATGTACGGTTTGAATTCGTCTTTCTTATTCATTTCCTTTTCCTTTCATACTTTTTTCTTTTAACGATCCGAAAACCTTCGTATATCCGCCCTCTTCCATCTCCGGATCATTATCACCTAAAATAATCCTTATGAATTGCTTCGCTTTCCCTCAGCTTCTGCAATTCCGTATCATCATAGAATTACATTGTACCTAAAATCCGACTAAATTGCAAGAATATAATACATTTTTCTACTTTTTTCCTGTTTTCAGACCTGTCTTTTTGTGCACTTTTTGAGATGCCAGGGTCAAAAGATCAAAATGTCGTTCTTGCTTGCAAGATAAGACATTTGAACTTGGGACCCGCTAAACATGAGGAAGTAGCTATTTACGCAGTAAATATGCGAATTCCGAATGTTTATAGAATTGCGAGAGTTACTTGTAACGGAGCAATTCGCAGGCATCTTAATGCCAGGGTCAAAAGTCTGAAATCGCACTATGATCCGGACGGAATCCGCACAATTTTCTGTTCCCCTTCCATCTCTGTCATCACAAGCACCGGCATATGGCGTTTACGAAGTGCATGGATCAGCGGATACACCGCAAAAAGATCTCCCTGCACATAGACTGCTTCCGGTTTGGATTTCAGAATCTTTTTCACCTGATCTTTGATCTGTGCTTTCCATTCCTGCTTTTCAAGTGTGGATTCACCGTAAATGCCGTCCCACTCCATCGGCGGAAGATCCGGCAGCTCCATGTGCACGATTCTGGCACCGGAAAACTGCGGAAGTTTGAAAAGCAATGCATCGGCTGCCTCATCTGTGCCAAGATTTACGATCACAACCTGCTCATGGAACTGCTGCTGACTGATCTTGCATGCCTTTATGGCATCTTCGAGCGTACTTGTCGTCATAAGAAATCCACCCTTATGACAGAATTCTGCACCGGAAAGACCGCTCTCTTCTTTTAATTCTTCTTTTTCAAGACCAAGCCAGCTTTCCGGGAAACTGCATTTATAATTCAGGGAGTATTCTCGCTTCTGAGGCTGAATACAGTAGCCGCCGCGATTGGATGGAAAGATCACGAATGCAATGTCTGTCTCGGAAAGATATTTCTGGCACGGAACATAATCCGGCAGCACCAGAATCTGCTTTTCATCCGCCGGCTTTTTGCCGAAAGCGATCTCTTCCTGATGCTGTTTTAAAATTTCTTCTACACGTTTGTCGGCACGCTCATTGCCCCGATAACGCTCCAGTTTGTTATCGAGGATCATGCCGGCCACACCGACCGCCTTAAAGAACGCCGCATCGTTTCCGCCCTGTGCATCCCATGGCGGATTGAAATTGCCGATCAGGGTGGCAAGTTCATTTTTTTCGCCGGTGTTGTCATTGTTGTCCAGTGGCTGCACAAAAGCCTCGTCAAATTTTTCTGCCAGTTCTTCTCCTAAAATCTCAGCACCCAACTCTTCCCATAAAAGTCCGAAAGCTGCATACGGCACACCATTTTCACGGATTCTGCTATCCCTCTGATGATGGTCGTATTTCCCTCTTCCGATGTCAAAAACAATTCCTTTAAAATCCTCCGGCACCTGACTGCCGCGGTGGATCGTGATCTCCGGATTGACAGACAGCAGAAGTGCAGACGAAAATACATCGTCCGCATGAAACTTTCCGCTGTGGGTAAATGCCTGTGCATCTTTTTCTTTAATTTGCTCCATTAACTGTGTCATGAAATTTCACCTTTCCGATCAACATATCGTCGTTTGCATTTTTCAGAACCGGGATGATCACACCGCATTCACTTCCGATCGATTCCAGTTTATTTGGCGGTGCACAGAAGATAACCTGAAAGTCCTGGTTTTTGAAAAAATCAAGCATCAGTTTGATATTGTGGTCACTCATTTTTTCGAACGGCTCATCAATAAAGATCAGTCTTACGGAATTGACTCGCACATTGTAGAGCATGGAGAGTGCCGCCGACAAAATCAGCGTATATGGGATCTGCGTTCCGGCACCGGAATTGTATCCTACCTGTTTGGATAATTTTCCGTCTTTTACTTCCTCGTTGTTGATGATGATCTCGTAGCTCATATAATTGCGGTAATCTGCAAATTTCTGGATCTCCGCCAGATCATTTTTTTCAATGATGCGGTTAATAATATCTTTGATCTCCCGCTCCCGTCTCTCTACTTCGTCATCCTCATAACCCATCAGCTTTGTAAGGGCGATCTGACCGTCCGCCAGATTTCCGGTCTGCTGAAGATACTCTGCATAACGCAGAATTTTGGCATAGTCGGAATTGTCATTCAAAAATTTCACATCAAACTGATAGCATGTCGCGAATTTCAGCTTGCGAAGCTCTTTGTTGATCTGTGCGATGTCTTTTCTTGCAGCCCTTGCCGTCTCGTAAATATTCAGAACAAATTCTCTTTTGAAAATGTTTTCATAACGCATGGTCTGCTCTTTTAATTTCTGCTGCAGATTCTGAAGGTCATCGATCCAGATCTTTCCGCGTCTCTGGTGATAGCTTTTTTCGTACTCAAGACCGATCGGCAGACGTTCTTCTTCCTGCTTTCGGTTGTTGTACGCCTGCTGCTGTCCGTTGATATTTGCCGCAAAACTGCTGACGCGTTTTTCCATCTGCTCTTTCTCGGAAAGCTGCATGATGCCGCCTTTTTTATCTTCTCCGGCAAGATAGCGGTCGTATTCTGTGATCGCCTGCTCTGCTGCAGAACGATTGAGCTTTTGTTCTTCTTCCAGATGTTTCTGCTCTTCCGCTTCTTTCGCCTGATACATCACGCTGTCTTTCTTTTTCTGTTCGATTTCCGCTTCCAGTCGGTAACGCTTTTTGCTCTCTTCATCTTTCTCCCGTGTTTTATTGCGAAGCTGTTTTTCCAGATCGGTCACACGCTGCGAAAGTGCCATAAATTCTGCATTGTTTTTCTGGGCTTCCAGAAGTTCACGATAACGCACCTTTTCTGCTTCCAGCTCTGCATTTAAATGCTCACATTCTTTGTTGGCTTCCAGATTGTAATCTTTGAAATAATCCAGACTGCTCTGCAGAAAGACATCCTGATTCTGCATCGTATGTCTGCTGCTCAAAATCTCTTTTTCCCGTTTTTCCAGCTGATCCAGTTTTTTCGCAGCTCTTTTGCGGTTCAGCTCGATCGCCGCCCCGCCAAGGCAGTAGCTCTTGATCTTTTTCGTGTTGATGTAAGTAACTGCCATATTTCTGCCGAGTTTTCCTTCTTTTGACATGGCATTGTCGTATTTTGCAACCTCGTCCAACTCAACTGCATGGATCGCACCCAGCCAGAACTGGAAATACTTTGCTGCTGTCTCATTCTGAATCTGAAGATAATGATAGACCGAATCTTCCTCACATTTGATCTTGCGTTCAGCCAGACGCTTTGTATTGACCAGCTCCACATAACGATGTCCGGAGCGGTCCATAACCTGATTGGCAACATCAAAGGCCTGTGGCGAGACCAGGATCGCATAGCGGTGCACACCAAGAAAAGCTTCGATCGCATCACGCCATGCTTCGTCTTTCAGTTCCGATACATATTCACACGCCATGCGGGCTTCTTCATCGATGCCCTGTTTTTTCAGTTCTTTGTTGATCTCCCGGATCAGCTGCGTCTGTTCCTGCACATGCGAATAATCCGCTTTGTTGCGATCGCAGTTTTCGATGATCTTGCTCTGCTCGCTGCGTTCCAGCTGCACTTCTTTGAGCTCGCGGTCCAGATAAGCCCTGTTTCGCACAATGCTGTCACGTTTTTTACGGATTTCCGCTCTCAGTGCATCGATGGCTTCCTGTTTCTCAGAATTGGAAAGATCGACTGCCGTCAGTTTGCCAAGCGTTTCAAAATGAGAAACCTCGCATTCCATTTTGTTCAGTTCTTCTGCCACATGCAGCAGACGTTTCCGGAACTGCTCCAGCTCTTCCTTTTCACTTTTCCGCTTCTCCAGCTGTTTCTCGAAAGCAGTAATCTGCTGTCTGGAATTATCGATTGCTTTGGAAACGTTCAGTTCCCGCAGTGCGGCTTTTGCTTCCATGTAATAACGGTCAAGTGCATCGATCTCCGTGCTCAGTTCTTTGATTGTTTTGATCTGTGCTTCTACTTCAATGCTGTTTTTGCGGATCACTTCTTCTGCCATGCAGCGTTTTTCTTTCCATGAAAGCATATTTCGATATTTTAATTTAATATCATCCACTTTCAGCTGCATGACACGCTCATCGTATTCTGCATAATCCTTCAGGATCGCATCCAGATCACCGATCTCCTCTTCGATCAGCTCCAGACGGCTGTTGATCTGCTCAATATTTTTCTTGGCATCTTTTAATTTTTCAAAATTGACATCGTGTTCTTCCAGAACCGATTCCCGGATAAATTCCTGGATCTTTGCAGCCGGATTGTATGCCATGATATTTCTAAGTTTTCTCTGATAACGAAACACTTCCTGATACGGAAGCTTCAGTCCGACCATCTGCATAAACAATGCCACTCCATCCTGTTTCTTGCGGAGTTTGACATTGTAACGTTTCTGAAATCCGGACGCATCGTACGGCTTTAAGGCAGAACCGTCTTCATAGACATAGGAAATATCCGACAGACGTTTGTCTTCCATCGCATACCAGTACGTGCCGCGGATATCCGTCACGGCTGTCTCGATGATCACGCCGAGCACAAAGGATTTTTCGTTGATCTGGTCATAATATTCCAGTGCGATGTGGGTATACACAACCGGGATCTTCTCCGCCGGTCTTGCATACACGCCGGCACTTGCATCGACCAGACAGCGTGTATACGAGATCAGATTTCGCTTGCCCACGCCTGTATTATATCCGCTTGTCGCCTTATTAAACTGCGTATCACCGGTGTAGGCATATTTGATGGCATCGAGGATCGTCGATTTTCCGCACTCATTTTCTCCGGAGATCAGGGTGAGATTTTCTGCAACCGGAACGACCGTGTTGGTAAATCCATACCAGTTGATCAGCTGTACATTGCGTAAAACTATTTTACTCATCGCTCTCCTCACTTTCTGCCTCTTCCAGGTCTGCCATGTCCGCTGCCTCGAAATCTTCCTGTTCCACAAATTCTGCCATCACCTGCCTGAGCTGTCCGATATCCAGACAGAACTGCAAAGAAGGATAGAGACGCACAGCCCCGTCCTCTTTTGTGATATCGTCACTGTAATCGATCAGGCAGAACCTGCGGAAGGTCGCATATGCTTTTTTGAACTCGACCGGTGTCAGTTCTATATCATAAAGTCTGCATTTGTCGATAATCTCACCGACCGTCACATAGACTGCCTCTTCATATCCCATCCGCTCCAGAAATAAAAGCCACAATACCAGCAGCAGCTTCATATGTCTCTGGTCAAAATGATAAAGGTTCAATCGTTTCAGCCCAACCGTTTCTTTATCATCATCATTTGGCTGCAGCATCGCCACACCCATCTGTTCTTCCACAACCACTTTGTAGCCGATCACTGCCAGATACTGGTTCATGTCGTAGCGGTTAGATTCGGAAGCCACAAACTGATAGAGCTTTTCTTCTTTGTCTTTTACAAGAAATGTCGTATCCAGAAGCCGCCGCACACAGCGTTTGAACAGATACGCATCCTCGTCGCTCATATTGCTTATAAAACTTAAATCCTGCATATAAATTTACCTCATTGTATTTGTAAAGCGGACATTCACAATCCGCTTCTCTGCGTTCAAAAAGATGCCCTGTAAATATTTTCGTACCCTGTGATCCACAATTCTGACATCTTTATTTTCTCGAGATCACCACATTGCTGATATCGGCAATCTTCGTGCTCACTTTTTCGTTCTTGATACGGACTTCGTATGGAAATTCTGCATTTTTCGCATAAAGCATCGCCGCTGCGATCATCAGTGCCTCTTCTTTTGTCTGCACACCCTTTTCTTTCAGCTCCATGCTCACATCCAATCCAAGTGCCTCATCCAGATATGCTCCGACACGGGCCGGAGCATATCGGTTCGGTGCACTGCGGAACAGATTCTCCGTCCGTTTCTGCATCTCTTCTTCCGACATCGCATTGGTATTTAATGCGATATTCTGACCTTCGTTGCGGATACGCCGATTCTGCTCGAATGATTTGTAACCAACGTATTTCTGGTTGATAACACGAGTGCATTTCTCCACTTTTTCCATCGCCGTATCCTGCTCTTCTTTTGAAATCCTGGAAACACGGTCCAGGAAATCGCCGAGAAGATTCTCCAGTCTGACACGGCTGCTCGCCATCTGCATGATTCTTGTATTTGCCAGATTATAATAACTGTTGATGCGAGTATCAATCAGTTCCATATTTTCTTCGTATTCCACACTCAGGAAATACTGGAGTTCCGCCATGTAACGGTCCACACGGGAAATTGCCTGCTCTTTCGGGCAACGCAGACGTTTTCCACATTCTTCGACCATTTTCTCATACATATCCCCATAACGCAGATCCTCGATCCGGTCACGGATGAAAGAAAGCTGGGTCGGGATCAGTCCGTTGTTTTTTACGAAGAAATATTCACTGAAGAACCGGTCCAACATTTCATTTTTCATAATGAACTGCCCGAAACTGTTCATGTCCTGAAATTCGATGACTGTTTTCATGATATCCGATATGCTGTCTTTTAAATCAGCCAGCTCATTGCGAAGCTCGGTTTCATTTTCCATCATCGGCACCAGAATGTTTGAGTACGGACGTTCTTTTCGCACCGAGCCTTCTTCCGATGCGGATTTCATGATCTCATACATTGAGAGAATGCGGTTTGACATCGTACCTTCATTTTTCTTTTCAGTCAGTTTATCCAGAAAATCAATCACTCTTCGGCAATCCGTCGAAAGATTTACAACATATTCTCCGCTGCGTCCGATCTGCCGTGGCTTGATCCATCCACATTCACGGAAAATGGCCAGAATCTCAGCCGCCTGAAGTTGCACCGCCTCATTCTCATCATCCGCTTCTTCGATCAGTCGCTGAATCTCTTCGTTTTTCAGATACAGCGTGATACTGTCCTTTGCATCCGACTCGTAGAGAACCGGAAGTTCCTTCGAACGGTCGATCAAAATCCGGATACAGTCATAATAAATCCTGCGGTACTTGAACGTAAGCGGTTTAAAAAACGACTCGTTCTTTATGTAATCAAAAAAATTCATAGTTTATTTATCTCCTAAGCTGCTGCGGCATTTGCATTGATCTGGTCGATCACTTTCCGAATTCCCATCCATACGTTCAGATCCGTAAAAATGTCCACGACACTTCCCTGATCCGTAAATGGTGCCTCCTGAAGTACCGACAGATCTTTCATCATGCCATTTTGCACAATGTATTCCACGATCTGATTTACGAAATAAATCTGCCTGCTGTCCAGGCTGTTTTCATCCAGATATTCTGAAAATGCTTCTTTTGCAGCGTTCATATCCAAGCCGACAATTTCACGGACAAATTCTCCGAGCGGCTTCTGCCCGTACTCCGTCTCATACTCTTCTTTTGTCCCCAGTTCTCCCCAGAGGATCTCTTCCAGAAGCTGTACATCCGCCGCTGTCAGCGGCTGATTATTCTTCAGCCTGGCAATCGCCTCATTATCCTGATGCCTGCGGACATAATATTCTGCTTTCGCTTTATAATTTTTCAGGTCATCATTTTCCAGCTCCGACTCTTTCCATTCCATCGCCAGAAGTTCATCCGCAAAATCGGTATCATACCGCTTTCCTTCTTTTTCTTTGATATATTTGATCAGTTCCCGCAGATTTTCACGGATATGTTCAAATTCATCCACACCGGCCGTCTCCAGATAATCCGTGTGCAGGATCTGATTCAGCAGTTTTTCCTGTGCTTTGATCTGCGGAATATTGGCAACACCTGCCACCGCACGCACCTTTTTCAGAAGATCCTTTCTCGCTTTTCCATATTTATTTCCCATCAGATAAGCAAGCTCAATCCCATAAAGCAGTGCGTCAAAACGAACGGCGGACGCCTCTTCCTGATCCGGCATGATCAGCGGTGCAACCTCCTCCTGAACGGTCAACGTATCCTCGTAACGGATATTCTGATAATTCTCCGGATTGGAATAATATTCCACATATTTCAAATGCTGACGCACCGCAAAATTATCCCGGCTCAGTTCCTGTACTTTTCCCTGCATACTCTCAACCAGGTTTTTGCGATAGGCGATCAGTCTTTCTGTCTGATATTGTAAATCCTGCAATTTATACGAAATCTGAAATTTCAGGTTAAAAATCGCACTCTGCAAAGGCAGCCGGACTGCTGTCTCTTTTCCCTTCTGCATCCGGAAAAACTCGAAATTCCCACAAAAATCAAAAATATAGAATTTCTGCTTATCCTCACCATCCAAAAGTCCCGGACAGAGCCTCGTTCCACGCCCGATCATCTGCCAGAATTTTGCCTTGCTCATTACCTTTTTAAAAAAGACCAGATTTAAAATTTCCGGCACGTCGATTCCCGTATCCAGCATATCAACGGAAATGGCGATCTGCGGCAGTTTATCCGGCTCCGAAAACTGATCGATCAGGCTCTGGGAATGGCTGATACGATTATCGATCACTTTTGCATAACCCGGCAGATGTGAATATTCTTTATTGAACACCTCAAATATTTTTTCCGCATGAGCATGATTTTTCGCAAAAATAATCGTCTTGCCGAGCTTTTCTCCGTAGTCTGTATGGCTTCCATGTCTCATCAGAATGTCCAGCACCTGTCTGATCGTATCGTCATTGAAAATCCAGGTATTTAGTGCTGAGGACTGGATCCGCTCCACAACCTGTCCGTTTTCATCCACAAAGGTGTTCTCGTATGCTTCTTTATCTTCGTCCGAAAGCTCATCGTACGCAATGCCCTCTTCCAGAAATTTCATCTTTGTTTCCACCGAAAGGAAATCCACCAGATAACCGTCTTTTACCGCCTGTGCCAGCTCATAACCGTAAGTCGGCACGCCCTTCTCCAGCTCAAAAATGCTGTAGGTATTTTTATCGATCTCATCTTTCGGCGTCGCAGTAAGACCAACAAGCGGTGCATCAAAATATGTGAAAATGTCTTTGTATTTATTGTAGATCGAACGATGTGCCTCGTCACAGATCACAAGGTCAAAATGGCCGCTCGTAAATAATTTTCCGTCTTCGTCCCGTGTGGCATCAATGCAGTTGATCATCGTCTGATAAGTTGAAAAAATACAGTGTGCATGTAGATTGCTTTTCTCCTCACACAGATTTGCCACCGAAAGATCCGGCAGCATATTGACAAAGCTTCGTTTTGCCTGTGTGACAAGGGAAGTGCGATCCGCAAGAAACAAAATATTTTTCACCCAGCCGTTTTGCAGAAGCACATCGCAAAGTGCAATGACTGTTCTTGTCTTTCCCGATCCAGTCGCCATGACAAGCAGTGCTTTTCTTCTGTTCTTTTTATCAAAGCTCTCGCATACTGCCTTGATCGCCTCTTCCTGATAATACCTTCCGGCGATTTTTTTATCAATCCGGACACTGCCAAGATCGCCCCGCATGGTTTTTAAATTAAACCATTTTTCGAGATCTCTTCTGGAATAAATGCAGGAAACCTGCCGCTCCGGATACTGTCCGTCCACAATCCTCGTCTCAAATCCGTTCGTAAGGAAAATGACCGGTCTGCGTCCATACTGCCGCTCCAGAGAATCCGCATATAACTCTGCCTGCTGCCGTCCGCTCGCCACATCTGCACAGGTCTTTTTCGCCTCGATCACCGCCAGCGGCCGGTGTGCATCGTCATAAAGCACATAATCCGCAAAACCGCTGCCTGATTTATTGGGCATGCCATAGACTTCGACTTCATTCAGCCAGTTCTTTCCTTCCATCCATCCGGCATCAATCAGCATCGTATCGATATATTGTTTGCGGGTTGCATACTCCGACAGCTCCAGCGGCTTCGGAACATACGTCTGCTTCTGCTCCTCACGCCTGGAAGTCAGTTCTGCCTTCAATGCTTTATTTTCTGCGATCAAAGCCTCCAGATCAATATTCGGAAAGACCGTCTCCGCTGCCAAGATCTCCTGATTCTGCTCCGGAAGACCTGCATCAAACTGCCCCTCCTGATAATCATCCGCATAACAATAAGCTACAAAATCCAGAAATATATAAAGATTCTCAAGGCACAGCTTCGCCTGATCCAGCGTCAGCTTTCTTCCCGTATGTGCCACCTGATTTGCCACCCTGCGAATAAAATCCATTCTCCGCAAAATGTCTGCATCCACAATTCCTTTAAACTCTTCCGTATTCAGCAGGCTGACCAGCTTGTCCTGATATGGCATCACCAGCATATCGTCAACCGAATACATCCATTTGACGGCAAATTCCATCGCCCGCCGGCAGTTCATCACACTCGCCTCCGGGTCGATCATCAGGATCTTTTCCGCTGCCACCGCAACATCCGCAAAGGCTGCAAACTGCGGAATATCCTTCAGGAAATCAAAGTTCGTCACGCCGCCACCCCCTCTTGTTGTATTTTCGTGAAATGTCTTCTGATATTTTAACACGAAGTGGTTTTTCTCACAAGAAAGTTATGAAAGGAATCCGACAAATCCCGTAAATCCAGCCTGAAAACACATATTTCACAAAAAACGACAGGTTCCGTTCCTGTTCACAAAAAAAACATTGTACAGATGGCAGATTCCTATTACAATGGTATTTAACTTAAGAGCTTACCATTTTGAAAATACATACGCTAAAGGAGGAACGCTTATGATTTTATGCTGCAAACACTGCGGAAATTGCAGAGAAAGCAATCATCTTGCAGAAAACTGCGATTATTGTGGAAATGAAATGGTTCAACTGTTATCCGACGAAGAGTTAAGCCATATTGATCCTAAAGAATTACCTCAGATCATCGAAGCGATGCGTGCAGGTTATCAATACAGCAATCCGGATTATGACGAAAAATTGTGGGACAGTCGTGCAAAAAAAGAAGAAATACAACGGGCAGAAAACGAAAAACAGGATCTGGATTATCGTGAAAAAACCCACATGGTAACAACCGGATTTCAGTTTGAAGGTTATGAAATCGTATCTTACCTGGGGATTGTCGCCGGCGAAGTAGTTCTTGGCACCGGATTTCTCTCAGAATTTACTTCTTCATTTGCTGATTTCTTTGGCGTGCAATCCGGGATGTTCGAGGAAAAGCTTGAGACGGCAAGGCACGCTGCCATGGATAAACTGATCAAAAAATCAGCTGCATTGGGTGGAAATGCAGTCATTGGCATTGACATTGACTACAATATGTTTTCCAATAATGTAATCGGAGTCATTGCAAACGGAACATCTGTTGTAATCAGAAAGACCTGATGAATCGCTTATAATAGCCGCTTAAGATTCTGCTGATAATTTGACACAAAAGTCGTTTTGTGCTATGATACAGACAGTTCATATTTAAATACAAAAAGGTGCTACCATGACGGTTCGCCTGATGTTTATTAGGTTAAAAATAACCGCTTAGTTTGCAGACTGGGGCGGTTATTTTTTTGTCTTTTCCGCCATTTACAAGAAATATAGCCTGATTTTTTGTGAATATTCAGCCAGAAGTCCGTGTTTTAGCCCATTATATATTAACAAACTTTTTATTATTTTGATTTGTCGACTTGCTGGACGAAATCGGCGAACTGGTTTTGAAGTTCGATTGGTGGCATTATCATTTTAAAAGATTTAATGTCCCCAACATTAATATGTGGTGAAGCCGAACCAGCAATACCCTTTAAAGCATTATCTAAAAATGAATCACAATTCATTGCAACACATAAGAATTCAGATAAACACTTATTAGCATCTGGTGAAAGCAACATCGAACGCTGACCTAAAGCCACATTACATTCTCTATCTATGATAGCTGCTATGCCCAGAATTGCCCCTTCACGTGTATATACTACATCTCCGATTTCAGGCTTTTTTCTCTGAATTCTTTTTATAAATTCGTCTTCTGGAATATACTCAATATCATCCCATAGAATTTTATTCTTCTTAACAATAGAAGTTCTAATACACATAAATCCTGTATTTTCTGTTGTATAAGAAGGTGTAGAATGTGGACAATCAACTATAGTTTTGCACGCCTCTTCTAATGGCAAAGTTGTCCACTCTTTATCATTTGCCACAGGATCACCAAACATCTCGACAAATCGGGATTTGACAAAAGTGTCCAGTTGCTTTAACTCTTGTTTTTTTAAGCCAATCACATTTTCAACTTTCTTGAGTTTATCAACTATATCCATTTGTTCATTATGAGACCCGATAGTAACATAAATTTTTTCCATGCCTTGTCTTGTAATTTGCGGTTGTGCCGAACCGCTAATCACATTATTAAAATTGTAATGTTTAAGACAGTAATATAAATATTCCATATATATATCACTTCTCACATCATCTAAACACATTGCATTTCCTGTTACATAAGATTTAGGAACCGTTATATTTATTGTTCCACAGGTTGCTCCTCTACAGGTAACTGTAATAACTGGGTTCTTATGATTAAATTCACTATAATACCCAATTATTCCATTTGCACCATAAACAGGATAACCATCCTCGAGTAATTCGCTTGTCGGAATAGTTTTCCACTGCTTAGGATTGCATATATCCGTTAATTTAATTTTTTCCATCCTATTTTCTCCTACAACCCTGCATTTACCTTGCAGTTTCATCTGCACTGCAAATATGAACAGCGGAAAATTTGCTCAGGCTATGAAGCGTCTATGGGATGTTTTTACATTGCTTTGATTAACCATTGCATACTGCATCGTGGTGTCGATTTGTTGATGTCCCAGCAATTTCTGTACTTGCTCGATCGGCATCCCTTTATCTATGGCTCTTGTTGCCATAGTTCGACGGAATTTATGCGGATGGATTCTCTCTAATTTCAATTCTCGTCCTAATTGTCTCAATCGTATTTCTACTCCACTGATTTTCAGGCGTTTATGCGGATCATTGAGCGTCACAAATAGTGCCGGATTATCGTCAGTCCGGCATTTTAAATAATTCTGTAAATGCAGTTTTGCTCTTGCATCAAAATATACTCGGCGTTCTTTATCACCTTTTCCGTATACAATACATTCTCTTTCATTGAAATCAATATCTGCAATATCCAAATTTACCAGCTCACCAACTCTCATCCCTGTTGAAAAAAGTAAATCTATGATGGCAAGATCGCGTTTTTCTTTGCAATTATCACGCAAAATCTCAATACTCTCATCGGAAATCACTTCTTTTACCACTGTTTTCGTCTTGATTTTGTGAATACGTTTCACCGGACTTTTTAAAATATGATCCTCTTCCTCCAGCCAGGAAAAAAAACTGGATAAATTGCGACGAATATTGTCTATTGTCACCTTTCCACAGTTGTTGATTTTCTGATAATCAATCAAATATTGGCGAATATCCTCCGTTGCAATCTGACGCAGTGGTATCGTGATTCTTTTCAGCATATGCTCAATCGTTACACGATAATATTGAATTGTCCTGTCTGAACACCCCTCAATCTGTTTTGCCGTCAAAAACATTTCCAGATATTTCTCATTTGAAATCTCTTCCTGTACCTGTTTCGCTTCATTCAAGTGATAAATCAGTACTTTCTGAAGCTTTTTCATCTGCATTACATTTAAAAATTCCGCCATGTCGTTTAAAATATTATAAATCTGATTTTCCATTTTTCTGCACTCCTGTTTTTGCAGAAAGTATAGCAGATTTTTCCTAAAGAATCTTATTTTCCTCGTAACATTCGAAAAGATATGATGGATTTTCATAATAAACACTACTGTTATAATCATCTATTTTCTCACTCAGAAAAGAATTATAAACTCTAATCAGTGCGTCAATTACTTCTATTTTCTCTTTTTCTGAAACTCGTTTAATAAGGCGTTTATAGACTTTTCCAATATCCCAGTGTGTAGGAATTGCATACTGACATTCTCCGACATTATCAAAATTTCCCTGTTTAATCTGGGCTTCTTTGATAAAATCTTCGCTTACCCGATCAATGTTATCACTATGGTAAATATCCGCCAGATCATAAATCTTTTCCAGTCGCTTTTTTCCTAATGCATTAACGACATCTGCCCTGGTATTTTTCGTTTTTCTTGCAATATAATCAATCAATGCACAGGTAAAAAATAAATCGTTATCCTTTCTGGCTTCTCTTCCATTTTCCATCACTTAACCACCTCAAATCCCCTGTATTCCAGACATTTCAGTGCTTCTTTAGAGCAAAAATTTATCTGATGTGTCGGATATTTGAATCTTGCCAGCACCCAGAACTGCTCTCTCGTGATCGAGCCATCCATATAATCAGAAACATAGTTGTAAATCTGATCATCTGCCATCGCTCCGATTACAATATCATAGTCATGTGTTTTTCCTGCCCGACAATTAATAATGAAATCCAACCATTCATCTGTCATTTCCCGGAAATCTTTGATTTTTAACGAAGAATCTAAACGCACATCATAAATAGAAACAATCTTAGTATCATAACGTTTTGCCCATCTCTGAGCCTGTTCTTTGATAATCGTACAATAAAAACCTGTCCCAAAATCCTTCGTGTTGCGTCCCTTTCGAATTTCCGGATGTTCCACTGCCATATATCCACCATGATATACTGTCATTTTTGCCATTTCATCACCCTTTTCATCCAAAATACTTCTGCATCAGACTGTCAAATAATAACTGTGTCTCTTGTAAGGATTTTTGAATCTTAGATTTTGATTTGTCAATGGATGCAACAAAGTCTGCGAACTGATTTTGAAGTTCTATTGGGGGTATCGGGATGTTCAATGTTGCAAGAGTTTTCTGATTAAGATTTTGAATATTAGCACCTCGCCCAGTCATTTGTTTCCTCATGGAATCTGTTTTTAACACACGCAACAAATAGTTTTTATTGACTTCCCTACTTGTCAAACGATATCGAATACAGAAACCGCTATAAGTAGTTTGAACATCGTGAGGATAAACAAGCACGCACCGACCAACAAGATCTTTATTTCCATTTGAACGAACAAAAACAATATCTCCATTTTGCAGCATACTTTCTTCAGGGGGCATTTCATTCAATGATATTTTCGATAATTGATCTGTACCATCAATTATCGAATAATTCTTAAAATCTCCAACTCCTAAACAATATAATTCTATGCCACTATCACCTGTATGGAAATTCATACCGTTTTTACAATATCCCATTTCAAGCAATGATTTAATACTCCAGTTATATGGATTCTGTATTGGATCTCCAAACATCTCTGCAAATCGGGATTTGACAAGAGTGTCTAATTTTTGCAATTCCCTCTTTTTCAATTGAATAATCTGTTCTACTTTTATAAGTCTATCAACTATCTTTTTCTGAGTTTCTATTGTTGGAAGTTTAAGTTCAATTTTTAAAAGATCTGATTTCGTCAAACTTGGTATAGTTACAGCTTTATTTAATCTTTCAAAGTCAAAATACTGGCAAAAATAATAAAGATACCTAGGCATCAGTATTTCGCGTTTTGCTGATAATCCAAAAGCAGTATCAACATTCCAAAATGGTTCTTCTACATAAATAGGATTATTTATACTTCCTTTTCTTCCAATAATCACCGTGTCCGCTTCGCAAATATAATCATCTGCATACCCCATAATTCCTCCGCTTCCATAGATGGGATATTTACCATTTGGATTTTCAACATTTTTCTGATTTCGACCATTTTTTATTTCTAATATATCATCAAATATCATTTTTCCCTCACAAACCTGCATTTACCTTGCAATTTATCTGCACTGCAAATATGAATTTCTCGCCCTTTACCTTAAATAAAGGCATCTCAGTTTTACTGTTTCTTATTTCCATATACATATTTCTTTCAGAATAACATTTTTCAGTGCCTTGTGCAAGCCGTTTCCTTTGATTTGTTGCAGTTGCTTATTATTTATGTTGTCTTTTTAATATTTTTCATTTTCTATTGTTTTAAAAAGAGTTATATGTTAGTATAGTGACAAAGCATATTTTCTTAACGTTCTTGGCATCATGCCGTCTATTAATCTATTTCACATTTCGAAAATTCATGCTTTTCTTTCAAATTAATAAAAAAGCAGGAGTTTCAAATGTTGACCGATTAGCAGACTGCATATCCACCGCACTTTTGTACACTCCTGCCAAGGGAGGTACTTCTATGGTGCAAAATGAAATGCTGAAAGCAAACCGGATGTACAAAGACACTGTATTCCGTATGCTGTTCTCTGACAGAAAAAATTTATTGTCTCTTTATAACGCAATCAGCGGTTCACATTATGATGATCCGGATAAACTTGAGATTGTGACACTGGAAAATGCCATTTATATGGGTATAAAAAATGACCTGGCTTTTATCGTTGATACCGACTTATTTCTGTATGAACATCAGTCTACTTACAATCCAAATATGCCGCTGCGTGATTTATTCTATATTTCCAGTGAATACCAGAAACTAGTGGATCACAAATCTCTCTATTCTTCCGTATTACAGAAAATACCGGCTCCGCAATTCATCGTATTTTACAATGGTCTGGAAAAGAAAAAGGACTACTGGGTAAATCATCTATCGGAAGCTTTCGAAAACCAATCCGGTGATCCAAAGCTGGAACTGGAAGTTCTGACACTGAATATCAATGAGGGACATAATAAAGAACTGATGGAACAATGCCAAACTTTAAAGGAATATGCACAATATGTAAATCTTGTACGCAAATACACGAAAGATTTTGAATTAAACGAAGCGGTTGAACTGGCTGTCAATGAATGTATACATGACAACATTCTTTCCGACTTTCTTCGTACAAACAAAGCAGAGGTGATCTCCATGAGTATATTCGAATACGACAAAGAACTGGAAGAACGTAAACTCCGTAAGGCGGAATATGAGGCTGGAGTAGCTGATGCAAAAAAGCAAACTGCTCTCGCTCTTGCTTCGAGAAATATGAGCTATGCTGAAATTTCCGAAATACTTAATGTACCTGTAAAATCTGTTCTTTCCTGGATTAATTCTCAAAAATAGAATTTAATGATGCCAGGGTCAAAAGGTCTAAATCCACATGAGCTTGCTCATAGGTGGATGA
>OGYX01000499.1_pt1 | contig 30951 bp, 59 predicted proteins | sample 1576601 | NCBI WGS metagenome assembly OGYX01 (sample SAMEA3541561, study PRJEB24748) | human gut metagenome | biome: human gut; feature: human-associated habitat; material: faeces | place: China | collected 2012 | reverse complement strand
TCCGTATAAAATACAACCATTATTCAATTTATTTACAGCGTCAAGCTGATAAGGATACAAAAAGTCAGTTTCTCTCACGTTTAATACCATCCTGACAATCGACTACCCTATCATCCAAAAACTGCTTACCTCTATATCTCATCAATCCCTGATACACACGCATATGGCCCTTTAATTGACATTCCATTTTATCCCATATTTTTATGACTTTTGAATGTCTGCAGTTCGCACATTCATTCATACTATTCACCTCGCATATCCATAGAGTACGGTTTGTGTCGAAGCATTTTTACCCCCGATGGTGTATTTGATTCTTTCACCATCTTCGTATACTCTATCAATCTGTTGCACTCAAACATCTTGACACCCTGTATCTTATTGATTTTTCTGCCTCTCATTGTTGAATTCCCCCATCATTTTATTGAGCATATGACTGTCCATTTTCCCGATTGATCGTGTCACCTCAATGTTTTCTTTTGTTTTACAAATACGTAATACAATACTGTAGACACATAAATATGTTAAAAATATCAATACTCCAATTTCAAAACTGCTCATTTTCTTCAACCTCCGTCAAAATTTTATCTGCTAAATTGAGGCATATGTCGGATATCTTTAATAAAAGTTTTGTTACCACATATACCATAAGTTCTTTGTACTGTTTCATTTATCACCTCTTATACTAATCCAGCAATTCTTTATCAATAATCTGGAAATTAGCTCGGTGAATATAAAGGGCTTTTCCGTCAATCATAAGCTTCGTCATCTTAGGCAAGTCGTCTGGAAGTTCCCAATATACCTTATCTCCAGAATACGCTACAATTGGCTGACCAAGTTGAGATTTAATAACAACTACTCTCGATTTGCCAAATTGATTTTTGTAGGTGTTAACGATACCAGAAATATATGTATTATCTGAAAGTTTTCCAGTTGATTTACTGTAAATATCTTCCTGTTTAAATTCAGCTTCTGGATGTAAACCTCCCTGGGCAAATATGCATGTGTCACCGCAATTCTGAATCTCTTTACCGTCAATATTAATTGTGATAACGGAAGACAGCTCGTATTTCTTAACAATATCACCGTCTTCATCGTATGAGGTATATTGTGCTTTATTACCCATGATATTTATCTTGTCGCCTGTAGTGGTCATTACATTATTTCCATAGTTGTCATAGGTAGTAATAGTGTAGTCGTTTCCTACCAGATTACCTTTAAAGTCATTAATGGCTGAGTCCAGTGCTGCACAACCGGATAATACAGCCATCATCATGACACAAAATATAATTGCAACAGTTTTTCTAGTGTTCTTCATCTTGCTTTTCCTCCAAATATGTTTTTATTCTTTCGCATAGGTCTTTGTTTTCGCATGTGATATAAGTATTAAGCACTTTACTATTGGCATACACTTTGTCAGTACGCGCGTTAAACATAGGACAACCCTGACAGTAATCCTGTATGTTTAATTCAATCATTTGTAGATGACTCCTCTCTTTCTTTAAATGCGAGTTGATCACTTGCAGTATTCCAATCGTTCTGATATGGTTTGTGCATCATACGATTAATGCATTGCTTATCTAAATGTAAATATCGCAAGTCTATTTGACTCCCAATCCATCCTCTATCTGCTACTTTGGATGAATCTAACTTGTGACGTGTATCTCTTTTTGGTTCCATGTCTTCTCCTAACTAAAAATAAAAAGAGAAGCCTAGATTTCTCTAAGCCTCTTTAATGAAATATCTATTTGTGATAAATTTCCTGTATTTGCTCAATATATCATACATCGCATAATCTGTTGTAAAGCCATTCAGAAATCTATCTGAAAAATTATCAAACTCCATACTAAATTTCCAATCGCCTCTGCTCTTGATTTCTACTACTAATATGTTGTTTTGATTAACTACACAGAATACTTTTCCTTTGACTCTCTCTCTCAATTTTTGATGTAGATTCATAGCAAATAACTGTTCATAATCCATCATAAATATCACCCCTTTCCTATAATAGGAGCTGTTAATTATGCGAATTTATTATGTTGCTCACTACTTCCGGATGCTCTTTAAAGTATGACAGTGGCTGATGCTCCTTGCCAATAAATTTGACTTTGCTTGGATACACTTCTTCAGTTCTATCAGCAAATTCAACGATTCCGTATGTTGCAGAACCCATAACCCCTGGAGATTGACCCCAACAATGAAAATATCCAATCTCATTGTCAACTACACATAAGCGTCTCTCCTGCTCTATGGTTATCGTACCATCTAAACTCCCCATCTTTATATCTCCTCTGCCTTTATAACATCTTCTTGATCTAACATAACATTTACCCCATCCGGAATAACAACTGCATCACAATAATATGGAAGTACCACACATCCGTTATTCATTTGTTCTGTAAATAGCCGATACAGTTCTTCATACCGTTTCTCTGGTAATTTAGTTTTGCATTTGATTACTAATATATCGCTCATTTGATTTTTCCTCCGCTAAACATCAAAAACCGCTTCCGGTTTTTCAACAGCAGGATAATACAAAACAGATATATCTGGCATCCACTCTTCAAAAATATCATAGTAATTGTATTTATTACCAAGAGCTTTCTTAGCAATTGCCATAGCCAGTCCTTTTTCCGGATCAAATACATCATGGTCTCCGCATTTTACGACCGTTTTAGTTCCATCTTCCCACAGAATAATAGTTGCCGGATCATTAAATATAACCTTTTTAATTCCGAAGCACTCCTGCATAATTATTTTCTTTTTTACGTCGGCAATCTTAGCATTGAATTGTTTCATAGCAGCAGTAAATCGCTCAAAAAGCTCCTGTTCTGACATAGTAGTCGATTTTTTCATACTATCTCCTCCTATTCTATCGGTTTACTAATATCATATTTCTTGGCCAGATAACGTAAAATACTGTCTTCTGACCCTGCTCCTGCTCTTCACTCGTCTTCACCATGATGATGAGCCCTGTACGAATACAAAATATAACCAGCCATGTTCCAGATTTCCTCTGGAGTTGCTGTTAATGATGATAGGTTCGTATCCGTTTTAGCCCATTCTTCTCTTTCTTTTCCCTTTTTCATTGCTTCAATAGCATTTTCTAAAGCATGTTCAGCACATGTCATAAATAATTACCTCCTAAAAAAATGAGTAAATACAAAATGTAAAAGTGTAATGGATATGGCTAGGTTCATCAATATACGAAACGTTCCCATAATTAATATCATTCTCTTTTCTTGTGCTGTAAAATCACATATAGAAAATCGTGTTATGTCAAAACCTGTTAATGACTTTACATGGGTCTTTAACCTAGCCTTACACCAGAAATATACAACTATCAGCACTGCTGTTATTTTTACTAAAAACATATTATTATTCGCTCCTCCTAAAAATATCTAAAATACAAAGCATAAATATATTGATTCATATCACAGTCTTCTAATAATTTCCGAAAATCTGCTTCGGACATCAATTTAATGTGCAATCGAAGTCTAAAATACAAAACACAGAAATGTTTCAAAATGCTATCTATTTGATTTATCATAATAATCACCTATTTCTTATAAATATAAATAAGCTGACTTTTATCTTTCAGCCATACAATGATAGCCATATCTATACGTGTATCATAATATGGCGGATAACATGGCCTCCAATCTTCAACTGTCGTTACATCAGTTTTGGTAGAGTCTAAGAACTGATTATAAATATCACCGTAAGTTATTACTTTTTTATTGGGATTCATAATCAATTGATTGTATGCACTCTCTGCTACACTTCCAGTAAGTGTATTAATAATGTTTATTTCTCCGTCCTCAGTTTGTCTTGATATAGTCATTACAGACTCATCAGTTTCACTGAAATCTACAGATACAGTTAGTAAGTCATTCATTTTATACTACTCCCTTTCACTTGCCTAACAGTCTTCCACACATAGGACAATACTTAATAGTCGTAAGTAACGCATTTGATCCAAAACCATGAACATCATAACCATACGCTTTTAATTTATTTGGATACATAATACATATTCCTTGATCATCTGTGTCACCTATTGTCAGAGGTCTCGCACCCATGCAGTAATCACAATAAACTGCTTTATCAATAAACAGTCGTTGCGTGCTCGGCGAACATCTGTGTTCCCGCATTTGCTTTGGACAATATGGATTACCCATACCATCATCAATTAAATAATGACAATCACCGCAGGTTCTCAAATATGGCACCGGATATCGAGCAAAGTCCCAGAATGTTATCTCATTGCATTTACTACATTGATACTCCACGATCCCATCCCGATCAGCTACAAAACTGTTACTGGATACAAGTTCATTGTTACATCTCGGACAGTAGCAGAATGTCGATTGCTTTTGTTTTCTTTTAAATAGCTTAATCATACGCCAGTCCTTTCCCAGCCGTCCTGTACCATACGAGGCTTATATTCATGCTCTGTGTAACCCTCTCCGTTACATAAATCACAAGTCACCTTTCTCTCTTTTAATTGCTCGCAGCAATCCCATGGCTCCGCAGCATTGTATGTTTCGACTATATATCCAGCCCCATCGCATTTTGGACATCTATGTGTCTTTTTGCCTTGAATATGAGCGAGCATCTGATCAATCGTAGTATCACCGCCATAACACTGTTTCAATTCCTTGACCTGACTGATCGTTAACTTAAAACTGGGTTCTCGTTGATATAATCTATATATTCCCATATCTTACACCTCCAATAAATCTAATACTAAATAGTAATCTGTACGTGTCTCATGCCAATCTCGGTAAACTGATAAAACATTCTTGTGCCTATATTTTTCTAGTAAACTGCCACACATTTTGCCACCTATATACAGATACTTTCCCCTTGGGATCGGAGTAGCATTTTTATACATTAATACAATACTTCCTATTCCGCACGGGTATAAATCAAAAATATTATTGACAATCTCTATAACTGTGTAAACTCGCATATCATCTATCGTATCTCCTTTCCAATATTTTCTGACAGCTGGTATATACACCAAACTTCTCGCACAAGAAACATGGCACTAATATCAACACTATGATGCACAAAATATCTTCTGTTAATCTAAGTAACATCTGAATACCTTCTTTCCAAAAAGAAAAGAGCCCTAACCGATTTTCTCAGTTAAGACTCCTCGTTCTTACTTAATAAGTTTACCGTTACAATACAAGTCGCGAATTACATTCCCCATTCACCAATCGATTCACCAACAGTACCTGCAGACCCATCTGAATCGGTTGGCTCGAAATAAGCGCCTTCTTTCTGAGGATACATAAATTCGAACATCAAATAATTGGCAGCATCAAGCAAATATTCAGTGTTACCGGTATCTTTATATTTTTCTATACATAAGTCGTGTGATCCAATAGCATCTACTAATTTATCTCCAAAATTTGTTTTCGCCGGACCGTATTCGTGAAAGCTCATCTCTACTCTGTTTTTTCTAAGAGTATCAAAACGTTCCGAGTATTCTTTTTTCATATTTGGTTCCATACAGTTCTCCTTAAAATAATACTTTTGTACAGATAGTTCCTGAATTCTTTATTTGAGCAGAAATATCACTGCCATTAGAAGAAGTAGCGATGCATAACACTAAGTCTGGTTCGTATTCATTTTTCAATACACCGGCAGTACGTACAGTTCGAAAATCTGTTATATGATCACGATCCTCTAAATCAATAACCGGAATAACTACTTCCATATGTGCCGGGAGTTGCTGTAAGATATACTGCAGATCTTCTACCGTCATATTCTGAGATACTTTTTCTTTCAGTTCGAACTTTTTGATAATATCTTTTCTTACATATTTTTCAAAAGAACTGCGTACACATACTATATCGTCATCTAGCAAATATAACAGCTTAGTCCCATAATCGATCATATCTGATTTTAAAGAATCAGCCACTTCATAATGCTGACATAACTCCTCAACGACAGTTCCTATTACTACAAAATTCCGTTCACGTTCAAGTCGTTCTCTCATACACTGTGCTCCTTTCTTATTCTTTTTGTACTTACAATAAATATAAAAAGAAGAGGACCTAAACACTTGGTTCAGACCCTCTACTTTTGAAACTATTTATGATTTTCAATTCGTACTTTACAAATATCTGCCACAATAGTTCCAACAGTTACAATACCGGCTGCTACAACCCATCCCGGTACGGTTAATGTTTTGTCACCTTTCTTTAATTCCATAATATGTACTCCTTTCTTATCTTTAAATGTATTTCATAAAAGCGATTGTTTTTATCGCGTAATTAATTTTCGTAGTACTTATCCACCTTTTTCTGTACTTCTTCCTTGTATTCTTCAGGAACGTTGTCCATAGTGATAGCCCCGATTCTTACCTGAATTGCCAAGAAATGTATTATACCTTTATTAATCATTTTCAACCCCCATTAAATCCAAAACTGCTGCTTCTACTGCTGCTAATCTATCCAATTCGGTAATAGGCTTCGGAATTATATAATTCAGATATTTTTTCGGATTCTCTGCAACCATTTCTTCAGTAATAACTGTCTGATCTGTCCTAAATTCATTACAGTTACAGATATAAGACACATTTCCATCCTCGTCAGTTTCTTCATGATCGAATATCCTTATAAATACGTCAGCAGTACCATCGTTAAGCGGGAAGTAGCTGTAAGTATTTGGTTTCTCTGTAAAAATTCCTTTTGTCATAATATTTTACCACCTTCTTTGCATTATTTAATGTTCGTGTGATTTTAAATTTCTTTTTGAAATTATATAAATCGCTATGTTTTATCCAACCATTATACGATAATATTCTCCGCGCAAAATATAAAGAAAGCTTGTTTCTTTTATGAAGTGCTCGCATAAATGCTCTTGTGATTTTAACAAATATTCGTTTTCTTAATATAGTGTTGACAGTTGATATAGAATACCCCATCATATCAATCCTTGTTACTGATGTCTTATATATTCCATCATCTGGCTTTATCGTTAATTCCAAAGTATTATAAATATAATTTTTAAAATCAGCAACTGCTCTTTTTAGCAATTTTAGGCTACTACTAAAAAATATGATATCGTCCATATAGAACAATATATGCTTTGAATTATTGATCCTTATAGTAGAGCCATCTTTTTTCTTCCTAATAGAATACGAATTTTCAGAAACATGATGATAAGCATATGATAAGTAATAATTTGCAAGAAACTGTGATAAATATGAACCTATACACAATCCATCTTTATAAGTATCTATCAATGCGAACACTAAATATAAAATATAGTCCTCTTTAATGTCTCTACGTAGCATCCTTTTTAACTGAGCCTTACTCACGTTAGGATAATATTTCTTTATATCACATTTGTAAAAATAACGAGAGTTACCATAATCCTTTCGGATCCATCGTTCAATAGCATTCTTTCCAAACACTTGTCCTTTGTTTTTGATAGACGCCGCCTGATAAAATCCGATTTTTGCCATAAACATTTTCTTACATGCATTCACAACTACATAATCAAGAACCTGCTGTTTTATACTAGCGATTCCTATTTCTCTAATTTTGTTTGAAGCTGCGTCAAATCGGAACTGATATTCTATTGGTTTAAGAGTGACATCTTCATCATATATTTCTTGACATAATGATTCAGCGGCTTTGGTAATAGTTTCGTAGAGTAAATATCTTGTGCTCTTATAATAAGCAATTTTTCTACAATACCGGGCAACATCATGTATATCATCGCCATCATTCATCATATATTCAGCCAAGAAATAAGAAACGTCTTTTCTTCTCCATTTATTCTTAAGGCAATCGTAAATGGCTTCTTCTACTTTATTTGTTGTTAACACATAATTTTTGAGATACCTTTTCATTGATACTCCGTCTTTCTGTTGAATACCAGCTTTCGGCCATTTGGGCCTACTAACCGGTGTGTTATGTTCAATATTAAAGAGTGATAATCACTGCCCTACTTAGGTGCGATACACGCTCATAAAGTGTTGTCAGAAATGAGGCGAGAAAGGATATTCCACCTAGTATTAGACAGGGAATTATTCGCATTCAGGTAAGAAAGGCCTGCATTAGACCTATTCCTGAGATTCCCGAAGAACAATCCTATTCGCCGAGCGTGAACCCTTAAATATATATTTGATCAAGGGGAGTTTCCCCTCTTGTTTCGCTACGCTATCAATTCACCCCTACCCCATTTACAGAAAGGCGAGAAAGGACATTCCACCCAGCACGAGACAGGGAAACATTCGCATTCAGGCAAGAAAGGCCCGCACCAGACCCAATCCCGGAGATACCCGAAGAACAAGAACTCTCGTTGTCCATTTGAAGCACCATCTATATATACTCCATCAGCATAGCCTGCATTAGAACCTGAATTTGTACTTCCTGCATCGGACCCCGTGATTGCTCCATTTATTAGATCGATAACCATCGCTGTTATATAATTCCAATTATTAAGCTTTGCACATTTAATTGGGGTTGACAGTTTTGTATAATTTTTCTTAATAACTGATACGTTGGCTGATAATTTAGTAGTATCATTTGTAACATATATTTCCCTTGTGCCAGCGGCATCAACAATGTCCATAATTGCGTTACTTCCAACTTCATATCCACCAACCATTACTTCAATACCATTTATAGATATTGGATAGTATCCTGATGTTAATCCTGAAACGTCAGAGCACGGTGATCCAGTTCGTCCTTTTATTTCATCGCTGAACCCGCTTCTCCACAAAAATGAACTAATCCAAGTAGTTGTTGTAGTCGAAAAAGTACCGTCAACAATAATAGCTTTATGTGCATCGTCGTATGTTTCTATTCCAATAACACGTACATCTTCTGCTAAATTGTGGCATCGCCAATCTGATCTATCAGGCGCTGAAGATGCATTATTGTCACCAATACTTACATATGCATCTACCACAATACTATTAGCTTGCGAATTTGTAACGATTACACGATTCGTATTTGCTTCGCTTACCGTTGTTTGAAACTGAAAACTATACGCAGCACATCCATACATGATCGATTGAGTATTCAATGTAGCGAACATCAAGTAAAAAGTAGTCAGGATGTACTTATAATCGCATAGCATCCCTCCACTGTATCGAGTTCCTCTGGATTTAAATTGATTAATATTTTCGGAATATGATAATGCTCTACTTTTACCATAGGGTCTTCCTGAACAATACCTAGCTGGAATTAAACCTTTTGAAGAATATAGGTTTCCGTCCACTAAGCCGCATACATATTTCCCATACAATGCAAATCCCTGATCAGTACCATCAGGTCGCTGACATTCAACAGCCAATGTATACCCGTCCTTAGGTAAGTCTGTTCTTGAATAATACCAATATCCTCCTTCTATCCAGTATTTTTCATAATACGACATACCAATTACAAATACGTCATTAGCACCTGTATCTTTAAATGTGTCTTGTCCTTTTACTGCATCCACTATTCGTACACCATCAGTGGTTACATGTGCATTACAATCGTAAGTTCTAAACAACGGAATTGTGTCATAATCGTTCTGGCGATATTCTGCAAATGTTGATGGTATCGCTACTAATGATGCATTATCATCTAGTTTTTCACCTTTTGATGTCTGCGATGTTTCCCATAAAGGAAATTTAACAGTATAAACCTTTCCAGTACGACATAAGTTGAATTGAGCTGCAATGAAATCGGTTAAGTTAATTCCTCCAGTATCACCTTTTTCTCCCTTTGGTCCCTGAATACCTTGTTCTCCAGTATCACCTTTTTCTCCCTTTGGTCCCTGAATACCTTGTTCTCCATCGGGACCGGTCAAGTTAATTGGATTAGGATTTTCTTTTCCATTATCGTTGGTCCAGCTTAGAACCCCCTCACTTGACATATGTGGTGTATATACTGTCATATTATCCATTTTGAGTAACATTTGTGTCACAACATCCGGATACATATTAATAACAGTGTCCGCCGTTTTCATACCGCTAGAGACGTACAGTTCTGAACAAAGTTCCGTATTCCATAAATTAGAAAGATTTCCATCTGTTGCTGACTTCTTAATACATACTAAAATTGTTAGGTTTCCAGCCGCTTCAGTTACGTGTCCATCAATTGTCCAAGTAAAATGCATTAGTTCTTCATTTTCAGAGTTTACTGTTACATCATCCGCAATGTACGCTCCAACCCCGCCATCTTGTCTGATGTAATTGACAAAGACTTTCATTTTAGACATATCTATTCCGTCAGTATATCTTGGGCAGTCAAACGTAACACTTTCGACATTATGATCATACTGTACGGCGATACGTTTTAATGCGTTTGGTACAGTAATTACACGGTTCGATCCTATTACGATATGCGGTTCATCTTCTGGAGAAATTGGATATAAATTTGCATCATTCAAATCCAAACTGTCCAATAATTCTTCTGCTTTTCCCATAGCTCCTCCTATAAATTTACTATAAACGGTTTAGTTTTTAAGTGCTTAATGTTATTTCTACCAAGAATGATTATTCTAAAAAATGTGCCGCCTAACGCTTCTTTGGGAATATAGCATTCTGTTCCATGACTCAAAATTTGGGGATTATACTCTTTATCTCCCTGTGTAAATTTAGCCACTTTAGCGGTACCGTCCCATTCTTGAGAAAAACGGAACACTAACTTTTCAGGATCAGAAACTTTATCTTGGGACTCATCAAAGCGAATCGTATCTTTATCTACTATAAAATACAATGTTTTCATGTTTCATTCTCCTTAATTCTTACTCGGCTTACTGTAATTTGTATATTTTTTACGTGACTGAGGCTCTGTTTTATCTTTATCATCTAAGATATCAGAACCCGTATCAATAGTTTCATTTCCTGTGAGAACTGCTTCATTCGAAACATCTTCAGAGTTTGAAAACAGTTCTTGATATGCATTCCCTACTTCTTCCCACTGAGATTCATATTTCTTTGTCCTACCATTTTGATAAGCGAATATACATTTGTAGTTCATTCCTGTTGCGGTATCTTTATAAATGTCACCTATTGCTGCTTTTAATCTCGTTGATGGTGCTCCTGCACCTGTTAATTTTGCCATGTTGTATTCCTCCTATATAATCTATATATTTTACAGTCGTCGTTGAGTAACCAATTGAGGCTAACGCCTGCTGGACGTCTGTAACCATTTTCTTCTTTTATTAGTTCTCGGTCTGTAAAGAAATAGAAGGCTTCCGATTTTTGATTATTAAACCGGAAGTCCTCATATTTTTTGAGACCTAATTTCTTTCTTACTAAAAATATAATGAAATGTCTCATTCCTGTAATCCTATTCCTCTGGTGCTTCTTCTTCTGCCAGTCTAGCAGCAAAACGATCAATTTCCTGTGTAACACAAATAGACGACAGGTATGCACTTCTGAAAGGTTTGCCATTCATTTCATCATCATATGGACGAATATCGAGATCAACATTACGAATTTCGATATCATCAAGCATACCTACTGTATCCTCATTCAGCGGAATTGTGTGATTTCCAGAACTTAAATACACAGTAGGTCCACGATCATTGAACTTAACCTTAACTGGTAAATACAGGTACGGTTCTGCGCCTTCCTCTTTTGGATGGCTAATTTTTACATTCCATCCAACCCCAAATCGGTTGGTATCTGATCTAAGAGCATCTGCCATTTCTTCTCTAGACACGTCTCTAACGGTATGTCCATCATCTAATATACCTCCGGCGATAATCAATACAAAATTGCGGTCCCCCTTATGATTGTACTGAGTTTCTTCTCCTTTAAAATTTTTGAACATAATTCTCGCGTTGTTAATCTCCAGTTTACGTGGTGTAAATCTTAATTCCATTTTTTTTATTCTCCTTTTATATCTATTTTGATTTCTTGAAGTAATATTTCTTTAAATACTTCTTTTGATAATGACCATCACTAACTTTTTCGTAATATTCACCGGTTATATGATAGTCAATATGGTCTTTAAACCACTTTTTAATTTTCTCAGTCAATGCCTGTCTCACCTTCTTTCTGATAAATATAAATAAAACAAAAAGAGCCTAAGTCATTTCTGACCTAAGCCCTCTCTGTTAAATTACTTTTTGTGTAAAATACACTTGACGTTATCTGTTACTCTGAAATTAGGATTCGCAGCATACGCACCTGCTATAATCATTCCATTAGCCATTAACACTATTCCTGGTAATCCTTTTAAAGGATTCCAAACAACTTTGTTATTCTGACTTTTGATACTCTTCGCAAATACGTTCATACCAACTGATCCTACACCAACACTAATAAATGCCTTCGTCATATTTTTCATTTTTATACCTCCTAAGTAATTTTCTTCATAAGAGTCAATGTAATTATCGCGAACCGCCATGATACAGAACCAGTAAAGCAATACGACGAATCTTATCTTGCTCGGTTTTTTCTAAATCATAGAACAGAGTGAATCCAGTAGCACCGTTATAATCGTCTCCGAACTGTTTATAGTACATACTACTTTTCCATAATTCCGGATACTGATTCTTAAGGCGTACTAGAGTTTTCGATTTTTCATCGTACATCTTATCACTGATTACATTATTATTCAGCTCATAATAAATATAAGAATGAACTAATATAAATCTCTGTAAAAAGTCCATGTAATCTTGTGTAGATAACTTTGTTTGCATTATGCAACTCCCTTTTTATCTTCCAAATCAAATGGCAGTTCTTCATCAGCATCGATCGGAATATTCATGAAGTTCTCTGTCGACTGCTTCTTAGGATCCGGTACGTATGGGTCATCTGACATAAACCACTCAGCATCCCCATACTTATTAATGGTATCAACAGCATCATCCACCAACTTTGTGAAATATGATAAATCGATTACGTCTTCGTTTGAGCCTTTGATCATTTCAGATTCCAGCCAACGATAACCAGTCGTTCCCGATGCTGCAGCACGTTTATCGCCGTCGATTCGATATAATACTCCGCCACCTTTACCAGGCTTGATTGGACAGAAATGACCTACACGTCCTACAAACTTGTATTCGTGTCCGGCTGCAATTTTGTCATTAAGCTCTGAACTTATGGACTCCATCATTGTGTCAGAGATCTTACCTTTCTTGTATTTATCTTCAGCTTTACTAAGCTCTTTTTCGTACTCTGTCACATCCGACAACTGCTCATTCATATCGAGATACAATGCTCCGTTTTTAACTTCGAATGTTTCACATAGATCTTCAAATACGATTCCTTCTTTACTGAATAGTTTCTTGAATACATATGGTACCTGAAATTGATCTCCGGTAGCCGTCCACTCACCATCCTTAGTTTTTGCAATATAAACTGCCTTATTTACCAGACAATACTTCTCAAATTCTGCTTCCGTTTCAAATGAATATCCATATTCTTTACCGAAATCGAGCACGAACTGCTGAATCTCTGGCGTGGCATCTGGTATTTTGATTGAGTCTGTCTTAATGTGACATACTGTAAATCCTCTTTTCTGAACTTCACTCTTAAGCAACGTCATAAACAGAGCTCCACGTTTAGCCACAATATTGTCGATGTTTCGATCATCACGGAATGCACACGGATATGTAGCTTTTGTCTGACCATACACTGCATTTACTACAGTTTTAAGAGCGTTCGCCAGTTCCTTAGATGTAAGTTTTCCGTCAATAACCTGCTGAATATATGGTTTGAGTTTTCCGTCAAATAAACCGTCTATGTCATTCCATGCCTGGTGTTTGATACTTACTCGTCCGAATACAATATTCGCAAATGCTTTTGTATATTCCGGTCCGAACAGCACTTCAGCCAAGATACTTGATGGATGCTGACCGGTTACATCACCGTCCCATACGTTTCCGTAAATTCCTGGTTCAGCATATACCCGTCCACCTTCTCCGATTTCTTCTCCCATGTACATAGACTTAACTGCTCTGTATTGATCAAAGTCGTAACCTGGGAAGAATGGTAAGATACTCCATCCGTCTGGAAGTACTTCTCCCGGAACATAATCACGATATTCTGGTAATCCTTTTTCGTTGAATACTCTGAATTTATAATCAGCACCGAACTTCTCACTGTATTCCTCATACTTATCACTGCCTACCGGATCTCCCAAGAATCGATAATTGAACTTTGACTGAGGATTCCTGTCATTACCAAATATAATTCTTTGTGACAGACTATTTGTAGTGTCGTTCACGCTCATACCTGTAATATCAGCAAGAATTTCCCTAGCAATCCAATCACCTTTCAGATAATGGAACGCCGCCTCAGTTGCGATAACATCATTAATACAGTAATCAGCTACTTTCGTCCACAATGTTGGGTCAACTGGTTCGTCCCATGGTAACCCCAACTCCTGATGATGATTTCCAGACTTAATGAATTTGATGGCTTCCTCAGAATACCCTCTTTCACGTAATTTTTCCTCTCTCTGTTTACCCATCTCAATCTCCAGTTTCTTTAAACTCTTCTTATTACTGGCAGATGCGAAATCGTAAATATCTGTAAATGATAAGTTGAATGCTTCACTGAATTTTGCTTTTCTGCTGATACTTTTATCTTTATTAATGAGTCGTTTCGATAAATTATAAAGCTGTTCATTGGTATAACCCATCATACATGCATAAATCATATGATTATCATATGCACGATTGTTAAATCCGACTAACTTAAAGCGAACCAAACTCTCAATCTGATCCGGCGTCGGATTAATCATTCGTACGACAGGTTTATCAAGTCCAGCCATTTTGTAGCAAACTAAGAACAGATTCGGGAAGACTTCGACATCATAAAAGACCATCTCATCGTGTTCCGAATCTGCTACTACATTATTGGTTTCTTCACTTTTAAAATGCATTTTAGCTACCATTTTGAGGCATGTGTCAGCCTGGTTTGTACTGCTAGCGGCTAATACATACACAGCATTCTTGAGATCGCTGACATCATACCCAATCCCGCTTTCATAGGCTTCTTCCAAAACCTTATATATCATATCGATACTCGGTTTGGTATTAACCATAATTTCTTTGTTTATATGGCGCTTAAGAATCGATCTGAGCATCTTCTCATTCTTGACGCCATCAAAATTCATCATTTTTTTTACTCCTTTCAAAGCTAACCCAGAACTGATAGTTGCGATTGGTATATTATTACATTTACTTAATCGACGTCTGAGTGAGCTGTTTCCGGTAAAGACTTTAACCTCAATATCTTTATCATAGATACGACTTAATTGAGATGGATCTTCGCCTGTATAAATATAATGTAAATGGATTCCACCTCCCGACTTACTCAATTCTGCATAAGTAGCCGGCCATTTACTTGCTGCCTCAAGATTTTTCTCAAAGCATTTATTTCCGTTTTCGTCCTTAATATCGAAGTCAATTACAATATGGTTCTCCGGAACTCGCACATAGTGAACTTTCGAAGTATCTAAATCTGATAATTTAGTTGTGACGTTTTCCCATTTCTGCATTGGCTTTTCAGATGCTTCCGTAGTTGCATACTGAGCTACACAATCTGAGTATTCTTTATCGAATATAGATTCCTGTTCTTTGAAGTCAATAAGTTTGGTTTCTGGTTCTTTCGCAACATGCTCAGCTCGGTGTCCCATCTCTTCTTCAAAAATATCAATTCGAAAACCACTGTAATAACTGTAAAGTTTCGTACCGTCGTCTTTATCTACCCGATCTTCGAAATTCCAGAAATAGTTTTTCAACTCTTCCTTAAAAATACGTTTTGATACTTGAGTGTACACTTTTGCATCTTCAACATACTGTTTGTACATTTCCCATGCCGCATTAAGTGTCGTACCATCATTCTTACGAAATACACTAAATGAGTCGCATACAAAGTTATAAAAATCATTTGAAGCCGACATCATGTTTTTAGGTATATAGTCATCGTAATAATCCGGGTCTTTCTTATACACTTCCAGGCAATGATACGCTATAGCTCCCAGTTCAAAATCTACTTGCTTATACAGCTGTAAATACTTACTTTTAGTAAGTTTCTTACCACTTGGTGTCACGTCAATCAGTCGTCTCAGCAAACCAGATTTACCATCGGTGATTTTGACAGGTCTGTTTGTCCCCATAAATAAGAAGCATTTGAATCTTGTTTCGTATATCCCTTTGAACTTCTCATTTACAGTCATTGCCTCATGAGAAACTAATGAATTAAGTCTCGTATTGTCTTCAATTCTTGACAAATCACCATCATGCTGTATAGCAACAAGCGGATTATCTTTGAATGGTTCCAAGGCAAATGCATTATTAGCCTGTCCAAGAGCCTTAGCTTCAAATGAGCAGTAATATCCCTCAAACAGTTTCTGGATGATGTTCATTACCGTTGATTTACCGGTACCCTGTGAACCGTAAAATACCAAAAATTTCTGTATTTTCGTTGATTCGCCAGATACGATTGCTCCTATAGCCCATTCAAATTTATGTCTTTCTTCTGTACTATATAATGTACCGACAAGTTCATCGTAAGCATCAATACTTCCCTCTGTCAAAGGATAAGGAAGCTTCTTACTTGCATAACTTTCACGAGACAATTCGGTGTTTGCAAATATGAGCTCCCCATCTAATTCGTGATATGAATCTCGCATCTGCTTTTGACAATACTTATGAAATTTATCAATAGTTCCACTATCCGAATCCCACATATAATGTATGATAATAGTGCCTTCAAGCTCGTTTTCGTGTATTTGGGCATACTTTCGTAACTCATTATCTATTAATCGAGTGGCGTCATCTTCGTCCGTACTCCACATTTTTCGGTCATCATCCCAAATTGCATAGAAATCGCGACCTCGAATCATAAGGTCGTTTGATTTTCTCATTATGAATTTAGGATAGACTTCCGTTATACAGCTCTTTTTATTCGTTTTCGTGGCTATTGTCATGAAGTCTAGCATTCATGTAGTTACCTCCGTTTCTATTATTAAGTTGTAATTTAAGTGATACTATCCAAGTACCACAGCATACTTGTCCAGATTTCAACGTCACGTAAATCGTATCTGCAGTTGCTGATAACAAACAAACTACCATGTCCATCTGGTTCAAAGTCTCGGTCTAAGAACCGCTCTACGACACATTTCACATAAACACTGTTATAACGACTGTCATACATGCCTCCCAGACCTAAATTAGTAATCATATTCCAGAACCACTGAGTCGTGCGGTCACCATATGATGTATCGTCCATGATTTCTTCACATTTGTAAGCTAGTGCCAAAATCATTTCTAATACACTGCATGATTCACGTGGTTTATCGAGCTCCGCAAGATTATTTTCATACAAATATCGCCAACGTAGTCCTTCTTCTCCATCTGCTGCACGGTTTTCGTCATCTGATAACAGCCATGTAAACTCAATAGAGTCAAGCTGTTTCAAAAGTTTACGATATGAATTTATTTTAGACCCACGACTTTTGGTTACTGTATGATACATCCACTCGAAGTAGGAAACTTTTGCTGTCACCATATACTGTTATACCTCTGACGATTCACGGTAGTCCCTACAAATCTCATAATCAATGCACTGTAGATCATTACGAACATATACAATATCAGGATCATCTTCATACTCTCCGAAATGAGATGCGAAATCTTCACCTACTAATTCTTTTGCATTCGTGATGATTTTACCCCTGTCGTTCATCAGGACATCATCTGTGTAATAATCCAGCGAAATAATAGGATAATCAAGTTCTCCAAATTCTTCCGGACTAATCACATGAGGCCCTTTTTTGCTTTCCGTGTCATCGTTTCCTTTCTTTTTTTTTTCTTCTCTTACTTCATCGGACATCGTATTATAACCATTTTGATTGATAATGTCTGATACAGCAGCAAGTTTTTCATGTTCCTCTTCCTCTGTATTCTCAGTAGCATCGTCCGGCTTCTCTTCTTCCGTATCCTGTGATTCTTTTGAAAATGTCTCTTTCACAGATCTGATCTCTTCTTCAATTATTGTATTGTATCTGGTTTTCATCACTTTCCATGTAATTACAGATCCGATACCAGCTCCAATTGCCAACGTAAGTAAGTTATATATTCTTTCTTTTTTCATTTTTGTACTCCTTCTCGACGTCTTGTCGTAATGTTAATACTGTTACTGCCAATCCACCGAAGAAGAGAGATACTGAAATCAGTACCCCTCCAACAAGATGTCTCCGTTTTCTACTACGAAGACTCTGATCTAAGATTGACAAATTTGAATCCAATCTATTCATTAGTAAATCCCCTTTGGTTAAGTAGTTTTCTACACACTTAACACAGCGATGCCACTAACGAAAAATATGCTTGAAACTGTAGCAAGCATAACTCCTATTTTAGTTTTCATCCTATGTTCCTCCTATTTCTTCGGCTGAGCATTGTTTAAAATGTAAACTTTACCATCGAATTCCACACCGTCAATAAAGTTTAATTTGTACCAGGTTTTAATAGTGGCAACACCAACATTAAGTCGCTTTGCAGCATCTTCTGCGGTTTCGAACCCTAAAATACGTCCGTCTTTACATATGGGTTCGTCCTCCAAATGATTGGTAAGTATATAACATATCAGTTCTCTACCAGTCATATATGTACTCCTTTCCATTTTGAATCTATTGAGGATAGTCAAATATATCTCGATATCTATTACCGGAATATATGTTGTCTAATCCAGTGATTCAAATCTGATCTAAAATATCTCCATCTACATTGAAATCAAGCAGAATGCTCTTTTCGTATCCGTTAACGAATCTGCGAGTTGCATCATCGTATAAATTGTAGATGCCAAAATCTACTTCATTGTCACCGTTTGGATATTTCTCGTCATAAATCCATCCTACACAAGCCCCTGCTCTTGTCCGTTGCATACCAAGCATATCATATACTTCGTTGAGGAACAGGCATCCATGACTCCGCAGTAAATCGTTTGCATATCTCTGCTGATCTTTTAAGAACCGAAGATTGTATTCTGGATCTTTTGTCCAGCCACTGCAACTTTCATCGAAGAACTTGGCATAGTCACTGTATTCACCGAGATTTGCGACATTTACGGTCTTCTTCTCAACTTTTTCTTTCCCGGTCTTCTCGTCAACGACAATCTCTTCAACTTCTTTGACGTTAATATTATACTTAAGTTCTTTGTCCAGCTCCTCACCGAATCTCTCGATTACACGACCTCGATACTCTTTGAATCCATGATCAATAGTTGCGTACGCTGCTGTAATAGCTGCATTACGTTTTCTCAGAACATTATGACCTGCCAGAATAGCTGTAATCGATGCTGTTCCCACAACTACCGCTGGCGCATATAACTTAGCAAGTTTAAGTCCGGTCTGAGTGTACATAATCGTAAGGTCTTTTTTGTAATCTTTCTCTGTGTACTCATTAGTGAAACCGGATTCTGCTACATAATCCTTTGTTTTCTTAATATTTGTTTTATGCTTATCCAGCACAGAATCAATCTTAGTTGTAGCTTTACAAGCCATCACGGTACTTGTGACTACTCCAACTACACCTGCTGCAAGTAACATCTCTGGTGAATGTTTCTTAGTTTTGAATAATATTTTGTACAATTTTCTTGACACATTGTCTGGAAGTTTAATGTTTTTCATGATTTTGGTTCTCCTTTTTTATTATTTAATCAATAGCCATCGGAGTTGGTAATTTTAAAACATACCCACCGCTGACTCTTCTGACCTCTGCAGTCCTCAAGCCCATCCATCCGTAGTTTGCTGCCGTATACGGAGCCGTTACGTTAGACAATTCATAAAAATTAGCCACAGTAACCATCCCGTATTCTTTTACGATATTCATCATGTTTGACAGCACGTATTCGGCATCTCCTCTGCTTGCAAAAACAATATCATCATAATCGAATCTTGATGAAGATATGTTGCTTCTCCTAGTATGTGAACGATCATCATCTGAATAACTCCTGTACGAAACGTAATTTGGCTGTTTGTTCGACCGCTTACTTCTTGATTCACCGTACATAATCATTTCTACAGTATCAACAATCGCTTTCTTCACAGTCGGTACCAATACATCCATAAGAATGTATGACTTAATATTCGAAGCATCCTCAGACACAAACAGATTGGTAACTTTCCTGACGTTATTCGATCTGGTTGAAGTCTTACCACTTACAACCGGTTTGACTACTTTTTCAGGCAACTCTTTTGCTTCCTCTTTACTTTTTCGTGAGTTTGGTTTATACTCTGCCATTTCTTCACTCCTTAACTAACCATTTTGATTTCTCCAGGTAATGTGACTTTTACCCGAGGATTGCGGTTATTCTGTTTTTTATACTGATAAGAAAGATTACTCATGGCTTTCTGTTTAGATGGTGCCATTGTTTCACCCTTCCAATTATTTGCAACCAAGTTATCGAATTCCAATACTGGTCCGCTGTAAGAATATTTATGATTAGGTTTATAACTATCCATAAAATTCCTCCTCAATTATTTTCAAGTTTGACGGGTCTTGAAGCTCTCAAAATGTACTTACACCCCGCTTTAACAATCCTGAATGAGCCTGGAGTAATCCATCCGTATATAGATGCCGCATAACGGATATTGTCGATGTCAACTCCTGTAATATCAGACACCTCATCAACAGTTGCGTATCCATAAGTGTAAAGTATGTATTTTATTTTTTCTAAAGCATGTTGAGCACTTTCTTTATTTTCATATACGCATTCATACGTTTTCTTATAATTCGTTATGATTCTTGCTGTTTTAATTACACCGACGGCAGCGCCAACTCCCATGCCACTTACAAACACTAGTCCAAACTTAATTATTTTCTTCAATGCCATTGTTTTCGTACTCCTTCCTATTTTGAAAACAAAAAGAGGAACCCAAGATTTCTCTCAGATTCCTCCATGATAATAATTACTTATCTTCTTTCTCGTCGTTTCCTTTTGATTCCCCAACTACTTCTGTTGCTTCGGTGTCGAAGTAATCGTCATAATCGTCATCGGATTCTGTTTCATCCGGTTCCTCAACACGAACAAGTTTCCAATGACCCTTCTTTTTCTTAGGTTTACCATTCTTCTTATCCTTAATCTTCTTTGCTGCTGCAATACCTCCTGCAACTGCAAGTCCAACTCCAGTTAAAAGTAATACCATTCCCTTTCCAGAAGTTTCATTTTCTTCATTTGTCTGTGCTGAAATACCTGATTCTGCAGGTTCCCCAACCATCGTTTCTGTTACTTCATTGTTTTCCATTACTTCATTAGCTGTTTCGTTCATTTTTATTTCCTCCTTGAAAATTAATTTTTAATTATTCTCATAACAGCACCTGTAAACGTCGCGAATTATGCGTACCACTTAGATTTATCATCGTACCCATATGTCGGACGGCGTAAGAAATCCATCATAATGTACGGTTTCCCGTCATTGACTACTGCTTCACTGAAATCCAGTTCGATTAATCCGTCGTCGATGCACCATCCGATATTGTCACTTAAGATTGTACTGTCTAAGTGATCGTTATTTAATTCATCATAAAAATCACTTAAAGATACGAACATATCATCCATTAAGTTTTTATTGATACGATTGACCGCTGCTTCTATTTTGTTGGTGGTTGATAAGAAAGGTCTGTTTGAGAAAGGATCAATGAACCACACGTCACCGTCGTCCGGCATAACAACTGTAGATTTAGATCCAGATTTCTTCTCTGCAGCAACGGTCTTTTCTACTTTATCCTCTGTAATTTTATGTTTGATCTCTTTTACCTTTTTGTCAGTTACTACTTCCTCAACTTTTTCTTTGTATTCAGTGAGAGCTGTCTCTGATAACTTGTATGCCGAATATAAAGCAGCGTGTCTTCGTGCGTGAACAGAATTCGCTCCAATTAAACATGCCGTTGACGCTGCTCCAAGTAACATAGCCGGAACATAAGGCTTCCATGCAACTTTAATCACTTCAGAAGCTGTTAGTTTCTGAGTAGCTACTATTTTTTCTGAATTTGAAAGAGTCTCATTCAATGCACGAGCTTTTTCTTTCTCTGCCTGTTCGATCATAGTTAGTGCTTTCGGAGTGGCTTTGACCGCCAATACGGTAGTGGTAATCATTCCGGCAACTCCAAAACCGGTAAGTATCTCAGGACTCCGTTTTTCTACAGTTTTTAAAACCATTTTGAATTGTTTAGATAAATTCGGTTTCTTCATAATGTTCTCCTTCTTTATTCATTGTAGTAATAAAAAGAAAAGAGACTCGACTGTTAATCGAATCCCCCTTCATAATTATTCTTCTGAAGACTGCTTTTCTTCTAAAATCTCAGCAGCTCTTTGTGCGATCTGTTCTGTTTCGTCTTTGCTGGACAGGACGTTTACTACGAAACTTCCCATTCCAAATGCCGCTGATAATACTGTCAAAACCGCCTTTTTACTTACTTTAATTTTACGCATATGTTTGTCTCCTTTCTTATATATTCATAAGAGTACATGTTTCAGTCGCGTTCTGATATCTGCTATATAAAACTAGCATTAAATATCGTAACCTGTGTACTGATAAAAAATAAAAAGAAAGAGTCCATTTAATGACTCAATCTTTATCAAGTAAACAACAAGCTATCAATCAGAAGGATTGTTCTTGTTCTCATAATAGTGCTTGTAATTTTCGCGAATCAGTTACAGCCAATCTTCAATCATAGTATCATAATCGGACATCCACATTGGTTCGATAATATAGCATTCAAGGCCGTCATCCATTGTTACTTTCTTATGATTGAAATCAATCCATGCAAAACCATCACCGCCACACCAACCATTGATTTGTCCATATTCGGTTGGCTCTAATCCAAGAAATTCATAAAAGTTATTAAGCAGAACAACCCCGCCCATAACATAGTCTCGATTGAGGTAATACTCTGCCATTATTACCTGTTCTAATGGGGCATTGAAATATCGATGACCTTGCTCATCATAAAACAGGATAGGTTCACTGTAGTCTTCATCAAGATACTGTTTGCAAGTTGAAAACATACATTCAGTGAACGGATAAACCTCTTTACTCTCTTCAACGGCAATTGCATTAACTATTCTGTTATGGGCTTCTTCACCGTAAAACTCCACTACTTTTCGTCTGTATTTCTTGTAAGACTGATCTAAGAAAGCATATGCACTGGATAACGAAGCCTGCTGTCGTTTGGTAAGTATGTTAGCTCCCCAAATACAAACTATAGTAGTAGTTCCTGTTAATACAACCGGGACATATTGTGGCACTGTTACTTTAACAGTTTCCCATTTTGATAATTCAGAGCCTTTCTCTTTCTCAGCTTCCTTAATTCGTGATAGAGCTTTCGGAGTGGCTTTGACCGCCATAATGGATGTTGCTACTACTCCGATAGTTGCCAAACACGTTAAAATTGTTCCAGTAGTGTTCTTACTTATTTTGTGTTGTTTCATATTATTCCTCCTTTCTATTGGTCAAAAAGAAAAGAAACAGTGCGGGACTCGAACCCGTACTTCCAGATTAGATCTGGCGTTCTGCCAATTAAACCATTTGTTTCTCATAAGAGTACCTGTAAATTTCGCGAAAAGAAAAAGAGCCTCATTATCTGAAGCCCTTAATTCCGTAACGAATAGTTTTATATATGCTACGGAAAAACCAAACAAAGAATCCTATAAGCAATGTTATTAACACTAACTTAAGAATCTCTTTTAAAATTTTCCAAACCATATTTCTATTCCCCCTTTCATTAGAGGATGTGTTGAAATCGCGAATTTATTGTAGTACCATAATCATATCAGTATTTAGGAGGTACAATTATATGAGTATTAAATACGCAGAAACTCCAGATGAACTTTACGAAGCGTTTTCAAACCTCAAACCTGTATGTCGTTGTGGGGCAATAATGGAAATAGATGAAGAAACCGATACTTGTACTTGTCCCGTATGTGGTGAATACTATCCAGACATTGACGAATATTTGAATTGCAACCCGTATTCGGATTTGCTTGAAGATTATGGATTTATAACACCAGAACAGTTTGAAGAATTGAGTAAGCCAGGTGAAGGATGTGAAGCCTGCGGAAACCCAGCTTACCCAGACTGTATGATGTCATGTAGTTTATTCGATGATTAGAATGTCAGTTACGTTTTTTACTGAGTATCCAGAAGAAACGCCGGTAAGCCTCGTAATACACGTCCTTACAGCAAGGTATGTCGTGAACGGTCCGTAAAGTATTATAGGATAGCCCTTTAGTTACAGCCATAACAATATACCTTGCGAGATCCTTATCAGTTTCTTTGGCAGCATCTTCTATCATCTTTATTTTTTCTGAAAGATTAGCACGATTTATCCCAATACGTTCAGTAGGATTTGACATACTGTATTTATTACGTAACATCTCAGTAGCCTCTGGTTTGCTCGCCAATCCACCAAGTGATACGTATGTCTGTTTCCATATGTTATACTGCATACAGAAATGTTTCAATTCGTAATATCGATGCTTTTCTATCCAATTTCGATTTTTCTTTGATAGTTCTGGTCTTATGACAGTCCCCATTATTCTCGTTCTCCTTTCCAAATATAACCGGTTTCATCATAGAGTTTTGATGGCGATATGTAGTAATTGATTCGTCCCTTCCTACTATCCATATCTTCAATTCTCGTGATGACTTTACCTCTTCTTGTAGCTTTTCCAATCTGCAGATAACCAGTTATTATACCCGCTCTAACCCATGACTGGTCTTTTCCATATACTTTTGCAGCGACTCTAACCGGTACAGACCCTTTACCAAATGTGTTTGCATCCATTTTGTTTTGTCTCCTTTCATGCTGTATGATATACGTTTAACTACATTTTGTTAAAACAAAGTGAGTGGATAAAAATGGAAAAAGAAAGAGCCTTAGATTTCTCTAAAGCCCTATCTCCTGCAAATTATTTCTTCCTTCGAAATAATCTTTTGATAACCTTAAATATTACAAATATACATACTATCACATCACTGAATAACACGATTCCTATTGCACCGGTTACGCTAATTACCGCTACGCTAATCGCTGTTAAAATTCCTGCTGTAAGTAATAAAATCAATAATAATATCATAGTTATGTCCTCCTTATTCCTTTTGATTGTTATTCTTTGCATAATAGACTGTGTAATTATCGCGACTTAGATGTTCCGTCGATCAAAGCAGGTTTCCCATCTTTGACGTGGAATAGGTTTCATTTTCAAAGCCCACATAACCTGCCGAATAGAAACAGTTGGATAAATACCATTTTGAATTGTTCCAGACCGTTCTTCAAAAAACTGTTTAAATTTAGGATGCAGATAAATATCGTCGATCAGCCATGTGTCTATTTCTCCCCACCAGGTTCTTTTTGTGGTCAGATCGTATCTCTGCTGTATCACACCAAGTCCTCTATCATTAATTTTATATAAAGTGCATTTATCGTATACTGGATGATTACATTCATATGTCATTCCATATTTAGCTTTATAATATTGAGGTTTCTCATAAAAGTATCTCACTATTATTACCTCCGTACTATTGTGGGATAAAAAGAAGAGCCCAAGTTTTAACTCAGACCCTCCATTTTGAATTACATCGAATTATTTCTTCGGAAGCAATCTCTGGATGAACTGTCTTCCAATAATTGTCGAAAATGTACCTTCCTTCTCGAAATTGATAGATACGCATGTTCCCCATACGGTCATGATAATGCCGCTTCCGATACTGATTCCTGTCAAACAGTTCTTAACAAATGAATCTTTTTTCTCATGTTCAAGTTGCTGCTTCTTGAGTTCATGTTCAGCTTTTTTCATTTCTATTTCTGTATCATGTTTCTCAAGATCTGCATCTAACTTGTCCATGTCATTGTATTTGTCAAGTAATTTGACCAAGTTATCTGTTGTCTTTTTCTGATTATCAGACCCCAATTCCATATTTGAAATCTCTTCAATTTCCTTTCGGATTTCATCTTCTAATAATTGTTTTGTACTAGCCATCTTTTCTTTTCCTCCATAAAAATTAGTTGATATAGTTCCATAACAGTGGATGTTATTCTCGCGATAGTAAGATATGTTTCTTTTTATTGAGTTTTTGGTAAGGAACTAATCGTACATTGATTGTATACAAATCATCCTCATCAGGTATTTTCTCAAGTTTGAAATACCCCTTACCAGTTCTTACACGCCGTATTACTTCTGAAACAAACACTCCGATAACTATACCAGCAAAAAATATAATCAATTTCATCACATTCACCTCCTCTCAAAATGTGCATGGTATCTTTTTATCATCTTTTCCAGTAACCCGTGTGCGGAATGTAGATAAAATCTAAGCTAGGTTAAAATATTCTAAGCTAGATTAAAAATGGTCAAAAAAAAAGAAAAGAGTCTCAGATTTCTCAAAGACTCCAATCTTCTACATTCCTAATACTTTAGCGGCTTTTGAATTATATTCTTTCGCCATCTTTCGATTATGCCACATTTTTTTTCTGAACTGAGTATTCATATCCAGTGCATCCGTCGAATGAGATATTAAATCTTTGTCATTAATAATCTCACCAAGTTTTAATGCTCCCTGTAATGCTTTATCAGCTTTCTTTAATTTTCTGTAACATTTAATTCTTTCAAACATAATATTGCCTCCTAAAAATATCGTTATTTATAGTTTTCATAACAGCATATGTAAGTTTCGCGTCTGGGTAAAAAGAAAAGAGACCTCTTAATAAGATCTCCCTCTTACAAATTAATTGTACTTTACATTATAAACGATACGTTTCATACGTGTCTTTTCTTTGAAAAGTCCCTTACCAGTTTTGCTATAGTCGTACGTTATTCCATCATGTGCGATCGCAAAGTCATAATTCTTACCTTCCATCACGTTGTAGACTTGGTTCTCTAATTTTTCATATTTCTTTTCAGTTTTAGAGTTCTTTTCTTCAAGTTCTCTAATCTGATATTCATATTCAGTTTTAGTTTCCACAAGTTCTGCTTCGTGACTATTAGTAATATTCTTATAACCAATAAATCCCACACAACTCATAATCATCATACCTACTACCATTCCAATAAATGTTTTCTTCATAATAATCTCTCCTTTATAGATAATAATGTACTTGTTATTTGTATAAAGGAGTATGTAATTTTCGCGAAGAAAAAAGAGAAAGCCCCGGATTCGAACCGGTATCTCTCGATTACACCATCGGCTTCCGTCGAGCGCTTTAACGATTAAGCTATTTGTTTCTCATAATAGTTCTTGTAAATTTCGTGAATTGCTACCTAAATTTTTCCGACTCTTCATACGTCATTTTTATCATTGGAAACGCTTTTTCCACATGCTCTTTAAACGTATAAAATTTGTTCGCACCACACTCGATATATAACAAAGCAACATCGTCAAACATTTCAGTATCATAACAGGTTGTGCCATCGGGTATAGAGCATAAACCGTATGATAACCCTTGTATGACACTAACGATATGTGTCCAATATATTTCACTTTGTATGCCGCCTCGTTCTAAAGTTACATTGTAATATTTCTTCATGTTTTTATTCTCCTTTCTTAACTAAACAAAAAGAAGGGTCCGTTAAGACTCCTCTCGCGTATCCAATAATTCTTTCGACGTTATAGTAATGGAATATTCGCTGGAAACATCATCTTGTAATTTGTCCATTAATGTTGATGTAATAGAAATAACGGTTCCCTTTGTTTCTTGATAATCTTCTTTATAAACCATAATATTAACCAGATACATACTATCACATCACCGAATAGTACGACTCCTATTGCTCCGGTTACACTTATCACTGCCACAGTAATCACCGTTAAAATCACCAATGTTAATAGTAAAATCAAGAATAATATCATTTTTATCTCCTCCTTCAATCTTTGATTTTAAGTATTCCATAACAGCACATGTTTATATCTCGAAAATAAAATAATAAGATCATGTTATTTACATCGTCTGCTAACACGGGCAGCCTCCAATTTACTCCATCTCGTTATACATCTTACCAAATATAAATATTCAATAAGACCCGTCGTTTTTCTAAACCTGTCTGAGATAGACAGTACCAGCTATACGTTTGGTCATCTTATTATTCTCTCATAACAGCATACGTAATTTTCGCGAATATCTTGAAACACAAAAAGACCCTGCTCATATAGAACAAGGTCTCTCACTAATTAAATATTATTATCTAAATCTTACAACCACTTCTCTTCCACCAACACAATCATCTAATAATGCATGAACCAATTCCTCAGCATGTTCATCAGCTCGGTTTAATAGCAGTGAGTAATCAACTGCCGGGTTTTCTTTCACATCTTTTTTCGCTATTTTGAGTGCATCTTTCACATCTTCATGTTTATCCCAATTGAGTAAAGCTTTAGTTTCGTCTTTGAACTGAATAGAATTGGCATCAATATTTGGTGTTCCCAAAAGTTTGGAATGATGTAACGTAACTACCACTTTTTTATCGTATACTTTAGGATCAATCTCTGACAAATGTACACCGGCTCTCAGAGTTGCTGTGTAATACATTGTAAATCCTCTTTTAGTGATAAATGGAATTTTCCCCTTTTCTATCGGGACTCCGGATGTATACGTAATAGTCTGTGTTGTCAATTCATCAGCATCTGCAAGCTTTCCGCTAACGTACGACACTGTGACTTCATCTTTGTTAGGAAACAAAAAAGCATGTAGTTTCCACCCACCTATTCCACCACCGATAAAAAAGAGGATACATATGATAATCCATATTAACTTCTTCTTAATCCACCGTGGCATACTAGGTTTTTCATCTAAATCTAATTCATCAGCAACGTCTGATACTAAATCCTCAATCATAACTGCTCCTCCTCATATGTATTTAAGTAACAAGTAAATTGTATCATAGAAAATACGATACGTAAACAAAAAGAAAAGAGACCTCTGTGTTAAAGGTCCCTCTCCCGGAGTATCCATCTAATCATTGTCATTTCACATGGGTAATCTTCATAATCGAGGTCGTCCGACGTAATTTGCCCACTCAAAACACCCATGACAACATCTTTATCGTACTGTATATATGGAAGTACATGTTGCGGAAGTTCCCTATGTATTTTTCCGCATTTTTTGCACTTCATTCGTCTTATGTAAATATAGTTTTTTACTCCTTTCTTAGTCTTTACTATTCGCATTACATGGTCATATAGTCTTAACCCACCGCTGCAATTAGGGCAATGAAGCTCGCCCTCGTAGATCATATAATACCTCCACTCTTGTAATATACAGGAGTTGACGTCCTGACAATAATATGCTATATATTATTATTACAAAATTCAACAGGAAAGTATTGGTAAATAAACATATAAAAATAGAGAAGTCTTAGCGGATGAGTAATGCCAAAACCTCTCTATAAAAAATTACAAATCATGCATACCCCTATATGCATATCCATATTTTACCATTTCGCACTCTAAACTGCAAGTAAAAGTGCGAAAATACCCGCTGTTGATTACATCCATTTTGAATTTCAAGGAGGTATATCAAATGGCACTAATGAACTGCCCTGAATGTGATCTTCAGGTAAGCGACAAAGCACTCTTCTGCCCTCATTGTGGTTTTCCGCTTAAGGGAACCAAGGAACAAAAACGACGGTATATACCGAGACGTATGCGTCTACCAAATGGGTTTGGACGTATCACAGAAATTAAGGGTAAAAAATTAAGAAAGCCTTTTCGAGTTATGGTGACAACCGGAAAAACTACAGAGGGGAAACCTATTGGAAAACTTCTAAAACCTGAAGCATATTTTAAAACATATAACGAAGCCTATGAAGCTCTTGTAGAATACAACCGTAATCCATACGATCTGGATACAGATATTACAGTACAAGAACTATATGACAAATGGACCGAAGAATATTTCAATGAATGTGCTGAAACATATCAACGAACTGTCACATCAGCATGGACTTATTGCTCCTCTATCTATAATATGCGAGCAAAAGATGTCCGAGCAAGACATATAAAAGGCTGTATGGAAGATGGATATAGAATCGAATATCGAGGTAAGAATAAAGGTAAAAAGATATATGCAACAGCCGGAACAAAATCAAGAATAAAATCATTATTTAACTTAATGTTTGATTATGCTGAAGAACATGAAATAGTCATGAAAAACTATGCCAGAACATTTGATATATCAGATGACATTTCTAAAGAAATCGAATCTAATAAAAGAGATCACATTCCATTTACAGATGATGAATTAGAAATACTTTGGAAGAACATTGGAAAAGTAAAATATGTTGACTGGATTCTGATGCAATGCTATATGGGATGGCGACCACAAGAACTTGCTACTCTTCGATTGGATGAAATCAATCTTGATGAGTGGTATATGCAAGCTGGCATGAAAACAGATGCCGGTAAACAAAGAATTGTCCCGATTCATACAAAGGTAAGAGACTTATTAAAAAAGAACTATGATTTTGCAGTCTCTATCGGAAGCGAATACCTACTTAATGACAAAGGACAAACTCACGCCGGTTCATGGAAAGTAACGTATGATAAATATTCGAATCGATTCAAGAAAGCAATAAAAGAACTAAACTTAAACCCAGATCACCGTGCACACGATCCGAGAAAAACTTTTATTACTCGATGCAAAAAAGCTGAAGTTGATGAATATGCTTTAAAAGAAATGGTTGGACACACGATAAAAGATATTACTGAATCCACATATACGGTACGTGATGTTGAATGGTTAAGAAACGATTTAGAAAAAATGCAATAATGTAATATTAAAAAGGAGAGGCCTAATAACCTCTCCTTTAGTGTACTAATAGTAGTGTATTAATAGTGTATAAGTAGTGTATTAATGTATCAATTTTCACTACTTTTTGTCACAATCTAATGCATTTAAAAAGCTTGATTTTAAGCCAATTCTTAGAACTTACCAGCCTTAGCTGCTTCTTCTACAGAAACCGAGAATCCTTTA
>OGYX01000480.1_pt1 | contig 31305 bp, 26 predicted proteins | sample 1576601 | NCBI WGS metagenome assembly OGYX01 (sample SAMEA3541561, study PRJEB24748) | human gut metagenome | biome: human gut; feature: human-associated habitat; material: faeces | place: China | collected 2012 | reverse complement strand
TCCATGTATCAAACTTCTCAAGAATCTCCCGCTTCTATAAGCGGGAGAGGTTCAAAGGTAGTTCTCTTCAAACACCATTATAGCAAAGAAGTCTATGTGTCATTTCACTTTGGTTGTCTAGGAGCTGTTATCGATAGGTGTGCGGAGTTGATTGCCCAATTGGTCGCGGAGCCGGAAAATCTCATCAGCGATGGCATTGTATGGCTCTGATGTGGCGGTTCACAGAGTAAATATATTTCTCTATCAGCCGTTTTTTTGCTTACAAGCATTGACATATCGTGAAATATGGATATAATAAATGTATGGATAAGATTGAAATTTTTAAAGCACTATCAAATGAAACCCGGCTCAATATTATTGAGTGGTTGAAGGAACCGGAGAAAAACTTTCCGCCGCAGGGAGGACATTTTGATGATGTGGTGGATCTGAAAGGTGGTGTGTGTGTTGGAAGCATCCGCGACAAAGCCGGGATAGCACAGTCAACCGTATCTCATTACCTAGATATGCTGCAAAAAGCAGGCTTGCTTCTTTCCGAAAGGCACGGAAAGTGGACATATTACAGACGGAATGAAGAGACCCTCGCTGCGCTGGCAGACTACTTCGGTCACGAAATTTAACCTAAGCCGCCAGAAGTCCTCCACCTCTTAGGTGGGGGATGAAGGCGGGTATGGCGAATTTACGTAAGTCATTGAGCCATACCATTGCTCTGTAGATAGTTAGAAAGAAGGGTGGCAAGTTCAGCTTTGGTAAATCCATATCCGACAATGGCTGGAGCATGTTCACAAGTATGCTGGAATACAAACTTGCATGGCAGGGCAAGCAACTTATCAAGATAGACAAATGGTATCCAAGCAGTCAGCTATGCCATGTTTGTGGCTACCAGAACAATAACACCAAAGACTTATCTGTGCGGAAATGGGATTGCCCTAAGTGTGGCAGTCATCATAACCGTGACAAGAACGCTGCAATAAACATTAGAGAAGAAGCTAGGCGAATATCTGCCTAGCGTAACTTATAAAGTACCGTGGGTCGCACGGGAATCTACGCCTGTGGAGAGAGTGTAAGTCGCCATAACTCTTCGGAGTTAGCGGTGCTGTTCTCGCCGAAGCAGGAAGCTCCCGCCTCTATAGGCGGGGGTACGTTCACGTTGTGCATAGATTAGACGGGATGAAGATCCCGTTTAATTTAAACCATTACATATCGATAAAGCGAGACATAAGGATATATAGAAACGAGGAGGAATTCGTATGCATTTTTCATGTGGAATCGTCAGACCGCCTTATGAGGCTGGTTCCTGTTTTTTACAAGTAACGTCGGGTTGTTCGCATAATAAGTGCCGCTTTTGCACCTTTTACAAGGAAGCACCTTTTTCCGTATCTCCGGAGAGTGAGATACGGGAGGATCTTCAGGAGATCCGGGATTCCGGATGGAAGGGAAAGCGGATTTTTCTGCAGGGGGCAGATCCGTTCCTGCTGAGCTACGACAGGCTTAAAAGAATCATGGACTTGATAAAAGAATACCTGCCCTGGGGTGTTTCCGTCGGCGGATATGGCCGGGTGGATAGTGTAAGGAACAAGTCTGTAGGTGAGCTGAAGTCGTTGAAAGAGATGGGATACGACATGATCGTATTCGGAATCGAGTCGGGCGATGATGCTGTCCTCGATAAGATGAACAAGGGCTATCATGCCAGTGATATAGTGGAACAGCTCTCCAAGATGGATGAGGCGGGAATGCATTATTCTGTCATCTTCTTATACGGGCTGGGAGGTCATGAGTATGGTATGGGGCATGCCGTCAAAACAGCAGAAGTGTTAAACCACCTGTCGCCCGTCAGAGTATTGGCTTCCGGGCTCTCGATCTTCCCTGACACACCGCTTATGGAGGAAGTAAGAAGAGGTGAGTTCGTAGAGGCTACAGAGACAGAGAAGATACAGGAACTGTATACCTTTGTGAAGACGCTTGATATCCACACGCTGCTGGATGCGACGAATGTCTCCAACATGATGCCGGTATATGGACATCTTCCGGAGGACAAAGAGAAGATACTGGCGATGCTCAAACAGGGTGCAGACGAACAGGGAGAAGAGCGATTGCGGATGCGAAGAGACAGCATGAGAAGCCTGTGACCAGGACAAAAATCAGAAAGGCGGTATTTAGATGCAGGTGTATTATATTTTTGACAGCTATTGCGGATGGTGCTATGGGTTTGAGACAATTCTGAAACCGTTTATTGAAGCACATCCGGAATTGGAAGTAACGGTGCTATCAGGTGGATTATTTATGGATGGACATTCGCTTTCGGCATTTCCGTATATGAGTGATACGAATAAAAGAATCGCGGATATGTTTGGAGTGGAATTCGGCAAGCCATATCTGAAACTGTTAGAGACGGGAAGTATGGTTCCTGACTCGAATGATGCCGCAATAGGATTTGGAGTTCTCAGGAGCTTCTTACCTAAAGGAGAACATGTTAATCTTGCGTCAAAGATGCATGAAGCATTCTATTTGGATGGTAAATCACTTTCTGACGTGGAGACGATCGGATCAATCGCCAAATCCTATGACCTTCCTGCAGACAAGATCGCAGAGGAGTTCATCCGTATTTCTGAAGAGGGCAAGTACCATCCGGACTTTTATGAGGCAAGAAAAATAGGAGTCACATCCTTCCCGACGCTGTTTCTTGAAATAAATGAGAAGTATTATGACTTAAAAGGAAGTGCGATTACCCTCAATGATTTAGAGGAAAATCTGAATATCATTAAGGAAAAGGGCGGGATCCTCAATGATGGATACAATACGCCCGTTGCCTGTAATATCGACGGTACAGGTTGTTCATCGGGAAGCTGAAAGAACAGAACGGTGTGATTGAGGAATTTGATCCGTGGCTGTGGCCTGCTGGTGAATTTCGTCACAGTAGGCCGCCGGAAGGAGATGATTTTCACCTTTCGGGACGGTACCGAGATAGAGGTATAACTGAACATAAATCAGGCGACAGACACTCCGCTCCGGCGGGGTGTTTTTGTGTTGAGTGGCAGAGTGGAATCATTTTAATCGAAATGTTATAATGTTGAAAGTTGAGGAAAACGAGAAAATACAGACTCAGTGTGCATTTTGGGTTAAGGAGTGTAAATGCCGGAAAAGTTACATTGTATCAGATATAGAAGGGCAACAGATACGGCGCGAGTGTCGGGATTAGATGTCATGTACAGCTTGAATCTTTTAACGATGGGTGTCGCGGAGCCAGTAGCAGAATGCCAGCCGAGAATCTGCGACGGTAGAAAACCGGACATTGAGAAGCAAAACTGGACATTCAAATAGAAAACCGGACATTGGGATCATGCCGGAGCAGGTTTAATAAGCAACAACTTGATCGGTGACCGACCAAGATAAGCGACCAAGATACCGACCAAGTTAACGGCATACTGGGCCTAGACCTTGATCATAAACCGATTGAGCAGAGGAGAGGAGGTCGAGACGATGGCCTCCCTCCAGCCCGCCGTATTATAGGTAGAAAAACACGTGGACCAGTTACCGCAAACGGAGAGCAGGTGTAAAAACGTCGATTTTCGGCTTAGAGCAGTTCCCGCGAACGGGCGGAAATGTGTATGGAATCCAGACATTCAGGTGCTTGTCTCGTGCCACGTCGAGTGCGTGGCCTTGATGACACGAGCGCACTGATTGTTGTTATAACCCAATATTTTCCCTTTGCTCGCAGGCCTTGTAAATCAAGGCTTTTGACAAGCGTATAAAATTTTGGTTAAATAAGAGTAACTTGATGCAAGCTTAGGTAGAATCAGGATATTCGCATAAAAGTCTACTGTTAACTGCCGTATAGGCAGCTTAGAAATTGAAGTGGACGCCGGCTTTGACCAGGAGCGTGTTAACTGCCGTATAGGCAGCTTAGAAAATACAAGTACGCAATCGTCAATAAAGAAACGGGTTAACTGCCGTATAGGCAGCTTAGAAATTTTTCGTTACATCACCGTTACTTTGTAACGCGTTAACTGCCGTATAGGCAGCTTAGAAATGGCGCTTGAAGACGGCCGGAAATTGACGGCTGTTAACTGCCGTATAGGCAGCTTAGAAAGGTTGCATCCAAAGCCAGATTGTTAACGCGCTGTTAACTGCCGTATAGGCAGCTTAGAAAAGGAAGGTCGTGACGCGCATGTCGAAGAAACTGTTAACTGCCGTATAGGCAGCTTAGAAATACACATTTAAAGTTTTCCCTTTCGATGTTCTGTTAACTGCCGTATAGGCAGCTTAGAAATATGGGATATCCATAGACTCTTATGCTTGACGTGTTAACTGCCGTATAGGCAGCTTAGAAATGCTAAAAAAAGCACTAGGACGGTTTCGCCACGTTAACTGCCGTATAGGCAGCTTAGAAATGGTGGATGACGCCGGGCTTGTCGACGACGACGTTAACTGCCGTATAGGCAGCTTAGAAAATCTGTGCGCTTGCACCCGCAAGACAGTGATAGTTAACTGCCGTATAGGCAGCTTAGAAAACGGAGTCTAGCAATATTGTCTAAGAACCATCGTTAACTGCCGTATAGGCAGCTTAGAAATTTCGTAGTAGAAGACAATGTACACAGCGCCTGTTAACTGCCGAATAGGCAGCTTAGAAAAGGACGTCCGACGCGGCGACCGGGTAGAAGTAGTTAACTGCCGAATAGGCAGCTTAGAAATGGGGCATACTCCAACGAGTCAATCTTGTGCTATTGCGAACCAGGTTTTGTATTGTAGGGGCGTGCCGTGGCGCGCCCGCTATGGCCATGTGGAAATACCCTAGGACGTGTTTATCTGGGACAGTTCCTATGCACAAGGACACTGGCTGTATGTGATTTTTATGGCACTTTTGAAACGTAATAAACGAATTATTATACGAAATGATGAAGGTGATATCATGACAAAAGCAGAAATTGAAGCATCGAATTTAAAAGTTATTCTACATTCCAAGAGGGCCAATATCTATTACCTGGAAAAGTGCCGAGTCATGCAGAAAGATGGACGTGTGCTTTATTTGACAGAAGGGAAGCGGGAAAATCAGTATTGGAATATACCGATTGCCAATACGACGGTACTGCTGTTGGGAACAGGTACATCCATTACGCAGGCCGCTATGCGGATGTTAGCTATGGCGGGCGTCATGGTCGGATTTTGTGGAAATGGGGGAACGCCGTTGCTTTCCGGTGTGGAAATCGAATGGCTCAGTCCTCAGAGCGAATACCGGCCAACGGAATATGTGCAGGGATGGCTGTCCTTTTGGTTCCAGGCAGAGAAGCGGTTAGCGGCAGCGAAAGAGTTCCAATTGAAGCGATGCCAGTTCATCGAGCGGGTCTGGCAGAAGGACCGGGACTTGCAGAGCTGGGGTTTTTATGCGGATGACGATGAAATCGAATCAGCCATGCATCGATTCCATCGGGTGATTCGACAATCTGTGAATATCCAACAGCTGCTGGCAGGCGAGGCAGTCTTTACGAAAGCGCTTTATAAATATGCGAGTGGATGTGTCAATAGGACGGATTTTGTTCGCCTTCATGATGCCCCTGCTGGTGACAAGGCCAATATCTTCCTGAATCATGGTAATTACTTGGCCTATGGCTTGGCTGCGGTCACCCTATGGGTCCTGGGGATACCGCATGGCTTTGCCGTCATGCACGGGAAGACGCGGCGCGGTGCCTTGGTCTTCGATGTTGCAGATCTCGTAAAAGATGCCATTGTCCTGCCGGGCGCATTCATCTGCGCCGAAGATGATCTTCGAGATCAGGAATTTCGTTCGTATTGCCTGCAGAAATTCACGGAACACAAGGTTTTTGACTTTTTGTTTGACGAAGTGAAGCGCGTAAGTCAGTTGTGGGGAAAGGAGGGACCTGTATCATGATGGTACTGTTTACTAGCCGCAGTGAAAAGAAGGCCTTGTTGACGGTTCGCCGTATATTGGATCAATTTGCAGACCGCATCGGCAATGATACGTGGCAGACCATTATGACCCAGGAAGGCGTACAGGAAGTCAGGACGCTCTTGCGCCGGAGTGCGACGAAAAGTACGGCAGTGTCTTGTCGATGGATTCGTTCGCGCAATCGCAGCCAGCTTCTCTGGGTAGTAGGGAACCGCGATAAATTCAATGAAGATGGAATGGTGCCTGTCAATACAACGCGAAAAAATATCCTGCACAAGGAATGGGAAGGCGGTTGGCCGTATTTGTCTGTGCTCAAAGCACTGGTATCTGTGGCAGCACTTTTTCACGATTGGGGCAAATCCTCGGATCACTTCCAGCAAAAACTGCGGTCGTCATCGATGGAGAAAGACCCGTATCGTCATGAGTGGGTTTCTTGTCAATTGTTAGCAGCTATAGCAAATATCAGTGGAGACACGCAGAATGATGATGCCTGGATACGCCTTTTTTTGGAGGGAAAGCTGAAAAAGACGACCTTGAAGAATGAGATGAAGAAACAGGGCGAACAGGCACATTCATTGCCGAGTATGCCGCCCGTCATGCGTATGATCGCTTGGCTCATCCTGTCCCATCATCGTATGCCCGTGACGCGGAATGATATGGAGTGTAAAATGTGTGCAGAGAAGCCGCCCCTGTCGCTGGAAGGGCTTTTTTCGGCCGTCAAAGCTGGATGGGGGTATGAAGGCGTCGTTCCAGAAAAGAGAAATCCCTGTTTTTCCTTTTCGAAAGGGTTCTTGCTGGATGATGATGATTGGAATAAAGCGGTCAAAAAGTGGCTGGCACGGTTGCTTCGGGAAAAAGCACAGTTGCAGCAGCTATGCTCGGAAGCGAACTCAGCTCTGCGTCCACTTCTTTTATATGCGCGGGAAGCCTTGATGCTGGCAGATCATTTCGTCTCTTCTCAGAAGTGTCAGACAGACGTACCGGTCGATGAGCAGAAGAAGGTTTTATATGCCAATACGGATGGAGATAAGCTCTGTGATAAACTATCCTCCCATTTGATTAGGGTGGCTGCGCAAGCTGTCAATATCGCGCACCAGTTGCCACTCTTTGCCAGTGAGATGGATGTGGCTGATACCGTGCGCTTCACACCTGCGAAGGCACCCTATCAGTGGCAGGACAAGGCAGTCCGCAAAATCCAATCGACCAAACAGGATGGGATGGAACAAGCTTGGTTTATCTTGAATATGGCAAGTACAGGCTGCGGCAAGACCACTGCCAATGCCAAATTGATGCAGGCCTTGTCACCAGATGGCAAGACCATGCGATATACGTTAGCTCTGGGGCTGCGCTCGTTGACACTCCAGACGGGTAGTGAATATCGGGAACGTATGCATTTGACAAAAGATGAATTGGCCGTAATTATTGGGTCTCAGGCCATTGCAGAACTGTATCACCAGAAACAGAAAGTGGATGATACGGCTCCGGGGAAAGAATTATCTCGTTGCGAAATCGGCGGCTCTGGGGAAGAAGAACTCCTGGAAGACATGATTTCTTTTGAAGATAATTTCACGCATGAGCAGTTGAAGTATCTGGATATTTACCTGGATGGGCGTAAGAATCCGCAGGCGAAGAAAAATGGTGCTTTCCTGTTCAAACCCATACTGGTTGCAACCATCGATCAGATTATCCGTGCGACAGAGGTGACGCGCGGCGGAAAAGGCTTGCTGCCCTTCCTTCGGATGATGTCATCGGATCTCGTTATCGATGAAGTCGATGATTTCTCGCCGGAAGATTTGACAGCCGTCGCCCGGCTTGTCCATTTAGCGGGCATGCTCGGACGCAATGTCATCCTGTCTTCTGCAACGATTCCACCGGACTTGGCACAAGGGCTGTATCAAGCCTATCAGGATGGCCTGTGCAGCTACAATGCATTCTCGAATCGCGCCAAGACGATGAACGCTGTCTGGGTCGATGAATTCCGTTCTGCATCTGCTGTGATACCACTGCAGCAGTCAAAGCAGTACGGGTTTGCTCATGAGAAATTTGTTGAGCAACGCGTCAAAAATTTACAGATGCAGGTCGTAAAGCGGAAGGCGTTCGTGATTCCTTGCCAGCCGCAGACAACGAAAGAAACATCATGGCAATTGTATGTTGCAGCAGCTAAGCAAGCCGTCCTGCAACTGCATGACGCTCATCATGTAGTAGATGAGAAGACGGGCAAGGAAGTATCTTTTGGTCTCATGCGATTTGCGAATATCGATCCATGCGTTAATATGACACTTTCCCTGTTGTCGGCTAATTGGCCGGAGGATACAGCGGTTTTCATTATGTGTTATCATAGTCGCCAGGTTTTGCTGCTTCGCCATGAGCAGGAAGTGTATCTTGACCATGTCTTGCGCCGCAAGCAAGAACGCGGCGCAAAGGTGGCATTTCAAGATGTTGTCCTTCGCCGCCATTTGGACCATGGCCAGATGAAGCGGTGTATTTTCTTGGTGGTGGCTACTCCAGTAGAAGAAATCGGACGCGACCATGATTTTGATTGGGCTGTCGTAGAACCCTCTTCATATCGCTCGATTATTCAGCTGGCAGGGCGCGTCCATCGTCACCGCCCATGTCTGCAAGATGTATCGGTCCCGAATATCGGTGTCATGGAATTTAATTGGAGGGGGATGGTTGATTCTGGGAGGAACGCTGTCTTTTGCAGACCGGGCTTCGAAAAAAATCCGGATTATTTGTTGGATAGTCATGATATGAACGATCTGATTCCAGACGATAATTGGAACCATATCGATGCCATTCCCCGTGTACAGATTCCAAAACCGCTTCGTCCACGTTCGAGGCTGATCGATTTGGAGCATCAGAGACTGGCGGACTGGCGTAGTCTCGATGACGAATATCCGGATACAGTGGGTGGTTGGCAGCAGACTGGCTGGTGGATGACGGGTCAACCACAGTATCTGTGCCCGTTCCGTGCAGGGATTCCTGATAGAGACCTGTGCTATCGATACGATGCGAGCAAGGGAATGCTGGGCTTTTACGAAAGAAACAGCGGCGAATACGTGCCTTGCGGGGATATGTACAATTTGAAACCATATCCCAAGGAGAAACTGGATGCGCATAGGGAACGCTTTTGGCTGCCACGTGATTATATGGCGTCGCTTCAGAATCAAGTTGCCAGAAAATCGTATTCTGATGAAGAAGAAGGAGAGGGACTGCAGCGGATATCAGAACGATACGGTCAGCTGGCTCTTCCGGCCTATGCAGATGAATCCGGCAGGACATACTGGTATGATGATCAGCTCGGCGTGTTCCATACCTTATTGAATGAAAGAAAGGGATAGTCAGTCGAATCTGTTTCTGCTATAATGAATTTGATAATATCTGCCGCACAGGCAGCTTAGTAAATATTTAAATCCTGAGGAAGCATAATCTGCCGTATAGGCAGCTCATATGATTTTTCTTTAGGATTTTATTAATAAATCCATATTAAAATCTTGAGGAAATAAAAAAATGTGGTATAATAAAAACAAAGGAGGGATGAGAATGGGATCGATAGCAACTTACATCGCCGATAAAGCGGCAAAGAAAGAACAGACCCCGGCAGAGTGGATACAAAAGAATCTACAGAATTTAGAGCGTTGTAGAACTGTATCACATATTGCTCGCTATACTAATCCGGATGTTGCCATCAGCGTACACGATACGAGTCAGCCTGTTGGCCAGGGATATTTGACAACAACCGACATGACAGCCGAAGATGATTTGATCGTGAATGGCGGTGCCGCCTATATGGCGTTTGCTTCATTCTTGGTAGGAAAATTTTCTCAAAAAGAAACGGCAGCAGAGCAAAAAGCAGATCTTGCGGCAAAGACGGCATGGCAATACTTCCGTGAAGATTCACCGTTCATTCGCAAAGAGATTGAATCTTTGGGGGTTGAGTATGAACCACTGCGAGAGAAAATCCTTAAGATTCGGCCACAGGAAGTGCCACAGATGACGGATACTCGTTTGCGGCAAGTGTACTTTCCGACAGGTGAAGATGACTATCATTTGTTGACAGTCATCCCGCCCGTGTCGATGATGTTTTCTTTAACGGAGCAGGTTGAAACTGCATCACGCTCACAGAGAAGGTGCCGTGATAAAAAGTCAGAACATTATGGAGAATCATATTTCATATTTCCGGATATCACACGTGCTGCATTTGGGGGATCACAGCCGCAAAACATGAGTTGTCGGAATACATCCCTTGGAATAGATATTTTGCCTTCACAACCACCAATACTTAGTGGACGCAAAATAAAGTTGCCGAAGAGAAATTTCTTCTCTGATTCGCTTTATTGGCGCAGGTTCAGTGACACGTTATCTGATCTCGATGCTCTCTTTCGCGATCAGCGTCACAATCTTGCAATGCGAAAGCGGCGGGAGGATATTATCCTGGATTTTGTTGAAGCTATTTTGTACGAAGCAAATCGTCTGCAGAACCTTCCTGCTGGCTGGAGCAAGGAGACTGAGCTGTCAGATGAGCAGGCAACTTGGCTGGATGAAGCCTATGGAAGTCAGCGGCAAGCCGATACGGATTGGATCTGGCCGGTTTGCTTGGATTTTTCTCGCTGGCTCGTAAATGTCTATGGGAGATTTTGTCGCATTGAGAAGCGGAAAGAGATTTCGCTTTTGGATGCAGAGTTGCATTCCTTTGCAGCGACGTTGGAGAGTGTCCTGAAACAGGAGGTGAGAGAAGGATGAATAGAATCAAAACGTATTTGCTGTTGCGGCAGGTCAAGATTCATAATGCGAATGCATTCAGCAGCCCTCTCACGATTGGCTTCCCCGCCATGACAGCGTGGTTAGGTGCCATGCACGCGCTTGAAAGAAAGCTTCGGCAGCATGAAGCGCTGTCAGGCATTCGCTTGAAGAAATTGGCTGTCTCCTGTCATGACTTTGATTTGCAGACCTATAAGGGACCAGGTGACTATGTGAACTCAGTGATTATCACTGCGAATCCCTTGCGAAAAAAAGGTGCTTCCTTTGAGCGGCCACCGTTTATTGAAGAAGCGAGAGTCCATTTGAATGTGTCACTTCTTATCGAAATCGATGGGCTTATGCCGGGCGACTTTCCGATTTTTGAGGAGAAGGTTACAGAAGCTTTGGAGAGGATGAAGATTGCCGGCGGAGATGTCCTTGGTTTTTCGCCAATACAAGACGCTATACATTTAACTTCGACGCGCCATTCCAGAATCCTCTTGGTTGATGAAAAAAATGAGGAAGATAAACGTCGTGCCATTCGCAGTCTCATGCCGGGATATGTCCTAATAGAGCGTCGCCAGTTGTTGCAACAAAAACAGGAAGAACTCAATCATCAAGATACCCTGCAGGCGATGTTGGCTTTGCTGGCTTTGCACTATGAATACGATGACGAGCATGACACTTGGAATGTACAGCCGCGCAAGGAAAAAGGCTGGCTGGTACCAATCGTCACAGGATTTAAAGGGCTGACACCACTCGGCCACGTTGCGAATCAGCGCGATGCGAGTACGTTACATCGCTTTGCAGAACCTGTGCTGACCCTCGGCGAGTTCAAGATGGCACATCGGTTTGATTGTGTGGATGATATGATGTGGCAGTACCATTATGATGAGGATAAAGGTTTATACGTCTGTGTGAATGAGCAGATGGAATCAGATGAAGAAGTTAAAGGAGAGGATTAATCATGGCAAAATCAAGCACGAAAGGGTTAGCAACCGTATTGTCTTTTGAGAAAAAAATCGTTCTCTCAGATGGTTTGATGTATGGGACAACTTGGGAAAATCGGCAAACACAAGCGACCGCCTTGCCGTTGCACGAAAAATCTGTTCGCGGCACGATTTCCAATCGTCTGAAATCGGCAGTTGCCAATGATCCTGCAAAGCTCAATGCAGAAGTCGAAAAACCGAATCTGCAGACTGTTGATGCAGCATCGTTGACCATGGAACAGGATACACTAAAGGTCACTTTTACGATGAAAGTCCTGCCGGGTGCAGCTGTTCCCGCTGCCTGCAATGTGGAAAACCACAAGGAAGAAATCTTGAAAATGGGGAAGCGCTATGCTGAGCAATATGGATTTGGCGAATTAGCCAAACGATATGCTTTGAATCTTGCTAACGGGCGATTTCTTTGGAGAAATCGCGTCGGCGCAGAAGACTTGGAAGTGCAGGTAAAAGCTGGAAATACGCAGTGGCTGTTTCATTCATATGATTATTCTCTGAAGGATTTTGATCATGTTGACGAAAAGGTTGAAGCCTTATCGGAACAGATTGAGTCGGCACTGGATGGTAAGCTTCCGTACCTGCTGTTGGAAGTCACGGCTTTTGCTAAGATTGGCAAGGGACAGGAAGTCTATCCAAGTGAAGAGCTCATTCTTGACAAAGGAAAAGGTAAGAAGAGCAAAGTATTATATGAAGTGAACGGTACGGCAGCAATGCATTCTCAGAAGCTCGGCAATGCAATTCGCACGATTGATACCTGGTATAACGAATATGAAACGGGAAACGGTGTAGGTCCCATTTCTGTAGAACCATATGGGGCTGTGACGAATCTTGGCAAGGCGTTCCGCAATCCAAAAGAAAAATGCGATTTTTATACGCTGTTTGATAAATATTCACTGGGTGCTGATTTTGACAGTCCGGAAGCTGCTCATTACGTCATGGCTATGCTGATTCGCGGCGGCGTATTTGGCGCAAGCGGAAAGGAATGATAGGTATGTGGTTCTTCCAAGATGTTATATTACAGCCCACAGAAGACATATCTGCTTCCTTCCTTTGGTCCAGAGTCTACCGACAAGTTCATCTGGCACTTGTCAACAGCAAGGATGAACAGGGGATAATTCGATGTGGTGTCGCCTTTCCTGAGTATTCCGAGGAGAATCTGACACTGGGTCATCGACTTCGTTTGCTTGCTCCAGAAGAATCAGATCTGCAGCGTTTGAATCTGCCTGATGCACTGATGCGCTTTGCCCCAGATTACGTGAAAATTACGACAATCCGCCAGGTCCCTATCAGGAAATGTAAGGGATACGTGACATATAGTCGATATCAGCCGGAAGCTACGGTTATGCAAAAAGCTAGACGCTATGCAAAGCGACACGGTATTTCAATAGAAGAAGCGCAAAAGCTTTTTCCCACGGCTGTCAGTAAGAATCGCTACCCGTATATCCAGCTGGAGAGCATGACCAATCACCATCGTTTCAGCCTGTTCATCCAGAAGCAGGAAGCCGTAGAGCAGCCATGTAACGGTTTTTCTGCCTATGGATTCAGCAAGAAATCGTCTGTTCCTGATTTCTGACCAAAGTTTTTACTATGTACCGGAAAGCCTTGTAAATCAAGGGTTTTGACAAGCGCATAAAATTTTGGTTAAATAAGAGTAGACTGATGCAAGCTTAGGTAGAATCAGGATATTCGCATAAAAGCCTACTGTTAACTGCCGCATAGGCAGCTTAGAAAATAACTTTCAGTTTGTCTGTGGGGAAATCTTTGTTAACTGCCGCATAGGCAGCTTAGAAATTCATGATCTTTCCGATATGCCCGTAAAGCCTTGTTAACTGCCGCATAGGCAGCTTAGAAATGAACGCCGTCGTCGAGGATGTCAACAACAACGTTAACTGCCGCATAGGCAGCTTAGAAAATCGCTGGCTCCCGGCTCATATCGCCGATACAGTTAACTGCCGCATAGGCAGCTTAGAAATGATGCAAAATACATGATTATCAATACTTTTTGTTAACTGCCGCATAGGCAGCTTAGAAATTATACTGCCGTTTTTAGCGTCAAGAAAAAAATGTTAACTGCCGCATAGGCAGCTTAGAAAATGAGTACCGGCCTTATTTTTTTGTCATCTTGGTTAACTGCCGCATAGGCAGCTTAGAAACAGATTTTCGGGTTATCTTCCCCGATTTCCAGGGTTAACTGCCGCATAGGCAGCTTAGAAAAGGCAATCTTTTTTTCTCTTTCGGCGGCCGTGCGTTAACTGCCGCATAGGCAGCTTAGAAATTTTTGCTCCTACCGTGAATTTTTTAATGTTTGTTAACTGCCGCATAGGCAGCTTAGAAACTATGGAGTCCGCATTAGTCCGGATTCCTTAAGTTAACTGCCGCATAGGCAGCTTAGAAATGTGTCCGGCACTTGCTTTGACGTCATAGCGTTGTTAACTGCCGCATAGGCAACTTAGAAATCCTTAAAAAAGTCGCGGAATGGGGGCGAAAAGTTAACTGCCGCATAGGCAGCTTAGAAAGATAGTACATCTACAATTTGTTTGCTTTTTCTTGTTAACTGCCGCATAGGCAGCTTAGAAAGACAAATTTTTATTGATAATGCTTCTTTTCATGTTAACTGCCGCATAGGCAGCTTAGAAAGAAGACATCAGCATCGATCCGCACGATTACCTGTTAACTGCCGCATAGGCAGCTTAGAAAATGTACCCCATACTTCATTTCATATAGAGCCAGTTAACTGCCGCATAGGCAGCTTAGAAAGAAAGGTACGTATCTAGTCACAAAGACACTTACGTTAACTGCCGCATAGGCAGCTTAGAAATGCCGGGCCTTTTTGTAGCAGTCGGGGCAGACGTTAACTGCCGCATAGGCAGCTTAGAAAGGTATCATTAAGTTTCCTATAATCATTGAGCAGTTAACTGCCGCATAGGCAGCTTAGAAAAGATTCCACGGTCTGCAACAATTACAAACCGCGTTAACTGCCGCATAGGCAGCTTAGAAATTGAAAGAATGGGGCGACTCGAAGAGCAGTCTGTTAACTGCCGCATAGGCAGCTTAGAAATAGTCTAACCCACTTAGTGCCGTCATAAAGCCGTTAACTGCCGCATAGGCAGCTTAGAAACCTGGAAAGGTGAGGAGATATAGGTCGTAGCAAGTTAACTGCCGCATAGGCAGCTTAGAAAATACCCGGCATGAGCGTCCTGTCTTGGCGCATCGTTAACTGCCGCATAGGCAGCTTAGAAAAGTAAGGGCCGGAAGTCCGTCCGCTTTAGCCTGTTAACTGCCGCATAGGCAGCTTAGAAAGCAATCCACTCCATTAAATTCAGTAATGGCATGTTAACTGCCGCATAGGCAGCTTAGAAACAGTGTTTCCGGCGCTTCCGGAGTACGGCTAATGTTAACTGCCGCATAGGCAGCTTAGAAAGACATATTTTCCTGTTCAGCCGTCTTGATGGCGTTAACTGCCGCATAGGCAGCTTAGAAATGGAAGTTGACGACGTCGTGAAGGTACTGGAAGTTAACTGCCGCATAGGCAGCTTAGAAATTTAGCCGGGTATCGGTACAAATACTTGACGAGTTAACTGCCGCATAGGCAGCTTAGAAAATCTGCCCGTGTGGCACTTGATGTAAGCGCCGAGTTAACTGCCGCATAGGCAGCTTAGAAATTTGGTAAAGGTGATAGCCTTGTCTAGCTTAAGTTAACTGCCGCATAGGCAGCTTAGAAATGGGGCTGGCCGCTGTCTCCATCCCTGTTGGAGTTAACTGCCGCATAGGTAGCTTAGAAATGTCGTCAAAAATTCGTCAAAAAAAAGAAATGGTTAACTGCCGCATAGGCAGCTTAGAAAAGACCTACGATTACATTTCGAAAAAATACGGCGTTAACTGCCGCATAGGCAGCTTAGAAATGAATATCTACATTCAGCTGGTTTTCTTTGTAGTTAACTGCCGCATAGGCAGCTTAGAAATTCTGCTTCGGAGGTTCCGGCAGATAACGGGGGTTAACTGCCGCATAGGCAGCTTAGAAAGCCTAGGCGAAATCGTGGAACGGTATCAAATTGTTAACTGCCGCATAGGCAGCTTATAAATCTTCCATTTTTTCATTTTAGTTGTGCTGGTCATGTATTTTGCAGAAAATCTACCGACTGCTATCACGGCAAGAAACATGGTATAATGAAAGAAAAATGTCAGAAAGAAGTGGAATCTATGATTAAACGTTGTAATCATGACTGTGATTTTTCTTGTCAGCAGTCAGAAGATCAGAAGATGCGTGTCATTGTTGAAGAGCATGAGAAATTGTCACCGAATCTTATTTTTGAAATCATCCGCCACGATGGCGAGATGGAATTGGAACGGCCGGCCTGGCCTTTGATTTTGTCGGCCTTGGCGGCAGGCTTGATGATTTCGTTTTCGTTTTATTTCCGGTCCATCATCCATGTCTATGTCGGGCAGGCTCCCTGGACGGGGGCGATTACGGGCTTCGGCTATACGACAGGGTTCTTGATCGTCATCCTCGGGCGATTGCAGCTTTTTACGGAAAATACGATTACGACGGTCATTCCTGTCTTCCGCGTACCTTGTTGGGAAAATCTTCGGAAACTCCTGCGCTTGTGGGGCATCGTCTTCGGCGCCAATATCGTCGGTACGTTCATTGCAGCGCTTTTCATGTCCAGCCCGGTTTTTACGACGCCAGAAATTACGCAGTGCCTCCTGAACGTGTCGCATCACATCATGGCACCGGACGCGATGGACAACATTATGCGCGGCATCCCGGCAGGTATGCTCATCGCGGCTATCGTCTGGATCATGCCTATGTCGCGGAGCTTCGCTTTCTTTACCATTTTGACCTTTACCTATTTCATTTCTATCGGTAACTTTGCCCACGTCGTCGTCGGCTCTTGTGAAGCCGCCTATGACGTCCTCATGGGTGGCTCTGATTTGTACGATTACTTCTTCCGCTTCCTCCTGCCGACAGGCTTGGGCAATATCATTGGCGGTACCGGCGTTTTCACGCTCCTCGTGTCGGCCCAGGTCCGCAGTGAAAATGGGAAGCAGCTCGATTGAGGTCATAGCATGAAATCTGTCGTTTCAGTACTCAAAGAGAATCTGGTACTTGTCCTGGCGGTAGTGGCGGCATCGGTGTCGATGCTGGCCGTACCGCCTTCGTCATCTTATGTCGGGTATATCAATGTACCCGTACTGGCTATTTTGTTCTGCCTCATGGTCGTCATCGGCGGCTTGCGGGAAAGCGGTGTCTTTGCGGCCGTGCTGGCGCGTCTCTTGCTCCGACTGGGAACGATGCGCCAACTGGCGGCGGTCCTGGTCTTTGCCTGTTTTTTTGTCAGTATGTGGGTGACCAACGATGTGGCGCTCTTGACCTTTGTGCCTTTTTCCCTGATGGCCCTGCCGAAAGTGGCCAGTGAGAAGCAAATGGCGCTTGTCATCGTCCTCCAGACGCTGGCGGCCAATCTGGGCAGTATGTGTACGCCCGTAGGCAATCCGCAGAACTTGTATCTTTATTTTTACTACGCCATGGATCTGTCCTCGTTTCTGCTGTTGCTCCTGCCCTATACCCTGGTATCCTTCCTGTTGCTGGCGCTGTCCCTGTTCCGCTTGCCGGGAACGCCGATTCCCATTTCCGTGCGGCTGGCGGCCCGGCGGACACGGAATCTGCCTGTATTGGCTCCGTCGCGGCAGCTCTGGATTTTGGGCGGGATGTTTTTCCTGTCCATCCTCGCTGTAGCTCATGTCCTCGATTACCGCCTGACCCTGGCCTTGGTCGTGGTCATCACGGCCCTGACGCGGCCCCAGTATTTTCGTTACGCCGATTACCGGCTTTTGGGCACTTTTGTGGCCTTTTTCATCCTCGTAGGCAATCTGAGCCAGCTGTCTGGCTTCAGGGACCTGTTGACGGGATATCTGGACGGTCATGAGTTCCTCATGGCCCTTTTGGCAAGCCAGGTCATCAGCAATGTGCCGGCCGCCGTCCTCCTGTCGGGGTTTACTGATGATGCGGCGGCTTTGCTGCTGGGAACCGATATCGGAGGCCTGGGGACGCTGGTCTCCTCCATGGCCAGCCTCATTTCCTATGGCATGTACGTCCGGGCCTGTCCCCGGCAGCAGGCAGGGTATCTGAAACTATTCACCCAGCTCAACCTGGCCTACCTGCTGGTACTGGTCCTGATTGCCTGGCTCTGTCATCAGCTGGGGGTATGACGGGTGCTGGCGAATCGTATTGACGGAAAGGGCAGAATATGTTAGAATGATGCTAATTTCATAGGAACACCGCTTCTGTCACCGGACAGGAGAAATGAGGTGTCTGGGAGTTGTCGTAGGTACGGCATGATTACATGCTATAAGACAATTCCTGGACACCTCTGTTTTTTTAGGAGGGATTATCATGATTCAAATGCATATGCAGCAGGGACTTTCACAGGATGCCCGGATTATCCGGCAGGAGGTATTTGTAGAAGAACAGGGATTTCACCATGAATTTGATGAAATCGACCCAAAGGCCTGGCATCTGGTGTTATATGAAAATGGGCAGGCCGCTGGCTGTTGCCGTCTCTTTTCATCCGATCAGCCGGAAGTGTATATATTGGGCCGGCTGGCCGTGCGGAAGTCCTGCCGGGGCAGGCAGTACGGGGAGTGGCTGGTACGGGAAGCGGAAGCCTGGCTGCGCGGCCGCCAGGTAAAACGACTGGCTCTGTCAGCTCAGGTCCGGGTACGTCCTTTTTATGAAAAATTGGGATTTACCGCATCGGGTGACGAATATCTGGATGAGTATTGTCCTCACATCCATATGGAAAAGGAGCTGGGAAAATGAGTCTGACCTACTGGATTCCCTTTTTCATCGTTGTTCTTGGCAACATAGGCTATCATATGGTAGCCAAGGCGACGCCGACAGCAGCCCCGCCTTTCCTGGCCCTCAGCGTGACTTATCTGGTCAGCTTTCTCCTGTGTGCCGCAGCTTACGTGGTGACAGGCACTTCGCTTCGGCAGGACCTGACGGCCTTGAACTGGGCGAGTGCTGCCTGGGGACTGACGCTGGTCGCCGTCGAATTTGGCTATATCCTATTATACCGGGCTGGTTGGAAAATCAGTATGGCCTCCCTCCTGGCTAATGTCAGCGTGGCGCTCCTTTTGGCAGGCATCGGCGTCCTGCTGTATAAAGACGTCCTGATGCCCCGGCAGATCATCGGCATCATCCTGTGCCTGATCGGTGTTTTTTTCCTGAGACCATAAAAAGATAGAACTAGGACATGTTAATCCTTTGCTTGGAGACAATACGGTGGAATGACAGAAATCCGAAAAAGATGGTATAATGAAATGACTTGACCGCTGACCGACCAAGATAACGACTAAGTTAGCGATATAAACCAGCTTTTCGTGGGTGCCAAGGTCTTGTGTATAATGGAGAGAAAAAGCTTTACAAGGAGTATTGGATGGTATGCAAAATGTATCTGGATTAGCTTGGATTGGGGTATATATTGTATTTTGGTTTGCCTTTTCGATGTACAATGGAATCAGCCGATTACATAGCAGTGTAGCTGTTTCAGCCGATGAATCCTATGAAGAAGAATACGATGATGAGGAATATGAAGACGAGTCGGATGATGAACGGGTTGAACGGCTGATATCATGCATTGAGAAGGCAGAAGTTGTCGTCAGTCCCCGGACGATAGCCAAAATAATTTTGCTGGTACCCATCTTTCTCTTTCTTATCGATGGATTTGGTTATCTTATTGCTTATGGGGTATTGAACAGCCAGATTTCCATCATTCAAAGAGGCATTTTGATAGCCTTGGCAGGTTTTTCACTTATTGCATCTTGCCGTTTCTATATGGAAACACGGGCCATAGCCAGAATCATTTTAGAAAATGAAGATTACAACGTCATGAAGGTAAAAATCATTGAGGAAGAAGACCGACAAACAGAACCAGTTTGGTGGCCGCTGATTCGTTATACAGGTCCCTGTGTGGTGTCGGCGTATACGTTAGTAAAAATCATTATGAATTAATCGAGGAAAATGCCATCGCCATTCCCGAATACGCCGAACAAGTCTGAATATAAGAAAAAATCACCTGCTTCAAGGGTTTGATGCTACCCTTTGAAACAGGTGATTTTTATATAGAAATTTTTTTATTGGCAATTAGTCCTAGCAATCTGCGAGAAGGACCAGAAGGTTTAATGTCAATTCTTCTTTTGTATCTAGGAAGATGCTTGATCTGGGTATCTAAAATAGCGTCATTCAGCGATTCAGATAACAAATCAAATGTTTTACTCATGGAGAACACCTCTTTCATTATATCTTACCCTATTTAATGGGATACATACAAGTGATTTTATCCGGGTATTATCCGCAATATTTTTGAAAAAGCAGTGGCTTTGCAGGCCAATCGCTTGATGGGCTTAGAACAGCTTCCAAAAGATTTGTCTACACTTACGGAAGTAGATTTGAAAAGGTGTTTTCAAGCTCACTGAATTCGACAATCTTTATACAGTCATTTTCTCGAAAAGCAAGCTGTCGTATTAAGAGCTTTTTATACGACAGCTTATTTTTTGTTTGTTGTTGTTTTTGTTGTGTGCTTCGTTAGGCCGTTGGATGATTCCCCTGGTAAATCGGGCTGGAAATCGTACATAGACTGGAGCGGGCGCCCCACGTGGCGCCCCTACGAACTACGGACCGACCATGCTCTTTTGACGGTTCCGAAATCAGCGGATTTATCGGCTCATGTCGATTTCCATGAAGGGAAGCGGCTGGTCTGGTTTGCCGGCGGAAAAATGTATGGTGGTGACGCAGTGCGGTTTATGTGTATCAAGAAGGGCAATACCTGGAAACCGGACAAGGTGTGGTGGTCTAATTCGGCTCAGGGATGGGCGTACTAAATGAAAGACTATGTAAAAACGTTGAAGAAGGAACATATATTTCAAAGCATGTCACGAAAAGACAACTGTCTGGATAAAAGTGTAGCAGCAATATCGCTACTACACTTGGGTCTAACTTATTGGGGGCACTACATAAAAAAGCGCTGTCTTCGTGCGACAGCGCTTTTTGATTACGAATGTTATTAACCTAATGTTTCGATAAAAGCCTTGACGACTTCCGGATCAAAGAGCAGGCCCGACGCGCTGAAGAGTTCGCGGACGGCCTGTTTTTTAGTCTTCGCCCAGAATTCAGCCGACGGATTGATGATCATGTCGTAATAATCGGCGACGGCGATGATGCGTGCTCCCAAGGGGATGTTGGCGCCGCGCAGATGTTTGGGGAAGCCCGATCCGTCCCAGTGTTCGTGGTGATAGCGGATGTAAGGCACGATGTCCTGGCAGCAGGGGATGTTTTCCAGCATGTTGCCGCCGCCTGCGGCGTGGCGCTTGTACTGAGCCTTTTCCGAGCGGTTGAGGTAGGGCATCTTGGCCAGCAGGGTATTGGACACGAAAAGCAGGCCGACGTCATGCAGGAGGGCTGCATATTTGACCTGTTCGATTTCACTCTTGGGCAGCGTCAATTTGGCAGCGACGCTGACACTGTAGTTGGCGACCTGTAAGGAATGCATATACAAGCGCTGGCTCTTCAACTGTATGAAATTGAGCAATTCCGCTGTAATGGCGTCGAGGGACGTCATTTCTTCCCGGGCAATGCCCGCAGCTTGTTTCAGGGATACCATATACATGACCAACAAACCCTTTCGTCTGCAAACGTGTTACTTGTTCGTCGTCCGATGCGACCGGCGTACCTTCTGGGGATGACGGAGGATGTTGAACATCTTCACACTCGTCTTCTTGATACGGGCGCCGGTATTCTTCATGCGCCGTGCTGTAGTGATCTTGGACTTGCGTTTCGGGCGCATGTCGCGGATGGAGCCGAAATCGCCGCGGCGGATACTCGTCGCCTTGATGCGGTCTGAGCGCAGGTTTACTTTCAAGGCACTCATGATCTGGCTCGTCTTGAGATCGATATTAAAACTGTAGATGTCCACTGCCACGTAGGACAGGGTCGGATAGGCGTGAATACAAATATGGGCGTTGCCGGAAACGGCAATGCATGTCAGTTCGTCGTCGATATGGAAGAATGTAATCCCTTCGACAGGCGCATCGACGAGGTCGAAAGCACGCTCTACCAAGGGCTGCAAGTCTTCGGCTTCCGTAAAGGTCGCTTTGCAGTTATAAAAATCGATGAGTACATGTTTTCCTAATGTGTTGTTCATAATCTCCACCCGTTACTTAGTTACAGCTTATTATATACTGTTTTCGGGCCGATGTAAACAGAAAAAAAGACCCGTTCCCGATGTTTTTTTTACATCAGGAACGAGTCCTTTGTGCGCCAGTCACTAGTCACTAGCCACTAGCCACTAGCCACTAGCCACTAGCCACTAGCTCATGCGGCATGGACACGCATGGGCGTGAAGGTGAAGTTGTTGCCATCGTAGCCGATGGTGACCGTATCGCCTTCGCGGATGGTACCGGCGATGATGTCGCGGCTCAGGGCCGTTTCGACGGTATGCGTGATCAGGCGGCGCAGCGGACGGGCACCGAACTGCGGGTCGAACCCTTTGTCTGCCAATTCCTGTAAGGCTTCGTCGGTCCAGGTGAGGTGGATCTTGACCTGTTTTTCCAGACGCTTGCCGAGGCGTTCCAAGAGGATAGCGGCGATGTTGCGTACCTGGTCTTTCTGGAGCGCTTTGAAGACGACGATGTCGTCAACACGGTTGAGAAATTCCGGACGGAAGTACTGTTTGAGCAGTTCGCGGACTTTCGCATTGGCTTCGTCGTAGTCCTTCGATTCGAGGATTTCGTGAGAGCCGAGGTTACTGGTCATGATGATGATGGTGTTCTTGAAGTTGACCACACGGCCTTTGCCATCGGTCAGGCGGCCATCGTCGAGGATCTGCAACAGGACGTTGAAGATATCCGGATGGGCCTTTTCGATTTCATCGAGGAGGATGACGCTGTACGGACGACGGCGGACGGCTTCCGTGAGCTGGCCCCCTTCATCATAGCCGACATATCCCGGAGGAGCCCCGATCAGACGGGATACGGTATGCTTTTCCATGTATTCCGACATATCGATGCGGATGATGTTGCGTTCGTCATCGAAGAGGGCTTCTGCCAGGGTCTTGGCCAGTTCGGTCTTGCCGACACCGGTCGGGCCGAGGAAGATGAAGGAACCAATCGGACGGTTCGGGTCCTTGATGCCGGCACGGGCGCGGATGATGGCGTCGCTGACGACGCGGACGGCATCGTCCTGGCCGACGACCCGTTTATGCAGCGTTTCGTCGAGGTGCAGGAGTTTTTCCCGTTCGCCGGTCATCATCTTAGTGACCGGGATGCCGGTCCAGCGGCTGACGACCTGAGCGATATCTTCTTCGCCGACTTCTTCTTTGAGGAGCTGCGAATCCTGGTGTTCCGCCAGATAAGCTTCCTGTTCTTTCAACTGTTTCTGCAATTCCGGCAGTTTGCCGTACTTCAGTTCCGAAGCTTTGGCCAGATCGTAGTTGCGTTCGGCCTGGGCCATGTCGCTCTTGACGGCGTCGATTTCTTTCTTCAAGCCCTGGGTGCGCAGGATGGACTGTTTTTCTTTATCCCACTGGGCTTTGAGCTTGCTTTCTTTTTCTTTCAGTTCGTTCTTCGTTTCTGTGATCTTAGCCAGACGTTCTTTGGAAGCGTCGTCCGTTTCTTTGTTCAAGGACTGTTCTTCGATTTCCAGCTGCATGATCTTATGGCGCAGTTCGTCAATCGGCGTCGGCATGGATTCGATTTCCGTACGCAGTTTAGCGGCGGCTTCGTCGACGAGGTCGATGGCCTTATCCGGCAGGAAGCGGTCGGAAATGTAGCGGTCCGACAGGACAGCGGCAGCGACCAAGGCTTTATCACGGATGCGGACGCCATGATGGACTTCGTAACGTTCTTTCAGGCCACGGAGAATGGTGATTGTGTCTTCGACAGACGGCTGGTCAACCATGACCGGCTGGAAACGACGTTCCAAAGCGGCATCTTTTTCGATGTATTTCTGGTATTCATTGAGGGTCGTAGCGCCGATGCAGCGCAGGTCACCACGGGCCAGCATCGGTTTCAGAATGTTGCCGGCATCCATGGAGCCTTCGGATGCGCCAGCGCCGACGACGGTGTGGATTTCATCGATGAAGAGGAGAATCTGGCCGTCCGATTTTGCGATTTCATTGAGGACCGATTTGAGTCGTTCTTCAAATTCGCCACGGTATTTGGCACCGGCGATGAGGGAGCCCATATCGAGGGAGTAGAGGGTCTTGTTTTTCAGCGATTCCGGAACGTCACCGCTGACGATACGGCGGGCCAACCCTTCGACGATAGCCGTCTTGCCGACACCAGGTTCACCGATGAGGACCGGGTTGTTCTTACGACGGCGGGACAGGATTTCGATGGTCCGGCGGATTTCATCATCACGGCCGATGACCGGGTCCAGTTTGTTCTGGCGGGCAGCGGCGGTCAGATCGCGGCCGTATTTTTCCAGGGCCTTGTAGTTTTCTTCGGGGTTATCGCTGTTGACGTTGGCCTTGCGGTTGGCCTTGATGGTACTCATGATTTTGTCCTGGGTCAGGCCAAATTCACGGCACAACTGCTGGACTTCGTCGTCGCTTTCGCTGACGATACCCATGAGGATGTGTTCCGTGCTGATATATTCATCGTGCATGGAGTCGGCTAACTGCTGGGCTTTGCCGATGACACGGACCATTTCCGTCGACATGGACAACTGGCTGGAGCCCTTGACGGACGGAATCTTCTTCAGTAACTGTTCCAAGCGGGCCTGGAGCATGGGGACGTCGGTATGACATTCCGAGAAAATCGTGTTGAGCAGGCCTTCCGGTTCTTTCGTCAAGCCCATGAGCATATGGACCGATGAGAGTTCCTGGTTATAATGGAGCGCGGCGATCTGCTGAGCAGACTGGAAGGCTTCGATGACCTTTTGCGTATATTTTTCGTTTCCCATAATTAAGACCTCCTTACTTATGGTGGAAGTAATCATTCTTAGGAGCTTTCCTCAAGCTCTAGTATCATTATACCGTTAAAAGTCAAAAAGTCAATAGGTCAAAAGAAGAAAAGACAAAAAATATATTTGACAAAGGAAGGGGCCTTTCGCTACACTTAATCTGTCAGGAAGGAGACGCACTTATGGATGAAAAAGAACGGAAAGCGTTTGAAGGCGACGCCTTTGCCCAATGCGCCATGGGCGACGATTATTTCTTTGAAGCTTTCGATGCCGATATAGAATATAAAGATGTTTTATATAAGAAGGCCCTGTACTGGTACCACCGGGCTGCCCAGAAAGGCCATGCGGCCAGTCAGTATAACCTGGCCTATCAGTATGAACACGGACTGGGGACGGATGCCGATATGGAACAGGCCGTGTACTGGTACCGCCAGGCGGCCAATCAGGGGTATGGCACGGCTGAAAACAACCTGGGCCATCTCTACGAAACGGGGAACGGCCTGCCCCAGGATTATGGACTGGCTTTGCACTGGTACGGCCGGGCTGCCCGCCATGATGACGCCGACGGCCAGTGCAATACGGCCATCATGTACCAGTTCGGCTATGCCGGCCCGCGGGATTATGACAAGGCCGCCTACTGGTATGTCCAGGCGGCCAAAAAGGGCAATGCCATTGCCCAGAACAACCTGGGATACCTTTACGAAACGGGCCGCGGTGTCCCGCAGGACTGGGAACTGGCAGCCCACTGGTACTATGAAGCTGCCATGGCCGGAGACGGGCCGGCCCAGAATAATCTGGGCGTACTCTACCGCGACGGTCACGGCGTCCGCCACGACCTTTGCCAGGCCGTCTATTGGTTCGCCCGGTCGGCGGCTTCCGGGTACAAGGAAGGCATGAAGAATTATGCCCATGCCCTGGAAAAAGGCGAAGGCGTAGAAAAAGACACGGTCGAAGCGGCCTATTGGCGGCAGAAGGGAAAGGAATAGGAGTGATATTTTACTAATCAACATTACAGAAATATAATATTGACTATCCAGGCTAAAGGGAGTATACTGAAGATATCAAAAACGAATTGTAAAATTCACAAAATTGCAGGGAAAGGGGCATGAAGATGGGAAACTATATTGGGCATACTAGCGAAGAGGGATGACAGCAACTGCTGATAGACCATTTGAAAGGGACCAGCCTTTTGGCCGAACGATTTGCCAGTATATTTGATGCGGCCGAGTGGGGAAAGATGGCTGGATTATATCATGACATTGGCAAATATAGCGCGGCTTTCCAGCAACGGATCCTGGAAGATGGACCGCGGGTCGATCATTCCACGGCCGGTGCCTTGCTGATGAAGAAAGTAAAGAATGTTCCTTTGGCTTTCTGTATTGCCAGTCATCACAGTGGCCTCCTCAATACGGGAACGAAATTATCAAAAGTCGATGACGGTACCCTGATGGGACGGCTGAAAAAAGAATTGAAAGGCAAATTGGACTATTTGGCTTATCGCCAGGAATTGCCTGAACCCGTACCGATTCGCAAGGCGCCGGCCTTTTTATACGGAAAAGACCAGTTCTATTATTCCTTCTTCATCCGCATGCTTTTTTCCTGTTTAGTCGATGCCGATTTTTTGGATACGGAGCGATTCGTAAACGATGGCAAAGTGCAGCGCGGCGGATTCGCGACGATGGAGGAACTTCACGATTTATTTTTCGCGTATTATGCAACTTTTGGAAAACCCACTACGCCTATCAATCAAAAACGGCAGGAAATTTATCAGCAATGTCTGGATGCGGCTGAAAAAGAGCCAGGTATGTTTAGTCTGACCGTTCCGACCGGTGGCGGTAAGACCTTGTCTTCCTTGGCTTTTGCCTTGAAACATGCTATAAAATACAAGAAACAGCGGATTATTTATATCATCCCCTATACTTCGATTATTGAACAGACTGCCGATATTTTCCGTAATATTCTAGGGGATGGTAACGTCATCGAACACCATATGAATGTCGATTACGATAAAGATTACGACGATGACAAAAAGGAAGATGATGGCTTGAACCGCAAAAAGCTGGCGACTGAAAATTGGGATGCGCCCGTCATTGTGACGACAAATGTGCAGTTTTTTGAATCCCTCTTTGCGGCTAAGACCAGCCGGTGCCGCAAGGTACATAATATTGCCAATAGCGTCCTCATCTTTGATGAAGCACAGATGCTCCCTGAGCCTTATTTGCGGCCTTGCATCCGCAGCATGGGCGAATTGGTGGCTAATTATCGTTGTACGGCAGTATTGTGTACGGCAACGCAGCCGAGTTTGGAAACGTATTTTTCCCGGATCGGAGAAGGCCTGAAAGTGCGGGAAATCTGTCCGGATACCCAAGGCTTGTATGGATTCTTCAGGCGCGTCACTTATCGATTCATGGATGTAGATTCCCTGGAATCCTTGGCGGCGCAGCTGAAAGAGCATGAGCAGGTCCTGTGTGTCACTAATTCCAAGAAGGATGCCCGGGACTTGTATCAGCTGATGACGGGCGACGGCTGTTACCATTTGTCGACCTTCATGTATCCGGCTCATCGGCGCCGTGTCTTAGCCATCATCCGTCAGCGCCTTCAGGATGGCTTGCCCTGCCGGGTCATTTCGACCAGCTTGATCCAGGCTGGTGTCGATGTCGATTTCCCTGTCGTTTATCGTGAAATTGCGGGCCTGGATAGTATCATACAGACCGGCGGCCGCTGCAATCGGGAGGGGAAACAGCGGACAGAAGACAGCATCGTATCTATTTATGATTTGCCTAAACCTATGAACCGGATTCCGGCTTTCGTGCGGCGTCCTATCGAAATAACCCAGATGGTGGCGAAGGACCATGCCGACATAGCCAGTGCAGAGAGTATTAAAGCGTATTTCGACCAGCTCCATTATACGCTTGGCGAAGACCAGCTGGACAGTAAAGATGTGTTAAAACGATTAGAAATGAATAAACCGGCCTTTACAGAGATTGCAAAAGATTTCAAACTGATAGAAGAAGACAGCCGGACCGTTTTTATTCCCATAGATGATGACCTGGACAACCAGAAAATCCTGGCACAATTGAGAAGCGGTGTTTGCAACCGGTCCATACTCCGTAAGGCGAATCAATATATGGTCGGCGTCTATGAGAATCAGTTCAGGAAACTAGAGGAAACGAATAAGCTGGACGCGTTGGAGTTTGGATTGTACGTACTAACGGATCCGGCGGCATATGATCCGGATACGGGGCTCGTCGTCAATATGGAAGATGGAATAGGCATCTTTTTATAAATTAGGGAGATGATGATATGGCAATACGAGTAGAAGTTTGGGGAGATTATGCCTTATTCTCCCGGCCGGAAATGAAAACAGAACGCGTCAGTTATGATGTCATGACGCCGTCTGCGGCACGAGGCATCATTGAGGCGATTTATTGGCATCCCGGACTCAAATGGATTATTGATAAAATCTATGTCCTCAGTCCTATCCGGTTCACCAATATCCGCCGCAATGAAGTCAAGGCAAAGGCCAGCGCCAGAGCGGCCAAGCAGGCGATGACTAAGAAAAATGTGGACTTGTATTTGAGTACGAAAGAAGAAATCCAGCAGCGGGCTTCTATGGTACTGTGCAAGGTGCATTATGTCATCGAAGCGCATTTTGAACTGACCGATAAGGCCAATGCTTCCGACAATGCTGGAAAGTTCCAGGATATCATCCGCCGCCGCTTGAAGCGGGGACAATGTTATCATACGCCTTATTTTGGCTGCCGGGAATTTCCTGTCAATTTCCGGGAATACGAATTTGACAGTGTGCCGACAGCCTATGCCGGGGAAGATAAGGAATTAGGCTATATGCTGTATGACATGGATTATTCCGATTTACAGCACATACGGCCTATGTTCTTCAAAGCGACCTTACATAATGGGGTCCTGGATTTGCGGGATTGTGAGGTGCACTCATGATTTTACAATCGTTGGTAGCGTATTATGAAACCTTAGCCCGGCAGGGAGCTATTGCCAAGCCGGGGTGGGGGGACTATAAGATTTCCTATGCTGTCAATCTGAATCAGCAAGGCGAAGTCATCGGAATCCTATCCTTAGAAAAAGAAGTGATGCGGGGGAAAAAGACGGTATCCGTGCCTACGGTCCATATGCTGCCGGAAGGCGTGAAAAAATCATCGGGTATCCGGCCGCAGTTCCTGTGGGCCAATGCCGCTTATTGCCTGGGGCTGCCTAAAGACATGAAGACAGCGGATATGGCAGAAGATGCGGTAGCCAAATGGGAAAAAGAGAAAAAACGGAGTATAGCTTGTTTTGAAGCGATGAAAAAATATCATTTGGATATCTTAGAAGCTGTCCACACGCCGTCAGCAGAGGCATTGAAGCGGTTCTTTACGATGTGGAAGCCGGAAACAGCAGAAAATCATCCCGTGTTGAAACCCTATCTGGCCACCAACCTGTTGACAGCCAATGTAATGTATGCCGTCGAAGGTGTCTTTGTCAAAGATGATGAAACCATCAGGGCTGCCTGGGATGCCCATTATAATCAGCCATCTGATGATGCTGTCGAAGGGCAGTGTTTGGTTACGGGGAAAATAGCGCCCATTGCCCGCATCCATCCCAATATCAAAGGCGTCCGCGGCGCTCAGTCCTCAGGAGCTTCCTTAGTATCTTTCAACGCAGATGCTTTTGAATCATACGGTCATTCAGGGGGGCAGTGCTATAATGCCCCTGTCAGCGAACATGCCGCTTTTGCCTATACGACGGCATTGAATCAGCTTATTGCCGATGAAAAGCACTGTAAGGTCATTGGCAATACGACCGTTGTCTATTGGGCAGCCGATGGGGAAGAAGCCTATCAGGATTTGCTTCATAGCGCCGTTTTTGAAGATGACGATGCCATCGACGATGAGACCCTGGATGCCTTGTTTTCGCATATCCAAAACGGGATGCCCTTTGATTTTCACGGTGTCCCCATCCACCCGGATACGCCTTTTTATATCCTGGGACTGTCTCCCAATGCGGCAAGGCTTTCGGTCCGCTTTTTCTTGCAGGACACATTCGGTCATTTTATCGACCATGTGCGCAGGCATTATGAGAGACTGGAAATCGTTATGCCTCAGCGTCATCGGGCCTACCTGCCATTATGGAGACTGTTGGGGGAAACGGTAAATAAAAAAAGTAAAGATAAAGCAGCATCCCCGCTTCTGGCAGGGGCTGTGATGCGTAGCATCCTTTCTGATACGCCTTACCCGCAGGCTTTATACAATAGCGTCATGTTGAGAGTCAAAGCAGACCAGGATGATAAAGATAATTATATCTATAAAATTAGTGCCGAAAAAGCCGCCATCATCAAGGCTTGTTTATTGAAGAATTTTCCGAAAGGAGAGGAAGTAACTGTGGCATTGAATGAAGAAAGTACGAATACGGCCTATGTATTAGGCCGACTGTTCTCTGTATTGGAACAGATTCAGGAAGAAGCCAATCCCGATATCAACAGCACGATTAAGGATCGTTTCTTTAATAGTGCGGCTGCTACACCGGGTGTAGTGTTTCCTGTTTTATTGAAAATGGCCAACCACCATTTACGCAAATTGAATGATAGAAAGGGCTTAAAAATTACTCTTGAAAAAATGGTCACAGAATTGGAAGGGAAAATCGAGATGAATGGCCAGCCTATTCCGGCGCGGATGAATTTGAACGATCAAGGCTTATTTATTTTAGGCTATTACCATCAGACCCAGAAACGGTATATGAAAAAGGAGGAAAAATAAGATGTCCGAACCCATTAAGAATCGCTATGAATTTACCATCCTGTTTGACGTAGAAAATGGCAATCCCAATGGAGATCCCGATGCCGGCAATATGCCGCGCGTAGACCCGGAAACCGGATACGGCCTGGTTACCGATGTCTGCTTGAAGCGTAAGATACGCAATTGCATTGAAACGATTTGCGAAGACCAGCCTGGCTATCGCATTTACGTCAAAGAAGGCGTTCCTTTGCAGCGCAGTGACAAAGAAGCGTTAACCTACGTGGGCATTGATGAAAAGACGGATATAAAAAAGATGAAAAAAGATGATCCGGAACTGGACCGTAAAATCTGTGACTTTATGTGCCAGAATTTCTTTGACATCCGTACCTTTGGCGCCGTCATGACGACCTTTGTCAAGAGTGCACTCAATTGCGGCCAAGTCCGCGGTCCCGTTCAGTTAGGCTTTGCCCGCAGCATTGATCCTATCGTACCACAGGAAGTCACCATTACCCGTGTCGCCATCACGACGGAAAAAGATGCGGAAAACAAGAACACCGAAATCGGCAGAAAATATATCATTCCCTATGCGTTATACCGCGTAGACGGCTATGTATCAGCCAACCTGGCACGGAAAGTGACCGGTTTCAGTGAAGACGATTTACAGTATTTATGGAAAGCCATCATTAATATGTTCGAATACGACCATTCCGCTGCCAGAGGGAATATGGCTGTGCGCGAACTCATCGTATTCAAACACGATAGTGAATTGGGAAATGCTCCAGCATATAAACTTTTTGATACTGTTCACGTCCAGAAAAAAGAAGGCGTCGTCGCGCCCAGGAACTATACGGACTATGACGTAACCGTAGATGAAAGCAAAATCCCGGAACACGTTACGTGTACCCGGATGATGTGAACGTACTCCCGCCTATAGAGGCGGGAGCTTCCTGC
>OGYX01000479.1_pt1 | contig 31329 bp, 29 predicted proteins | sample 1576601 | NCBI WGS metagenome assembly OGYX01 (sample SAMEA3541561, study PRJEB24748) | human gut metagenome | biome: human gut; feature: human-associated habitat; material: faeces | place: China | collected 2012 | reverse complement strand
ATGCGGCAAATGGGGATTCGTGCTTGTTGGGTCAAGCATTATACCGTTACGACCCAGAGCCGTTGTTTGGATGCCATATTGGTTAACATTCTGCAAGAACAATTTAATCCGCCAAGACCAGACACAATCTGGTGCAGCGATATTACTTATATTTGGACCACTGAAGGATTTGTGTATCTGGCCAGTATCATGGATTTGTTTTCTCGAAAAATCATTGCCTGGAATTTATCCCGGAAGTTGGATGCATCTAGCATTGTTAGGATGATTCAAATGGCAAAGCAAACCAGGAATCCAGGCCGTCTGGTAGTAATTCACACGGACCGCGGTTGTCAATATCTTTCGCAATCCTATATCAAGGAAACCGCACAGATGCGCCGCAGCTATTCGAAGAAAGGCTATCCATGGGATAATGCCTGCATAGAATCATTCCATGCCTTGATTAAGCGAGAATGGCTGAATCGATTTAAGATTGAAAATTATCAACAAGCCTATATGCTGGTGTTTGAATACATTAACACGTTTTATAATACCGTTCGAATTCACAGTCACTGTAACTATATGTCACCCAATGACTATGAAAAATTATATGCAAACTACAAGAAAAAGGCAGCTTTGATTGCTGGATAACTGATTGATAGAAACCTCAATTTAATTTGTACTCAAACTTGACATAGGACCAGTCTGCTCTTTCGTCTACATCCGGTACCCTATGGGAACCGCCAGATAGCGGATAAGTGGAGCTTTTCCTTCATGCTGGTTCAGGACAGGGACACTCAGTGTCAAACTGACGAAGCAATGACCGTTTATGTAAGGCTTGCCTGTATGGCAGGCGTGGTCATGCAACACAGAAACGGTATCGAACTTCTTGCCGAATTTTGGCACCGTCGTATCATCGACACTGAGAAAGACCGGTTCATTCTGTAAGGCCGCCGGAATCAGGCTGCAAGCCAATTGTGCTGTTTGCAGGCGGAGAGAATGGCTCGTCACTGTTTCGCTCTGAAGCGCCCGGTAATAACTATTTAAGCAGCGATGCGTCACCTGGGACAAGAAATTCCGATGAAGAAAGCGAAGAGACGGGAAGGCCTGCAAGGCTACCTGAGCGATGACCAACCAGGTCAGTAGGAATCGCGTTGGCCGTGTCGCCGTAGAAAAATATGGAGAAAAGAAATGAAACAGACTACCAATAATCGAATTTTCGAGGTATAATGAATTCATCGCATAACTCCTTTGGAATGATGTTTTTGAGCAGATTCATTATACTTCAAAGTGTGGTTACGCGATATTTATTTGTTCAAAAAGTTGTAAACTGCTGTCATTAAATATTATTTTGAAAGGAATAACAATATGAGGATTACATTGGTATTGCCAGGATATTCCAAAGCACCTATTGGTGGTTTCAAAATGGTTTTTGAATATGCCAATCGCTTTGTTGCACGTGGACACAAAGTATCCATTGTTTTTGATTGTTCTGGTGGAGCAAAACATCATCAAGAGATTCCAGTTTTTTTTAGGAGGCTTTGTTATAAATTTCTGGTTTGGTATTATCCGAAATGGTTTGCTTTGAGCCCTAAAATTCATAAAATTTGTGCTTACACCGGCATTAATAATCAAGACCTTCCAGATGCGGACTTTGTTTGCGCGACTGCTGTAGGTACAGCTAATGATGTAGCTAAGTTGAGTATAAATAAAGGAGAGAAACTGTATTTTATACAGGGGTTTGAGAATTGGGGAAACTGGACTGCTGATGCAGTAAAAGAAACCTACCGTTTGGGAATGAAGAATATTGTTATTGCTAAATGGTTAGAAAAAATTGTTCTAGATAGCGGAGCCGATTGCGTCTTGATTCCTAATGGGATAGATTTTGATGTTTTTAATATTGATAGTCCCATTGCTTCTCGAAAAGGGCATACGGTTTCCATGCTGTACCATGAGCAGGTGCATAAGGGCTCGGTATATGGAATTGCTGCATTGAAAAAATTAAAAGGACGATATCCTGATTTACAGGCTACCTTATTCGGTGTACCGAAACGCCCCGATGATTTACCTGCATGGATTCAATATATTCAGAGTGCAACGCAGCCTCAATTGCGGCAAGTCTATAACCAATCCAAAATTTATCTTTGCCCTTCCATAAAAGAAGGATTTGGCCTGACAGGTGCTGAAGCCATGGCTTGTGGATGCGCTTACGTTGCCAGCGACTATGGCGGTGTCCATGAATACGCAACCGATGGACGCAATGTCCTGCTTTCACCTCCTAAAGACGTCGAGGGACTCGTCGAGCACATTTCTTATTTATTTGATCACAATGACGAACGCATCAAATTAGCACAACAAGGATATGAAGATATTCAGTCCTTGGATTGGAATCGGTCCGTAGATAAGTTTGAAGCCGTTTTAAAAGATTTTGGATAAGATTTTTGATGGTGCCATCTTAAGAAAGAGCATATTAATGAGGTGGATGAAAAGTGAAAAAAGCTGTTGCGTTTTTAGATGTTTTAGGATTTTCGAATCATGTATATGAAGATTTGGGAAAAGCAGAAAAAATAGTGAAGGATATTAATGAATTAATTGCTGTTAAAGTTTCAGGAGATATTGATGAACATAAAATTATTCATAAAAATTCAGATGATGAAAAAAATTTATATAAGGAATTAAAGGATAAGTACACCTTCGAAGCTGTTGATTTTATTTTACCGGTTAGCGATAGTATATTTCTTGTTGGTAATGACTTACAAGGGATGGTTTTGCAAATTTCGAATTTTCTTTGTAGAATTTTAGAATCTACACTTTCTAATTCTTTTTCTGCTAGTGGGCGTTTTCCTATCATTATGCGGGGTGGTATGAGTTATGGAGAAATAGATATCATAAACTCATTTATTTATCATAAAAATTGTAAACAATATGAACTAGGAGATTCTTTTAACATGATAGGCAAGCCTGTTGTTGAGGCGGTAAAATTAGGAGATTTACATGATAATGGGCCCAAATTATTTTTGACGAATGATGCAGTGAAGAAGTTAGATGAAGATGAGAAAAAATTTGTTTCTAATGAAGACGATAAAAAATATTTTTTATGGCCCAAATTGTTTTTTATGGAAAAAAGCTTACATCGTGACTTTACATCTGAATTTAAATTAAGATGTAATTATGATTTAAAACCGATAATAGAATTATATTGCGAATATAAAAATGAGAAGAAGCTTGTTAGTTATTATGAATCTCTCGTTTGTATGACTATAGAAGCTTTTTCAAAAATTTATTTGATATTTCCAGCTAATCAACAGGAAAAGAATAAGCAGATAGCCAAAAATCAATTAAAAAAGACTATAATGGATGCGGAATTGACAGAATGTGAACAGAAAAAATTTCTTAATAGTATTTGTTATTAATACTATCGATATCTTCACATAGATAATTCGGTAACGAAGTTTTTGCTTACTGGATTTTAGTCGTCTAAAAGATAAAATAATAAAAACTTGCTTACAAATTGTTAGATAAGGAAAAATGATTTTTAGATATCAATCCCGATATCAGTCTGACTTACTTACGAGCTGTGAGCGCGAGCGTACATTTTTTGAATTTTATGTATAAGGAAGTTATGATTATGGATACTACGGAATTAATTAGTAAATTAGCAATTAGTTTATCTAACAATATATATCAAGATGGTTTATCACCAGCAGTTAAGAATTTGGGCCAAGCACTTGGGGATATTACATCTGCTATCCAATTAGTGACTCTTCCTTTTGCTTTTTTAGGTGATACGGCGGCTGCACTGAAAGATAAATATCGTGATTTTATAAATGAAACTTATGCTAAAGTTCCAGATGAAAAAAAGGTATTACCTGATAAAACGATAGTATATGACATTATAAAAAGTGTATTGCCATCTATTGATAAAAATGATATTCGTGAAATATATAGCAACTTATTAGCCTCTGCTTCGGATATGGATAAAAAATCATGCGTTCATCCTTCTTTTCCGTTCTTAATTTCACAATTGGGAAGCACTGAAGTGATTCTTTTAAAAGAAATAAATGATAGTGCTAATAAATCATTACCATATCTTGAAGTTTTTGGATTTATTAAGCACTCTAATAGACCTATTCAAATTATCGAACCTGTTGCCTGTATTAAAGGATATGAAAAGGATTATAAAAAAATAGCTACTGCTATACAAACATTGCTTAGATTGCAAATTTTGCGTAAACAGCCATCCCCATATGATGATAAAAAATTATATGACATGAAATTAGATAAAAATACCTTTGAATATATTAAAAAGGATATAAATTTTTTTGCAAATGATTTTGGAAAAATTGCATCTACAAGTATTTCAGAGGGTTTATTGATGCCGACGATTCTGGGAATAGATTTTATTAATACTTGTTCTAGCTACGATAAATAAATCAAAACATGGGGATAAGACAAAAACTGAATTTGTTAATAGAAAATTATGATATATAAGTTCTTTATAAAAAATATTGAGGCGAAACCGATGAATCTAGTTAGATCCAAACTTAAATATTATATATATGGATTAATTATTGGTGTTATAGTACTTGGTATTCTACATAGTTTTTACTTCAGCATTTGTTTGCTCAATACTCATAATCTTTTAGGAATCTCGATTGTTACTGAATGGAGTATACTCATAGGTATTGGAATTGGAAACTTTGTTCAGTCATGTCAGATGATAAAAAAGTGGCGTTACCTGGAAAAAGAAGAGTATTGCCTCATCTGGGGTTCTGCATTCGTTATTTCAATTATGATTTATGGAATGTTTCTTTTCTCTTTAATGCAAAATGCATTGGTTTCAATTCATGAAAATATTTTTATAGCTGCGTTAGGCATTATTCCTATCTCACTTTTTGTTTGCTCATTTGATTTTTTATCTGCAAATACCAACATAGATTTGAATACAAAGAATAAATATTTAATCGATCAGGAAATTGAAACACCTGAGGAAGACTGTTTTTTTAAAGAACAAGTGGATAGGTTTGTCGAGGATATGAAAAGATATTCAGGTAATTATGTCTTGGGGATTGAAGGCCCTTGGGGAATTGGTAAAACATCCTTTGCCAATTTATGTTGTAAGCGTTTAAAAGATGATAACGAATGTAATTTTCTCATTTATAAATTTAATCCTTTGAACTATGAAAACTCTGATAAGGTCTTAAAAAATTTCTATATGGGTTTAATTTCAACAATTACTGAAAAACATTTTGAGCCGGAAATAGAAGTATTATTGGAAAGTTATATGGAAAAAGTGTTCACTGCTGTTTCGGAACAAACTTTTGATAAAGTTAAAGTGAAATTTTATATCACCAAGAAAACAGAAGAGCAGATTATATTAAGATTAGGTGAATTATTAGGCCAATTAAAGTATAAAATCATTGTGGTTGTTGATGACTTAGATCGATTAGATTTTGTAACTATAAAAAAAATCTTATTTCTGATGCGTAATATATTCTCTTTCCCCAATTTAATATTTATTGTTTGTTATGATGTGCAAGCCATTTTACAATCTGCAAAAGTTAATCTTTTGGGTGATGATATTGATGAACAATGGGTAGTGGAATTTATTGGTAAATATATTAATTATACGTATAGAATTTATTTAGAAACTTCAAGTATTGTTCAATTTACACGTCAATATGCAGATATGCTTTTACAAAATCAATCTCCACGAGGTATGGACTTTTGGGTGCCTTGTACTGATGCCGTTAATAAAATTTGCGAAGATGAACATTTTTTTTATTATCAGAGATTTTTAGGAACTCCACGCCGTATAAAAATACTTTTTCAGCAAATACTTAGAATTTCTAATAACATTCAATACCAGAATACTAGTGAAGATTTTGATGGATTAGATATTATTCATTTACTCTTAATTTATATATATTATCCGAATGATTTCAGAAGAATATATGATCTGGAAACCAGAGGAGAATCTGGTATTTATTCTTATTCACCGGCAAAGGAAAAAATAGATGACCATATAAATAGATTAGATAAATTGGTCAAGAAATTACCTAATGAAGAAAAAAATTTATTTGAACAGCTATTTATGCAGAAAGATATTTTAAAAGACCATAGAAAGAATAAGCAGAGAGCTTGTTTTAATGATGAAATGAACTTCGCATTTAGATTTGGAAACCGCTCCTTAACGAGATATTTACAGCTGATTACATTGTCAGAAGTACCCGAAAAAAATGATCGTTATAGTACCTATACTGCAATTTTTAAAACTCAAATATTGCCTTGCCATACTGCTGATGATGTTGCAGCGGTTTTTTCTAGCAATCTTGATATAAGAGAAAATTTGTGGTCTGTTATCGTGTTTTATTTAAGTGAGGCATCTGTTATTAATCAAATTTCGGATGAATTATTGGCAGTATTAGCTCATGCTGCAGCAAATCAATTGTCAGAATATAAGTTAACATCAGATCTCATTAGTTTTCATACTAAGTTAATTATCTATATCAGGATATTTTTAAATGAATTGGCAAAAAGAACTGAAAATCAAGCAGTTGATGATATTTTCAATGAAACTGGAGTTTTGTATCAATTGTTGTATCGAAATTTAGACCATTATTCGCCGTTAATGAATATCTTCGATGCTTTATATTTCAAGGGTATTATTGATGTTCGTACAGCAGGTAATACAGATATCTTTCCTTTAAGTAATGCATTGATTCATGCTTTTGAACCGGGACAGCCTATACCTGGGGATACAGAGGGGATGGCGAAACTGGAACTGAGGTTTATTTCTCAATGTATTTACCATGCTTTTAGAGTAAATTTTGGAAATAGAAATTTATGGCATGAATTTAATAATTTGTCATTAGGTAACATTGTTGAATTTTCATCAGAAATTCCGCAAAGTCAATTAGAGATTGAACAAAAAGTAGCTTTATTTGCACTAAAACTTTTTATCTTATATCAAATTGGAAGTATTAAAGAAGGCTTAGCTGGCTATGATTTGAGAGGTAATGGCGATGGTTTAGAGATACGCCGTGATTTTAGTGTGTATCTGATTGAGTATTGCTTTAATATTAGTAATACCCATGATGAGGCTTGCTTTGATTTTATGGAATTCATGCTTATTAGCATTCTTGGAAATGATTCGGTTTTTATTGCAAAGCTGAAGAACTTACGCGTGAATAATAATGAGCAGTCAACGATTTCGCCCAAAATATTAACGACTTTGATGTATCCTCCTATTTTAAAGAGTTATTGGAGGACAAATAGAGATACTATCATGAACAGCACTGTTTTTGATGGAGAATTTTTCTATGTTGATGCAGGTACTATTGTTGATGCAAGATTGGTAGCTGACTATATTGGGCACTCTTTGGATTTTTGGACAAGTGATGAACAAGCTGCTCGATGGGATAGCTTACCATGAAATATTAAAGGATAAGGGGTTATCGAATGAGTTCTATTGAATTATCTGTAATTATTCCTGCATATAATGCAGGTCAAGCAATTGGGCGTTGCTTAGATTCATTATTGCAGTCTATGCAGCAAGTTTCATGGGATATATTGAAACCCTATTCAATGAAATATGCTTGCTATTAAATTGTTTTATTCAGAATGATTAAGACATTATGGGAAAAATTAATTGTTAATCATGAAATAATATTCAGGTGAATGATATGCAGATTAATACACAAAAAAAAGATATTATATGGAACTACTTGGGAATCTTCTTCTCTTTAGGTTCTCAAGTTATATGGCTGCCGGTTCTGATTCACTATTTGCCGCCTGATATTTTAGGTTTGTGGTATGTATTCGTCAGTATCGGCGGCATGGTTGAACTCCTAGATAGTGGCTTTACGCCGACTTTGAGCCATTGCATGACTTATGCATGGAGTGGGGCCATGGATCTAAAGAAGCAAGGCGTTGTCTTTTCTGGTGAACGAAGTGGACCGAATTATGCTTTGGTTTATGGGATTTTGAGTACTTGCCGAGTTTTATATTTGGGCATAGCCTGTGTGGCGACGTTGGTTATGGTCAGTGCTGGCACGTTGTACGTGCAGCGGATTGCCTCGGCCTATTTATCTTGGCAGGTTTATGCTACTTGGATGCTCTATGTGGCATCAACCTTTATCAATCTTTATATAGGGTACTATGCTGTCGTCCTCGTCGGTATCGGCGATATTTTTCATAAAAACCGAGCACAGATTTTATCAAAAGGTGCCTTTTTGATATTAGGAACCTTCGGTCTTGTTTGTGGTTTTGGCCTTCTAAGCCTTGGTGTCGCTTATTTTGCCAGTGGTTTTGTTTTACGCTTTTTGTGCAAACATTATCTTATCAAGGAGCATAAGTTTGATGAATTATTCCGAACATATCGTCATCAGACAGCGTATTCTAAACGCCATGTCTTAGCCATGATGTGGCCTAATGCCTGGCGCGACGGGCTCGTCACGGTTACGGCTTATTTGACAGGGCAGGCTACGGTACTGATGAGTAGTGGCTTTCTGACTTTGTATGAAACGGGGATTTACTCTTTCTCTATGCAAGTCGTCAATGCCTTGATTAGCATTGCTTCAGGCATGTTCAGCGCCTATGTCCCGGCAATCCAGTCGGCCTATGTATCCCGTAACCGGAAAGTCATGAAAGATTTATACGCGAAATCCATGGCCTGTGCTTTTCATCTCAGTTTCTGGGGCATCATTGTCTTTGCAGCAATAGGTATCCCCATCGTACAACTCCTGCGCCATGACTTCGTCATTGAACGATCGGCTTTTCTTATGCTGGCATTGTCTATTTATCTCTTGAATCGCCATCGCAGTTCGGCTTGTTTCATTAGCACCATGAATAAACTGCCATATACCTTCAGTTTCATCTTCTTCGGCATCATCAGCATCAGTGCCACTTATGTTGGATTGGCCTACTTCCATCTAGGGTTATGGGGCCTCATCCTGATTCCTTTAGCCGTCCAGTCTATCTACAATAACTGGAAATGGAACCAAGTCGTCAATCGCTATCTTCATACCACAGAAATCAGATTGATGAGACAGGGAACGGCGGATCTTATGCGGATTGTAGGAAATAAAATATTTAAAACGAAATCATAAAAATAATCCGGCTGCGGTGAAATCACTGGGTCGGATTATTTATAACTATACAATTGTTATATTGACAAATTATTGATTAAGTGCTATGCAGTAGCTTTTTAGTGAGGTATAATAAATAATACGTAGTTTTTTGTTAATTACATATTTTTTAATGTTAGCTACTTACTTTTTGTTGTTGGAATTTTATTGTACAAAGGGGGCCTGATTTCATGGATGAATTGCGAGATATATTCGTAGAAGTTACTAATTGCTGCTATCAAAAATGCATGCACTGCTCCTCTTGTGCAGAAGGTGGTAGTTATCCTGAAATAAGTTTGACTGATTTAAAAAAAATTGTGAGTGATGCTTTGCCATTAGGACTAAAAAATATAGTTCTTTCTGGGGGAGAACCGTTTGTTTATCCGAATTTATTGGATGCTGTTGATTTTTTCTATGAGAACAGAATTGCTACCTCTATCTACACCTGTGGTATCATCAAAAATACATTGGGCATTTTGTCAAGCATTGATGAAAAATTATTTTGGACGTTAAAAAAACGAAATCTGCATAAAATTATTTTTAGTTTGCATGGTTCTAAACCAGAAATCCAAGATAAAATAGCTAATATTGAAGGTAGTTTTAATTTGGTCATGAAATCCTTAGAAAATGCATTGAAAGTAGGCTTGCATGTTGAATTGCATGTAGTTCCCATGCACATTAATTTAAATGATCTTGAAAATATTTTGCGATTTGCTGAAGATAAAGGAATTCATCATGTTAGTTTTTTGCGATTCGTTCCACAAGGCCGTGGTAATTTAGCAATGGAACCGACAAGAGGAGAGTACTTAATTTTAAAACAGAAATATGAACAATGGAAAGAAAAATTTAATAGTATTCATATTCGCTTTGGTACGCCGTATAACTGCTTAACTTTTGAAGGGAAACAATGCACTGCGGGAAAAAATAAAATTTTAATCAATGCTCATGGAGAGTATTTTCCTTGTGAAGCATTTAAATTTATGCGCGGGCAACGCCCAACTATTTATGATACAAATATTAAGACAGTCTGGGAAAAAGATGCCTTACTTAATGATTTAAGAAAATTAAGAATTGAAGATATATCTGTATGTAATTCTTGTACACTTAATGCCGAATGTCAGGGGGGCTGTGCTGGACAGCGATTACAGCGGAATGGTTCGTTAACGAAAGGGCCTGATCCATCTTGTCTATTATAGATATAGAATCTTCTTTTTACTGTGCAGTTATTTTATTGATTTTTGAAATTATTGCGCTATGTATAGGAGCGACGATACGCTTTTATCCAAAAAAGACTCTGAACTGGGGGCATAAAAGACCAGATTTGGAGAATAATCAGATGGAGTATTTTAAAATTAGTTGCTGGAAACTATATTTTCGAGTTATTTATGGTACTATTACTATTACGATAGTGACAGTCTTGCTTATCTTATTGATAAAAACTATGAAAGAAGGGATATAAATGAATACTGCGGGAATTGTTACAGATGAAGAACAAATAAAGCATTATGTTGGTTTTTATAATTCGACTTATGGTGAGGACGGTGAAAAAAGTAAAATTTTTGAAGATAATTTTAAAGAATGGCGTTGTAATCTAAGATTGGGCGATGAAGTTTATATTAGTTCTGAAACTGTGCCTAAACAACTAAATGATGGTGAATTTGTTACTATAAAACCGGGAGATTTTATATTACTACTGACCAAAGAAGAGTTGGACTTGGGGCCTAACGTTATGGGATTTATCAGTATGCGGTTTGATTATAAACAAAAAGGATTAATTAATGTTTCTGGGTTTCATGTAGATCCTAACTATAAAGGAAAATTAATTTTTTCAGCATTTAACGCCGGCCCCCGTGATATTATCCTACGAAAATTAGATCCAGTATTTATGATTTTTTTTGAAGAAATGAGTGTTGAATGTCAGAAAAAGCATCCTGGATTTCAGCATATCCCCGCTACAATCGTTGAACAAATCCAAGGAAAAAGCATCACCTTATCATCCAATGCAGGGCGATTGGATCGGATGGAATTTTACTTAAAACTTATTGGTGGTATTATAATTACTATTGCAGTGTCTTTGTTTGGTGTTGCTATTAAAGCACTGTTTTTTTAATGAGAGATGGGGATTATACGTGAGAGACAGTTTTTATTTTTATATAAAGCAAATGTATAGCCCTAATGCATTATATGATGCATATTGGCGTTTTGCTGTAGATCGGCAAAATATTTTTTTTAGACGAAATATTTTGCATGAAAAATACCCTTGGACTAAGAATATTATATTACAGAAATATAAATTTACTAACGCATATCGAGCCAATGATCGTGTAAGCCAGTTTTTAATTAGTAATATAATTTATAGTAGTGATGCATCTATATATGATGCAGATGATATACTTTTTAGAATTTTATTATTCAAAATTTTTAATAAAATTTCTACATGGCAAGCTATTGAAGGAAAGATAGGCGATATTAAATTATATAGGAACGTTTTTTCTGATATTGAGCAGGTGCTAGATGATTTATTTGCTAAAGGGAATACAATCTATTCTGGTGCTTATATTATGCCATCGGGAAAGTCTTCTTTTGGGTTTTCTCGAAAATATAAAAATCATCTTGCGTTATTGAAGTCGATGTTCGAAGATAGATTTGCTGAGAAGGTTTTGCAGTGCAAAACCATGGAACAGTTATATAATTTACTTATTAGCTACCCCATGATAGGTAGTTTTTTAGCATATCAATATGCAACTGATATTAACTACAGTGATATAACTAATTTTAGCGAAATGGAATTTGTTGTTCCAGGGCCAGGGGCAAAATCAGGCATACAAAAATGTTTTGCTAATAGTGACTCAAAGGTATATACTAATATTATAAAATGGGTATCAGAGGAACAGGAAAAAGAATTTGAAAGATTAGGCCTTCAATTTCATTTTTTGTCCGGACGACCTCTACAATTAATTGATTGCCAAAATTTATTCTGCGAATTTGATAAATATGCCAGAGTGGCTTATCCAGCTGTACATTCGTCATCAGGGCGCAAGCGGATTAAACAGCATTTTGAGCCTAATAAGCAGGCAATTGATTTCAAATACCCTCCTAAATGGCATATATCAAACATATAATTGAGGTGAAAATATGGGTAAAATTATAAATATTTTCGTTTCTCATGCAGGTGAGGATGAACATAGAATTGATTCTGTAAAAAGTCTATTACAAAAAAAAGGCTTTATTATCCGAGATGCGTCTATAAAAGAGTCTGAACCTAATAATGCGTCAAGTGAAAACTATATCAAGTATGGAATTTTAAGACCGCATATAAATTGGGCAGGGTGTATGTTGGTTTTGATTGGGCCTAAAACTGCTTCTAAAGAATGGGTAAACTGGGAAATTACTTATGCAATGAAGCAAGGAAAACGGATTGTGGGTGTTTTTTTACAAGGGGCTAAAGATGAAGATGTTCCAGAAGCTTTAACTAACTATGGGCATGCATTAGTAGGATGGAATTCCAATAGAATTGCAGATGCAATCAATGGGGAAGACCTATGGATGGATTCAACTGGGGTTCCTAAAAAGGAATCGGATGTACTTCGTAGTACGTGTTGAAATGTGGTGATATCTTGAATTTGTTTTCATATGTAGTGAGGCGAGATTATGGTTTTGCACCTAATCCATTTCCACCTTTTTGTACATTAGCTACTTGTAAGCCTATAATTCGTAATATTACTAATATCAATGATTGGGTAATTGGTACAGGATCTACAGCAGAAAAATCGCCCTTTAAAAATAAATTAATTTATGCCATGAAAGTTACCCAAAAAATGACATATGATGATTATTGGAATAATCCAGATTTTCAATATAAAAAAGCTGTAATGAATGGGAGTCTTAGGCAACAATATGGAGACAATATATATCACCATGACGCAGCACATCAACAATATATCCAAGAAAATTCTCATCATAGTTTAGCAGGTGGTATTGTAAATGAATTAAATTATAATCGGGATTTAACATCTCAGTATGTTTTGATATCAGATTATTATTGGTATTTTGGCAAGAGCGCAGTTTTGCTTCCTTCTGAATTTGAAAATTTAATTAAGAGAGGACCAGGATTTAAAAAGATTGATGAAAAAAATTGTTCTGCAATTATCCGTGAATTTATTTTATGGATAGAACAGTTTTCAGATAGAAAATTTATTGATTGTCCTGCTTTATTTAATCGCCCATTTGAAAGATATGATGGAAGGTGAAAAGATGAATCTACAAGAATTATTTACGTCTGTTAAATTAACCAATATCAAATTGAACTTAAAATTTGCAAGTTTAGATTTTGCGATGAATTCAGTAGATAAAGATGCGGCATGGGAGATGTATGTGGAATTAATCACTAGAATTTTGACACAAAATTTGGCTTTTGAAGATGGTGATGAGAAGACTGCACTTGATAGTATTTACAGTTTATTTCCTACTACAAGAGATATTTTGAAAAGGAATGGTAGAAGCTGTATCCAATTTTCTAAAATTGCTGTTGTAGTATTAAATCAAGTAGTACGTCCTTTTACGGCTAAATGGCATCGTCGAGAGTTACATGGGGCGTTTTCTATTCCAATCGAATGTGAGAATTTCCGGGCTGATTTAAAGAGATTACAAGTTGATTTAAGGAAATATAGTGTATTATTAGCTAGATTGGCTGAAGTAGAAGACATTACTGATTTGGGTGAAATAGAATAGTAGAAGATAAACGCGAAACCATAGTAAGCGGAAAATAAATCGGTGGATTTAATCTCCTGGCTGTTTGTGAGACAATAGGCTCATCAAACAGGATAAATTAGAGTTTCTCTCATTTTGTCTAAAAGCTCTAATTTATCCTATTCAGTAAGGAGGATGTTTTTGGATACTCAAAAAATTACACGCGAAATAAGGATGAAACACTGGATGCAGATCATTGTAAATGTCAATGAAAAAGTGAGCCAGTTTAATTCTTTATCTGGCTTTGCAGACGGTAGGAAGTTCCATTTGTTTATAATATAGTAAAAGTATCTTCTGTCACCTTCAAAAATCCTTTTTTTCATCGCAGGGAAGTCTCTATAGAAAAGTAAGTAAGGTGCAAAACCGGAATTTAGCATCATTTGACTATTTTATGGTATAATAAATTTGTCATCGAATTATAAGATTGAGGTGCTGCATGACAGAAATCTGCGAACAGAAAATGCAGGGGGGATTGTTGTCAAACTGGGTACTCAATAAATCGCAGAATAAGGAGACGCTGTTGTGAGTTATAAGAATATTGACGAGTTGATGGATTATTTACGAGGTTTGGGAATTGAAATTCAAGGAGATATTCAGAAAGAACAATTAAGAAATATGGGATATTTCCATGGCTATAAAGGGTACCGTTTTTATAAAGTGGTAAATCGTCGTATCCCTTATAAGAATTTTGAAGAGATATATCAAACTGTACGGTATGATTCAGCTTTGAAAAGCCTGATTTATGAAAAAATCATGTTTATTGAAACGGCGGTTAAAAATCGGGCGATGGAAAGTATTATTGAAATAGCCGATTCGGAAGAATGGGATATTATATTTGATCATTTGATTGAAAGTTATAGAAACTGTCCAGATACTTATAATTGTAAACAAAAGAAGGCGGCTCAACAGAAAAAGTTAGAACTTCAGAATCGTGTTCAAAAGATGGTTTTGGGGGCATATAAGCAGAACAATCCTCAAATTACTCATTTTTTTATGGATACAAATCCCAAACATCATGGCATACCAATGTGGGCATTGATTGAAGTTATGACAATGGGGAATTTTGGTTACTTACTTTCTTGTCTCAGTTTAGATGCGAGAACGGACATAGCAAGAAAAATGAATTTATATACATCTATGGATACAAATAGAGATTTTCTTTATCGTTACATTTGGCTCCTTAAAGATTTGCGGAATGCAGTGGCTCATAATAAGGTCATCTTTGATACAAGATTTTCACGTAACGAACTGAGTAAAGCTATGAGAAAGTATATTTGTAATCAGACAAAAGTACCATTTATAAATTTCACAACGATAGGTGATTATATTATCTTGATTTCATTTTTTCTTAAGTTATTGAGAGTACCTAAAGGAGAAATCAAAAAATTTATTCAGCAATTTGTATTAATTACAAGAGCTTATAAAAACCAAGTTAGTCCTAATATAGCGGATGTTATTATTCAACATGGCATTGTAGAGCGGATGAATTTATTAGAGAATAATATTTAATAGGCATTGATTTTTTTTGAAAAAAAGTATATAATGATTCTACTAATTGGGGTATAGGTTTTCGGACCTATACTTGGGGAGTTAGCATTGTCTAACTCCTCTTCTTTTATATACAGCATTTCACAACTTTTACGCCGTCACGGTAGGCGACAAAGCTAGTTTACACAAGGCCTGAATTATGTCTTTTGAATTTTTTTTCGGTATGGCCGATTGTTCGCGGCGGGCCGCCTTGAACAGGACGGCCCCTACGATGGTCCCGATTGGGGCGTTTTTTTCAAGCAATTTTTCCTAATTTCACCTTCAGAATTCCCTCGAATCACCGTGGGGAATTCCCTATTTTCGGCGGAATTGTTTGTGGCTGGGATAACCGGTCCAGCTTTTGTAGCTTTCGGACGAGTCATTTCATGGAACCAAGTCGTCAATCGCTATCTGCATACCACAGAAATCAGATTGATGAGACAGGGAACGGCGGATCTTATGCGGATCGTGGGGAACAAACTATTTAAAACGAAATCATAGAAATAATCCGGCTACGGTGAATCATTGGGCCGGATTGTTTTTTTTGTTTTCTTTTTTAGACAAGCATAGTATAATAAAGATTATTACCCTATATTGTCGAAAAAGAGGGGAGCAGAGCTAAGTTGTTCAGCTTTAGTTTTTTTATTGGAATATATAAGTAGGTTGTTATTCGTGGTGTTAACATGTTGTGATTTGATTAAAAAAATAGAAGCGGAGTATTCTCAGGAAGAGATTGTTTCAGGCTGTAAAGTTTTGAATCAATCCTATAATATTTTTGATCTTCCCGAAAGGCAATGGCAGCAGTTAGCTTATTCTTTTCCGCGGAGCATAAGCTGTTTGCAAAAATTATCCGAAGTATGCTCTCCTGGAAAAGTTATTAATGCTTTATTGATGAAGTACTATCCTTGTGAACGGGTTATCAAATATTACTTAATAAAAAAAATGACCCATTTAACTGAAAATATAGTAGCGTTTGAAATGAGCATAGGTTCAAGCCGTATTGATTTATGTCGAATTAATGGACATACTTACGCCTACGAAATTAAGACAGAATATGATACTTTTAAACGCTTGTCAACACAATTGCCGAATTACCAGAAAGCTTTTGATTTTGTCTATGTTGTGACTCCTCTGCAACGAGTGGAAAGTTTAAAGTCATATCTCCCGGAAGGATGTGGCATTATTGCCTATACTTTAAAGAATGGATTATGTAAATTTTCCCATCAGAAAAAAGCAGAAAAAAATAAAGGCGACCTCGATTTTTGCATAAAAAATTTTTCTTCATCTGAATTAACAATGTTTATAGAAGCGTTATCAAATTTAACATGCCCAACTAAACGCATTGAAAAGGAAAAAATAGCAATATCCCTGGTGGGAAAACGAAATGCTTGGGCCGTATATCGGAAAATTTTAAAAAAACGTTATGAAAAAAAATGGAATTTTCTTGTAGCTAATATGGAACATATACTGCCTATCGATGTACAAGAATTTTTTCGGTCAACTATGTCAGTAGATGGATTTTATGAATAATATTTATCCCCGTTATGAGGAGTTTCATAGCGGGGATAAATGGTGTTAATGTGAGTTTTCTTTGGCGTATTCGTTCATTGTATAAATGTAGTGACTCATGGTAATCCCTTTCCAGATAGCTTGGCTTTTTCCTGTATAAGGATCAGTTGGGGTTGTGATTTTTTCTATTTTCTGACAACCTGGACAAGATTTATGATGATTAACTGAAAATTCGTTCCAATATTTACTTTCTACAATGCTAGGGGCAATGTATTCGGAAAATTCTGAGAGTTGTGCAGCTCGGCCAACAAAGGATATAAAGCAGTTATTATCTTTTGAATAATATATCCCTGCTGGACTGATACGTCCTCCATTAGTAGGTAAAGACGAGGTAATTCCGGCATAATCACCGAAACCATCGCAGTGGATTTGTAAGTAGTAATCTCTTAACCCATTGTCGATTTCAGGAATGGGGCTTTTATCTTTTAAATCTTTATTATAGAGATTGCTAGGTCTGTTATCATTTAAGACAATTGTAGTGCAATTTTTTTCCTTTTTTAAATTTTCTGCTTCATTCCAGACAGGTTTAAATACGGGATTACTGTAAGGCGCTGTTCCGATGTCAATAAGCAAATAGCTGTTTTTGTCCAAAAGATTTTCTAACACAGGAATGCAGTCTAAAAAGGTAGATGCTTGTATACGCAATGCTATTTTTATAAAATGTTGATGTAACTGATAAAAGTCATTTTTTAATTTATTATTAATTTCTGCAGTAGAAAGTTCTGGCAAATAGGAGATTACAGGTACTACCTGTTCGGATACTTCCTGTAATTGCATTAATTCCGTGATATAAAATCCTGATTGACGATTTACTTTATTCAAGTACTCTTGAATACTTTTTTGGGTATTATTTAGCTTTGTTGAACGAAAGAAATCTATGAATAGTTGTTGGTGGTTTTCTTTTAATAATTCTTTTATTTCATCTAAAGAGGTGTTCTTAGCATTTGTTTTAGTTTTTTCTTGAACTAATTCTATTAGCGGGATAATGTATGGACCCCATAATTTCTTTTTTGTAAATTCCTCAAAAACATTCATTTCAACAGTACGGTTTTTTAATATTGGAATATATAGCATAGTTATCACCTGCTTTTTGCTTTAAAATCTAGGTAAGATGCCAGACCGTCGAGACCTGGGTAAATAAAGGAACGATTAATTCCAAAATGATCAAGGCTATTAAGAAATTCTGCGTGACATTGTTTTTTTATTATCAATTTAGTTATTTGGCATTCTGCATCATTTATTTTTGTTTTATCTAAAGGCTGCATTGGATTTTTATGAACTGTAAATAATCCTTTTTGAGCAATGATTCTCTGATTAATATAGGGAGGAATGTATAATATGATTTCATCTTCAATCTCAAACGGATTATCATACTCCATGTGATTTGAATTAAACTGCAAAGAATTTATGATATATATGGCAGAATCATTAGTGGCATTTTCAACGGAAAAATAAGCAGCAATTAATGGATTTTTTGTCCAGTCTAGATAACGAGTGGGAAGACCAAAGTGTTGAGCTGTAGCTAGTGATTCCCATGGTGATATATTTCGTAAATCATCGTAAGGAACTGCCATTTTACAAAAGTCATCCCAAAGTTTATTTTCTAAATTAGAAAGTTCTTCACTGGAATAAGTGCCACCCGAATGTTTTTTTACGTAAACTTCTCTACCTATTTTAGGAATTAATTCATAGGATATATCATTCACTCCTCGAAAGATGAAATCATCTGTGAATTTAGCATCGTACAAAAATTGAAGAAATTTTTCAAATGATTTGATTTCAACGGAATCGATGTTAGTCTCTTTTTCCATGCCAGCACCTCAAATTTTAGAGAATGAAAGATAAATATATTTTATATTTTCCGAATAAATCTTCTTAATTGAAGTATACTATTTTGTTTAGAAATTAGCAAGGATTTGCCTTACTGTGATGCGATTAGATGAGTTAAGGAGGATAAAAATGCAACTGTTTAAAACATATTTACAAAATGGAATATGTATTGATGATTCGTTAAGAAATTATGAATGTGAAGATTTCTATATACAAAAATTAGAATATCCTAAAAATACACTTACTTATTCTTATGATTCTTTGATTCATGAGGCGTTGAATAAATTAGTGCTTATATATGATGTAATTACATGTAGATATTTTCCGGATTATGAAAGGTATCAATCTCAGTGCTACAATATACCGAGTATATTGCTTGAGGCTGGACTTGAATCTGATTTTCCAGCTTCGAAAGAAGACCTAGAAAAGTATCTTGGGGAATATTCCCGCGACAAGTTGTTATTGAAGGTAGTGCCTGATTTAAATAAGTTTATTTACGTAGGAGATTGTCATTATTTAGTAAGTTCCCTTCAAAACCTATTAGAAGAAGTGGAGCGTTGTTTTATAAAGTTTTATATTAAGTTGGCTGAAGCGGGCCCATTAGATACGGAAATTGAAGGGTGTGATGATGGTATTTATTGGTCGGCCTCCTCTCAGATACGAGATGTACATGCCTGTGTAGAAAATTATTTTATTAAGGCTAATGCTGTATTAGATTTATTTTGTAAAATTGTTTATGAAATTGAAAATATTAGAGATGATTTCTCTATAGTACCTAGATTTAAAAGCAAAGATAAATTATGGTCTGTAAAGAGATTTCTTAAAATGAACAGATTGCCTGGTACTATATTTGAAGAATGCGATATCATCAATATGATTATTGCAATACGAAATCAGGTTATTCATAATGGAACGTTAGAAATATATCCTAAGATGTTTTATCGTCTTCAAAATAAACAGATTATCGAAAGATTCATACTATTTCCAGATATGGAAGGAGCTCATTTTGTCACTTTTAAGAACAGAAATCATTTTTATCATAATAGACACAAAGTTAATGACTTTTTAATTGCTGTACACAAAGAGTTTTTGAACAGAGTACTTACTACTGCTGAATCATTGCTAAAATTATATCCCATTGATTCTTTCTATGAAAAAAAGACTATCAATTCGAAATAAAAATGTGAAAATTATTATAGGGATGTACTGTTATTGATTAAGATTAGAAAATAAGAATGTTTAAACTACGTCTGGTGAATTTTTTGGCGGTATGGCCAACTGTTCGCGGCGGGCCGCCTTGAACAGGTCGACCCCTACGAAAGCCCCGATTGGGGCATTTTTTTTACGAGTATTTATGATATAGTCGAAGGGCATTACGTCGCCTTTAAAAATTCCTTTTTTTACCGCCGAGAAGGCTCTATTTTTATTTATTCAACAAATTGTAGACTGTTGTAACTGTTAAATAGCCTCCTTTGTTTGAAAGTTATTTTATCCGGTGTTTGGGTATTTGACAAATATACGATGTTGCGTATTGTGATTTGTGGTAAAATAGTGCTAGCACTATAGCTGATTTTGAAGGGAGGCAACGGGGATGGAAGGTGTAGAAAATTGTCATTTTATAATAAAAACGTTACGATTGCAGAATTTCCGGAGATTTTGTGAGGCACAGTTTGAATTTTCTCCTCAAATGAATGTATTCATTGGTAAAAATGCATCTGGTAAGACTTCTGTTTTGGAAGCAATGACAATTATTGCGGGAGCTTATTTGTCTTCTTTTAAGCAGTATGTTCCGAGCCGTTTTGTCCAGAATATTTCAGATCAAGATGTTTTTTTAAAGGGGAAAAAGGGAAAAATAATTCTTAACAGTAAAGATGCTTTGAACAGTATTGGTTCTGCTGAGACGGTAAAACAATTTCCCTGTCAGATAGAGGCAGAAATACTTTGGAATCATAAGGCGTGTAGCTGTAAAAGGGCTTTAGAAAAAGCTGGCGGCAGAACGAAATTTGTTGGAGAAAATCCTTTTCGTACGGTGGTTCAAGATTGGGAAAAGGTCGTTGCAGCTAATGATGGAAGCGATGAAAAATGTATTTTCCCTCTAGTTTTGTATTTAAGTTCTGCCCGTTTATGGAATGAGAATAAGGGGAAGGAAATGACAGCACTGCCACAGCGATTTGATGCTTATCAACGCTGTCTGGATGGAAAGAGAAGCAGTCAAATGGCTTTTGAATATCTGCGGCTATTGCAAATGATTGCCGTAGAAGATAATGAGGGGCAGTCTTATGATGAATATAATGAAATCATGGGGGCACTTCAGAAAGCAATTGATGATGAATTGAAACAAGGACAGAAGCTGAAGTTTTCTTCTCGCTATGGAGAAATTGTTCTTGAAAATCCAGATGGGGCGATGTTGCGTTTTAATAATCTAAGTGACGGATATCGCAATGTTATTAAAATTGTTGCTGATATTGCAGCTCGAATGTGTATATTAAATCCGTATCTGGGAAAAGAGACTTTACAAAAAACACCGGGGATTGTCATGATTGATGAACTCGATCTCAGCTTACATCCGACTTGGCAGAAACGTATTGTCCGCATATTAAAAGAATTATTTCCCAGAGTGCAATTCTTTTGTGCTACCCATTCTCCTTTTATTGTTCAATCTCTGGAAAATGGAGAGCTTATTGCATTGGATCAAGAAATCGATTCTCCTTATTCAGGACGGAGTATCGAGGATATTGCTGAAGATATTATGCAGGTGTCTACACCTCAGTACAGCGAAAAAAAACAGGAAATGTTTCAAGCAGCCCAAGATTTTTTAGAAGCGATAAAGACCTCGACTTCTTCTGAAGATTTGGAGAAACTTCGCGAGAAAATGGAATTGCTGCAAGCTCAATACAGCGATAATCCTGCTTATTACGCGCTGCTGAAAATGAAATTATTGGAAAAAGAGGCGATGTTGCATGCGGCCGGTAAACAAGGGAAAAAGCCCTAGTGTGAATTTTTCTAAATATATGGATGCAGAACCATATTTAGAAAAACGGTTAGGAAGATATTGTTCTTATTGTGAGATGCCGATATTTAATGCCCCTGAGGTAGAACACATAGAAGCCAAGTCCAGGGGCGGAGCAGAATGTGATTGGAGTAATATGCTATTGTCATGCAAGTATTGTAATACTCGAAAAGGGGCAAAAGTGGCTGCTGGGACAAGAGGAGAGTATTTATGGCCAGATGTAGATGATACCTTTCATGTCTTTTCATATACAGAGGGGATTCCGAAATTAAACGAAAATTATATACTTGAAGAAATGCATGACGAAGACATGTGGCGTAAAGCAGAGAATCTTTTCCAATTAGTTAAGTTGGATCATGTTCCTGAAAGTTTAAACGACAGGGATTATAGATTCAGAGCACGGAATGAAGCGTATGGTCTAGCAAAAACGATGTTTGATATGTGGACGAATATCAATCAAAATATGCCTGAACTTATGGAAAAGGAAATAGAGATTATTGTAGAAGCTGCACGTGGTAAGGGATTTTTTTCATGTTGGATGGAAGTTTTCAAAAATGAACTTGCAGTAAAAAAGGCATTGATACACGCATTTCCCGGAACACGTGAAGAATATTGTCTGTAATAGGACTATGGAGTGAAATGTATGGAACATAGATGGATTCGTGTGTTTTGGGGATTATTAGTCATCAGCGTCATCGGTGTGATTTGGTGGCATTCTATGCAGAATGGTGTGGCTTCGCATGCCGAGAGTCGGCGTGTGCTGGCTTTTGTCTTGTCTCATCTTCAGGGGATGCGGCTGGCGCCGTATTTAAGTGACGGGCATATCCGGCGCCTGGCGCATTTGACGGAATATACGACATTGGGTGTCGTGTTGAGCAGTTTTTCTGTTTTAATTTCGCGGCATTCCCATAAAGTTTGGGTGCTCCTGATTGGAATTGGCGTGGCCGCGATTGACGAATATATTCAGTTGTTTTCCGGTGGCCGGACGTCGACGTGGCATGACGTGGTACTCGACGGTGTCGGTTGTATGATTGGCATTGTTTTGGTCATGGTCATCCGGGGAGTGAAGCGGGGGATTGGTGCCATACACAAGTAGGAGTTAGTGGTCCCAGCAGATTGCTGTTCGCAAAAGAGTACGACTAATAGCCGTATGCGTAGGGGCTGTCCCGATGAGGGCAGCCCGCTGTGAGAGTTAGTTATAGCCCATTCTGGTATGATAGTAGGATTTTACGAATCGCGAACCGTTTGTCATAAATTCTGGCTGTACACAGGATTCACAGCGGGCCGCCCGCCGCTGCTGTCCGTTCTGTTAACCGTCCTGCACCTCCCGATGGTCAGTACCTGTCGGGGTAGAAAGGCTCTGGGCGTCCCCTACGCACAAGGCCGTTGGCCGTGTATTTTTTATGGCCTGCGGACCACGCTTTTTTTCATCGCCTGACTGCGATTCCGTAGGGGCCGTCCCAACGGGCGGCCCGCGTGAATCCTGTGCATATCCGGAATTTATGACGGACGGCGCATGGTCGTAATACAATCATGAGTCTGTTGCGGCGGGACGCCGCATCTGATTCGGCGTCGATGAACGATGAACGGCCTACGACGAACGACATCGCCGATGGCGATGAGTTCCGGCCTGCGGTCTGCGTTATTATTGCGTTATTATCAAGTCCGCTAGTATATGCTATAATTAGCGTTATAGATGATTTATATAAGGATATATAGGAAAGGTGGTTGGGCAGTCTGATGGATCGGGATTTTGTGGTATCACAATTTACGCGGTATGTCCATGGGTTTGACCAGGGGGAAGAAGGGGTCCGGCTGAAGTATGCTCATTCTTTACGGGTGAGCTCTCTCTGTGAGCAGATTGCGGGAAGCCTTGGTTTGTCCCAGGATGAGGTAGATTTGGCCTGGCTTATCGGCGTGCTTCACGACATCGGCCGTTTTGAGCAATTGCGGGAGTACCATACGTTTGTCGATTACCGGTCCATGGACCATGCCAAGTATGGCGCTCATTATTTATTTGATGACGGTCATATCCGCGATTTTCTCGACGATGAGAGCCAGGATGATATTATCCGTATGGCCATTGACCAGCATAATGTTTATCAGCTGCGTGTGGATTTGACGCCGCAGCAGCGGCTTTTTTGCCAGCTCATCCGCGATGCTGACAAAATCGATATTTTCCGGGTCTATGTCCTGTATATGAGCCAGAAGAAAAATATTTGGAACGTCGACTGGGCTGATTTTGAGAACCAGCCTATTTCTGACAGCGTCATGGCCCAGGCTCGGCAGCGGAAAATCGTACGGACGCAGGATAAGAAGACATTCATGGATTTTTATGTCGGTGCCTTGTGCTTATACTTCGATTTGGTCTATCCCCGGAGCCGTCAGCTGGCACGAGAACAAGGCTATTTTGATAAGCTCCTCGATTTCCACTCCCGGAATGTCGATAGTGAGAAAAAATTGGATGAAATCCGCTGCTTAGTACGGAAAGCGGAAACGTTGCCTCAGACACAGTTTGTTGGTACAATGTATAATGACACGTAACAGAGAGTGGGGGGAGATTTACAGCGCATGGAAGTATTGATTACGGGTGGTGCCGGCTTCATTGGGTCACATGTTTTAGAACAGTTGAAAGAAATGCCGGATATGGATGTCGTCGTCTTTGATAATTTGTCTAGTGGGTCCCGGGACCACGTGCCCGATGGAATGGAACTCATTGAAGGCGATATCTGCGATGAAGAAGCTATTGACGCTGTCTTTGCCGATCACCATTTTGAGGCTGTCGTCCATCTGGCAGCGCAGACGATGGTCCCGGTTTCGGTGGAACAGCCTGTCCTCGATTGCCAGATTAATTTGGAAGGCGTCCTTCATGTGCTGGAAGCCTGCCGGGTTCATGGCGTGCCGCACATCTTGTTTTCGTCCAGTGCTGCCGTGTACGGGGATAATCTGAACATTCCCTTAGTGGAAACGGAACGGCTCGCGCCGACGTCCCCTTATGGTGTTACTAAGATGACGACGGAACATTACCTGCGAGTCTATCATGAATTATACGGTATGGATGCGACGGTTTTCCGTTTTGCCAACGTTTACGGCGAACGGCAGGGCGAAAAGGGAGAAGGCGGTGTCGTCAGCATTTTCTGTAAGCTCTTGTCCCAGCATCAGGGCCTTACGGTTTTCGGCGACGGCAACCAGACCCGCGATTTCGTCTATGCCGGCGATATTGCCCAGGCCATTATCCGGGCGCTGCCGCTCAAAGGCTATCATACGATGAATGTCTCGACGGGCCAGGAAACGAGTGTCAACGATTTGATCCATAGCTTTGAAAAAGCCGTCGGTCATTCCGTAGATGTGACTTATACGGCGCCCAGGACGGGGGATATTCTGCGGTCCGTCCTCAGTAATGGTGCGTTGAAAGAAAACTTGGACTTTGTGCCGGAAATGAATCTGGAAGAAGGAATCAGCCGGACTTATGACTGGTACCGCAGCCAAAGGACGAAGTAATGCGTTTCTCCCTTGACAGGCTTCCTAAAACATGACACAATTAATTAGATATGCCTATATACATTTATATACAGGAGGGGTAGCTTATGGCAGATGATCGCATCATTACGGCTTTGGATGTCCATTCACTGGAGGATATGAAGAAGCTCGTTGAAACCCTTGGCGACAGTGTTTCTTTTTATAAAGTCGGCATGGAACTGTTTTACAGTGCCGGTCCCGATGCAGTACGGTATTTGAAAGACCAGGGAAAACATGTTTTCCTCGACTTAAAGGTCCACGATATTCCCAATACGGTAGGCCAGAGCATCCGTGCCCTGACCCGTCTCGGCGCTGACCTCATGACGCTGCACGGTACGGGCGGCCGGGCCATGATGGAAGCGGCTGCAGAAGCTGTCCGCGATGAAGCGGCGAAGTTGAATATCGAACGGCCGCGCCTGCTGGCTGTGACGGTATTGACCAGTATTGACGAAGATGCGTGGAAAGAAATTGGCGGCAAGTACAGTATTGCCGAATCGGTCAAGAATCTGGCAAAGCTGGCCAAAGAAGCCGGTATCGACGGCACCGTTTCTTCGCCGTATGAAGCCAAGGAAATCCGGGAAATGAATGGCCCCGATTTTCTCATCGTCACGCCGGGCATCCGTCCGACTTTTGCCGTAGCCAATGACCAGAAACGGTTCACGACGCCGTCTCAGGCATTGCGCGATGGGGCATCCCATTTGGTCATCGGTCGTCCGATTACCAAGGCTGCTGATCCGAAGGAAGCAGCGGAAAAGATTTTAGCAGAAATTCAGGGGGTATAACCAATCATGATGACAGAAGAAGAAGTAAGACAGTTATTAGTAGACACGAAAGCCGTCCTGGAAGGTCATTTCCTGTTGACGTCGGGCCTGCACAGCCCGTTGTACGTTGAAAAGTTCAACGTTCTCCAGCATCCGGAATATACGGAAAAGCTCTGCAAAGAATTGGCAGAACGTTTCAAAGACCAGAACGTCCAGACCGTCATGGGACCGATGACCGGCGGCATCCTGCTGGCTCATGAAGTTGGCAAGGCTCTTGGCACGCGAGCTATTTTCACGGAACGTGAAAAAGGTGTCATGACGCTGCGCCGCGGTTTCCATATCGAACCGGGTGAACGCGTCCTCATCGTCGAAGATATCGTCACGACGGGTGGTTCTGTTCAGGAAGTTGTCAACGTTGTCAAGAAAGCTGGCGGCGTCATCGTCGGTGTCGGCCTCCTCGTCGACCGCAGCGGCGGCAAAGCTGAATTCGGTGTGCCGAAAGATAAAGTCCAGGCTCTCCTCCATTTAACCGTCCCGACGTACAAACCGGAAGAATGCCCGCTCTGCAAACAGGGCATCCCCATGACCGAACGGGGCAGCCACCATCTGAAATAATCTGGGTCAGGAGATGTTTTGTTCATGGAAATGTTATCGGCCATAGCGCCTTTCTTCGTGGCTGGCCTTTTGGGGACGGTGTTCGCCCGTTTTACGGGCATCAATATGAGCATGTGCGTCCTCCTCATGTTCTTGTACATGGGGGCCAAGCCCGTCGAATGTATTGCGGCTATGTTGATGTTTAATGTATTCACCTATTTTACGGTGTATTCTCAGCTTCACGTCATGAAGATCAAGAGTTTCACCTTTTTCCCTGGCGTGCGCCTGGCCATCCCGATTTTGATCACCATTGCCCTGGCTGCGCTCAATCCCTTCATTGGCATCGTCTTTTTCGTCTTCACGTTCCTTATGGAAATTTTTGCCAAGATTTACAAGGAAATGGATGCCAAGTCGCGTCCGACAAAGGGGACAATCGGCCAGATGGTCGTCATCGCCGCTGTCTTGGTGACGATTGGCACGGCACTCGTCCAGTTCATCCCGGAAAATTACTACTACATCGTCGGCGGCGTAACCATTTTGCTTTACGCCTTTGTCATGTGGCAGACGGGAGACCGCCGCAAGGGTACGTCGTGGTGGGATAAGCTGCTTTACGCATCAACGTTCCTCACCGGTCTGAGTGGCATCGACGGGACTGATTGGCTCACGGCCATGCGCCGCAATCCCGAATCGGTGCTGTCCAAATGCTATCCTATCGTCATCAACGGGGCCATGATCATCGCCCTGCTGGCATCGTATGCTATGTATCAGTATTTCTCGCTGGGTGCCTTGTTTGCTACCATCGGTTCGGCCGTCGGCATCCGCCTGTTTGGCTTATATGAACATAAAGAAAAGGGAAGCTTTTCTTACCTCACCTTGGGCATCGCCGTCCTGGCAGCCCTGGTGTTCATGATCATCCAGCCCGTACCGACAGGATTCCCTGTCGTGCCCATGGCAGATAATGCCGGATTTTTCGATTTTTAGTTTTGCAAAAAAGCGCTGTCTTTTATGGCAGCGCTTTTTTTGCAAGGCTCCCTTTATAGGGGAGCTGGCCGCCGGGGGCGGTCTGAGAGGTTGGTTTTAAATATTAGCAGGAAAACGGCGGGCTTTGTCGAATATATTATATATATCCTTATTTACAACTCGTTTTTTTGTTTTGGATAAAAGGGGGGATCCCTATGAAGAAAAGTATTGTCTTAGCGATGGTCGTGGCAGCGCTGGCTTGTGGGCCGGCCTGGGCTTATGATGAAGGACCGGTCATGGGGCCGTATTCGGCGATTCCCGGATTGACGGCGGTACAGCAGTGTAAGCTGACTGTGGCCGGCAAGGTCATGGACCCGGCAGAGGGGGCTGTTTTACAGGAAAATAATGTGGTCATGATTCCCTTGCGGAAAGTGGCGGAACAGCTCGGTTATACCGTAACCTGGGATCCTGACGACCAGAGTGTCCGTGTCGAAATGAATATTGCCTATATCATCGTCAAGCCCGGTGAAGATTGGTATGAACGGATTGGGACAATCAAGAAAGTCAATTTGAATCACATCTTCCAGTACGGCGCCGGTCCGGTCAATGTCAATGGCACGATGTATGTCCCGGCCCAGCTCTTTGAAGCCTTTTATAACAGCGTTTCCATTACGCCGCAGGCCGTGACGATTACGCCGGCATCGACGGACTGAAGTCGTGAAAAAACTGCTTGACTTTATGGGCCTTGGCCGATACAATATATAGAAGAATATGTGGCAGTCCCGTGAGGCTGTGCGATTCTAATACTTTCAGATTGTACCTTTAATATAGTCCGGAGAGGCTAAAAAGGGACATATTTTGCCATGCTTATAATATGACCTTTGCCCTGCGGCAGAGGTCTTTTTTTACAAGGAGGATTCGATGGTTAGTATACAGGGCAAAAGCCTGTTGGGGCTCCAGGGAGTACCGAAGGAAGAAATTGAATTGATACTGCGGGTCGCTAAGAAGATGAAGGCCGTCGTCAACAGCGGGAATAAGAAGTTATCCCTGCTCAAAGGGAAATCGGTGGTCAACATGTTCTGGGAACCGAGTACGCGTACGCGCGGTTCCTTTGAAATGGCTGCCAAGTATCTCGGCGCTGATGTCATCAACTTTACGCCGCGGGGAAGCTCCATCCAGAAAGGCGAAAGTTTCCGCGATACCCTGCTGACGGTAACGGCTATGGGTGTCGATGCCATCGTCATGCGTCAGAAACAGGAAGGTTCGCCGTGGTTTGCCGACCGTTGTGTCGACCCGATCATCATTAACGCCGGTGACGGCGCGCACGAACATCCGACGCAGGGCCTCCTCGATATGTTCACCATTCAGGAAGTCAAAGGTCATATCGACGGCTTGAAAGTCGTCATCGTCGGCGATATCGACCACGGTCGCGTAGCTCGTTCCAATATTTACGGTCTTAAGACCATGGGGGCCGACGTCCACCTCGTCGGTCCGCGGACGCTGCTCCAGCCGGAATTGGAAGCTATGGGTGTCAAAGTCCATTACGACTTGAAGGAAGCCATCCAGGATGCAGACGTCATCAACGTCTTACGTATCCAGAAAGAACGTCAGGGTATCGGCTTCTTCCCCAGTGCTGGTGAATACAATTCGCTCTTCGGTATCAACCGAGACCGCCTCAAATGGGCGAAAGACGACGTCCTCGTCCTTCATCCGGGTCCCATGAACCGGGGCATCGAAATCGAACCGGATACATGTTACAGTGAATTTTCTTCGATTCAGGAACAGGTCAAGAACGGCGTGTCCGTCCGTATGGCCGTATTATATCTGACAATTATGGGAGGCGATGACGTTGACACTACTCGTTAAAGGCGGCAGAGTCGTAAATCCGGCCATGCAGCAGGATGAAATTTGTGACATTCTCATTGAAAATGGTAAAATCAAGGAAGTCGGGGCCAATCTCAGCGCCGACGGTGCCGAAGTCTTCGATGCCTCGGGCCTCGTCGTAGCTCCGGGCTTCATCGACATGCACGTCCATCTCCGCCAGCCCGGCCAGTCCGGCAAGGAAACGATTGAAACGGGGACGAAAGCCGCTGCTGCCGGCGGCATTACCCGCGTTGCGACTATGCCGAACACCAAACCGGTCATTGATTCGGCTATCATCGTCGACGGCATGAAATATAAGATTGAACGGGAAGCCAAAGTCAAAGTCGAAATCGTCGGCGCCATTTCTAAAGGCCTCCAGGGGCAGGAACTGGCAGCGATGGGTGCCATGGCCAAAGAAGGCGTCGCTGCTTTCTCCGATGACGGCCGTTACGTAGAAAACTGCGATTTCATGCGTAAAGCCATGGAATATGCCAGCATGTTCCACAAGGTCATCATCGACCACTGCGAAGAACAGAGCCTCGTCGAAGGCGGCAACATGCACGAAGGTGTCGTTTCCAATGAACTGGGCATCAAAGGCCGTCCGGCCGTTGCCGAAGACATTGCCGTCGCCCGCGACATCTTCCTGGCCGAAGCGACACATACGCCGGTCCACATCGCCCACATCAGCACCAAGAATGCTGTCGAACTGGTCCGCCAGGCCAAGAAACGCGGCGTCCAGGTTACGGCAGAAGTTACGCCGCAGCACCTCATCTTCACGGACGAAGCCCTGCGTACTTTTGAAACACGGTATAAAGTCAATCCGCCGATTCGTTCGGAAGAACACCGCGCAGCCTGCGTCGCCGGTTTGCAAGATGGCACCATCGATGCCGTCGTCACCGACCATGCGCCGCATGAATGGGAAGAAAAGGACCAGGAATTTAACCTGGCTCCCAGCGGCTTCGTCGGCTTGGAAACGAGCGTCGGCGCCATGCTGACTTATATGTATCATACGGGTAACATCGACCTCATGACCCTGGTCAATGCCATGTCGACAGCCCAGGCCAAGATCCTCGGCCTCGACGCCGGCGTCATCGCTCCGGGCAAGGATGCCGATTTGACCGTACTCGATCTCGATAAAGAATGGACGGTAGATGCCTCGAAATTCTATTCCAAGGGAAAAGCGTCGCCTTTCGATGAAATGATTTTCAAAGGCAAGGCTGCGGCTACCATCGTCAATGGTAAAATTGTGATGAAAAACGGGGAGGTTTTATAATGAAAGGTGTCCTCATATTAGAGAACGGACAGAAATTTTATGGCAATATGCTGATGGATGAACCAGCTGTCGGCGAAGTTGTCTTCAATACGGGCATGACAGGCTATCAGGAAACGTTTACCGATCCGTCCTATGCCGGTCAGATCATTACCATGACCTACCCGCTCATCGGTAACTACGGTTTGTTCCACGAAATCGAACAGGCCGACCGGCCCTATGCTGCCGGCTTCATCGTCAGCGAACTCTGTGAAGAACCGAGCAACTGGCAGAACGAAGGCAAACTGTCTACCTTTATTATGACACACCACATCCCCTGCCTCTATGGCGTCGATACGCGTGCCATTACCCGGGCTATCCGCAGCCAGGGCGTCATGAAAGGCGTCATCGTACCGGAAACGATGGACGAAAGCGCCATTAAGGAACTCTTCGATACGCCCTTGGAAACGCAGCTCGTCCGCCGCGTCACGACGCGGGACATCAAGCACATGGGCGATGGCCGCTTCCATGTCGCCGTCATGGATTACGGCGCCAAAGCCAACATTCTGCGCGAACTGGTCAACAGCGACTGCC
>OGYX01000466.1_pt1 | contig 31705 bp, 71 predicted proteins | sample 1576601 | NCBI WGS metagenome assembly OGYX01 (sample SAMEA3541561, study PRJEB24748) | human gut metagenome | biome: human gut; feature: human-associated habitat; material: faeces | place: China | collected 2012 | reverse complement strand
AAAGGCGATAAAGGAGACAAGGGTGATACAGGAGCTACCGGACCGAAAGGCGATAAAGGAGATATGAGTTTTACCGCCTCTCTCGCGATGCATTTCAATCTTTGTCGAACAGGTAAAGTGTATACCGTTAAATTTCCGTTATGGGAAACTTCACAAACATCTTCCGGAGAAAAGCTCGATGATAACGAAGGCCTTATACGCTTGATGTCAACCGCAGCGGAACATCGAACAGACGACTATGAAAATATTCCGCTGTTTAAAACTTATGATTGCAATGCATATGTTACTGCCGACGGAGAAAGAGTTGTCTCTGCGATCAAGGGCCAGGATGACTTTAAAGATACTGGTAAAAATGACGTATTTGTTCTCGGTATGTCTTATTATGAGAAATACTGGTTAGAGGATGGATACTGGTATTACTCCAGGTCAGATCTTCCGAAGGATGGGTATGTTCTCGCAGAAGAATGCAGAAAGAAAGATGGTTCCGATCAAGGCTATGCCGTATATGGAAAATACGTATGCGGATTAATTGATGGAATTTTATATTCTTCAAAAGGGCTTATCCCTGCGAGATATTGCGCAGGTCGAACAGATGGGCAGTCAAGAGCGATCTGTTATAACAATAACATCGGATATTTCAAACAAAAGGGTGCCGGATACACTGGCGGAATGTCATGTGATTATAAGTATATGTATACATCATTTTGGCTTACATTCGCAACGATCAATTCTCAGTCAGTTGCTGCCGGAGTTACAAGCCACAATTTCCAGTATCGAACAGATATTGCGGAAGAAAATACAAATCGTATTATTGTCACAAATTCACAGGCTGGAAATATAAGTATTGGGACTTATGTCAGCATCGGGGATAATAAGTCAACAAGTGTTGTTGATCGAGTTAATTGGTCTATGCATAATCTCGCAGAGGATGTGCGCGTTATCGGAAAAGAGGCATATGATGACACCCATACAGCAATTATTCTCGACGCCACATTTACTACGACTGCAACGACCTGGATATCATCGTTCCATTGGAGAAGTGGATTTAGCGATGAAGTTAAAGGAAGAAACGGTTGCCCTTGCCAGACTGTCGGAGAACTTACAAATGGAAGATTCCCAATCGTGCTCCAGGGAATCGAATTCGCAGTTGGCGGATATGAAGTTATGGCAAATGCTGTAATGAATATTATTGATAGTGCCGGAACACGAGAAGTATACGTCACAAACGATGCCTCACTTCTTACGACAAATATCACTACTATCAAGGAGAAATACAAAAAACTTGCGGAAAACATTCAGCCGACAAAACTTAACCAGTGGAATTATATCACCCATATGCAGGCAGATCTCGATATCGGCATGATTACGGTAGCAAAAGCCGGCGGAGCAAATTCTGGAACTGCGTCTGGATTCGCCGATGGATTGTACGTCGACGGAGCTTCCAGTGGACAAAAAGAGTTTCTCTTGTTTGCTCTTCTCTGGCGTGGTGCTACTGCGGGTCTTTTCTGCCTGCTTGCGGACGCTGGCCTGGGTTATTCGTACTGGGATGTCCTGTCTCGCTTGTCTTTGAACGGAGTAGGGGTGAATTGAGAAGCGCAGCGTAACAAGAGGGGATAACTCCCCTAGGCAATTTTTAAGGTTTCACACTCGAAGTTACGGGTATTCTCTTGTTTGCTAATCTCAGGAATGGTGCTACTGCAGGTCTTTTCTGCCTGAATGCGAACAATGGCCTGGGTAATACGAACTGGAATATCCTGTCTCGCCAAATTTCTGAAAACAAATTATGAGTGTGTTTCGCACCTAAGCAGGGCATCCGAACGGATCTTTAATATTGTATAAAAAGCCGGCAAGTAGGAATAATCGCGAAAGCTGGTACACAACAGAAAGACGATAATAAAATGAAACGTTATCTCAAAAATTATATTTTAACAGTAGACAAAGTAGAGGAGGCTATATACGATTGTCTTAGACACAAATGGAAACGCACCGACGTGTCCTACTTCTTAGCCGCATACTACGAATGTGATGGTAAAAACATCCATGAGAGAGCAAAAATATGCAAGGAATATGCCAAGTCGAAAGAGACGAGATATAAACTATATGAAGCTATATCGAAAGCTGCTTATTCGATGTACCAGGAGATCGAGAATAGAGACATTGTTCTCAATCCAATTGTTTATCAGATGCGGTATGATCGAACCTCCGAAAAAATAAGGGAAATCGGAATATCCACAATTAAGCAACAGGTCTATGACTATTTGATTGTAAATGCATGTAAAAAGATGTTTATGGCTAAAATAGGATATTTTCAGTGTGCATCAATACCCAAACGTGGGCAGATTTTCGGTAAGAAAAAAATAGAGCGATGGATCAGAAAAGATTACAAAAATAGTAGATACTATTATAAGTGTGATATCAAAAAATATTATCCTAGTGTCAATATTAAGAATTTGGAAAAGTTTCTTCACAGAGACATCAAATGTGATGATATTCTTTATGTTATCCATTTCTTACTTGGGACATACAAAGGCGGCCTATGCATTGGATCATATTTATCACAATATTTAGCAAATTACTATATATCCTACGCCTATCATCATATTACAGAAAATTCGTTTTCAATCCGCAGGAGGAAAAATGGCGATATTGTTAGAGTAAACAATGCGACACATGTTTTGTTTTATATGGATGACATCATTATATTTAGTGGGAGCGTAAAACGGCTGGAAAGAGCAGTTAAAGATTTTAAGAGATATATAACCGATGTATTATTTCTGACGATAAAAGAGAACGATGGTGTATTCCGAACAAGGACGACTAAAGTCGATATGATGGGATATTGTGTTTCAATTAAAAACACAATTATTCGCCCACGTATATTTAAGAAAATTCGTCGGTTATTTTTACGAGTAAAAGGAAGAACTGAAAATTTATCGCTGCATATTTCTCGTAGAATCTTGTCTCATTATGGTTGGCTCAAACATAGCGACCTATATCCGTTCTGTAAACGTTTTAAAATAAAGACAATCGTTGGCCGAGCAAAGAAGGTGGTTAGCTATTATGACAAACGCGGCATTCTCGGAGAAACCGGATAAATATGGATACTTTAAACTTGCTGACGGGTCTGTTGATATTTTCATCAGAATTTTCGATCACGAAGAAACGAATGATGATGGAGAGGTCTCTTATATCTGCAAAGTAAATGAGTTCAGAACAAAGCAGAATCTCATTACCGAGGAGATGGTTGTGGCAAATCCTGAAAAATATCTTGACTATACACCGCCTGGAGCTATCACAGAAATGGATAGACTCGAAGCGGTTGAGTCGGCATTACTTGAATTGATGGGGGTTGAGCATGATTAAATTTTTGGCAATACAGATCTCTCTCGGAGTTATCACTCTTGATGATATTCCGGAGAGACTGAAAGAAAAAGTCACAGAATATCTGCAGACACATGGCATGATCTGATGACGCGATTTCTACATCTCCTTTTATGAAATGAAAACAACATATAAGAAGGAGGACTTGGTATGAACAAAAATTTCAAAGAATTAAGGAAAGCAGCATTTGCAGTCGGATTCGGATTTACTATTGGAAAGGCCATGGCTGATTGGGTAGTCATATTTGTTACACCACTTATGATGGCTCCAATTGAAATGGCTGCCGATAACGGAAGCGAAACGGCACGACGAATACTTGATGCTGGCGGGATTAAGTGTGAGAAAGAAAGTTCATCAGCAAACAAGGATCAAGTTAAAATGGGTTTTCAGTGTAAATAAGCAAATTGGGCTCTAAGATCACTTAGGGTCCTTTTCATTTTCCTATGGGTATCTAATCGTTAATCATGACAATTGGGTTAAATAAGGAGTGTGCATTATGAATACTAATTCAAAGAGAAAAGAATATGTAGAAATGCAGAGAAGGCATCAGGAAGAAATAAATAATTTTCCAATCTCTTTTGCTTTTAGCAAAGATCAAGTCTATGGTGCGCTTAAGAAAATTGGGGCAAGTAGTCTTAAAGAATGTGTAACCGTATTCGGAACTGGCGATATTGTTAAGAAAAAAGATAAAACTGATCTGGTAAACATGCTGATCGGATTTACTGAAGAGCTTCATGAAAAAATGAAAAATGACAAAGAATTTGCTGAAGCCGCCTTTGAGTACGAAATGGACAACCATGAATATGCTATCAACTTGGATGGAGACGAAGATGTTTTAGATTCCTTAGTATTAACCAGAGAAGAGCTCAAAGAATTTGGACTTGAAGAAGCTTATCAGAATGCTCGTAGGAAACATATGAAACGCGCTGGAGAGGAATGGGGAATCATCTAAATCGCGAAAAATACGCTTCCTTTTATAGAAAAATAAAGGAGGATGCATTTATGAAAATTATTAGATCTATCATGAATCTGATCGTAGTTTTCGTACTTGGGCTCGAGAGGCTTGATAGAAATGTTAGGCCTCTTCGTTTTTCGAAAGGAGAGATCTGTGAAAATAGTATATATCGATGATTTTAGCAAAGATTTGAGTGATAAAAAAGTTATATTTTATATCGGATGTGTTGATTATGAAATGTTATATGAAAAATTGTCTAAAGATGGAGTAATTGGAAAGTATGAAAAAGGGATCTATTTTCAAGATATTTTGGACAACAACCTCATGTTCATCCAATCAGGGAAAATCAGCGATGTCGATATGAATTATGCCGGATTAGATAACAGTTTTTCAACACTAATGGAAGACGGATATATGATTGTGGCGCTATATTATAATCCGATTAAGCAAGTATACTTTATTCCACTTCACGATTACGACTTTTCTTTGGAAGGAGACGATATGTGTTATGAAAATTCCAGCAATAAATTGGATTCCATTCGACCGTAGTAATCCGCCAACAGATTTGCATGATACTGATCATCTGATATTTTTACGAGAAGATAATTGGAGCAACGGTAAAACATGGGAATACCATGTAGATGTTGCAAGTCCGTATGGTAATTATATCGATGATTTCTGGAATACCACAAATGATTGGATCGAGGGCAACAATATTGTCCAAGTATTAGCTTATGCTGAATTACCATATGGGTTAAAAGAAGAAGACTTGATTGAGAAATTGGAGGAGGTAACATGAAGAAAATTCCAACATTATTTGAGAGAGTTTACGAAGGACATAAAATTGTTGATATTAAGAATGTTATCACACCTGGTTGTGAAGAAGCACTTGCCAGAGGAATCCCAACGGTAAAATATGACGGTTCTTGTTGCGCTATTATTAATGGTCAGTTCTATAAAAGATACGACTGTAAAAAAGGGAAAATTCTTCCAAAAGGGGCTATTGCCTGCTGTGATCCAGATCCGATTACCGGACACTGGCCACATTGGGTTAAAGTAGACGAAAATAATCCATCAGATAAGTGGTTCATTGAGGCATACAATAATAGTGTAAAAGATGGCGCTAAACTTGTTGATGAAACATGTGAAGCGGTCGGACCACATTTTCAGGGAAATCCTTACAATATCAGCTATGATATTTTAATCTCTCACGGGATGCATATCATTACCAATCTATACTTAACATCAAATGCTCATGCTTCCTTTGAAAAAATTCGTAAATATCTGAGTAATAACCCGATCGAAGGAATTGTATTTTGGCTAGACGGAGAACCTATCTGTAAAATTAAAAGAACGGACTTTGGTTTTGAATGGCCTATTCGATCAACAGAATGGAGAGGTGGACATGAATATATTTGACGAATGGACAGAAGTTTCTGATGGGATTTACAGATCTAAAGAGTATAGCGACATTATATATGAGCTTTTGATTCTGAATTGGAAAAAATCGACCGATATTTTGAGCGCGAATTGTGCTTTATATTTCAGAAACATTGACCCATGGAAAGACAAAAATAGTCATGTATGCAGGACTTGTCTTGAACGATCAGCTCCATTGGTTGCCTGCCTCGAACTTGTCAAAGAGCATTCAGAAGCATGTAAACGTTTAAAGAATTTTGTCATCCATAGAAACAATACATCTGAAAAACCGACACGATGCTCAATTTGTGCCAACTGCGGCATGGAAGAGGTTCACTATGACGACGATTACTACGATGAGCCGTTCTGTGAATTAGGCAAATCCATTTTTGACTACTATGGATATTTTGACCAGCATTGTAAGGAGTTTAAACTGAAATGAGATCTAACCTGATTAAACGAAAGCATAAGCATCAGTGGAGGATAACGCAAGTTTCAAATGTCATTCAGCTCGATGACTTTGGCTACCCATTGCGATTGTGCATTGAAAAGTGCGATATTTGCGAACAATCAAAACAGGTATGGTTGGACGTGGGTGAAGAAGCTCTGAAAGAATTGGAGACTGGTGAATCTGTGCTGTGCGAATGGCGGAAGATATGCGAGGAGTAATAAAGTGCGGTATCACAATATAACAAAAGACGATATGCTCAATGGAGATGGATTGCGTGTAGTGTTATGGGTATCAGGCTGTTCACATCACTGTCCTGGATGCCAAAATCCAATTACATGGGATCGCAGTGATGGATTGATATTTGACGGAAACGCGTTAAATGAGATCGACGATCAGCTTGGGAAGAAGTATATATCTGGAATAACGCTTAGTGGTGGAGATCCATTATTTGAAGGGAACCGACGAGATATATTGGTTTTGTGTAAATATATCAGAGAGCTGTTCCCTAATAAAAATATATGGCTTTATACCGGTTACACTTACGAAGAGGTATCGGATCTTGAAATCATGGATTACATTGATATTTTAGTCGATGGACCATATGTTGAAAAGCTTCGCGATACCTCTTTGAAATGGCGTGGCAGTTCGAACCAGAGAGTTATTGACATAAAAGAAACCCATAAAATTGGACGAGTAGTTTTGTGGTGTGATTGAATTGACCAGATACGAGAGGAGAATAATAAAGTATTATGGGACGTGCTGAGAGAAGAAAAATCGAGAGAACAGAGCGTATTGAAAATCGTAAAAATAAGCTCCTGGTAACCAGAAAAGATTTGAAAGATATGAGAATGTCAGTATCACGGGATAATGTCAAAGTTCTTATGGCCTGCTTCGCCCTTGCCGAGCATAGGTTATACGGATACGGAAGAAAGCGTTGTATCAGAACACTCAATTACGTGGACGAGATGATGGGCGACATTCTTGACGGTACAAGCTCCTTTGATGACTATGTTAACGAATTGCGAGATGACGTAGGAGTCGTCATTAAATACTGATTCGCGTAAAATACATAGCTTATTATGAAACAAAATTATGTTGCATAACGAAAGGAGAATATTATGGATTTTAAGAAAGGCGACAAATCATTATTTGTTCCAACAATGGCAATCCTTGCTGGAGTATTGGTGATTGAGAACATTGCTAAAGCAATCTGTGAAACGGTCGAAAAAGTGCATAAGTAGTTTCAAAAGAGGAGGCTCTGACTTTAGTGGTCAGGCTTCTTCTTTTTGTTTTATCAAATCATTTGAAGGAGAAAAACTATGACGACAAGAGTAGAAACATGGCAGGGACACAATATTAGATTCGTTCTGAAAAATGATGAATGGTGGGCAATTCTCAGTGATGTTTGTAAAGCGCTTGGAATTGATCCAATGGCTGCATTTATGAAACTCGATGAAACCACTATCGATCAGGTAGAGAATCTAATTCCAAGCGTTGATAAGTATTTAGACATTGTAAATGAAGTCGGAATTTACGAACTGATGTTTCTGAGCAATCTCTCTGATGCGAATAGAATGCGTTTCTGGACAGGAACGGTTCTTAAAAGATTGCGTAATCGGATCGGGCTTTCAGAGTACGAAGTAATGCGGATGATGGATGGCGATATTCAGGAAGAAATCGACAATCTTCTCGATGATATTTTCTACGACGAAGAGACAGGAAAAACCATGATAAGTGTCACAGTAGCCGGAGGTGACGTCGAACAGGTCCCAATCGAAGATATCTTGTAAAGGAGAAACAGGGCAAAATTTGAGCGTACAATATCGACAGAAAACAGAAACAAATTTTTTGTATCCGTATCAGTTGGATGCAGTCAATCAATTAAAAAATGGTTGCATACTATGTGGAGCGGTCGGATCTGGAAAATCTCGAACCGCTCTTTTTTGGTATTTCAAAGAGAACGGAGGCTGGATTGATAAAGATGGATATTCTCCGATGAGAAGTCCGAAAGATTTATATATCATAACGACTGCGAAAAAGAGGGATTCAAAAGAATGGCTTGGCGAATTAGTTCCATTTTTGTTATATCCAGGCGATGACGGTAAAACAAGATTTGGGAACAAGATTGTCGTAGATTCATGGAATAATATCGGCAAATACGTAGATGCTGAAGATTCATATTTTTTGTTGGATGAGCAGCGTCTCGTTTCATATGGAGCATGGACAAAATCATTTTTGACGATAGCTAAGTCAAATAAATGGATTTTGCTCAGTGGAACACCAGGCGATTCATATGTCGAGTATTTACCAGTATTTTTGGGAAATGGATTCTTTAAAAATAAGACAGAGTTCAATCGGGAGCACGTAATATTTTCAAGATATACGAAGTATCCCAAAATTGATCGTTATGTAAATACAACAAGACTGGACCGGCTTAGAGATAGAATACTTGTGAATATGGATTATACACACGATATTGTCAAACACAACGAGGATATTTATTGTAGTTATGATCTTCAGCAATATAAGTTTGTTATACGAAATCGGAAAAATATCTACAAAGAGAATGAGCCAATCCAAAATGCTGGAGAAATGTGTAACGTGCTTAGACGAATTGTAAATAGCGATGAGACACGCCAGATCAAACTTCTTGAGATTCTCGAGAGTCATCCACGAGCAATTATATTTTACAATTACGATTACGAAAGAGAAATACTATTGAACCTTGGGTATGAATATGGGACAGAAATAGCCGAGTGGAATGGACATGCTCATCAGCCAGTACCGGAAGGAAATAAGTGGGTTTATATTTGCCAGTATAATTCTGCAAGCGAAGGGTGGAATTGTATACGAACAAATTGCGTTATCTTTTATAGTCAAAATTATTCGTATAAAATGATGACACAGGCTGCCGGGCGCGTTGATAGACTAAACACGCCTTATGATGAACTTTATTACTATTATCTTAAATCAAGATCCGGTATTGATTTAGCAGTATCGAGAGCTTTGGCAGATAAGAAAAAATTTAATGAAGGGAGATTTGTTGGATGGAACAAATCACAGGTATCTTATAATGTGGCAAAGAAAGAAAATAGGCAAGCTGCATAAAGAATATTATGTAAGTGATTCTTATGGAAATACTGATAAGGTCATGGTTCGGAAAATTAATAAACTTATTGGCACAATTAATGAATTAACAAAACGCATTGATATTTTGGAAGGGAGAAAATAGGCATGGACCTGATTGGAATTGTGCTCGTTATGTTAATTTATCTGACAATTGGAAACATGGTCGAAACTTGGTCAAAACCGGACAACGCTAAATATTCATTTAAAATTGTTTTGTTTTGGCCGATATTGGTTATTATGTTCATAATATACGAAATCCACTGCAAGAGAAAATAATCATTTACGGATGGAGGTATCATATGAGAAATATAAAAATATTGGAAATACTAAACGACAATAAAATTGAAGAGCTTAAGACAGAACTAAGAGATGAAATTTATATGGATTCGTTAAAAGAAATTCCAACAGCTAAAAAGCGGTATATAGCCATGAAGAAATATTTCTCATATACAAATGAAACAAGAGAGATATTACAAAAACCATGCAAAGTTATTGTTAATGGCATTGATTATACATGCTTTACAAATGCCAAGACACTTGCGTTGACTATAGAAAATACTGGAGAAATAGAGCTTTTGGATAAAACCAAAATAACGTATCCGGATATAAATAAATTGATCACATTCGCCGGCATTAAAAGAAAAATCAATTTCTCAAAAAAATTCGCCATTGCCAAGTCAAGAGGTTATATTCCATTAAAGCGAGATATCACCAATCCGAAACTTTCTTATTTACTGGAATACGATGGATCGTATTATAATCTTACGCTCGTTGATATAACATATCGCATCATTGAGGATTGCGATACAGCATTGACGTATCATTTGGAAGGTCCGAGAAATCCAATAACGATTCAAACTGGTGTTGGTATTTGCATGATAATGCCATGTATCATACCATATGACGATCCACGCTTAGGAACAAATCAGATTATTTCATTTGATCAATCGTTCGCGTTCGCGTAAAAAACATAGGCCTTTATGAGAAAGATTCATATTTTAAGGAGGTAATAAAAATGGAAGACGGATTTAAAAAGGGATTTGGTTTCATGTTAGGAGCTTATGCTGCAGCATTTGTATCATTTATGGCAGGAAAAGTTATTGTGACCACAGTCCTGAAAGACAAAAACACTTCTGAAAAAGAAGAATCTAAAACGGAGGAGGAGTCCTAAGGGGCTTCTTCTTCTTTTTGTTTTGAGAAAGGAGATGCCATGGAAGAGGATACATATAAAGAAGTTTATTTTGACCAGTATTGTAAGAAATGCAAGTATGAAGATACATTAGAATCAGATGATCCGTGTTTTGATTGCCTTGATAATGCGGTCAATTTATATTCACACAGACCAGTGAACTTTAAAGAAAGAGAGAAATGAAATGAGTAGAAATCTTGAAATATGTGTACTTGTAAGCTACGTAAACAGTGAAAACGGCGATAATCCGATTCTTATCGTTGGTGAGCAGAAAAAACAAGGTAATATCACTATTTTAAATGCAATACAAGGCCCAGAAGCGACTGAAATGTTTAAAATGCTAACAATTCCGAAAGGAGTGCGGAAATGATGCTTCGATTACTTCTCAAATATTTCGGTCTTTTTATTTTTGGACTTGGACTATCTATGATTACAGGAGGCGTTGACGGTATATATTGTATGATTTTTATAGGACTAACGCTATTCATAGAGTTTGGTAGAGAAGATAGTATAACAGTAGAATTGGAGGATGAAGATGATCGAGATTCTTGAAGCCGGAACAAAGAAAAAGGTAAGATGTAACAACTGCGGTGCTTTGTTGAGTTATGAAAAATCAGATGTTAAAAATGAAACAGTTAAAACTATGATGCCATTGGGAGATGGGCGTAAATTGATAAAAGACTATATTATATGCCCGCAGTGTAAAGAGAATATCTATCTAACAAGTTTAAGATAATGGAGGATGAAGATGATTAAAATTATCGAGGCAGGGAAAATAAGAGAGGCCAGATGTAAAAGTTGCGGTGCCCTACTGCAGTACGACATATCGGATATTCGTGAAGGATCTGTTGGCTGGGAGTATCATGGAACTGGTCCAATACGCAAAATTATAAGAAGGTATATTGTTTGCCCACAATGCAAATGTTTGGTATTCGTATGAATTAAGCAGTTAGGAGAAAGCAATGATTAAAATTATCGGAACTGTCAGAACAAGGACCGTGGTATGCTATCATTGCCACGTACTTCTGAGCTATGAGATATCAGATATTTGCAAAAAATCTACGGTGTATTTATCTGATGCTCCAGTAGGCACCATCATGGGTGATTACATCATATGCCCGCAGTGTAAAACGTCTATTTATATTTGAGAAAGGGAATCAATATGCAGAATTTAATTGAAAATGCGGTGGTATACGGACTAGAGAACAGCGTCAGAGTATCGAAATATCCTATGCAGATTGATATTTCGAAGTGCACTGATGAGATAACAAACAAAACAAGAAGTCTTGCCGGAGCGCCGAGAGGATCAGGACATGACAATTTTCTAAAAGGAATTGTGGTCCAATTCGACTTGACATTCACGGTAAAGGCATGGACAGAAGCAGAGCGATATCATTGGTTTGATATTGTTTCAAGCCAGTCAACAATGCATCGCATCAGTAAAATGAATGTTGACGATTGTTGTTGCTCGTATGTAACAGAAAAGACAAAGAAGTATGTGAAAGAACTTCAGCAGAACTATTTGGACGATCAAACACCAGAGAATTATTTGCGGCTGCTATACAATGCCCCAACCGGCATCATGCTTACTGCCGGAATAAGCACAAATTATCTTCAGCTTAAGACGATCTATGGACAGAGGCACCATCATATGTTGCCAGAATGGAAATGGTTCTGCAGCTGGATCGAAAGTTTACCATATTCCTGGATGATTACTGGTAAATGCTATGAAGGGGATGAGGATTACAGAACATGGCCCCGTGGAAGATCTGGAAGATATGTATGGGGGATTGATATTTGTGAGAAAGGAAAGTAAACAATGATTTTTGCAATAATATTACCGATAATTATCGGGTTCGGATTTTCGATTTATATGTATAGACGAGATGATCTGGATCCGCTGGCATTTACAGGGATGGTTCTGTTTGGTATTGCGTTGATAATTGCGACAGTCGGAAGTATCGATCTTGCCTGGAATGTAACATTTGGAAGTCATATTCCAGAAATGATCTCGATGTATGAAGAGGAAAACAACCAAATTGAGAGCCAGATTGGTGAATTAGTGAATAAGTATATGGAATACGAGGGAAGTACGTTTAATGATCTCAAAAACGAAGATTCGGTAGCGCTTGTTTCACTATATCCAGAGTTAAAATCAGATGCATTGGTTGAGAAACAGATCGAGGTATATATCGAAAATAATAAGAAGATAAAAAATCTGAAGAAAAAGCAGATTGAACTATCGACATACAAGTGGTGGCTTTACTTTGGAAGGTAGGTAATAAAGACATGAATGTGTTATGGATTATTCTGATTGTCGTAGAGCTGTGTATGGGGATAAGAACGTATATCAAGGCAGAAGATAAGTTAGATAAAATACTTGCCTTTGAAATGCTGATTCTCGCACAAGGAATGACTATATCTATGAAACTTAAATAAGGAGGGCTAAGCTATATGACTGAAGATGAAAAAGATATTTTTACAGAACAGGTAAAAACGATTCTGTCTGGCTATATAGACAGAAAAGATACAATCAATTACCTTGCAGTGAAAATCAGACAGCTGCACGAAGAAGAGATGAAGAATTCCTGTAATTGATAATTTGAAGAAAAAGAGGTGATTCCATTGCCCCTATTATGTTGTCATGATTGCAAATCCAGACACATTGGGTGTCACATAGATTGTGAAAAATATATTAGAGAAAAGAGAGAGCATGATGTATTGCAATCCAGTATACGAAAAGAAAAAAGCTATGACGGGTATATTGCTGGCCGAAAATTGGAAATAAAACAGGAATATATTAAAAAGTATGGAAAAATATATAAATAAATATGTTAGTGGAGGGATAAATGGATGAGATAGTCTATAGATCGAGCAATAGCTATTTTGCAGATCAATTAAGGCATATCATGGATAAAGAAAATTTATCTATTCGTGATGTGGCTAAAAAATGTGGAATGACAGAAACAAGTATCAGCAGATATTTGTCGGAAGACAGGGCACCGAATGTTAGAGATGCGAACTGGATATTTGAGAGTCTTGGATATAACACATTCATTGTAAAAAAAGAATCAAAAAGAAAAGAAAACCTTCGTAAAAATGGGTCTGGATGCAATGATTATGTTGCATATAAAGCGATAAAGAAGGCAGACTCTGATCGAAATAAAATAAGTTGGCTCATTGACACATTCTATAGAATAGCAAATTATGCCGGTTTTTCAATAGAAGAAAGGATTGTTTTAAGAGATAAGAAAAGCGGAAAAATATATAATTGATATTTTACGTACATAGGTGACAATGAAAGAGATTAATATGATATGGAGGTATTATGTTAAATATTTGGAGACCTTATCCGATTTTTAAGCCGAAGAAAGACGGGTGGTATTTGTGCACATGTAGTGACGGAGCTGGAACATATTATCCACGGGTAATGCTTCTTCATTATACGCAATGGAGCGATACGTGGGTAAATCTTGAGAGAATGCGGGTATTTAGAGGATACAAGGTATATATGTCCTGTCGGGCTCCAATTGACGATAACTTAGTCATGGAAGATAACGAGTGTAAACGTTACGATGTTGTTGCATGGAAAAAAGTACCTAGAAAATGTTTGTGGGCTAAGGAGTATGAAAAATGAGTAGAGAATATGACTTATATTTGAAGAATCATCGAGACAATGTGGCAAAAGGATTTCGTTGGATGGAGGAAAATTTGCCAGAAGTGATTACAAAGGCAAATGAGCAGGAGTATGAAATTCCTGTAGATCTTGAGCATCAGATCATATTTTCGCATGATGCATCTAAAAATAAACCAGACGAGTATGAAGCGTACGATGCATATTTTTATGGTGGAAATCGATCGTATCAGGTACTCCAAGAGTATCGGAGAGCATGGCTGGTTCATATTCATAGGAATCCACACCATTGGCAGCATTGGATTCTTATTAACGATGATCCAAACGAAGGCGAGATTACTCTTGATATGCCTTATGAGTATATCATCGAAATGATTTGTGATTGGTGGGCGTTCAGCTGGGCAAAAGAAAATCTTTTTGAAATTTTTAAATGGTATGATGAGCACAAGGCGTACATGAAGCTCAGCGATCGGACAAGAATTGAGGTGGAGGATATTCTTAAGCAGATGAAAGCAAAGCTGGAAGAAAATAATAGTGGTTACTCCGCGAAATAAACATTCCCCTTTATAGAAATATATTTAGGAGGAAATGACAATGACAATGAAAATCAGAAGATTATTCAAGAAAAGAAAATGGGAGCTTACTTACTACAGAGGTCTTAATGACAAGGGCCATATAATCAGTAAGGAAGGAAACTATTTTCAGTTTATGATCGCTGTATTCAAGATCATGTTGAACTGAATAAGTAGTTTTGAAGAGGGTCTGAACCTACAAAGGTTTTGGCTCTCTTTTCTTTTTAGATTTTTTGTAATACAGAAAAGAGGTGAGGATATTTTTGGCTAAAAGAGGAAGACCGGCGACGAATAATCCCAGAATTGTTAATTGCCGGGTTCGGATGACTAAGGAGGAGGCTGAGAGGTTAGAAGATCTTAGACGTGCAACAGGAATGAATACCTCGGATACTGTGCGGACAGCGATGGAGTATATGCACGATTCGATTATGAAAGGAGATAAAAATGAATCTGAGACAGAAATTGAAAAAAGCAAAAAGGGAACTTGAATTTTATAAAAATTTTATGCCAACAAGTAATAATACGCTGATCGTACACCCAGAACATATTCGGTGTGAAAATCTTAGATCAGTTATTACTATGCGACGTAATGATCCCCGTGTTTTATATTATCCAGAAAGTATTCAAGATGACCTCATCCAGGATCTCATACCAAAATTGAGGGATTATACAACCTTTACAGCTATTGATAATCGAAAATCTGAGCATTTTCCAAGTAACTCCATAACGTTTATGGCTGATGTTATAGTTGGAAAAAGAACGGATAATTAAATTTATAAAATTATGGAGGAATATGAGATGAATTTAAAAGATACATTGTTAAAAGCTGGTTTGAAGGTTAGCGAAGATAATGTAAGAAGGAAAGAGTTCGATTCTGTTCGAGATGTAACGCTTCCTTATTGTCTGGATAATACACCATTCAATTACCTTGATATTTTCCAGGACGTTAAGTTTTTTGAAGCTAATAGGCAACCTTTAACTATGCTATGGATGAACGAACACAATATGAAACCGATTGAAAAGGACAGAGTATACGACTGGATACTTAATCATATTGACAAATGCTATCGGGTATGCAGTTATGATGAATATTCAAAGAAACTTGGTGTAATGTATGGCCATTGTTGTTTCTTCGTCTGTATCATTTGGGATGCAAGAACAAAACGATTTTCCCTTACACAGGGAGCTGATGGAATACATTCCAAATATTATGAGTATGCAGAAAATCGTAAGTATACAGAATTTCTGGATGAGTGGCTTAAGGAGACTCCTTGGATACCGGTGCTGGTAGATGAGGCTGTTTCCAACGACGGAGTACATCTAAACTATGAACGACGAGAGTGTGTATGGTCTTATGGTTGCAATATTCTAAACTCTAAGAGAGAATCTGTTAAGAATGGATTAGAAGACTTAGAAAAATTGGGAGGTTCTATCGACCCTAAGAAAAAATATATTGTTCGTATGGCTATATCTAATGGCAGACGTTCGTCAACTATCAGAGAATGGATTCCAAAAACGGCATGGACAAGGGAGAAATAAATATGTACTATCGAGATGTCTATGATGAATTTGTCGGAAAAATCGCAAGAAGATGCTATGAATATGGGATTGGATTTACAGTTACAATAAAACCCGGATATATAAAAACATGGAATCTCAGTGTGTTTGGGGAACATTATAGCAAAGAGTATGCAATCGATATTGATCAATTAGAATATACGTTGAACAGATTTAAAGACACATATAGCGATGATATTTTATTCTGTTTGGCAGAAAGAAAAGCCATGCGAATTTGAAGACTATTAGGAGGTATGCAAATGAAAAAGAAAGAATTGAAGAAAAATTTGAGAAATACTGAAGAGGCATTATTGATGATGTACTCAGCATATCTGGAATGCAGAAAGGCTACTGTGAGCGTTTCAAATGAAAATGCCACATTAAAGAGCCAATATATTGCAGCAGATCATAAAGCAATAACAGCGACAGGTCTTCTAACAAAAGAACAGAGAGAACGTTTGGGATTTCCTGGTTTTGTTGTTTTAAGTGATCGAAACTAAAGTGAAAGGAATAATATTTATGCTAGCTAAAATAACGTTTACCATATTCATTATCTATCTTATCGTAGTTGGGATTGGAAAGTTTTATTATAAATTTATTCTCAATGCCATGGACAAGATCAGAATTCGACAAAAAAACTATACAAAATTTGAAAACATTTTTCTGCCTATATGCGGGGTAGTCATTGTTATTTTCAGAGGACTTTTGCTCTTTGATGTTATTTACATACTGTATAGATTGATATTTTAACCTAATAGAAAGGGGATAACACTATGAATAAAAATTTTGATGAGATCAAAGATAGACTTAGTATTCGTATGATTAATTTTCAGAGAACAAATTTTGAAGATGGAAAAGATTATGTTATCGGAACTGAGGGAGATTTCTCGTTTTATTATGTATTGTTATCTCCCAATCAATCTGAAGAAACAATCATAACATACAAAATGCTTCGAGCGTGGGGAATCACAGAGGCTGTTCTTCATGCAGCAGCAATTGAATCAGATCGTAACCATGGAGCGCATGTGACTGGTTTGATATATGAGGAAGATACCCTAAATTTATATATGCTCGATTATGAAAACGAAGACTATGGAGCAAGCTTGATTCTTGATAAAGAAATAAGAAAGGCTATTTGGCAGCATCTCGGAAGAAATTATTTTGTTATGCCTTCATCGATTCATGATGTCATAATAGCTCCCGACTACGATATTCTCGATCCGGAAGATTTCTTTAAACTTGTCAGAGATTGTAATGCAAGTAGATCGGTTGTGAATGAGAATGATATTCTTTCATATGAAGTTCAGTGGTGCACTGAAACTGGCTTGATGATTAATGCCAGGGCAAAAGAAGAATTTTTAAATGTTGTGAAAGCTGTGAACGAGTTAAAGGAGTGATATTTTTATGACTGAATGTAAAGATTGTATTTATGGATTTTTCAAGAGCATCGAATATGGGCCATGTATGCGCTCGGACGACATAGAATGCCCAAATTACAATAGAGTAACCGATAAAATTGAAACGGCTGAGGAAGAAGTAAGAATACGTGAGGGAGATATTGTCGAACACTTCAAAAGAGAAATGCTTAGTGCAAATGATATTAAAAAGGATAATAATTTATACAGATACGAGGTTTTAAATTTTGCACGGCATACAGAAAATGGTGAAATACTCGTCATTTATAAGGCACTATATGATGGAACACCTATTGGCTCGAATGTTCGTTGCGGAGATGTGTTTGCACGTCCATATGATATGTTTATGGGAAAAATTGACCATAAAAAATACCCATATATTAAGCAAAAATATAGATTTGAGCAAGTCGATAAAAGAAGTTTCTAAAAATCGGAGGAAAAGAAAATGCGAATTAAATTATTTACACACACAGATCTTGATGGGGTTGGTTGTGCTGTCCTTGCGTACTTGGCATTTGGGTATGAAAATGTCGATGTTGAATTTTGTTCATATGACAATGTTAATCAAAAAGTGCTCAAATTTATTATGAGCCGTAGTTTATCCAATTCAGCATATTATGGCCTCTATATCACTGATCTAAGTGTTAGTGAAGAGGTTGCAAGACAGATAGAAAAACACAAGGATAATATAATGCCTCGATTATTCGATCATCATGTAACTGCACTTTGGCTGAATAAATATGATTGGTGCCAGGTCATGGAGAATACGCCGATGTATGGGCATCTTAAAACTTCTGGAACCGAGTTGCTTTACATGTATTTATGCAATTTTTCAATGCTTGACATACATAATATTGATGCTGTGAAAAATATCGGCAAATTTGTCACCATAGTGAGAGATTGGGATACATGGCATTGGAAAGACCTCGGGAATATTGGAAATATCAGCAAGGATATGAATGATCTCTTTTCAATGTATGGGATTGTCGAATTTATCGAATGGATTATTCCTAAAATATCATTGGAAGATGCTGATTTATTTCCAATATTTGGACTGGAAGAGAAAACAATGCTTGCTCAATTACGAAAAGACATAAATCACTATATTGATAAGAAAAATTCTCAGATTATTAAAAAGGAAGATATATTTGGAAACAGATATGGAGTGGTATTTGCGGAACGATATATCAGTGAACTTGGTAATCGTTTATGTGAACTAAATCCGAAACTTGCGTATATCGCAATCATTGACATTTCCGAAGGCAAGATAAGCTTTCGAACAATTAGAGACAATATTAACCTCGGAGACGAAATTGCTCATGCATATGGTGGAGGCGGACATCCGAAAGCTGCTGGAGCATTACTTAATCCAGATACAGTGGAGGAATTGATAAACAACATATCTGGTAGTCAGTATAAGATTTGAGAAAGGAGATAGATATTTTTATGAAGCGAATCGTAATAATATTAAGAGATGGAGAGACGATCGTTGGATCACCATATAAAGACAAGAATAATCGTCCACTATTTACGTATCCAGAATCACCAACTCTTAAAGATTTTGCAATGCTAGACGATATGATGGCATTGCATGGCATAGAAATCACTGATATAGCAGGATGGCGTATAGAAAAGGTGGAGGAATGAGTTATGTGGGAAAAAGGATCTTTTGAAATTGATGGTTCTAAATTCGTATATGAGGCAAAGGTTTTTAAGACCGGTAGTAAGTATGGAATCAATGATGGAAGAATTTCGAAACTGTGGATAGGATATGATGATAAATTTATTCCCTGGCATTATTTCGAAAGTTGTATTGTCCATTATGATCGTGGTTGGGATATAGAGCCGAAAGATGATATCGCTAGGAAAGCTCTTGAGTATGTTCTGAATTTGTATAACTAATCGCGACAAAAACATACACTCATATGAAATACAATTGATATTCTTGAAAGGAGAACAGCTATGAAATTAGAAGAAATCAAAACATTTGTAGAGGAACATAAGAAAGAGATCCTCATCGGAACCGGAGTGGTTGTTGGAGGTATCGTGTTAGTAGTGACAGGAAAGAAACTGCTGAAGCCTAGAAAAGCAATTATTTCAAAACCATATAAAGACTTACCAAAGCCTAATATGAGTGTTGGAAAACTTGACGATTTCTGGGAAGACAGTTGTGGAAAGATGGCATTAGTTAACGATATCGCCATCAAAGATCTTGGGACTGTAGGACAGGATTTCTTAAAGGTCGATGGATTTACAAATGATACGGGAGTTTCATTACTAATCGGTTTTGTCGATGAAGATTAATTGTATTGGAGAGTCTTGGGAAAATCTGAGGCTCTCCTTTTATATTTGTGGAAAGTATGATACAATAATACCAATAAAAGGAGGGCTTTATATGAAAAGTAAAAGAGCAATCATTGTATGTTTGGTATTAGGAACAACTATCTGTTTTACAGGATGCCAAGGAACTGAGAAATCAGTGTCGACCGATACAACGCACCAAGATAGCAGCGGTGTAATCGAAAACAATAATGATCTATCATCAAATTCAGTAGAAACGAATCAAGAAGAAACGGAATCATTAAGCGAAAGCATAGTCTCAGATTCAAAAGATGTCGTGACTGACACCGATTGGTATGAAAATGATGGATCAAGTATAGCATCTGGAATATATATTGTAGGAGATGATTTGAAAGCTGGAAGCTATACTTTCACGAACAGGGGCGAAGATTCTTCAATGGAAATAATCATTTTTGAGACTATTGATGACTATATGGGATATTATCGCACGAGTCCCAGATCCACAATCGGAGAAGAGGATGATGCTATCCAAGCAAATTCATATTACTGCACATATGTATATCCAGACGAAACATGCTCAGTAAATATTTCGGATGGCAATGTTCTAATTATGGATCAGTCTTATGGATCTTTAACTGGCGAATCGTCTACAGAAAAAGATAAAAATATATTAAATGACGGCGAAATCCTTAAGCCCGGATTATATTCATCGGATCAAATTGAAGAGGGAACTTATATTCTGTCGTATTTAAGCAATGATGACGAGCAAGGCAGTAATATAATTCTGTTCGAAAACAACGAGCAATATAAAGAATACAATTCGACAGATAAATCCACCATTGGTGAATATAATGAAGCAATGTGGAAAACAGCTATATATGACACGTATGTTGATGCGAATGAGCCTTGTATTATAAACTTTAAAAAAGATTCGGTTATGCTTGTGGATTATCAGAGCTGTTATATTCAGAAAGTTGATATGGACTGGTCGGAATGAAATTTATAAGAAAACTTAGGCGGAGACTATCCGTATATTTTCTAAAGATTTCCTGGAGAAAAGAAGACAATGGAGATCAGAAAGGGGCAGATAGATATTTCGCCATTTCAATATGGCTGGCACCATCTGACAATATTTCGAAAGACTTTTTGGAAAATCTTAGGATTCGTACAAACTATATGATTGATAATATCGATAGCATTGATTGATATTTTGAGGAGTTACTCTTTATGAGTACTCCTTTTTTTTTATTGTTTAGGAGGTCTATTATGGACAAAATCAATAAGTTTTTAAAAAAGATTTTTATAGAGAATGGAGACGTTACCCACAAACTCGTATGTAAAGATGGATTTAGGATCTCAATAGGCGCATCCGTCTTTCATCACTGCGAGCCATGTAAAAATAAAGCGTGGCCGTACAAAAGTGTACAGCTTAACTTTCCAAGTGAATTGGACGATCTCATCAGTGATTATGTGCAAGACCCTAAAGAAATGGGTACTGTATATTCATATGTCCCAATTGATATTGTAAACAAATTGATTGAGAAACATGGTGGCATTGTCGAATAAAAATATCAAAAGAGTTTGAATTGAAATATATTCAGGCTCTTTTCTTTATTTAAGGAGGAAATGATATGCACAATCAATATCTCGATGATCTCCCACAGTATCATTTTGAACGGGAAGATTTTGTAAAAGTATTCCGGGAGGTGTTTACCTCTGATGAAATCTTTGACATTGAAGTCATGTGTCAGGGTATAAAAAACACAGAAAATTTCCTGCTTTATTATGCCCAGGACGAGTTTTATATCATTCATCTTGCTAGTGGTACAATTATTAATTACTACAAACACTTAGGTCGAACCAATATCTGCAATAAGGAAGGATTTACTCTTGAAGATTTGAAAGACTTTCTCCTTCTTCTCAAGGAAGACCTAAAAGACATGTCCGTATAAAATATAGAGAGGAAATAGATATGTTTACACGAGATACTATTCATGAATATTTAGAAAAATATAATCTCGGATCGGTACGGTTTACAAAACTAGCCGGTGTTGGGATAGGATCATTATATAAATATATGAATGGACAATCATTATCAAGAAAAACTGAAGCCAGAATAAGATGTAGTCTGATTATTCTGGAGAAGCATAATCTCGTAGCACCAGAGTATAAGGCTGAATACCCAAATGACTATATCGCATGGAATAATAAGCGCATCAAATATGAAAAAGACTCGCAGAAATATGCGGAGGAGTTCAAAAGATTGTTAAAAGAAGAGCTTGAGAAAGAAACACCAGACGGCTATATTTTAACGGATCAGGCAAAACCATGCTGCGTTTGTGGGCATATGACAAATAGACTGCAGTATAACTATGAAAATTATATTTGTAGTGAAAAATGTGAAAAAGTAATGAGTGACATGGTTTATAAGATTGAAAGAGATGCAGTCGTATACTAAATAAAAAATATTTAAAGGAGCTAACAATATGATAAAAAATGTCAGTAAAACTGAGGTTGAGAAATTAAGCGATAGGAATCTTCAAAGAGCTATCATTGGACTAACAGACGAGTTGGTCTTCGTGCATGGATATTCTCCAGAAGATGCTGCAATATTCGTCCAGAACTGTTATTTATATATTTCTGAGCTTAAGAAAAGAAATCCGAAAGAGTCAATCAAAATTGCCCGATCTGAAAAAGAGTTGGAAGAGATTGCTGAACGATATTTCGCAAGGGATTGTATTATTCCAGCCATTAACCTTCGTGAAATGATGGAAAAACACAATCAAAATAAAGGACTGGAAAATCGCGCGACTATAAGTAAGGAGGAGTAGAAATGGGAAGATTGAATGATATTGTGAATGGCGATGGCGAGCTGACAAATAAGGAAACAGCAGAGATATTAAAAATACTTCTCGCAAACTATTACCTTGCTCGGATGTGGAAAATTAATCCAGATGAGGGAACTATCTATACGCTTGCGATAAACAAGGCAATAAAGGCACTCGAACATGCCGAGAACAATGAAACTGAATCTGTATACGATATGGCGCATGAAATTGGTGATCCATATTATGCGGATTCACCGATGAGCGTTACCGGAGCTAAGATCGTAGATGAATATTTGTATATTAAAGGTTACGACGGAGGTTTTCCCTCATTAGAAGGATACCTCAAAGTCGATCTAAAAACCAGAAAAATTGTGAAAGAATATGGAGCATGGAATTCTCCAGTGTCTATCGAAAATGGGGTGTATGAATAGTGAGAAGATGTATCAACTTTATCAAACAGAGATATGAGAACATACGTGGAAAATACACTACATGATATTTAAGAGCCATAGTCCAAGCAAAGACTGGCTGGATGCTTTATAAAAATGAGGAAGGAAATGGAAATAGAAATGAAGAAAAATAGAATTATGTTATTTTGCGTAATCGGACTTGTTATTGGAATGCTGATTGGATGTGGAACTGGTGTTTATGCCAATTCGTTCTATTTCAGAGAAAATGATAGTCAGGGAATGTGGAGGTTTGGAATGTCCAATAAACTTGTCGACTATGTAGACGAGCAGACGGGTGTCCATTACTTACTTGTATTCGATGACAATTCTCTAAACAGTCTTTGTCCGAGATACAACGCGGATGGCTCTTTAATGGTGGAGGAGAAGTGATGGATATTTCTAATAAAGCATCGGATGCCGACTATATTCGCGAGGTTGAGAAAACCATCAATAATGTACATATGTCGGTCACCGAAACACTTGATGAATTTATATTTCAAACTATAGACGAGTTCATCCGTAGTAATTTCTATACGGTTGTCAGCAAAGAAGAGCTTGTACAAGCTATTCGACTAATACAAATGACTAGGCAGTATGGGCAAGATATTTCTGAAAAATTAGTTACTGCTGAAGAAAACAGCGCTATATTTCGTCGCGGGTATTCTGAGGGATATAAAGCGGGTATTGAAAAGGGACATGCGTTACTTGAAAAAGCTCGAATGGAGGAACACATATGGCAATAGTAACTTTCAAACCAGTATGCGAATGTGGCTACATATTCAGACATTTTGAATATGATTTTAATCCTAAACCGCCAATAAAGGTATATGCGGCTGATAACGAAACGAATGATACACATAAATTGTGTTGTCTTCTTCAACATAATATAGATCCGGAAATATGTCCAAACTGCGGTAAGGTAATTAGAGGGTTTAAAATTCCGGTTATTAGAGGAGACGAGCTGGTCTATAACGAGGATGAAAGGGAATGATGTATTATGTATTATGAAGGTGATGAGATTAGATTCAGAGGACAGTATGCCATTATCTTAGAGGTGTACGAGGATACAGAAGAATATCTGATAGAGATGGAGGATACCGGAGAGCAATCTATAATATCAGAGAAAGACATTGAATAGGGCCTTGAATAAAGGCTCTTTTGTTTTGTAACCATTGATATTGGTTGCTGAAATACAGTCGTGATATTTTTCATGTTAGTTATGTCTGGAATAACGAAAAGAATGAATGAAAAAAAAGCGATAAAACAACGCGAAAAGAACATAATAAAGGAATTCTCATGGAGGAAAATATACATGAAGAAAAAATTAGTAGCAGGAATTTTAGCGGCATCTATTTTAATGACTTGTCTTACAGGTTGTGAAGGGTTGAATAGCGAAGTAAATGATCTCAATGGTTCTATCACTGGTAATACATATAATGCTTCATTTTATACGAATGAAGGCGAAAAATTCATGGATATGAGTGGGCAGAAAATTGACTTGGACTCAAATGTTGTAAAAGAAGAAACGTATTCAGACGGCAGTGGGGGCTATACGAAAAAATTATCCAGCGTAGTTACGGTTACGATTGATGGCAAGGAAGTGGAGAACTGCGGTACTACAATGATCTTTGCGGAAAAGGGATTAAATCCAGATGTGGATTTTCAAAGTCCAGAAGTAATTGATAGTAAAACTGATGGTAGTCTTGGAGAGAATGTTATTATTGCAAGCGTTGTCAATAGATTTAAGAATTATTTCGGTAAGGCTCGTGTAGTCGTCATCCAGTCTCAGCTTGGTGATCCGATTTGTGCTTATTCTGGTGATAGTGTGTATTATGAGGTATGCGAAGATCTGCCGAAAACGACAAAATTAATGATTGACGGAAAAGCACTTTATATTCATAGAGCTAACTTTCAGATTATTGACAAAGAATTATTGGACTAATAGCAAAAATATACCGAAATTGTATAGATTGCCGTTCTGTAACAACAGACGAGAAGGGACGAAAATATGATATTTGTGATTGATAAATTAAAATACGACACTGATAAAATGGAGCTAATCTCAGAAAAATGCAAATATAACTATCCTGGATATTTTCTTGGGAGAAATGTCTCATATAGCGCTAAATCCACAAAACTATATAAGACTAAAAAAGGACATTGGTTTCTGACTTACGAAAAAGATGTATCGATATGTGGTAAGGTTCTGACGGAAGATGAGGTAAAGGAACTATTGATAAAGTCGGATCTTGCGAAATACGAAGAGCTTTTCGGAGAATTAGAGGAGGGATAAAAAGATTTTGGAAGAGAATTAAAAGTAAAAGTATAACTTTTACCATTAACTTTTTGATACTTTGATGGATATTTATGAAATGGCCGATGGGTAAAAAATCTGCCATATTCTGAATTAATTATTTGGAGGGATTTCTAATGAAAAACTGGATTAAAAAGATGAATGAGATGTTTGAAGCCAATGAATGCACGAATAACAAGCGTGTGACTGTAGACTATTGTGAGAATGCAGAATGTATCTTTATTAATGTATGCGGCAGCACGGCAGTTATCAAAGATATTGATAGATTTACAGATTATGGTTTGATGATGGAATGTCTGAAAGAAGTTCAGGGAAATACTTCGCAAAAGATATTCGGGAGATAATAATAAATAGGAAAGGAATGGAAAACATGATCATTGATATTTACATGTGCTATAAAACAAGCGATGAGTTTCTATATTATACAAAGCGTCTTCTCGAAGTTCCTGGTTGCACCTATCTTGTATATCGTCCAATGTTTAATGGGTACGAGTTTTATTTTCATACGCAGAATATCCTAGTCAGAATGATTTATTTACTGCCAGTGGCCTGGTTTGACGGATCAGCAAATTGCCCAGATTATTACTATACGAATAATTCGGTCGCAGCGGCTACACTTCAGTTTATACTCAAAGGTAGGTCATGTGTTTGCTTGGAATCATTCAATGATATTTTAAAGATTCTTAATGGGTAGAAAGAATAGCCGCGTTATTTACATGCACTCTAATGAAAGGAGTGATTATATTATGGCAACGATGGTGGCTAATTTCACATTTAAAGGATTGGGTGCTTCGGTATTAAGAGAGCAGGTTAAAAATTATCTTATTAATGAGTTCGTGGCACGGCGAAATGTATTTGTCGATCTGGTTAATCCTATGTATGAAAAATGGAATAAAGAATTTGATGAATTATATCCCGGAACGGATGGATATGATTCCAAATATTTGAAATTCATTTGTGAAAAACATAGGGAACCGTTGAGAATAGCTAATGCCAAAGACATATGGCTCAATGAGGTTGAATTACGATCTGATATTACTGAATGTGGCGATATTTATGGATATGTGAAAAATCTTGAAGTGGCGATTTATGTATCACTTAATTGAGATTAAGGCTCAGCGCTGAAAATGCGTTGGGTCTTTTCCTTTTTTTATAGAAAAATGGAGGAATAATATATGAAAACTTTTAAAGGATTTAACAAAGATATGACGTGCAGAGGATTCCAGTATGAGGAAGGAAAGGAATATGAAGAGAAACAAGCGGTTGCTTGTAAAAGCGGATTTCACGCATGTGAATATCCATTAGATTGTTTTGATTATTATAGCCCAAACGAAAGTGTATACCGTGTTGTAGAACAGAATGGAAAGATTAGTAAACATAGTGATAATACAAAAGTTGCTTCTACGAAAATTAAAATCGGAGCAGAAATTAATATTGCTGGGTTAGTGAAGGCAGCTATCGAATACACAATCAAAAGAGTAAATCCCGAAGCAAAATCTTATGAAAAATATGGAGCTTCATCTGCAACAGGTAGTTATGGAGCTTCATCTGCAACAGGTAGTTATGGAGCTTCATCCGCAACAGGTAGTTATGGAGCTTCATCCGCAACAGGTGATTATGGAGCTTCATCTGCAACAGGTAGTTATGGAGCTTCATCTGCAACGGGTTATAAGGGAGCTTCGTCTGCAACAGGTAGTTGTGGAGCTTCATCTGCAACAGGTGATTATGGAGCTTCGTCTGCAACGGGCTATAAGGGAGCTTCGTCTGCAACGGGTTATAAGGGAGCTTCGTCTGCAACGGGTAGTTGTGGAACTTCGTCTGCAACGGGTTATAAGGGAACAGCTGAAGCCGGTGATTCAGAAAGCGTTGCAGTTGCGTGGGGATATCATGCTAAAGCAAAAGGAGTTATTGGATCTCATCTTGTATTTGCAGAATGGGAAGGAGATGAAAATAATTACTGGACTCAGAGTAAATGGAGTTTAAAAGGTGCAAAAATGGTACGAGTAGACGGCGAAAATATTAAAGAAAACGTTTGGTATACAATGAAAAATGGAAAAATTGTAGAAGCAGGAATGTAAGTTGAATTAACAATTTTATAAAAAGGAAAGTTATGTGCTAATTCGATATACGGGTATGGATAAAATATTTATGATTCACATTATCAAAGAATATTATTTATATTTTCGCACGTGACATGGCAACTCAATAAGATGTATACGAAACTACTTAACATAACCGAGGAGGATTGATTATGATTTTAAAAGAAACTATTGATGGAAAAGAGATTAATGTTATCGAATCATCCGGATACAATGATGGATATTATTGGGATATGAATGCTATGGTTATTTTTGACGGCAACCTATACACAATCATCGATAGCGGATCTGGATCGGGGTGGAATTTATGTTACACGGGTGTGAAGAAAGGGAATCTTGATCGACTGTATGGGCATGATCAGCTCGAAGATCTTGATGAACTCGAAGATTTTATTGACGAAATCCCAGAACTTTTGCGGAAATTCATAAACTCGGGTGCGAAAGAAAGCTGGGAAGACATCATGGATGAAGATTTTGATTATCATATTTCTGTCGATGGTAAAGAAATTGGAAGACATGGTGAATTGGAGGATTGATATTTCGTGAAGCAGAAGTCAAATGTATATAGAATTTGTGAATGTTTATCTTGTGTATTTTTCAATTTATGTGAAAACACCATAGAACATCCGCATGAGTATCCTGACGGAAGTTGCAAACAAAAAGATATTTTTAAGAAAATATTGATTGAGAGTGTGGAGGATATTGTAAAATGATCAGAATTAAGACCTATGGGAAATTTCACGATAGAATCAGAGGAGAATTATTCGAAGGTGAATGTAGTTGTGGCTGTAAATTTCAATATGATTATAATTACCCGATGTTAGAGCATAGTGATATGAGAAGTGGCGTGGTTGGACATTATTTATTATGCCCTGATTGTGGACAACCTCTTGCTAATATCTATGATTCAGATGGGAATATAATCGCGCGTGCTTCCGTGAATTATAGGGAAGGATATTTGAGATTATTCAATAATTGTTGTGATGATATTTTGCTGAAAGGGGATAGTGTTGGAAGAGATAAAACGAAAGCGTGGTAGACCTATAAAAGGGCAGAGGAAAACTAGACAGTTGAACGTCAGGGTTCCCGAAGAATTTTATGACGAATTCGTAAAATTATGCGCCATCGATGGAGAGACACAAGCAGATTATATTATGAAAAGCGTGAGAACTATGGGGAATCTTACACGATTTAGAACAACTGAACATAATAAAAATGAGCTGCCGGATGATATTTACGATCAATGGAGCGATAATTTAGAGGGAGATTTTGACGAGTGACGTGTATTTTTGTATAGCAGAAAATAGTATTTTAATGATTTTTGTATAGCAAAAAATGCCGAAATCGGGTTATTTTTGTATAGCAATAAATCATTTTGGCTAAAAATTTTTACTTTTCTTATTTTGTATAAGGGAAAAAATTAAAATAGACTTTAAGAAATTAAAATAGAGTTTAATTTTTACTTTGAAATAAAATAGGAACTGCGAAAAATTTTTATTTTTTGTATAGCAGAAAATAAATCATGAGAAAGGCGAGCAAAATGAAAAAAGGAAAAGATTATTGGGGACCAGTATTTGATTCATTTGTTGAGGAATATCCGAAACTTGCGGAAGATATTGTTGATTGGTATCCAAGTGGTCAAATGGAAATAGCACTAAAGACGGGGGGCGGCAAAAGATATGTTTATGATTTCATGAGCAGAAGCATTTATCTTATATTTGATGAAACCGAAGGCATTGAACTGTCAGAGGAGGATTTCAATCAGCGTTTTTCTGAAAGATTATATTACAAGCTTATGAGGGTTGGAATGACTCAATATGAGCTTTCACGAAAGACTGGTATATCGTCAATTATGATAAGCAGATACTGCACCGGAAAATCTATTCCGACAGTTTATAATTTGCTGAAAATTATGAAAGCTTTGAAATGTAGCATTAATGAATTAATCTATGGTTGATATTTTGGAAGGGAGAAACATGCCATGGAAGTAAAAAGATTTAGTACTATTATTAATCTCAACGAAATACAGGATGAGGCTGTTGCAATTTATATTACAGGACGAATCGATGGAATGATGTGCGCCATATGCGATTATTCACATGGCAATACGCCGCATGTGATATATCAGAGACGAACACCTGATGGTAAAATTACCGGCTATCGGATAGTCACAAAATGCACGGCGAAAGAATATATGATATTTAAAAATATTGTTGAAAAATATTATCCGGGCGTATGCACATTTAATCCTGCAATTGAAAAATAAGAAATATTTGGGTCTGGGTTTAAATACTCAGGCCCTTTTATTTTATTCGCGAAAAAAACATAGCCTATTATGAGGGAGAGGGACATAAACCTCTTCTTTTTATTTCGCCACAAATGACCAGAATATTCGGAAGGAGGAGCGAGTGGAAGAAGAACAGTGGAAACCCGTTGGAACCAGCGATGTATATCAAGTTAGTGATGCTGGAAGAGTTAAAAACTCAAAGACAGGTCGCATTAAAACTATTTCTTATGATTTTCAGGGTAATGCTATGGTGTACCTTTATGAGAATCATAAAAAGCAAAAGAAAAAAGTATCACGATTGGTCGCTGAATCATTTTTGCATGGAGATGTCATGTCATCTTATATTTGTCACAATGACGGAAACAAAAAGCATGTTGATGCAAGCAATCTTACCTTAGAGCCGAAAACAAAGGGTAAGAAAATTAGAGTCGTTGAAACAGGAGAAGTCTACGACTCGATATCTGAAGCCAGCAAATGCATTGGTCTTAGCAGAGCAAGGATCAGCAGATGCGTCGGCTATCCATTTAATTCTAATAAGTTCGGATATCATTTCGAATTTATCGAGTAATTAAGTCTAAATCTATATTCACATCCTACGCACCACCTACCCCGTGCGCTTTAAAAACATACCCTTTTATGAGAAGAAGTTGCTTGTTGGCACTTTTTATTTTGGCATATTGTAGCGGAATTTGGGCTACCTTTCCTCCCATCCGTGAATTTTAATCATTTATATTTCATACCTTCGCTTTGAAAGATAGAGAACATCAGTCGCCAAACGAAAATATGCCAGAGCAGCTTCTTTTATATTCGGGCCTTTAGCTCAGTTGGTTAGAGCATCCGGCTCATAACCGGAAGGTCCTGGGATCGTGCCCCAGAAGGCCCATATGTTTTTAAGGAGGCTCCGTTATGTTAGAGAGTAAATTTCAGGCAAATCTAATTAAAGAGTTAAAGAAAGAATTCCCAGGATGTATGGTACTGAAAAATGACAGTTCATATTTACAGGGAGTTCCTGACTTGCTCATTCTCTATAGAGATAAATGGAGCACGCTCGAGGTAAAGAAATGCGCGACGGCTAAGCACCAGCCGAATCAGGACTATTACGTGAATAAGATGAACGAAATGTCACATTCAGCATTTATCTATCCTGAAAATAAGGATGAGGTGATTGCTGAGCTTCGACAAAGATTCAACGAATAAGGAGGATTATCTACAATGATTTTCAATAACCATTCGGATCTTAGAGGTAAACACGCATTCCTTGCACCCTCACAGCCTTACTGGCTGAAATATACAGAAGAAGAATTACTTCAAAAACGAGTAAGTATATATGCCCCGGCAATGGGTACATCTCTTCATGAATTGGCAGAAACACTTATTCGTAATAATTTAAAACTTAAAAAAGGAGATAGATTAACTGTCTTATCACATGTTCTTGGTGATGGAATTCCTAGAGATGTCATTGATATGGATCGCATCTATGAGAATTTTTTGAATTATGTTAATGATGCTATCGGATTTAAGCTTACTCCGGAACAGCCATTATATTATTCAAACCATTGTTTTGGAACAGCGGATGCGATTTCTTTCAGAAATAATTTTCTGAGAATTCATGACTATAAGTCTGGAACTCAGCCAGCAAAGATGGAGCAGTTAATCGTATACGCTGCTCTTTTTTGTTTGGAATACAAAGTGAAACCGGGAGAAATCGATAAAGAACTCAGAATC
>OGYX01000454.1_pt1 | contig 31954 bp, 28 predicted proteins | sample 1576601 | NCBI WGS metagenome assembly OGYX01 (sample SAMEA3541561, study PRJEB24748) | human gut metagenome | biome: human gut; feature: human-associated habitat; material: faeces | place: China | collected 2012 | reverse complement strand
GTTCAAGCTGATTTATCAAGGCATACGGGATGTTTTCCGTGTGCGAAGTTTGAGTCATTTATTTAGATTTTTGACAATCCACGCAGTTAAAGAAACATAATCTGATACTAACTCACACCCAGTACCCATGCTGGGTTTATATTTTTCGCAGGCTTCCCTTGTCGCTTCGCCCTGCCTTTCGGCCATACCAGACATGACCTCCCCTACTTCGTTTTCTGTCATCCACTGTTTCGGTGTCACCAAGTACTCTGGCTGAGTTTGCGTCAAGGCCGGATACAATGAATAATATGTAAAGCCTTTAGGCACGATTAATTCCAAAACGGTCGGAATGATATTCAAATGCGTGCCTATTTTAGCTTTGGCAAACCAATCCGTAGAAAGCTGTGGATGATGAATCAAAAACGGCGTACAATACAATTCACGAAATAAGCTGTTTGCCTTGCCAAGCCAGCTTATATTCCAACATGTTCGTGAACATATTCCAGCCATTGTTGGTTACAGATTTGCCAAAACTGAACTTACCGCCTTTCTTGTACTTCGCCATAGCTTTGACACTGATATCCTCAATACCTATAGCATCATAGTGGTCTACCAAATAGCGGTTTTTTTTATGCAGAAACTCGCGGCGTTGATTGGCAATTTTTTCATGAAGCACAGCTACGCGAAGCCTTTGCTTCTCACGATTGTGGCTTCCTTTTTGCCTTTTGGATAGTTTTCTTTGTGCTTGAGCCAATCTCTTCTCGGCTTTCCGCAAAAAGTTTGGATAATTCGCATCATCTTTAACCTTATTTCCTTCTAATCGGACAGAGCCTTTCTGATTGTTCGTAGAATATGAGCAGTGTCCTGTCTTCTTAGACTTGAAGTGCGGTTTGCCGAAATGTGTATCATTGATAAACTTTGACATCTCTGTGTTTGGATGAGCACGAAACATTATATGCACATAGTCTTGGTCATGATTCCACTCCTCCAATGTTATATTATACGATGAACCTATGCGGACAAATATATCAATAGGCGTATCCGCTTCACGCATCACTTCGCCCTGCAAGGAACCGTAACAATACTTCTGCCCTTCAAACTAGGCCCCGACCAGAGCCGTATCGCTCGCAGCCAGGACCATCGTGCCCAAAGGCGATTCATAATTCATTCGATAATACATAGGTATCCTCCCTGCTTATTCCCGGATGATTCTAAAGTTTGTAATAAGACCGGTACCATTCGGCAAATTTCCCCAATCCTTCTTCAATCGGCGTTTCTGGCTTAAAATCAAAGTCGCGTTGCAGTTCGCTGACGTCAGCATAGGTCTGATAGACATCGCCGGGCTGCATGGGCAGGTATTCTTTTTCGGCCGTGAAAGAATAGTCACCATTCGTCGTAAAGACGCAGTAGACGTCGGCCCCTTTCTGAACATAACTGTACATGACACTACCCGCTACATTAATCTCATCGTCTTCATGAGGAACGATAACTAAAACCTTCTGTCCTTTTGCTGATACATCCAAAAAAGAATTTTTCAATTTTATCTCTGCCATTAGGACCGCCTCCGCGTTGCATGATAATGAACTAGTGACGCCAGTCCATACGATGTCGTATAGGTCACGTATTCTAACTTCTTACCTAAAGACATAGGAGTTGTCCGCAAAAACTGCTTCAGCACCGGTTTATACTGTTTCAAGATGCGATTATATTCGTCTTCTTGTCGATATTTAACAGTATACCGCAATAATGCGATAATTGAACGAACATATCCTCGAAAAGCACTGTTCAAAACAGCATCTGAGAGGTGTGCATCGAGCATGCGCTGGTAGATTCGCTGGTGAACCTGAAAATTGCCCTGCCAGACAGCAGCTGTATCCTGCCAAGACAAACTGTCTCCATGCTGAATATAATGGTAAAAAACGTTGGATACGAGAGCCATCCTCTTTGCTTTGAAAATGAGTTCTGTTACAAAGAGCTTATCTTCTGAATAGGAAATGCCTTCATCAAAGCGCGTATGTCCGATGAAATCCCGCCGATAGACTTTATTCAAAGAGCTGTCGATGAAGTAACCCTTTTTTGACAAATATTCCAACGGATGGTCACTGACCTCGACGTCGCCTTTTTCATAAGACCGTGGCATATACTGGCTTTCCTTAATGACCCGGCAATCGACCAAATCTGCCCCGGTATCCTGCAAGATAGTGATCATTGTCGTATACATCTCCGGATCGATGCAGTCGTCACCATCTACAAACGCAATATACTTCCCCACCGCTTCTTCAATGCCGCGGTTTCGGGCCGAACTGACGCCGCCGTTTTCCTTATGGATGACCCGGAGGCGCCTGTCTTTCTGTGCAAATTCCTGACAAATAGCCAGGCTGCCATCGGTTGAACCGTCATCGACAGCCAAAACTTCAAAATCAGGATAGGTCTGGGCCAGTACACTTTGTAAGGTCGGCCGTAAATAGCTTTCATTATTATACACGGGAATAATAATGCTCAACCTGGAATCCATGAATCAAATCTCCTTTACATAATATGATATCGCATAGAGGCAAAAGCCCCAATAGAACCAGTATAGATGCATCATATGGCGGCTAAAAAAGTCATAATCCATAAGACCGAATAAGAAAATAGCCAGAAGGGGCAGAAACAGGCCGGCCAGCCAGGGAAAGCCATGCGGTTGACGGCGATAGAACTGACGCAGTGCTCTTATCATCACCCCCAGCTGAAAGCCGATGAGGCTCAGAAAACCCAAAAATCCAATAAGCCCTGTTTCATTCCAAACTTGTAAATAAATATTATGTGGAGACTGTATACCCTTTTCATGGTTAGGATTATCAGCTTCAAAACGTTCATGATATACCCTTCCCCAATTTCCCAATCCAATTCCTACTAATGGTTTTTCCTCAATGATTTGTACTGCTGATTTCATCAAATAGACGCGGCCATCCCGTTGTACATTGTTCTGAAGCCGTTGGCTGACAAGCCCCGGTGCGGCGATGGCAGCAGCCAAGCCAACGACAATGACAAAAACAGCCAGAATTTTGATAGACATCCAATCCTGATGACGCCAGATCATATAAAAGCATAAGATAAAAATGATAGCAAAAGAAAGATAAGCATTACGGGACCCGGTACAGACCAGAATACAGAGAGAGGCCGCCGTCAACAGCATAGCAACAACAGCGGCTTTCGGACATTCACAACGATAACGGATGACGCCAAACAAGCCAATAGGGATAAGAATCAGCATGATACCGGCCAGGCTGTTCGGGCTGCCAAAAGAACCTACTAAACGGCCTGAACGCCAGACAGGATGGAGACAGATATCACCGATATACCAAGCCATAGAAGTCAAGATACCGAACCACAAAGCTTTAAAGGTCTCCCCGCTAGGGCGGACAAGAAAAATTACTAAGGCCAAGGGTATCATCCGCTCTATATATTTTAACAGCAAGCCTCCCTGGCCATGATTGAAGGGAAGGGTCACAGCAGCACAAAGCAACGAAAAAGCGATAACTAGAACGGTCTGCCGGACCTTCGTATCTTTTCTCAAGGTTCCAAAATAAGGCAGCTTTTTTTTCTTGCAAATCAAAAGATGACAAAGGAAAGCCACTGCCATAAGCCGGCCTGAATCGATGCCACAGCCCAGTGTCAAGAGGAACAGCGGCACGTAGCCAAGCCATTTTTGTTGAAATTCTTGCCAATAATCCATATTACGTCTCCTATCTGTTTTACACAGGACTCATCGTCTCAGTAATGCATCGACAGGCTGCAACAGTTCGGGGTGCTGCAACAAATAGGCAGTCAAGCTCTTTTCGGCGTCACAAATATCATCGTATGGAGCAGCGCCCTGCCGGACATCGGCCCCGGACTGTGCGGTCAACGGCTGATAATAGTCTTCGTGACAAGCGCCAATAGCCTGGAGGTTTGCCCAATGATAGGGAGTGACACACTGAGATATAGGTTCTGTCAGTGAATGAAATAATGAATAATACGTAAATCCAGCCGGCGCAATGAGTTCAAAAAGGGTCGGCAAAATGTTCATATGACCACCAATGATATTCCCGGCCAGTGAGGACTTATCCAGCCCCGGATGATGGAACATGAGCACTGGCGAATGAAGTTCCCGGAACGTATACTCCCGCTTCATGAACGACGTATGCTGCAGTTCCGAGCACTGGAAACCATGGTCACCAGTCACAATGAACAGGCTGTCAGGATAAGCCTTTTTCATCTCCTGGATGAATTGATTGATGGCCCGGTCAGAATACCAGAACGTTCCCAATACTTTGGGTATGATTTTTTCGTCGAGCACGTCCTGAGCGACTTTCATAATTTTATCGCCATCGAAACCCAAGTCATGCAAAGGCATCTTATACGGGCCATGGTTCGATGTCGTATAGATGAAATGGAACTGTGGTACGTCATCGGTTCGCCGGCAAATCATTTCAGCAGCCTTATTCAGGAAAATATGGTCATAAACGCCAACCCAGGAGCGCGGCGCTTTTGGATCACAAATGTCGATAGCCGAATAAGCATGATCAAAGCCACAAGCCGGAGCGAAATGACCGAAGTTGCCATTGGCCAGGCTACCGCCATACCAGTAATTCGTTTCATATCCCAGACGGCGCAGCTGCAAGGGCAGAGACGTCGGTACTGTCCCCTGCCAAAAGGCTTCGCGTTCATTTAGTTCCAGGCCAGCATCGAAGATGCCCAGCATGAGACTGACGATAGATGGCCGGGAAATGATGCCTGCTGATAAAGCCGTATGGATAGAGGCCGTATGGACGTCAGCCATGAGCTTCTTCCCTTCATCGGCAATGTGGAGATTTGCAAAAGCGGGGTCAAAATAAGGCTGAGAATAGCTTTCCCCAACAATGAGGAAAATATGAGATGGCTGCTTGATTTTCGCACCTTTCGCTTCATGGCGGAAAGCTTCCACTGCCTGGTCAAAAGAATCGATACAACCGCCACGGGCCTCGACAAAAGGTTTGACAAGGCGTAAGTTTTCTTCCGGGCTCTTTTGCATCGTCTCGTTCATAGGATGGCGTCGCAACATTTTCAGTGCGATTAAATCATCGACGGTCGCTTTCGACAAAAAAGGATCTTCTTTAACGACAGCCGGTATTGTATCCCATTCCGGCTTATTATCATGCATGAAAGTACCACCGTAACGAAAGAAATAAAAAGCCGCAATCAAAGCCAAGACAATAGCCGTATTGACAAGATAATAAGCGATTCCCGTAATCGCTGGATAAGATATCGCCGGAATTGCCAGGATTCCCTGCAAGGCAACAAAGATGATGACCAAGTAAGGCAATGTTAGGGCCAATTTACGAGCGCCATGATATTGATTGAAAAAAACATCCACTAGATTATGTTTCTCCGCCTTTTGACCAAGAAACACAATATTATTAAAAATATCATGAAATTGAGAATAAAAAATCATTTTTCCCACGAAGGCCACATAGATGATGAAGGCATAAACCAGGCCGAGTATCGTGCGGATAGCATCACCGTGTCGGCTCCACCAAGGAATGAACAGGCCTGGCAGTGTCACCAGAACCAAAGAAATAACGAAGACATAGGCATTGAGATCCATGCCCCACCAAAAACCGAAACGGAAGCATTCGCGCAAGGCCCTTTTCTTCCCTGTCAGAGAGGAATACGGCTTATGGACTGCAATGAAAATAGCCCGAAAAACAGCACACAAAATAGGGAAAAAAATCCAAAGTTTGATATCTTGCTGAACAGACAGAAAAAAATGTACAAACACCACAACTCCCCCTTAAAGCCGCGAAGCCTGCTGAATCTGTTCATCAATGAGCATTTGCCATTGATTCCATACGGCTTCGGGATAATATGGTTTCATATCGGCCACTGCCTGACGTCCCATAGCCGATCGCAAGGCCGGTTCTTTCATAAGTCGTTCTAATCCTTGGGCAAAAGCCGAAACACCATCTTCACATAAAATACCATTTTCCCCATCAACAATCAATTCATTGACGGCATCGGCTGAACGAAAGCCCACGCTGGGAAGGCCCGTTGCCATAGCTTCTGTCAGCGCCAAGGGGAATACCGAAGCTCGGTACGCTTCGACGGGCTTGTCTAAAATAGGGAAAATACGATTTATTTCCCGTTTTACTTTTACAGAAAAAGGGATTTTTTTCGTATCTACATTCAGATACAGACAATGCACGCGAGCATCAAAAGGAAAATAAGGTACGGCATCCGTCTTGTCGTTCGTCGCTACGATGACGTTATAGCCTCTCTCTGCCATAGCATTGGCCATATTCGTCAAGACTCGTTCCGTGCCAGCACTAGCCGTCACGGTTTCATCACCCATATATAACAGTAATAAGGTCTTCAAAAAAACATTCCTTCCAACAATATGCCTCATTGCAAGACAGCCTGCAAGAACATAGCCGTGCTGAAATCATCATTGACCCGGCGAAGTTCCCGTTCATACGTCGGCAACATGGCTTTATAGGAATTCAGGAATTGCTTCAGTTGCTGATGCAGGTGCTGGAGATCCGTCAAATCAACTTCCTGCCCGACTTGGTATTTAGCCAAGATTTCCGGATTCAGTACGGGTGTTGCCAATACCGGCTTATGGAGCGCTAAAGCATTGAAATAGACGGCACTCCAATTATAGAGGTACCGTACATTACTATAAGGTAGAAAAAGGACATCCACACTTTGCAGCAAATCATACCAAGCACGCCCCTGAACTTTGCCCCGGATAAAGCGGACTGCGTCTTCACGTTCATATTTCTTTATGATCCGTTCCATATCGGCAACATCATCCGGTCCAGTCGGGGCCGCTTGGACGACGAGTTCTGCCCTGCCTGCCAACTGGCAGCTGACAAAAGCCTGGATGATGCCGTCGACATCTTTTTCCCCTTTCCGATAATGGCCGAAAAAGCCGATGCGTATGGGTTCACGATATGTCAAATTAGGCTGCACCATAACGCCTTGTGGGATGAGGACTGGTGGATGAATTAATTCAATATTGGATACGTTGTCTTCTTTAAAATCATTCCGCAACGTCGTAATCTTCAGCTTGATATTTGGATAAGCCTGACACCGCCGAGCCTGCTTGAGGAATTTCGGTTTTTCCTGCGGATTGACGCCTAAAAAAATGAAGATGACTGGTACAGGGCTCCACTTTAATTGGCTCTTATGCAGAGATCTCAGGTAGCGATACGTCGCTGTCGTCAAAATGATAGCATCGACTTCATGACGGCAAGCCTTTTCATAAGCTGAATTGAACCAACGAACACGACGTCGTTCCCGTTGGATAGACAGCCAGATTTTCTTTACCTTCCCCGCCCCTTCATAATCGACGATTTCCCCGCCTTTCAAATATTCGATGGGGATATCGAAATTAACAGGAAGGCTACTGTGTTCCGGCAAATATAAGACGGGATCATGCCCCTGCTTCTTCAATTCATCAATAATCAGGCGATCGAATTCCTGTTCAAATCCGGCCTGTGTTTTTACTGTCTCTAAAATGGCTACGCGCATTATTTTTTCTCCGCTCTTTGCAACTCGTATAGTTTCAAATACTTCAACAAAGTATAAAAAAAGTGGTTGAAGCACATATATGTCCCCATCCACCCGTCTAAAAAACCGACCCGTGATACGAACATTTTGAAGAACCCGCCCAAACTGTGCAGGAAGATACCACTCAGGGAAATCCGTTTGCCCCGCTTATAGGCTTCTTCAGCCCAGATGGTTGTATACTGGCAGAGTTTTCCTTCCCAATGGTGCCAGTTCTTATAGGTATAATGTTCAATATGGCCTGGTAAAAAGCGGAGCAACAAATCACATTCCGGATGCTCATGAACTTTATGGACCCACGTAACCGCCGTTCTGGGAAACATACGGGCTACATGGTCCGGTTTCAAGACGCCATGATTGAATTTTGTCCCAAAAGCGACCGACTTCCGTTCCATGGAAAACTGGCAGTCCAGCTTTCCTTCATCTACAACAGCCTTAACAGATTGAATAAGCTCATCGTTCAACCGTTCGTCAGCATCGAGGTACAGTACCCAGTCGGCATCGGTCTGTTCTAAGGCAAAATTGCGTTGGGCCGCAAAATCGTCGGTCCAGGCTCGGAAGCAGACCTTGGCTCCATGAGCCTTGGCTAGTTCTACAGTCTTATCGGTACTCCCGGAATCGATAATCAGTACTTCATCGGTGCATTTCTTGGCATTCTCCACAACGTCGACGACGTTGTCTTCTTCGTTTTTGGTCAAAATCAAAATGGCGAGTGAACTCACGAGCAGCGTCCCTTTCCTTTATAAAATTTCACGTCTGTTAGCCTACATAATCTTGTAACATTTTACCACATCCAGCCAACAAAGTACAGGAAGGAGATTGTCACACACAGGCTTCTGCCATTATGCACAATCTCTTTTGTTTCATTGTTTGATGTTGCGTGTTTGATGTTTGAAGTGGTCCAGTCTTATCGACGTAAATTTCAGGATTCACGGCTTCCAGAAACGCTTCTGCCCATGGATTTAAGTAAAGTCCCATCGCGCACCTCCTAATGAATAATGGTTCGAGCATACATGTTTATTTTCAATATAACATAGCAGCTCGTGCTTCGCAAGGCAACACAAATACGTTCTAGGCTAATGACATAATTCACGTAGGCGCCCCTACCCAGCTTAGTGACCGCACAAAAAAAAGGGACTGCCGCACACTGCGGCGAGCCCCTTTTCGTGGTTCGTTTGGCGTTCGTTGAAATTCCGCACAAATACAATTCGGGATATCCCCAGGATTCGCGCGGGCGTCCCGCACGGACGCCCCTACGAAATCGCATACAGGCGATATTTAATAATTCACAGCCGCAGGCTCGTGCGTAGGGGCTCGCGTGCGGCGAGCCCGCCGTGACTGATGGCATCTATCACGGAATTTATGACGGACAGCAACTGGTCGTAATACAATCCTGAGTCTGTCGCGACGGTACGTCGCATCTGAGTCCGAGCGAACCGCGGACTGCGGACTGCAAACGGCGTGCTTTTCGACAAATGATGAACGACCTACGATGAACGTCAGTCTCTTATAATTCTTTGATGAGGTTGACCATTTCGATGGCGCTGGTGGCGACGTCGAAGCCTTTGTTGCCGGCTTTTGTGCCAGCCCGTTCGATGGCCTGTTCGATGTTTTCCGTCGTGATGACGCCGAACATGATGGGGATGCCCGTCTTGAGGGATGCCTGGGCGATGCCTTTAGCCGATTCGCCGCAGACCAGGTCATAATGGCTGGTAGCACCGCGGATGACGGCACCGAGGCAGATGACGGCGTCGTATTTGCCCGATTCGGCCATTTTCTGGGCGATCAGGGGGATTTCAAAAGCACCCGGGACCCAGGCCGTCGTGATGTCTGCGTCATCGACGCCATGGCGATGGAGAGCGTCATAAGCGCCGCCGAGGAGCTTGCTGCAGATGAATTCGTTGAAACGTGCGACGACGATGCCGAATTTCGCACCAGAACCGATTAATTTACCTTCTTTGACTTGTACCATTGTAAAACACTCCTATTCTGAAATAATTATGTTAAAATCCATTTTCCAGCAGTTTTTCCATCGTCAGGCCCGAAGAAGCCTGCGACGGATGACCGATGGTAAAGCTATGGACATATTTCCCGATGACATCGGTTTCCAAATTGACGATAGCCCCTGGATGTTTATCCATGAGGGTCGTATTGGCCATGGTATGGGGAATGATGGAAACGGAAAATTGGCTGTTGCCGACGGATACGACGGTCAAGCTGATGCCGTCGATGGTGATGGACCCTTTTTCGACGATGAACGGTTCCATATCTTTCGGGATGGAAATGGTGATGACCCGGGCAATGCCGTCCGTCGCGATGCGGGCGACATGGCCGACGCCGTCGATGTGGCCGCTGACGATGTGACCGCCCAGGCGGCCGCCGACCTGCATGGCCCGTTCGAGGTTGACCTTGGAGCCGCTCTTGATGGTGCTGAACGACGAACGACGCATGGTTTCATGCATGACATCGGCCGAAAAGGTCGAATCCGTCATATCCGTAACGGTCAGGCAGACGCCGTTGACGGCAATGCTGTCGCCAAGCTGCGTGCCTTCTAATACTTTGTGCGCCTGGATGGTCAGGCGGATGGAATCGGGGCGGCGGTCCATCTGGGCAATCGTCCCCAGTTCCTCAATGATGCCAGTGAACATAGGCACCCTCCCTGTTGGCATTATATGCCGTAATCAATACATTATTTTCATGGAGCTCTACCGAATCGTAGGACAGCGGCATACATTCGTCGAGTTCGTCGACGCCGCAGCCGCCGACAGACGGCAATGCGCCGGTCCCGCCGATAACCTTGTCGCCTACGAAGGCGTAAATCTTATCGACCAGGCGGGCATCGAAGAAGCTGCCCTGAACGGTGCTGCCGCCTTCGACGAGGATGCTGGTCAGCCCTTCGTCATGCAGGAGCTGCAAGGCGTCGGGCAGATAGATGGTCTTGCCATCCTGGAGCGGCGCCAGGATGATGCGGACGCCGGCGTTCTTCAAGGCTTTCATCTTCTCTACCGGGCATACCGACGTCGTGACGACGATGGTCTGCGTCGTCTTATCGGTGACGACAAGGGACGTCAGCGGCGTCCGCCCTTTCGTATCGAGGACGATGCGCACGGGCTGATGCGGAGCTTCCTGGCCGGGCCGGTCGATGCGGCTGGTCAGGAGCGGATTATCGGTCAAGATCGTATTGATACCGACCAGGATGCCGTCGTAGATAGAGCGCAGGTAGTGCCCGTAACTACGGGCCCAGTCATTGGTGATCCACTGGGATTTCCCCGTCCGCGAAGCCGTGCGGCCATCGAGGCTTTGGGCCAATTTGATGGCGATGAACGGTTTCTGGACCATCATGTTCTTGATGAAGACTTCGTTGAGCTGGGCTGCTTCCTTCGACAGGAGGCCGACTTCGACGGGGATGCCCGCCTGCCGCAGGATCGCGGCCCCCTTGCCGGCGACTAAAGGGTTCGGGTCGAGCATGGCCATGACGACTTTGCCGACGCCCTTTTCAACGAGGGTCCGGGCGCAGGGCGGCGTCCGTCCGTAATGGGCGCACGGTTCGAGAGTCACATAGACCGTCGCTCCTTTGGCCCGTTCGCCGGCTTCACGCAAAGCCCATACTTCCGCATGGGGCGTGCCGGCCTTATGGTGATAGCCCGTGCCGACGATTTCACCGTCTTTGACGATGACACAGCCGACAGCCGGGTTAGGTGTCGTATAGCCCAGGGCGGTCTTTGCCAAGTCCAGGGCTTTTTTCATATACTCTGCCGGTTCCAATGTATTCCTTCCCTTCTTTTCAGATTGGCAAGTGAAACAAAAAAAGGCTATGGACGTAAGATTCCCATAGCCTTTTGAGCGCAACAAAAACACAATCTGTCGTCTTTTCCCATCCAGACTGTACTGTCGGTACCGAAATTGCATCGGTTCAACCCTTGCGGGTTAGCGGACTGTCACCGCCGGTCAGGAATTGAAAGCGCCGCTTTCTCACCTTGCCTCAAAGACTATCCTTATTCACTTGAACTACATGTATGATTTTAGCACATGCAAGGAAGAAATACAAGTCCTTATCGTAAGGACGCAATGGCTGCGGCCCGGTCTTCAGCTCCGAAGACGGCACTGCCGGCGACGAGGAAGGTCGCACCGGCGTCTTTGACGGCCTGGACAGTCTTGGCATTGACGCCGCCGTCGACTTCGATGACGGCCGCCGTATTGCCGGCCTGTTCCAGGAGGGCTTTTGCCTGGCTGATCTTATCGACGGCATAGGGGATGAATTTCTGGCCGCCGAAGCCGGGATTGACGCTCATGATGAGGATCATATCCAACTGCCCGGCCACGCAGGACAAGGAAGATACGGGGGTCGCCGGATTGAGGGCGACGCCGCCTTTCATGCCTGCTTCGCGGATCTGCTGCAGGACCCGGTCGAGGTGGACACAGGCTTCCTGATGGACCGTGACGTACTGGACGCCGGCAGCCGCCAGGCCGTCGATATAGGTTTCCGGATGTTCGACCATGAGATGGGCATCGAAAGGCAGTTTCGTGCAGCTGCGCAGGGCTTTGATGACCGGTACGCCGAAGGTCAGGTTCGGTACGAAATGGCCGTCCATCAAGTCGAGATGGATGCAGTCGGCCCCCTTCCGTTCAACGTCCTGGATTTCTTCGGCCAGGCGGGAAAAATCAGCCGACAATATAGAGGGGCAAATGGTTACCATGACTATCGTTTCCTTTCTGCAATGGAAGTGAGTATCTTACAGTATGTATCGTAGCGTTCGGCCTGGATATGGCCGTCGGCTACGGCTTGTTTGACCGTACATTCCGGTTCGGACAGGTGCAGGCACGATGAGAACTTGCAGCCGCCGCTGTATGGCAGCATATCCGGGAACAAGCGCAGGACTTCCCGGGGGTCGAGGTGCTCGAAATCGAGGGCACTGAAGCCCGGCGTATCGACGACGTACGTGTCGCTGTCGAGGCGCATGATTTCCGAATGGCGCGTCGTATGGCGGCCGCGCTTGATCTTTTCGCTGACGGCGCCGACGGACAAGTCCTTCCGCCCCAGGAGCTGCGACAGCAGGCTGGACTTGCCGACGCCCGACGGGCCGGCAAAGGCCGTCATGCGGTGCGGCAGGAGAGCCCGCAGCGTATCCAGGCCTTCGCCGGTCTTGGCCGACACGAGATAGACGTCATAGCCGCAGCGTTCATAAAAGGCTTTATAGGCTTCGGCTGTGTCCCGGTCCAGGTCGCACTTATTGAAGCACAGCGTCGGATGGATGCCGCCGTATTCACAGGTCATGAGCATCTTGTCGACGAGGAAACGGTTCGGGTCCGGCGACTGGGCCGCCATGATGACCAGCAGCTGGTCGATATTGGCCACCGCCGGCCGGCGGATCTGGTTGCGCCGGGGCAGCAGGGCTTCGATGACGCCCTTATCCTGGCCCAGCTCGGTGATTTCCAGCTCGTCGCCGACGAGGATCTTGGCTTTCAGCAATTTGCCGCGGCGGCGACATTCGACGAGGTTCTCCCGGCCGACATCGACATAATAATACCCGTTATAGTTCTTGATGACGCGTCCTTTTGTCATGTTCCTCCCCTTAGATGTACTGATCCTGTACTAATGAATTGTTGATATAGACTTTGACTCTCGTCTTGCCCGTGCCGCTGACGCTCTTGGAGATGTTATCGCCACCGGCCTGGCTGCGGTCATAGACGACGCGCGAGCCGTTGTCGTCGGATACGACGATCTGGACATGCTGGCTGGAAGCGCCGGACGGTACGCTGATATTGACGGTCCCATAATGGGGCGTCCCGGCCGGTTCCTGGTTATTGGCACTGCCATCGGAGCCGCCGGAACTGCTCGACGGCGAACTCTGGCTGCTCTGGGACGACGGATATTCAACGGACAAGTTGACGACCTTGCCGTCTTCCGACGTTTGGCCCGTAACGACGGCCTGAGAGTTATCCTTCGACGAATCGAGGTTGGATACGCTGCCGACGGAGTAGCCCGCGCTTTCCAGGGCTTTCACAGCCGCATCGAGGCTCATGCCGCTCGTATTGGGCGCTTCATTCTTAGCCGCTTCGGCTTCTTTTTCCGCTTCGCTCTTGCGGCAGACGACGAGGTCGACTTTCGTCCCCTTTTCGACTTTCTTCGGCGATTCCGGATCCTGTTCGATAATCGTCCCGTCTGCATACTGGGCACTCTCTTTGTAGCGCACCTTGCCGACAGACAGGCCGATTTCCTTCAGTTTCTTTTCGGCCTCGTCGAGGGTCAGGCTCCGCAGGTCCGGTATGAGGACTTCTTCGCCCTTATTGCCCTTGCTGACGGTCAGGTAGATGGTCCGGTTGGCCTTGACGACAGCCCCTCCGGACGGAGTCTGGGAAACGACTTCGCCTACTGGCACTTCGTCGCTTTCCACTTCCTTGACGGAGACGTCGAGCTTCTTATCCTTGAGGATCTTCTTGGCGATTTCTACCTGCTTACCCGTCACATCCGGTACGGTAATGTCTTCAGTACTCCAAAAATTCCCGAAGGAAAAGAAGGCCCAGACAAAGGCGACGAGGAAGACGCCGAGCATACCGATGATGATAGTTTTCTGAGAATGATTGCTGATAGAATCCATGAACCGCGTAAAAGGATTCTTCTTCTTTTCCGGAGGTTCGTCTTCGGGCAGGTCCTTTTCCTTGATAGGCTGCAGTTTCTGCGTACCGAAGTTATACGGGCCCTTGCTGATGATCGGCCGGGCGCCGTTGGTGTTGATGAAACCCTGGGACAGACGCAGTTCTGACATCATCTCGCCGATGGACTGGAAACGGTCGTCCGGATTCTTGGCCATGGCCTTGAGGATGACCTGTTCGACGAGCCGCGGGATGCGGCGGTTGTACTTGGTCGGCAAGGGGATGTCGTCCTGGACGTGCTTCAGGGCGATGCTGATGGCTGTATCGCCCTGGAAGGGAACGACACCGGTCATCATTTCATACATGACGACACCCAGGGAGTAGATATCCGTCCGTTCGTCGATATGGCCGCCGCTGGCCTGTTCCGGTGAAAAATAATGGACAGAACCCAGGACCGTGCGGTCGCTGTTTTCGACGGAATTGACGGCCCGGGCGATACCGAAGTCGGCGACTTTGATGCGCCCTGTTTCGGTGACCAGGATATTATGGGGCTTGATATCGCAGTGGACGATGCCGTTGGCATGGGCATTTTCCAAAGCTTCGCCAATATCGAAGGCAATCTGTATCGACGTGTTGATCGGCAGATGGCCGTGCTTTTCGATATACTCTTTCAACGTTTCGCCGCGCACGAATTCCATGACGATGTAATGGACATTTTCATCGTAGCCGACGTCGTATATATTGACAATATTGGGGTGTGACAATTTGGCAGCCGCCTGGGCTTCCTGCCGGAAGCGGACGACAAAATCGTGGTCATTGCCGTATTTTGAATGAAGTATCTTTACGGCGACGATCCGGTCCAGGAGGATATCCTGTGCTTTGTACACGCTGGCCATGCCGCCTGTGCCTACTTTTTCCAATATCTTGTATCTGTTATCTAAGATATGACCAATCATTTTTAGCTATTCCACCACTTTCATAGTCGTTCGCGATTATATGGTCGTTAAAATTGCGGTAACATTATCGTTGGCCCCGTTCTCATAAACGCGGGCAAAGAGATCATTGATGATTTCCCGTTCCGTCCGGCGATAATCGCCGATGGCATCGCGGAGTTCCTGTTTCCGGATGAACGACGTCAGGCCGTCAGAACAAATCAGGATACGGTCCTTTGGCTGTACTTCAAAGGCTCCGCTGTCGACGACCAGGTTTTCATCGACGCCGACGGCTCTGGTCAGCACATGGCGCTGGGGATGGTCAATGGCCTCTTCTTCCGTGATCTTGCCCTTATCGAGCAGGACCTGGACGATGGTATGGTCGGCAGAAATCTGCGTGAACTCCCCATCGCGGTATAAGTAGATACGGCTGTCGCCGACGTGGCCCCAAAAAGCCATGTGCCGGGCCAGCGTCACTAAAGAAACAGTCGTCCCCATCCCTTTGAGCGAGGGGTCGATCAAGGTCTTGCTGAGGATACTGGAATTCGCATATTGAATGGCCTTCTCCAGTTGTACCGGTGCCGCATAACTGAAATTCTTGAAGTAATAGGCGATGGCTTCTACAGCCGTCTTGCTGGCGATTTCACCGCCTACATAGCCGCCCATACCGTCAGCTACGGCCAGTACGTTTTTCTCGTGGCTGATATAAAAGGAATCTTCATTCACTTTCCGAACCAAGCCGATTTTGGATTCACCGTATGTGCCCAAATTCTCACGTCCTCTCACGGTGTTTCGTTATAGGTACACTTTAATTCATATCATATTCGCCGTCACCTGTCAAATTTTTTCGCGTTTTATCCGCAATTGGCCACAGGCAGCCTGGATTTTGCTGCCCATTTCCCGCCGCAAGGTGACAGGGACGCCATGGCGCTGCAGATAGGTGACAAATTCATTCATCGTCTTTTCGTCAGGCCGGTAGAGACCGACGTCATAATTATCATTGATGGGGATGGCGTTGACCAGGATGTTCTGGCCGCCCAGGAGGCGGGCCAGTTCCTTAGCGCAGGCATTAGTGCAGGTCAGGCCCTTGATGAGGATATATTCAAAGGTGACTTTTCGGCCTGTGACGTCGAAATAGTGACGTGCCGCTTGGAGGACGGCTTCCAGGGGATATTTTTCGGCAATGGGCATGATCCGCCGCCGCAAGGCGTCGTTCGGCGCGTGGAGGGACACGGCCAGGGTGATGGGCATGCCCTCTTTGGCCAGGTCATACATCTTGGGGACGATGCCCGACGTGGACAGGGTCATGTTGCGATAGCCCAGATAGAGCGTATCCTTGTCGTGGATGAGCTTCATGAAACGGATGACGTTGTCATAATTGAGGAGCGGTTCCCCCGTCCCCATGATGACGATGGAGTGCAGTTCCGGCGTGACGTATTTACGGAAAGCCAGGAGCTGGGCGACCATTTCACCGGCCGACAGGTTGCGGACAAAGCCGTTCTTGGCCGACGCGCAGAAGGTGCAGTTGACGGCACAGCCGACCTGGGACGACACGCAGATGGAATTGCCGTAATCGTGCATCATGAGCACCGTTTCGACGGTTTCGCCGTCCGCGAGCTGCAAGAGCAGCTTGACTGTCTGGCCATCGGGCGCGTCCAGGCGGGACACGATTTCCGGAAAGTGAATGGGCAGGACGTCTTTGAGAAGCTGCCGGTCTTTCTTGGGCAGCAGGACCATTTCATCCCAGGAAAAGATATTTTCTTTATAGACATAATGGAAAATCTGGTCGGCCCGGAATTTCTTCATTCCCTGGGCGACGAGGAACGTTTGCAGTTCCTTTTTCGTCATATCGAAGAGGTTATTCATGTCCACCCTCCTTTTTCATGCGGGCAATGAAGAAGCCGTCCAGATTGTCGCGCTGCGGCAGGAGCTGGATGAACGGGCCTTCATGACCAGGGACGGTCAGCCACTGCGTCGCATTTTCGACGTGAAATTCCGGATGGTTCTTCAAAAAGTCAGCCACAATGCGGCTGTTTTCATCATCATTCATGGTACAAGTGCTGTAGACCAGGACGCCGCCCGGGCGGACGCATTGCGAGGCGCTGTCCAGGATGCGCCGCTGCAGGGCCGGCAGGGTCCGCAGATCGCTGGGATTTTTGCGCCAGCGCAAGTCGATTTTGTGGCGCAGGACGCCGAGACCCGAACAAGGCGCATCGACCAGGACCCGGTCGGCTTTGCCGGCATATTTCTGGCCGATGGTGCAGCCGTTCTGGAGCAGGGTCCGCACATTCTTGAGACCCAGCTTCTGGGCATTGTATTCGATGAGCCGCAGCTTATGTTCGTGGATATCGCCGCCGTAGACGACGCACGACGGGCCGCCCAGGGTAGCCAGATGGGTCGTCTTGCCGCCGGGAGCAGCGCAGACGTCGAAGACGACTTCGTGCGGCTGGGGATCGACGATATGGGCGACCAGCTGGGACGGTTCATCCTGGATGATAGCCCGGCCATCGCGGAGGCAGGTCAGCTCGTGGATGCCCGGATTGCCATCGAGATAGATGCCATCCGGCGAAATGGCAGCCGGACGGGCCGGCTGGCCCTGCTTTTCCAGCTCAGCCAACAGGTCTTCGCGACTGGTGACGGCCGTATTGACGCGCAGGCACAGTGCCGGAATGGTATCGAAATACTGGCAGAGCCGTTCTGTATCGTCTGGGCCATATTCTTCCAGCCAGCGGCGGACGAGCCAGTCCTGCTGATGATACGTCAGGGCCAGATAGGCTGTCAGGTTTTTGTCCTTATCGGGAATGATGAATTGGTCCCGCCGGCGGATACTGTTGCGCAGCATGGCATTGACGAACTTGGCCATGCCTTTATTGCCGAATTTCGTCGCCATCTTGACAGCTTCGTTGCAGGCTGCCGATTCGGGGACTTTGGTCATGCCGAAAATCTGATACAAGCCCAGGCGGATAATGGCCAGGCAGACGGGATCGAGCTTTTTCAGCTTGCGCGTACTGATCTGGGAAATGATCCAGTCCAGGTAATTGAGGCAGCGCAAGGTCCCGTAAACGAGTTCTGTATAAAAACGCCGGTCCCTGTCGGCAAATTGATGCTTCTGTATCGCCTTAGAGACGACGATATTGCTATACCCTTCGTCCCGGCAGATAGTCAGCAGGCTCTGAAAGGCAATTTCACGTACGTTCATAGATTCCTCCCTATTTCAAAAAGCACGGGTGAACAGCACAAAAGCAGGGCAACCGTCTTCTTTGCGGCAGTTGTCCCGCTTCTCTGCATGGAGTCTTGTTTATAGCCGTTCCCCAGCCGTCAAGGTCACACCCTGGAGATATTGGGCAGCAGCCATCCGCTTCCGGCTTTCCGGCTGGACTTCGCGGATGCGCAGGGCGCCGCTTCCGGTCTGGATGGTGAACTGCTTCTTGGTCACATCCAAGATGGTTCCCGGTTCGGCCCCGGTACCTTCGACGACATCAGCCGACCAGATTTTCAGGCGCTTGCCATCGTGACAGATCGTATATGCGCCGGGATGAGGATCCAGCGTCCGGATGAGCCGTTCCAGCACGACAGCATCCTGGGTCCAGTCGATCTGGGCTTCTTCCTTGGTAATTTTTGCCGTATACGTCGCCTGGCTCTCATCCTGGGCGACAGCCCGGCTTTCATAGCCCTCCAGGTCCGTCAGGACGTCGAGCAGGGTCTGGGCCCCGAGGAGGGACAATTTATCGAACAAAGTGCCCGTCGTTTCCTTGGCATCCAGGGGAATGGCCGCTTTTTTCAGCATCTTCCCCGTATCCATGCCTTCATCGAGGAGCATGATGGTCACGCCGCTTTCAGCTTCGCCGTCCTTGACAGCGTACTGGATAGGAGCCGCGCCGCGGTATTTCGGCAGCAGCGAGCCGTGGACGTTAAGGCAGCCGTATTTGGGGATGTCGAGGACGGCTTTCGGCAAAATCTTGCCGTAGGCGATGACGATGATGACATCCGGTGCCAGGCTGCGCAGCTGTTCGATGACGTCGTCACGGCGCATGGAATCGGGCTGGAAAACGGGGATTCCCAGTTCCAGGGCCTTTTCTTTCACCGGCGAGAAAGTCACCTTTTTGCCCCGTCCCCGCTGCTTGTCGGGCTGGCTGTAGACGGCGGCGATATCATAACCGGCCTGGGCCAGGCTTTCCAGGGACGGGACGGAAAAATCCGGCGTCCCCATGAATACAATGCGTAACTTATCCATTAGTCCCCTACTTTCCGTAAATCCGCTGCTTTTTCGATGAACAGATGACCATAGAGATGGTCGATTTCATGCTGGAAAATGCGGGCCAGGAAGCCTTCCGGTTCATAAATGACCGTCTTGCCATGGCGCGTCAGGGAACGGACCTTGATTTTCGAAGCCCGTTCTACCTTGCCGTAATATCCGGGGATGCTCAGGCAGCCTTCGGTGTCAACGTTGGTTTCGTCCGACTTTTCCAGGATTTCCGGATTGATGAGCTCGATGAGACCATGGCCGTCGTCGAGGACGATGAGCTGCAGCGATTCATTGACCTGCGGTGCGGCTAAGCCGACGCCTTCAGCAGCATACATCGTTTCTGCCATGTCGTCGAGCAATTTCTTTATATGTTTATTCACTTTTGTAACGGGTTTCGCCGTCGCTTTTAAGACGGGGTCACCGGCTTTAATAATATTGAGTACTGCCATATAACTTTCACCTCATTGTAATAGTAAAAATGCTTATTCTGTTTTATTATATAACAAATCTGACATTTTTGCTATCATATCTTTTTAGGAAACGGCGGGACGCCCGTTTCTGCCCGATGGAGGAATGAGTTCATATGCCTGACGGGCTCGCCACGTGCGAGCCCCTACCATTATGTAATGCTAGGTCGCCATGATTACATGGGGTCGATGTCGATGATGACGCCGGTCTGCCAGCAGGCCGGAAGGTGCTGCATGGCTTTTTTGATGGCTGTCAGGTCTTTCCCGGTCAGGGAGAGGACGACGCGGTACTTATTGCGTATCTTCTTGATGACGTCTTCGTAGGGGCCAATGACGGCAACTTCATCACCGTGGTCCTGATTCCAGCTGTTCAAGGCCGCTGCGACGTCGTTGGCTTTGCGCCAGACCTGTTCTTCCGATTCGTCCTGGACTAGTATCTTGGCCATTTCCTGGAACGGCGGATAGCCCAATTCCTTCCGGAACTGGACTTCCTGGTCATAAAAAGCCCGGTAATCCTGACGGGCTGCGCACTGGATGACGTAGTGGTCCGGTGCATAGGTCTGCATGATGACGCGGCCCAGGATATCGCCGCGGCCGGCCCGGCCGGCTGCCTGGGTCAGGAGCTGGAAGGTCCGCTCGCCAGCCCAGTAAGCCGGGATGTTGAGCAGGCTGTCTGCCGACAAGATGCCGACGGCACTGACGCCGGGAAAATCGTGACCTTTGGCGACCATCTGCGTTCCCAGGAGAATATCGTATTCGTGGCGGCGGAAGGCTTCGATGATGCGGTCACCGCTGTGCTTGCGGCTCGTCGTGTCCTGGTCGAGGCGGATGATGCGGGCCGTCGGCAGGAGTTCGTGGAGCTGGGCTTCCACTTTTTCCGTACCGCTGCCAAAGAACTTGATATACTTGCTGCCGCAGGAAGGACAGACGGTAGGAATCGGCTTTTCGGCATCGCAGTAATGGCAGCGCAGATGAGCTGCCTGGCGATGGTAGACCATGGCCACATCACACGTGTCGCACTTGACGACGTAGCCGCACTTGCGGCACATGACGAAGGTCGAGAAACCGCGGCGGTTGAGGAGGATGATGGCCTGCTGACGGGCTGCCAAAGTCTCTTCCAAGAGAGTGAGCAGGGCATCGGAGACGACGCGGTAATTGCCCCGGGCCAGCTCATCCCGCATGTCGACGACCTGGACAGCCGGCAGAGGGCGATGGCCGACTCGTTCTTTTAGTTCGACCAGGACGTATTCTCCCTGCAAGGCTCGATAATAGTCAGCCAGCGCCGGCGTCGCGCTGCCCAGGACGACGGGGCAGCCGTAATACGCGGCCCGCTGGCGGGCGACGGCGACGGCATGATAGCGCGGCGCCTCGTCCTGCTTGTACGAGCTGTCGTGGGCTTCGTCGACGATGAACAAACCGATGGACTGAGCCGCCGCGAAGACCGCCGACCGGGCACCGATGCAGATATGACTCGTCCCGTTCTGCATGCGCAGCCAGTTGTTGCGCTTCTCCCCCTGGGACAGCTGGCTGTGCATGACGACGACATCGTCGCCGAAACGGCGCAGGAAGCGGCGGACAATCTGGCCGGTCAAGGCGATCTCCGGCACCAAGACGACGACCTGTTTCCCTTTTTTCAGGGCCTGGCTGGCTAACTGCATGTAGATTTCTGTCTTGCCGCTGCCGGTGATACCGTGGAGGACGTAGGTTTTACCATGCTCATCGCTTCCGATAACCCGTAATGCCTGTTGCTGTTCCGCTGTCAGGGAAAAAGCTTCGTCCCGGGCAAGGCTCGGCAAGATATTCGTCGTCCTGGCCGGCCGCTGGCTCCAGCGGGCCAATCCCGTCGCACAGAGGCGGCGCATGAGATCGCGGCTGTAGCCTTGTCCCTGCCAATAAGAGACAGGGCCTTCGCCCTTGGCTTTCAAGGCCTGGAGCAGTTCCTGCTGGCGGCGACGGCCATGAAGAATAGCTTCCGTATCGTCGGCAGCAAAAGAAAGCCAGTCTTCCATCTTGTCGGCAATCTGGTTCTTATAACAAATCCGGCTGGTCAGGACCTGGCTGGCCAAAGCCTTCTCGACGAGGTCTTGGCCGAACCGGCGGCTCAGTGCGCCTTTTTCACAGCGCCCTTTTCCGGCCACATAGGTTTGTAGCCGCGCTTCGTCCGCTGTCTGCGGCTGAGCCGGTCCGGCCGATACGACATCGCGGCGGACCAGTCCTTTCTTATCGATCATGAACAGGCGCAGGGCATCGGACAAGTTGCAGACGTAGTAATCGCGGATCCAAAGGGCCGTGCGGATCATCTCTTCCCGGAAGCCGGTCTGCGTCGAGAGCAGGCCTTCAATGGGCTTCAGCGTGAAATCAGCCGGCTCCGCCAGGTGTTCCTGCAGGGCGACGACGATGCCTTCTTCCCGGCGATGACCGAAAGGCACGAGGACGCGGCTGCCGACGCGGACAGCCATCCCCTCGGGGACGATATAGGAAAAGGTCTGCTGCAGCCGCTTCGCCGTCGTATTGATGATGATTTCAGCAAACAAAGAAACACCTCCGTAGTTCGTGGTTTGTGGTTCGTAGGGGCCGTCCTGTCAAGGCGGCCCGCAAACAATGACACTTAAAAAGGGACCGCGCAGTGATGCGACAGTCCCTTTTTTTTGGATGTTCAGTTTATCGAACCGCCTCTTATAAGCCGGCTTCTTTGCGGAGCGTATCGGCTTTGTCTGTCTTTTCCCAAGGCAGGTCGAGGTCGTTGCGGCCGAAGTGGCCATAGGCAGCGGTCTGTTTGTAAATCGGGCGCTGCAAGTCGAGCATGGCGATGATGCCAGCCGGACGAAGGTCGAAGTTCTTTTCAATGAGTTCGACGATCTTTTCGTTCGGGACTTTGCCCGTGCCGAAGGTTTCGACGTGGATGGAAACCGGGCGGGCTACGCCGATGGCATAAGCCAGCTGGATTTCGCATTTGTCAGCCAAGCCGGCAGCGACGACGTTCTTGGCGACGTAACGAGCTGCATAGGCAGCCGAACGGTCGACTTTTGTGGGGTCCTTGCCGGAGAAAGCACCGCCGCCATGACGAGCCATGCCGCCATAGGTATCGACGATGATCTTGCGGCCCGTGAGGCCCGAGTCGCCCTGGGGACCGCCGATGACGAAGCGGCCTGTCGGGTTGATGAAGAGTTTCGTCTTGTCGTCGAACAAGCCTTCCGGAAGTTCCGGTTTGATGACGAATTCGAGGAGATCGCTTTCAATCTGTTCGCGGCTGACTTCCGGGCTGTGCTGTGCCGAAATGACGATGGTGTCGATGCGGACGGGTTTGCCGTCTTCATATTCGACAGTGACCTGAGTCTTGCCATCGGGACGGAGATACGGCAGGGTACCGTCTTTGCGGACCTTTGCCAGGCGGCGGGCCAAACGGTGTGCCAAAGAAATAGGCAGCGGCATGTAGTCGTCCGTTTCGTTGGAAGCATAGCCGAACATCATGCCCTGGTCGCCAGCGCCGATGGTATCGAACTTATCTGTATTGCCTTCCTTCTTTTCCAAGGCGTCATCGACGCCCATAGCGATGTCCGGGGACTGTTCATCCAAGGAAACGAGGACGCCGCAGGTGTCGCAGTCAAAACCATATTTAGCACGGGTATACCCGATATCACGGATCGTTTCGCGGACGATGTGCGGAATATCGACGTAGCACGTTGTAGAAATTTCACCGACGACATGTACCATACCAGTCGTTACCAAAGTTTCGCAGGCAACGCGAGCGTTTTTATCTTTTGCGAGAATGGCATCCAAAATGCTGTCCGAAATCTGGTCAGCCATTTTATCGGGATGGCCTTCGGTAACGGATTCGGATGTAAAGAATTCACGATTTTTTGCCATGAGTGATCCTCCTTAAAAAAATTCCCCTCATTCATGACTTCATGAGAGGGGCTTCTAATCCCCATCTGCCAGTATATCACTGCTGGAATTAGCACCTTTCATAGCTGAAGGTTGCTGCGACATCACAGGGCCAGTCCCTCCGTCGTCTCTTGATGGTTCTTTATTTGGTTTGCTCATCCATTATAATTCAAGTCTGCCTATTTTGCAAGTATTTTTTATGTTCAAAAAACATTGTCTACTAGACGCCTCCCTACAGGCAGGGTTATAATGTCTAGAGAAGATAGAAAGGATGATAGATATGACCAAATTGCGGCCTAGAGATATATTCTTCAACGACCCTTATTTTGATTATGCCACCTGCAGCAAACCCGGCGACCTGCGGCTGGCTAAGCGAGTCGAAGTATTCGGAAAGTGGTATAAGACCCCAAACCTGGTGACGACCCTCCTGTCCCAGGAACGGCTGACCTTCAGCCGCTACACCGGCACGGACAAGGAAGACGCCCTGGTCCTGCGGATCTACGAACGGACGGCAGACCGGCTGCTCATTAATACGTATTATACGTCCCAACAAAACCCGGAAGAAATCTACGCCGGCACGATTCACCTCGAACGCTACGACATGGCGCAGACCATGGAGTCCTTTTCCTATATGGGCATCATCGACCTGCTCATGCTCCAGACGGACAGCCAGATTCTTGAGCTGACCAACGTCTTTGAAGATGTACAGATGGCCAAGCACGCTGTGGCCCACGCCCTGGGCATTTATCTCATGGCCATCTGCGACCAGCCCTGGTCTGACGAAGCCGTCACAGGCGGCCAGGAAACGCCGGCCATGATGATGGGCAAGGAAAAAGAAGAACTTCAGCAGCTGCGGGAGGAAAAGGCCCAGATGGACGCCGATAAGGAAGAGCTCCTGCGCCTGCGCCTGGAAGCCAAAAACCGTACGACGGTCCTGGCCGAACTGGAACGGCTGCGCCAGGAATTAGAAAGCGAACGGGCCGGCCGCGAACAGGAGCGCAAGCAATATGAAGACCGCATCCGCAAACAGGAACAGTATATCGAAAAGACCAAGGAAACGGCATCCGGCCAAATCGCCGAACTCCTGGCCCTGCGCAAGGAACTCAACAAGCGTCAGGTACGGCCGGACCTTTCCAGCGGACAGGCGCACCGGAAAGTGACGCCTCAGGAAGCGTCTCGGTCGGCCCGGGACCCGGAAGACCGCGGCCTGGACCTGCCTTCCTTCATGACCCAGCGCGACTATACGCGTCAGCTCGACCGCTTCCTCACGGGGCGTCAGCTTGCCCTGGCCGGCGGCGACCCAGACTGGCAGCGCCGCATTCAGCGCCGTTTCGGGGCCGTCGTCATCATCAGCGGCCAGCCGGGAGATGATCGGATGCTCAAAGAATCGGCTCTCTTAGTCATCAACATGGAAGACGGCAAGACGCCGCTCATCCGCTGGGCCATTACGGAAGCCAAAGAAAAAGGCTGTCCCATCCTCCCCATCGGCCCGACCAACCTCAACGGCTTCGCCAAAGCCATCGTAGGGCGGGTTAGTGGTTAGTGGTTCGTGGCTCGTGGCGGGCCGCCCTTTTGGACGGCCCCTACAACATTAAAAACATCTGCTAACCCCTAACTACTAGCCACTAGCCACTAAAAAGGACTGTCGCATGTGCGACAGTCCTTTTTCTGCAACCTATAAACTCTCATCAACCCTGTTTTTTCGCCATGATAGCCGCAGCGCGGGCTACGATGATGGCAGCGAGTTCGTCTTTATCCATTTTATCTAATTTTTCCATAGAGCCGTCCGGGAAAAGCAAGGTGGCGATGTTCGTCGTCCCTTTGAAGCCGGCCCCTTCGGCACTGACGTCGTTGGCGACGAGCATGTCGAGGTTCTTCTTCTTGAGCTTCTTCGTACCGTATTCGATGACGTTCGTCGTTTCAGCGGCAAAACCGACCAGGGTCTGATGGGTCTTGCGCTGGCCCAGTCCATAGAGGATATCGGGATTCTTGGCCATTTCGAGGGTCAAGGTATCGTCGTTCTTCTTAATCTTGTTTTCTGCCGGATGAGCCGAACGGTAATCGGCAACCGCTGCCGATTTGATGACCAGGTCACAGTCATCGTAATAGGAGTCGACGGCGGCTTTCATGTCGCGCGTACTGCCGACATCGACGCGGCGGGCCAGGCCGACCGGCGTCTTGAGGTTATCCGTCGTCCCGGCGACCAATGTGACTTCTGCGCCGGCCATGACGGCAGCCTTGGCGATGGCAAAACCCATGCGGCCGCTGGAATGATTGCCGATGAAGCGGACCGGATCGATGGGTTCCCGCGTACCGCCAGCCGTGACGAGGACCTTCTTGCCTTTCAGGAGGTCGTTGCGGCAGGCCAGGAGTTCGATGTAATCGACGATGGTATCCGGTTCGGGCAGGCGGCCGACGCCGTCGATGCCACAGGCCAGATGGCCGCTGTCAGGTTCGATGAAATGGTAGCCGAATTTCTTCAGCTTGACCATATTATCCTGGGTAATAGGATTCAGATACATATTCGTATTCATTGCCGGTGCGATGAGGACCGGTGCCGTCGTAGCCATGACCGTCGTCGACAGCATGTCATCGGCAATGCCGTTGGCAATCTTGCCGATGATATCAGCCGTCGCCGGGGCGATGACGAAGACGTCGGCCCAGCGGGCCAGGGCGATGTGTTCTACGTTAAATTCGGGTACATCGTCGAACATGGATACGGCAACGGGATTGCCCGAGATTTCCCGCATCGTCAGCGGCGTGATCAGTTTCGTCGCATGGTCGGTCATGATGCATTTGACTTCAGCACCCTGCTTGCGGAGCTGGCTGGCAATGGATGCGGCTTTAAAAGCAGCGATGCCGCCAGTGATACCTAAGACAATCTTTTTCTTTTCCAAGCTCATGGAAAACACCTCCGTGTTATTTAATGCCGTCACGCGGTGCTTCATACGTGATCTTGCCCTGGTCGATTTCTTCCATGGCAATGGAAACTACTTTCGTCGTATCGACGTCGACGAGGGGTTCGTCGCCATCGGTGAGCTGACGGGCCCGTTTGGCAGCCAGCGTAACCAGCGTGTACTTGCTGTCTACTTTAGTCATCAAGGATTCGAGGGTCGGTTTAATTAACATAGTTCATCTCTCCTATTATTTGTACAATTCTTTCGTATGGGCGATGCGATGGGCATTGCGCGTCACTTTACACTGTTCGGCTTTCAAGATGGACGCCGCTTCATCGACGGCTTTCTCTAGTTCGTCGTTGACGATGACGTAATCATAGCGGTCGATCCAGTCCAGTTCTGCCCGGGCCTTGGCCAGCCGGCCGGCGATGACGTCGTCCGAATCGGTCTGACGGCCGCGGAGGCGTTTTTCCAGGACGTCCCGGCTGGGCGGTACGATGTAGATGAAGACGCCTTGGGGATACCGTTTCTTGACCTGCATGGCCCCTTGGATGTCGATTTCCAGCATGACGTGTTTGCCTTCTTCCAGCATCTGATAAACGTACTTCTTCGGCGTGCCGTAGTAATGGTCGTAGACCTTGGCATGTTCCAGGAAGGCATCTTCTGCCAGGAGCTGCTCGAACCGCGCGTTATCGGCAAAATAATAATTGACGCCATCCACTTCCCCAGGACGGGGTTTTCGGGTCGTCATGGAAATAGAATATTGGATATTCGGGAACTGTTCCCGCAGAGCGGAACAAATCGTCCCCTTGCCGGCTCCGGACGGGCCGGACACAACGATGAGCAATCCGGAATCATTCATGACACAACTACTCCTTTTCTTCTTCCCCTGCTTCCGTATCCTCTTCCAGGACGGCATCGCTGCCGGCAGGGACGATGCGATGGGAAATCGTTTCCGGCTGCAAGGCCGATAAGATGATCCAGCCGTTATCCATGACCAGGACCGACCGGGTCTTGCGGCCAAAGGTCGCATCGATGAGGGTATTCCCATCACGGGCGTCCTGGACGAGGCGCTTGATGGGCGCCGATTCAGGACTGATGATGGCCACGACTTTGTCACCCATGACGACATTGCCGAAGCCGATATTTAATAAATTGAAGTTCATCATTCGATATTCTGCACCTGTTCGCGAATCTTTTCGATTTCATTCTTGAGCTGCAGGACTGCTTCGGTCACGGCCAGGTCGCCGGCTTTAGAGCCGATGGTATTGGTCTCGCGGTTCATTTCCTGGATGAGGAAATCGAGCTTGCGCCCTACTTCACCGGAACTCTGGAGCATCGTGTGCAGCTGGTTCAGATGGCTGCGGAAACGGACGACTTCTTCCGTGAAATCGACTTTATCCGAATAAATGGCCACTTCCTGCAACAGCCGGTCCTCGTCGGGAACGGCGGCCTGGACCTTGTCCATGAGGGCCAGGATTTTCTTTTCCAGCCGTTCTTCATAGGCCTGGACGATGAGGTCCTTGCGGCTGGCAATAGTTTCGACGAGGGACGCCATCTTATCAGCCCGGCTGAGGAGATCCCGGCCGATATTGGCTCCTTCCCGTTCGCGCATGGCGACCATGCTGTCCAGGGCTCCCTGCAGGGCCGCTTCAAAGGGCGGCCAGCTGGCTTCGGCGTCGATAGCCGGCGGCGTCTGGACGAACCAGTCCTTGGTAAGGGACGTCACATCGCCGAGAGTCACGGCCTTGCCGTCAAAAAAGCGATCGTTTACGTCCTGCAAAGCCGTCTTGACGGCGCCTAAGGCTGCGTCATCGACGCGGACATCGGGTGCTGCCGGATCCAGGTCCTGGACCGTGACGAAGACATCGACCTTGCCCCGCTCTAGGACGGCCTTGATGCCGCTGCGCAGCCGGTCTTCCAGGGCCAGGTAGGCGTGAGGCATACGGATATTCAATTCCAAAAAACGTTGGTTCACAGCGCGCATTTCAATGGTGACAGCCAGCTTCCCGTCATTGCCGGAACCGCCGCCAAACCCAGTCATACTTCGCATTTACGAACCCCCTTATTATTTATTTAACATCTCATTATACCCTAGATGGCTTGATTTTTGCAATATTTTACCACAAATTAAGCAAATAACCATCGCCTCAAACATCATACATCAAACCTCAAACGATAAAAGGCAACCTCTCAGTCAGCTTCGCTGACAGCTCTCCTATGAGGAGAGCCTACGACCTGCCCCTACGAGCCACGAATCATTATTTTTTCGGTTCTACCATATAGGTCGTCTGGTCGGTGAAGATGACGTAGCCTGGAACGGCGTGGGCCGGCTTTTTGACGTGGCGCACGAGGGTGCAGTCGACTTCGACTTTCGAGCTTTCCCGGGCCTTGCTGTAGTACGCTGCCAGCTGGGCCGCCCGTTCAATCTGGGCGTCGGTCGGCGTCACGTTGTGGCAGGCCAGGATGACGTGCGAGCCGGGCTGGTTCTTGACGTGGAACCAGAGGTCGTAGGGATGGGCCTTCTTCAAGGTCAGGAAGTCGTTCTGGCGGTTGTTGCGGCCGACCCAGATGTCCAGGCCGTCGGCTTTGAGGGTCAAGATGTCCTGGGCCGATTCTTTCTTGAGCTTGTCCCGGTTATGGCCGCTGATGAGGTTCATCTGCTTCATTTCCGCTTTGATGTCGGCAATTTCATCTTTGGTGCTCGTATTTTCCAAGGCGTATTCCAGAGAATAGAGGTAATCCAGGTGTTTCTGGTTCTCTTCGTGGAGCTGGGCCGACATCTGCTTGCGGTTGCGCATCTTTGTATAGCGCTTGTAATAGCGATTGGCATTGTCAGTCATGGAATAGGCCGGATTCAAGGGGATGGTCACCTTTTCCTGGGCTTCGGACAGGAGATTTTGGACGGTCACTTCTTTTTCATGGTCGTGCTTTTCATAGGCGTAGATCATGAGCAAGTCGCCATAGAGCTTGTACGTGTCCATCTTTTTCGTTTCTTTCATTTCGCTGGCAATACGCTTGATCTTACGCTTCTGCTTTTCAATGAGCTTGCCAACTTTCTTCTGGAGCTGTTCCTGTTCGCCGTTGAGGCTGCGGTGCGTAGCCTGGTATTCGCTGAGGTAGGTCTCGATGAGGCTGAAGTGGCGCCGCGGATATGGGGCCAGGCTGTGCAGTTCCAGCGGGAAAATGACTTCCTTGCCCTTGACCGTATAGACGTAGGCCCCGGACATGCCTTCCAGACGCTTACCAAAGGCTTCGACCGTGCGGCACCAGGCGAAACGGTCTGCCGGTGACAGTTCCCCAACGGCACGCGCCGCATCGATGCCCGAATCATAGGACAGTTCGTTGAGGACAATCGTGCTCATGCCATTGAAGCGCTTGAGCATCCACGTCTTGAGCGGTTCGTCTGTCCCCGTTTCCATCATGTCCGTCAGTTCCTGGGCGGAAAAGGCAAAGGGGTCCATGCGCATGAAGTTCGGCGGGAAGGCATAGGGTTCCTTGGGGGCAATAGTCCGCAGGGCCTGTTTATTCTTGCCCGTCTTGATGAGGGCTTCGATGATGGTACCGTCTTCGGTGAAGATGACGTTGCTGTATTTGCCCATGAGTTCCACGTGAATCTTGCGCGTCACCAGGCGGCCCGACATGTCGAGGACGTCGACGGCGATTTCGATGAGCCGGTCCAGATGCAGCTGGGCAATGGATGCGATGCGGCCATTTTCATAGTATTTGCGCAGGAACATGCAAAGCCCTGTCGGAATGTCCGGCGTCGGCGGCATCGTAGCGGCAACATACAAGCGCGGCGAATCGTCCAGGGTGATGACCAGGTGGTGGATACCCGTATCGTTGAAGACGCGGAAGTAAAGAGACCGGGCATCGAGCTGATAAATCTTAGAAATCTGGCCGCCCTTAAGGATGTCAGCCAGTTCGTTGGTAATGCAATGTAATGTGATACCATCCAGATTCATGATGATACCTCCTTATCGTAATTCTCACTGAAACAAACAATCTTTTTAATGATACCATGTTTTGCCGCATCCTGTGAAGAGGGGCGTCTTTCAACTGCAAACTTAATACTCAAAAAGGGCTTGTCGTCATGCGACAAGCCCTTTTTCACTGCTTCAAATACCAGCTCAAGGGCTGGGCTTTGGCAGCGGGGTTATTGTTTTGCGAGTCCTTAGCGGCGGCGAAGATGAGAGAATCACGATACATCTTGGCTACGGTCTCTAAGGTTTCCAGGCGGTAAAAGGCCTGGGTCAGATTTTGGCCGACGGTGGCAGCGCCGTGACGTTCCATGAGGAAGACATCCGCCCCTTCTGCGGCTTCGGCACAGGCCAGGGCCAGGGCTTCCGATCCCGGCGGCGCATAGGGTACGGTCGGCACCGGTCCCAGGACCAGGGCTCCTTCGGTGACGATGTCTGGCCGGAAGGGGATGCCGGCTACGGTCAGGGCCGTTGCCGTGATGGGATGGGCGTGGATGATGGCCTTTACGTCATCTCGCTTCCGATAAATTTCCAAATGGAGGGCCGATTCGGACGACGCCTTCCCCGTCCCTTCCAGGACATGGCCGTCGAGGTCGACGACGAGCAGGTGCTTGGGCTTCAGCTCTCCTTTCGGCACGCCTGACGGCGTAATGACGATGGCCCCGTCGCTGCGGCGGAAACTGATATTGCCATCGCAGGCCGTGACCAGGCCGGCTTCTTTCATCTGGGCGCCGATGCGGCACAGTGTTTTCTTGGTATCCACTCTCCCTGCCCCCTTTTAGCGCATGGACGGCATATTGCGGCCGTTATAGATTTCCAGCATTTCCTGGTGTACTTGACGGCGTATCTGCTGCTGCTGGCGCGGCGTCAAGTCGTCCTTGGTGATGTTGAACAAATAATTATCCAAATCGAAATCGTGGAGGACCATCTTGGTATGGAAGATGTTTTCCTGGTAGACGTTGACATCGATCATATCGTAACGGTTGCGCGTCGCCGGGGCGATGTAATTCTGGATGGAATTGATGCGGTGATCGATGAACAGCTTCTTGCCGTTCATATCGCGCGTAAAGCCGCGGACGCGGTAATCGAGGGTGACGATGTCCGAATCGAAACTGTCCAGGAGGTAATTCAAAGCATTGAGCGGCGAAATGCGGCCGCACGTCGAGACATCGATATCGGCCCGAAAAGTCATGATGCCCTTTTGGGGATGGCTTTCGGGGTACGTATGGACCGTCAGATGGCTCTTGTCGAGATGACAGACGACGTCGGCATCGTTCACTTCTTCTTCGGAAATGAGGATGGTGACGCTGGCCCCTTGCGGGTCGTAATCCTGACTGGCCACATTGAGGATGTGCGCGCCGATGATATCCGACACGTTGCGCAGGATCTGGGTCAGCCGTTCGGC
>OGYX01000448.1_pt1 | contig 32118 bp, 70 predicted proteins | sample 1576601 | NCBI WGS metagenome assembly OGYX01 (sample SAMEA3541561, study PRJEB24748) | human gut metagenome | biome: human gut; feature: human-associated habitat; material: faeces | place: China | collected 2012 | reverse complement strand
GAGCATTTGGCTCTTTTTAATTATATCGAATTTACACCATTATACAGACTTTATCTGCATGGAAATATAATGCAGGACAATAATCATTATCAATTGATAATTTAAAGCACTTATCCTGTTCATTATATGTAATCTGTCCTTCTAAAGTAGCTAATCCAGATTTTCGTATATTATCCGGTTTAAATCTCCAATTTGTTGCATTTACATCAAATGTACAGAAGTCTCCTTCATGTAATGGCTTTCCAAAATCATCATAGCCTATGACTCTTTTAGAAGTTTCTAAATCCTTTTCTTTTAATTTTTCAATAAAGTTGAATACTTTTTCATATGCGTTCATTTCTCCTGCATACCAGCCTTCATCATATCCAGCAGCAGCCATATTTGATTTTTTTGCACTTTCTTCTAATGATTCATTTAATAATTTGCTTACTTCTGATTCAATGGATTCAATGCTTTCTATAATATTTCTCATAATTTAATAATTCTCCTATTTCTCTTCTAAATCAATATCATTATCTAGCTCTTCATTATTATTCAAATCCTTAGTATTAAAGTTAATATCTTTGAAATCCGCATATTCTGTTATGTGCTTAATTCCATTTATTAAGCTATGATATCTTGTATCAAGGTATTTCATATCTTCTACCGCATCAAGCAGATTATGGGATCCATCCAGCAATGCTTCACGGATAAAATAATATGGAAAATCTTTATTGTAGCCGTTGCAGTCACTTAAACTGCAATTGATTTTTTTATCCTTTTCATGCACCAGCTTTATTAAGTTATCCAATTCTTCCTGTGAATTTATCTTAATTGCTATTGTACCATCACAAAAATTCTTAATGTAAAAATTTATATTTGCTTTATAATATTCATTCGGAATGTCTTTTACAATAAAACAACCACCTCTTCTACTTTTACCTTTATCTTTCTTATGCTGTTGGATTTCTTTTATTAAGTTATTGAGACTTATTGTGGAATATTTAACTTTTTCATTATATCCATCTTCGTATTTTTTTATAAAAAGGTTATCATTATCCGTCTTATAAATTTCTGTTGTATCACTCCATATTTGGTCGCCATCATTAAACTCATAACCATACTCAGCTATTTTTTTATCCATAAAACACATTGATTTATATTTACTTTGTTCAAGGATTGTTGAAAAATCTGTATAAATCATAAACTGAAACTTAAATGGAATTGTCTTAAAGTTACTGCAAGTTATATCATTATTTTTAAACCAGTAAGGCTTATTTGAATTATATTCAGGAATAATCCCAGTATAAGAGAATCTAGCTATATTATAGGCTAATATATCTCTTTCTTCCTTATTATCTATTACAAAGACAATTTTTTCATTCATATATTTTGACATAATATTATCTGGTATTTTTATTTCGCCGCTGTCATATTTCTTTTTTAAATCCTGATTGTTAAGTATATTCATATAAGGAGTCTCTTTATTATTGTTCCTCTCTACTGTTTCATAATTAACATCTTCATATTCTGTACTATATGTAAACTCTGCTCCCTTGCTGTGAAGCTTAAACATGTCTTCCCAGATTGTTTCCTGCGGTGTACCTGCTTCGTATGAATATGTCCTGCCGCCTGCAGTAAATTCATATGGGCTGTTAAGTACAAGTCTTCCGTCTTCATCCTCAACAACCAATACATCCTCAAGCGCACCATAAGCTTTTTCAACTTCAATATCAGTCTGTAACTGCTTAAATACACTCTCGTATCTGTTTGTGGTAAAATCCGGATAAGTTACCTTATCTTCCAAGGTCTTCTCTTCGTTTATTATGTGGCAGCTATGTGTTTTTAAAAAATCTTCAATTCTCTGAGTATCAATCAACATAATTTTTCTCTCCTTTTCATTTTTATGTATTGGCTTCTTATCTGTTATATATATTGTTTGTCTTCAGTTATTCCCTGAATATTATCCCAATCATTAAATTCTACAAACTGCTTTATGTTATCTATTTCAGCAATATCTTCCATATACTGTTTATCATCAACTTTATTCACCGTATTAATACAATAAAATGGATATTCTTTGTGATAAAAAGGATAATCTTTAAGAATGATTGTAAATTTACCTGAACCATATAATGTCAAAAATAACATATACTGTTCCAGTTTACTATTAACCTGAATAGCAATTTCTTTATTTATAAACATATCTATAATGGCATCCGGTATTTTTTTAATTTGAGAAATTTCGTATATTTCTTCTAAATTAAGTTCTAATTTATCATCTAAATCAGGCTCCAATATTGCTGTTGAGTATCTTACAAGATTGTTACCACCATTGTCTGCTAAATAATAAGTATATTCAGACTTATACGATAAAGATATTAATTTCATATCGTTTTTAAAATTCTCCAAAAATATCTGATGCTCACGTTCATTATTTATCCTAATTATAATTTTAGAATCTAAAAATAAATCCTTTATGATATCTGGAATCTTAAGCTTTGACTTTTCATTATCCTTTTTAGCTGATATACTTTTTTCTTTAGATAGCTTATTAAGATCTCTTATATCTATTTCTAAGCTTTTTAAATTATCCAAGAATTCTGTTATATATCTTACTTCTACAGTATCACTGCTAAGAACAGTCTTAGGATCTTCCAGTGTTATGTTGCCGTAATTTCTTGCAAATTCAAATGCTGCATCTATATCTGAATATTTTAATTCCTTTAAATGTGCTATATATTTACAGATATTTGTGAAATTATCTCTTATGACCTTTTTATATTCATTGTTCGTAAGATTAAGTACTGGCTTTTTATATGTAACTTCTACATTTTTTACAAAGCTGTTCTTCTTTAAAATTTCAGTGATTTCTTCAACATCATTATCTTTCATATATCCTGTAAATTCTGCCGGATGCATATATACATTAAATAATGCTTCGGGATTAAGACATATATTATTTCTTAAACTGTCTTTACTTACAAGCCTTAATTCATCACAGACACCATAAGTTCTTGAAAAATCAACCAGATATCCGGCTATTGCAAGTTCTGGATATAACTCTCTTTCAAATGCAGTTTTATCAACCAGATATCCTGTTCCATAAGCATATACTCCTTCAATACCTATTCTTACTTTCTTGTATTCACTGTATAAACATTCTGGGGCAATGCTGCTAAAGTTCCATGTAAATTTCTCTGTCATATATATTTTCTCCTTTATAAAATGATTTGAAATAAATATGACAGAAAATAAAAAAGCACCGGCTACAAATGTAACCGGTGTTCATTGAACATATTATGAATTTAAAACTTCATGGTTTTATTTACATTATTATATTTTCAAGCATTAGCCTTTAATATAAGTTATGTATATTTCTTGTTAAATCTAATGTCGTAATTGGAGCTATACAAGCCATTTTTTTAAAATCCTTTACTGGGCAATCTCTATCTGCTGCCAGCTTTTCCCATGCGTCATCTAAATCATTTGCAATTATTAATCCTCCATTACAACCATCTGCAACATCAAACAAAAAGATGTTTTCAAGTTTTATAGACGGCTTATTATCTTTTATAAGTTCAGCGTATTCACAATGAGTTAAAATATTTTCTTTATTGTATTCAAGATCTTCTGCTGTATCACAACATATTGTTCCGCCTAAACTTTGCTGTGCGTCCATATCTGCCACACATTTATCACAATAGGCAAATTTGCTATTACATTTAATCATATGCATATGTCCTTTCTCTTAAATTCCCCGGCTATATATAATTTAGCAAGATTATGTCCTTCTTTTAATAATCTTGCTGTAAATTCAGTTATATTTTTAAATTCGCCTGATGAATCTCTTAAATAAATTTCAGGTCTATTAAGTTCATTATCCCAAGCATATGTATTATCAAAGGCAAAAATTGAATTGGTATAAATAACTGAATCCGGTACTTTTTCTTTAATAGCATCCAGCCAATATATATTAGCCATTACTCCTTCAGCGGCATCTACATGATAATCACAAAATGGTGGGTTATCTAATCTTCCATCTTCAAAATATATTTTCATATTTTATCTCCTTTATGACATATAATAGCCATCCTTCTTTACTTTCTCAAATTCACTCTTCCAGAACATCTTCTTTGTTCTTTCAGTAACACCATAGCATACAGAAGTTAAGTCTACTTCAAATAATGTCTCTTTAGGTTCATAGCCACAATGCTTCATAAAGTCTTCTGTAACATCATTAACTGAATGTATTTCCTTTATATAGCTTTCTAATAAATTCATGTCAATCTCCTTTCATCAGGTTCATATTTACATTCCAGTTCTCTACCACCCGGAGTCAAATGCTTTATCCTGTTTATATCCTTATGTACGCTTATAACAAAATAGCTGCTTATTACGCATAGATAATCAATATCGTTATAGCTATTATTCCTTGGAATAGCTACACAATTTTTACAATTAGCACAGCATTTTACCATTTCATCCACCTGCCTATAAGTCAAGATAGTTTTCTAACTTTTCCAATGTATCAAATCTGCCAATCCAGTCAACATCACATATACAATACTTACCGTCTGAATCCTTAAAGTATGTTAAATCCATCTGCTCTGCCTTATGTTCTATTTTTATCAATCTATCATTAATGCTTGCATTATCCATATTAACTCCTTTAATCAGGCTTTATAATTAAACCTTTGACCATTTTTATCTGTCATAATCACAATCATAGTTTTCTTTTGATGCAGCATCTTTGTCAACCACATATAAATAGTTTCCTTCATCTACGACAGTCAGATATTCATTATCTCCTTCATCAAAGTTTCCGTTCTCGTCCACATAAGCTTGGTCTGTTCCAAAATATCGTCTGCCGGTAGGATTGGTTTCAGTAGCGTATTCACTATCATCTTCTATTTCATTAATTACTAATTCATGGTAAGATGTTCCCCCTGAATACTCATCTAAACATACCACTTTGTCTCCAACCTTTAAATCTAAAAAATTTTTAAATGCCATAATAAACTCCTTTATATTTACATATTATTCTTTAGCCAGATTCTTATAGAATTCAACTGTCATAAGTTCTTCTCTTAGCTCATCATACATTTTATGCAATCTGGGATTTACATAAGACATCCAGAGCTTCCTATCATCTTTAGCCATAGCGGTTCTGACCATTGTAGCAGAGATAGGCATATCATAACGGTTCATAATAAGTTCTGCTGTATTAGCAAGGTCTTTCTTATCAAACCAATTGCTTCGGGATTCATCATTTCCATAAATCATTATCTCAGGATTCTTATGAATGTATCTGTCAGTATTATTAAGTAAGTATCTGCCCCATTCCGGGCGGATATCATTTTCATCTGTTAAATCAGCTAAACCATAAATCATCACTTCCGGTCTATCGCCATATATCTCTTTTAGAATCTTAGTCCTTGTATTAATATTAAAAGGATTACGCTCTGTACCACATTCCTGTGCAGAACCTATCAATATCAATAACCGGTCACACAACAATAATCCTGTATCTACAAGGCGTTCATGCCCTTTATGAAATGTCTGAAATCGTCCGCATATTAAACCTGTATCATAAACTTTCATATGCTTCTCCTTTTTTAATTTTCGTGTGTTATTTTTCTCCATGCTCGAATCTCTTTACTTGGAAAATGCTTCCATTCAAGACCGCCATATTTGTTTTCAACAATCATATCTCTAAATATCATATCATCACTCGCAAGTATCTCTACTTCTTCATTTACATTTGGAAGCTCATATTCGGGCTGTTTCCATTTATTCATATACTTCTCCTTTTTTATCTCTTTAACCGAAAATAGGGCTTAATCATCTATCCAGTAAATCATTGTTTCATTGTTTCTGCAATCTCTCTAATCCAATCACAAGTTTGTATTCCAATATATTGACTGGTTAAATCTCCATTACAATATTTTAATTCAATTTTGTTTATGAGATTGTTTGCAAAACCATCTATAAGATTGTTTTTATCCTCAATACTCGCAACAGTGCCTATCTGTTCTTCTGGCTTATCTAATGACATTTTAAAAATTTTATCGTCTTTTATGTGATAAAATCCATTCTTCATAATCATTCCTCATCTGCATATACAACACAATACATACAACTGTCACAACAGCCATTGTCACATTCTTCAGATGTAACCCCACTACAATCTTTATCATGTTCATCACAATATAGCATATAAATTCCTCCGTTTTCTGTTGAAATACTTGTTTACTCATGCATACCTGTAAATCATTGTTTCATTGGTACATACATAGGCGGTTCGTCAACTTCTTCTTCTGACTCGAAGTAAGTAATTCCATCTCTAACAATAGGTGCAGCTTCTAATGATAAAATTTCTTTTACAAAATCATCTTCTGTGCAATTCCACATATCAATAAGCTCACTACCGTATGCTCCAAGTGGGTCAACTTGATAACCAATGCCTCCATTATCATATAAGAATATATAAATATCTCCCCAGTTAATACGAATCCAATCAGCATCCGTTCCACCAACTAAAGGACTTTCTATTTCTGCGAACTGTTTTGCATATTCCTGTATTTCTTTTGACTTATTGTGTTCGACAATGTCATTTGCTATTGCATTACAATAACGAAATTGTTTTACTAAATTTTCTTTCAACATAAATATTCCTCCATTCCAAAGTCCACCTCACTGATGAAATCATAAATTTCTTTTGATTTCGGATTATGCTCAACGCTCATTCCATAATTCTCAATCTTTGGCAGATTGTGAGCAGCTCTGTATTCTTCCAGTGTTATTAAGGTTTCTTTATCCATAACTAATTTCATACTTTTTCTCCTTTATAATGGTTCACATTTCTCTGTAATCACAATCCATACAGTTATCAGCATCACATTCCCTTGAAATTTCAATATTACTATTTAGCATCTTGTCAGCATCATTTTTCATGGTGATTATTTCCTTATTTACAATAATTTCAGCCTCTTGGATAGCCGTAATGATACTTTTACTCTCCAATTTCATATTTGATATTCCAACACAGTTTGAGGATAGATAAAATGTATCACCACGACCAGAAAATTTATTTTTCCGATATAAATGGATAGTGATATCAACTAATCCGCATTTCCCCTCGAAAATTGTTCCGCTTTCTACAGAAGTATTCATCTTTGCATTACTTACATATTTCATGTTATTATTTCCTCCATTTTCTTTTTATTTTTCATACTACTCATACTTTTCCTTTAACCTCTTCAATTCAGCTAATTCCTGTTCTTGCTGTTTTTGTTCTTCTTCTCGTAGCCTTTCCTGCTCTGCCTGCTCCTGCTTGTTTTTATACCAGTCTTTATGCTGTTCTTCATCTTCAAACAGAAAATCTAAAGGAAAAGAGCCACCTCTTGAGTCATACAAATCATAATGGCTGTCATATGCAGTTACATAAACTGTATCTTTTCCAAAATCGGTTTTTTCTGATTCAAATGCATCAAACTCCTCATTTGTAAAGCCAATCTCATCAATTACTTCTGCTACTCTATCCATGATTTTTTCATAATTTTCTAATGTTTGTAATACCTGTTCTTTTGTCAAATTAAACATAAGTTCCCTTTCTGCTATTAAGCCATCATTCATCTGTTATTATAATTCATCTCTATTCGTTATCATATTCCTTTAATAATTTATCTGTTTCATTAATAATGTCCATGCTTTGCTTTATTAGATTCTGAAGCTCTGGGTCATTCTTAAGCTTTTCTTCTCTTTCTTCATAAGTTTCATAGTTCTCGTCTTCGCCATGTAGATACATTTCATACATAATCGCATTAATCAAACACATTTCTTTCATAATTATTCCCTTTCGTTAATTACTACTCTATTATTCCATGTATTAATTATCTTTTCTTTATCAAAACTATTGCCAGTCATAATACAACAGTCGTCACAATATATATAATATCCTTCCTGATTATCATATATCATTGTTGCATGTCCACCACAAAAAGGGCAGTATTTAAGTTTAATGTTAATTTCACTTTCCATAAATTCACCTTTTTATTCCTATCTAAAATCCTTCTGTTTTATCCCAATCAAAAGCTTTTATATAATTAGGATTCATAGCGTTTTTAATTTCATTTATACCATCATCTATTGCTCCATTATAAATAGTTGCATCTTTAATGTCTTTATCATCTAAATATTCCAAACCTATTTTTTGAAAATTCACTCCATCTATAAGCTTCTGCATATCAACAATAGTATCTTGTATTTGAATATAATTGATTACTTCTGTAAGTAATTTCTTTGCATTATTGCCTTTTACTAATTTTCCCCAACTTATTATATTTTTTAATAAATAATTTCTATCAATTAAATCCATATTTTTTACTTTCCCTTTTTATTTCTATCTAAAATTATCTCGTTCAAAATTCTTATTAACAGCTTTCATATTTGATAAAGCAGACTTTATAATTAAATTCATAAAGATTCATCATCTTCTTCATCATCAGTACAATCTTTTATGTTCTTCTATCAATTCTTCTAAAATATCCAACGGAACAATATTTTTTAAATCATCAACATAAACTCTTATATGTTCAAACTTTCCATTCAGATAATTGTATCCACACTCAATACATGTTCCACAATTAAAGCCTAGTGTATTTTTACATATCGGACATTCCATTTTATCACTCCTATCTAATTTAATTCCTGTTTACATTCTTCTAACAAATCATCTACTGTTAATCCATCTGTGTTTCTCCACCATAACAGTAAATTATCGTCTTGTGTATTTACTTCTGCCAAAGCATCATCGAGCATTGGGATGTTTTCATTATCACTTTGCATATCCTGTGCAAATGCTTCTTTTGAAGTCCATTCATATTCTACATACTTATCATCACAATTGATAATAACTATATTAAGCATAATATTTTCCTTTCTGTTTTAACCTTTTCTTATAGTTAAAGATTCAACTGAAACTCTGTTTACTCATGCACCTGTAAATCATTATTTCCTTGGATTTAACAATTCTTTCAATTCTTCTCTACTGCGATAAATTTTTTCACCGCATTCTACCCAATAAGCTTTTGGATGACTTTTTATAAACTGTATAACTTCATCTGTTATAGTGTCAGTTTTAAAAAATTTTATATTGTAGCCGATGTGGTATCTCTTATCTTTTATTCTTACAAGTACCATTTCTATCCCTCATTTCTTTTAAAGCTTTTTGTTCATTATCTAATTCCTTTTCTAAGTAAGTCACCTTTTCATTGGATTCTAATAAATAAGTTTTGTGCCACATTCTGGACAATGTTTTGGTCGCATTTCTGCATAATCATCATTTGTTGCGACCTCATATTTACATATAGGACATTCAATACCGTCCATTTCATCATCACCTTGATACTTTACCTTCATTCCATCAATAAATTGATTTTCCAAAAGCACTACTCTATGTGCTGTCTTTATCAAAGTTTGAGAAGATTTTTCAAGAATTTCCGTTGTTCCTTCTACTTCTTTTCCGTATGGCGGTTCTTTATACGCTTTTATATATTCTTGGATTTGTTTCAATAATTCATCCATACTGTATACCTCGCTTCCTTGTAAATCCTCATTTCATATTATTCTCAATTTCTTTTAGTCTCTCTTCTGAACCGCCAAATTCGTAACACTTACATGGTTCATTATCAACAGATACATCTTTCCCATATTTCTTTCCGAAACATCTTCCAAGCCATTCTTTTCTACATAATTGACAATTATGCATATTCATTTCCTTTGTTATGTGCATATAATTCACCTCATTTTTAGAATTGTGTTCTAATAGTTATTTTTAAGACATTATCAATAATTTTCCATCTGTATAATAACCAAATTGTCTTATAGCTTCATTTGCATTATTATATCTATGCGTATCAAAGCTATGCATATCATAAATTTTAATATGATTATCTCCTGTGAAATTTTCTAAAAATTCTTTTACTTTCATATATTTGCCTTTCCCTTGAAACTCTTGTTTACTCATACATACCCTTTCTTATCATCCTGCTGTTACTTTTATCTTGCATCCATCCTTAAGTTTATATGTATAAGTGCGGTTGCCCTTTAAATCAATACCTGTATACTCAAGCATATCTTCACATGCTTTAAAGAACTGAATAGGAAGAAACATATACCCATATTTAATAATCTCAACTTCCTTATCAAACAGGCTTTCATAATGTTCGTCATCATTAACCAGACTATCGTAAATGTCTCCATTATCAAAAATACTCTGGCTGAAAAATTTTCCTCCGGCTTCCTTACGCTCTCGTCTTTTAGCTTCAATATTCATTGTAATCTTTTCAATGACTTCTAAGGCTTCCATAAAATCATCAAGTTCGCCCTCATATAAACCTTCATCACTGATTTTTATGCCTTTACTTATAAGGTATTCGCCCCATTCATCATACCATTCGTTATTACTAAAAATCTGTGTACCATTTACATTTGTTCTGTAACTCATATAGTTTTGTCCTCTCTTTACTTTTAATATCATTTAGATGTTCCATCTGAAAATTCAACAAGAATTTTGGTTGGATATTTTATATGTATAAAATTATTCTATTTCTAAAATTTCCTTTAATAAAGCCGCCTTTCTGAGTTTTTCTATTAATTCTTTTACATTATTATTTTTCTTTGTTCCCATTTAATGGCCTCCTTTAAAAAATTATTTAATTTATATATGACAGAAAAAAAATTTATTTTGTTATAATATCAAACAATATAGACAAAACTCTGAAGTTTTAAGTTACAAACTTATGGTTTGTTGGGATAAACCAATTTTTTGTGTCAAAAAAATATTATATTTCCTATTGGTGGATTATATTTCTCGTTTTTATAAAAGGCCGGGCTTTAATATGGACATGTAATCACGCTATGCAGTTGAAGTTATATACTGAGTATAAAGTATAAGTAAATATCCTAGACCAAAGCTTCTGAGTGTATCCAAATAAAAAATAAGGGATTAAATTAATCAATCCCTTATTTATCCCTTATTATTTAATTATCTAAAATTTACTTCGCAATTTTTTAAATTTTTGTTATTCTATGCGATTATATTTCCAATTACCAGTTACATCTGTTTTTCTAAACCAATTACTTTCTAATTTCCTTTGATATCCTTCCTAATAATAAATTTCTGATTTCTATGCTTTCTTTCCAAATATTTGTTGAATGTTTCAACATCCTCTTCTGATAAAAGACCTTTTAATCCACTACGACATATTACAATATTATGAAGACAAAAATTATCTACGTGACCATATTGGCATAAATCTCTTGCCATCATCATGTCACTATAAAGCTGCATGAAAATATCATTATATTTCTTCTCTCCTAATTGAGCATACAAAGCATTGCAAATAATTACTAAATCGTCCGCAGTTAATTCAACCATTACTTCTCTTTTTTCCTTTGAGATAGTTTGAATATTCATATTTATTACATTCCTTTCTAAAGTTATTTAATTCTATTACCATTTCTCTTGTTATCTTTATAAGTATTCCTCCATATATCCTCTTTGTCGCAATTCTGCTTTTAAACTATCTTGTTCTTTGTATAATAAATCACGCTTATACGCAGATATATTAAAATCTTGCAGTTCGCCATCAATTTCATCTAATCTTTTAAAAAGGTCAGAACTATTAGCAGATTTTATTTTCATAATATTTCCTCCAATCTTCTAAAGAAACTTTTGTTTACTCATGCATATCAGTAAATCATCATTTTATTGTATTTAAAATTATTTCTGAAAAATATTTTCTCTGTTCTTCTAAAGAACCATACTGTTCCCAATCAAAATAATTCGCATTTTTATCTGTTAAAATTTCTTGATTTGCAACTACTCTTAATCTGTGTTCTATTTCTTTAATAGTCGGAAATGATTCTGTATCATTATTGGTATAAAACAAATACATGTAACCTCTTGATTTTTTTATACCGCTTGTATTACCAATAATAATTGCTCTAAATCCAGCATCATTTTCAACTGTAATTTCTGACTCTCCAAGGTCATTATTCCATATGACATTGAAAAGTTTATATACTTCATTTTGCTTTAATTCCTTATATGCATTCTTTATCTTTCTTGCTAATTCTAAATAGGTCATATCTTTCCTCCAATCTTCTAAAGAAACTCTTGTCTACTCATGCATACCAGTAAATCGCCAATTCATTTACTTTAATTCAATTAACTCTGCTTCTTCGACATATTTCTTTGCCGCATTATATCCATTTTTATTAAGTTCACCTTCAATGCTAAACCAAAGTGAATCTAAAAAATTGGGAATAGATGCAAAATCTTTATTTGGATATTTTTCTCTATATCGCTTATATGCAATTTTATACAATTCATCTACTAAATCACGCTTCATTATATTTTCTCCTTTTACATTAAGAAATTCGTTTCATTCGGTTTCGATTTCCAAAATCTGTCCAATAAGTTTTTCTAAGTTTTCACTATTCAGATATGGACGCTGTGGATTTCCATTCTTATCATATAATGTCGCAGAATATCTATCATTTTCATATTTGTATATGACATCAAATGACACGTTATCTGTTTCAACGAATGCATGTGGTTCACCATATGTATTTTTATTACCTTGTAAAAATTGCAACTCAATTTCTAAACAATGTTCTTCCACCTCGTTTTCATACAAGTCATTTTCAAGAATAGCTTCTATTTCTGTTATTCGCAGCTCTTTCTCCTGATTTTCATTATATTCTAGTCGCATATAATCATCTCCATTCTTCTATAAATCATCGTTTCATGTTATTTTTTTTCTTTACTCAATTGTGATATATATTCCGTCTCTTTTATCCCATGCAAAAATTTGAATATTTAATAACTCTTCCGGTAATTCAGATATATTACCTTTAAATAAGTCTTTATTTTTATTGGTAGAAACAATAATTAAATTTGCATGATTTTCTTTTCGATTATTTAATAATTCTTTTAGTGTGGGAGCTTTTTCCATAAATATCAATCCTCCATATTTTTATTATTATCCCGTTAAAACTCTTGATTACTTACCGTAATTTTCCATTCCTTGCATATTCTAAAGCTGCCTCTTTTCCATTATGTTTGATTACTTCCTTATCCCCATCTGTATCCCATTTAATATTTATTGCTTTTAACATAATCAATCACTCCTTACGCAATCTTCGTTATTTCCATATAACAGCCATCCATACACTTATCATACTGTCTGATATCATATAGCCATTTGAAAGGTACTTTTACAGTTCTTTCATCCTTTAATTTTCCCATTATTTCGTCAATATCGAAATAACCTTGCATAAATCCATAACCTGATAAATAATGTTGTCTGTCCAAATTACATAATCTGTCATGATATTTTATGGTATTTTTCTTTAGAAACTTAATATATCTGTCAGATAAGCTAAAATTTTCTTTTGGGTTGTCTTCACTCCATTCTGATGATAAAAATGAACAACCTTGGAACAATTTAAGTTGCCACATAACTTCACGCATATTATAAAGAGTCTTTGTGATTCCATTTATTGCGATCATATAATCATTCAATGTTCCTGGCTCCCAATTCTTTTTGCTGCATCTTTTACATTTATATTTATCTGTATTAATTATCATTTTATATCGTGCCATATATCATTTCTCCTATACTTATTAGTTAATTTTCTTCCCATAAAGCTTTGTATGCCTTTACAGCAGCTTCTTTTAATTTTTCCTTCCATCTGTTATCGGTAAAATTAATTTCGTATGCATACCATTCCTGACAATTGTCATGCTGCCACACGCCATCCTTGTCCTTTGAAAGTCTATAGAAAGCACTTAAATATTCTGTCTTGTCTGTAGAATTATCTACGCAGATGTTATACTCTACTGCCTGTCTGCTATTTCCATACATTACATCTCCCCAGGAGTCATAACAGTCGTGATTTTTAATTGTTTCCAGAATTTCATGTTCATTTATATTACATTTAAAATTAAATTTTCTCATACATTATTTTATTTCTCCTTTATATTATTTACTATGAAAAATATGACAGAAAATAAAAATATCTCACCCAATTAATTTTGGATGAGATATTGTCGCTGCAATCTTTTACAAATATTTTTCTACAGATACAATCTGACTACAGTTAATTAAAATTTCTTTATCCTGGTATCCTCCTTCTCCATATATCTTTGCTGCGGTTATGAACTACTCACAACCGACATTAGTCAGATGAAGTTTCTATGTTACATATTTTTTCAACATGTAAGTAACCCTGTAATAATTACATTACGCAATCGTTACAGCATATTGGATGCTACTATCCCTTGATCCTATCCTTTTATATTTGGAAATACTTTAAAATTAGATTATTGTGCAATTCATCTCACAATCAACTAATGTTGAATGGAGTTTTTTTACTTGATTGCGATAATACTCTCAACGATATCAACAGCCTTGTCTACAGATATAACTACTTCTTTATTATTATTATTCGAACATTCGTCATCATCATATGTAGCCCCAGTCCACCAACTGCAAGCAGAGATCTCATTAGAGGCTTCTTTAACTTCTCCTATTAAGGTATTTTTTACTGTATCTAATATATGTCTTTCATTTTCTGATTCTGCTTTTTCTATTAGTTCATTTATTGTATTAAGTATCTTCATAAGTGTTACTCCTTTATATTATCTTCCTTATTTTCATACTTTCTTCTTTGTTTAATAAACCAAACACAGGAAAGCGTAATAAACATAATAGTGTAATTACATGCTGCTACTGAAATAAGAAAACATATCTTATAAAGCGACATATGACCTGTTTTCATAGATACAAAAGTTAAAAATATTGTTATTATATCTATACAAATAAGCTTAAGTGAAAAATTTTTAAAAGCATTTTGTATTTCTTTAATCCTTGAATCTGTTTTTTCATTTTCATAGCTGGTCTCCTTCTATTTTCTCTTTAAATCCGTATTTAGACAGATATTTAGCAATCTCTTTCTGCTTCTGTTTTATTTTAAGTATCTGCTCAGGAGCTTTCTGGATATATAGTTTCTGCCGTTCTATATCTTCATCATAACTCTTTTTTAAACATTTATTTGCTTCTTCAGCTCTTTTATATTCATTATCAAATATCTTTTTTAAATACTGCTTAGACACAAATAAGCTGAAAAAGAAATCAGATATCCTGACACTGCATGTCTTATCTTTGTTAAATAAACAATGTTGTGCATTAGCCAGTCTCTTTTTAAATGTATAATTTTCGTATCTTTTAAAAATATCCTGTGTCTCATAAGGTTCATATTTAGGTTCATCATTCATTATTTTATTATAATATTTGATGCAATCGTCAATAATCCTGTAAGTATGATTTATGAAATCTATGCACATAATATTTTGACTGTGAAATTCGTCAAATGAAGAAATCTTAACCGTTACATTATCAACATCTGAATAAGGTGTTAAAAATATATCATCATTATTAAATATCTCAATCTGCTTTAAATATTCCATCATGGCAGCATAAAATGTTTTACCATTAACAGTTATATTCCTAAATAAAAAATCATAATCGCTTACTTCATATGCTGACAAATCAGACATAATTAATTCAGGATTATTAATAAACTTTTCCAAAACATCCAGTTCATGTCTGGCATCCTTTAACTCAATGCTCATAAATTTTTCTCCTCATAAAAAATCGAAATTTTTTGGTACTATTTTTGATTAATATTCAAGTAATAAGTTTTTCCTTTAATTTTGATATATCTTCCTTTTTTATTAAAGTAACAAATCTTATTACAAGTCAGGTCATGATAATAATTATCCTTATATTTGATTTCAACGGTTAAACCATTATCAAAAAATATCTCTTTGTCGTCTGTTAAATTATATGGTACTTGTCGTACATACGGTTTAACACAATCATTACAGTACATAAGTGTTCGCAAATCGGTGCATATAATATCTTGTACACCTATACTTTTACCGCATTTTTCACAAAATAACTCTGCACATCTATATGGCATGTATTTACTTTCTTTCCATTTTCGACCACTTTTATTTAACTTATTTTCTACTTTTCCCCATAATTGTCCCAAACCTTCACCTCCAAAGGAAACTAATAAATCTTACTTGTTTATTCTTCAAATGAAGCAGTTGCACGAATGTTGAGCTTTCTGTTATAAAAATATCCCTCTACTTCTTTTCGGACAATATCATTAACTGCTTTGGTTAAAGCTTTATCGACTCTATCCATAATCATTTGTTCAAAATCAATGCCCTTGATTTTGCTTTCTATCGCTTGAATTACTTTATCATCTATATCTTTTAATACCAGTTCTTTAAGTTCCTCTTTACTTAAACCAGCTTCACATAACATTTGTCTTGCTTCTTGTCTTAAAGCGATTTCTTCTATTCTCATTTTTTTACCTCCTAAGGAAACTAATAATTCTTACTTGTTTATTCTCCTTCATATGTTTTTTAAGCTTTGCTGTTTTTTTATTCCGTTCAGAAAAAACTCTATATCTTTATACAGGCGGTTTATTCATAAATTCTTTATACTTTTTAGCATAATCAATCAGTGCATTATTATCATAATTACTTTCAGCTAATGCTCTGGTAAAATTACTATATTTCCCATTGCCCGGCATTAATGCTTTACATTCTTTATTCCATTCAGATAATGTATCATAATCATAATCACATGCATCACAAAGAGCTGCAAGTTCTTCATCAGTTGTAGAATCCGTAAGGTCAATAAGCTCTGAGCAAACCTTTATTAATACTTCTTTCTTCTTATCAATAACAGGTTTAATTACCGGTTCGATTGTATCTTTATCAATTTCTATAAAACCACTATCAAAAGATAACCCTGTAAGTCCACAATCAATTACTATTTCCGGATTAACAATAAAATATCTGTTGTTTACAGTAACAATATTACCTGTTACATACTGCTTTTCTTCATCTTTGGCACTGGTTCTCCAATTTATTTCCTTTGCCTTGTATATGTATGCATTATTCATAAATTTGTTTCTCCTTTTCATTTTGATAATTTATATATGACAGAAAAAAAGGACTTACACTAAGAAATTTTTTAGTGTGACAATTCTTAAATTATTGTTAAGTATATATTTTACATTTCAGTTTCTATGAACTACTCGCAACCGATTTTTGTTGAATGGAGTTTTCTTGCTATTCTTCGATAATTAATATGACAGAGCTAAAATATAATTTTGTCTAAAGCATAAAAAAATCGGCTTATCCCACGAAGCTTTAAGCTTCGGGGTTTTGCCGATATTATTTGATATTATAAAATTTTCAATATCCAAGTCTTTGCATTTTTTCTATGTTAAATTTCCAATAAGTTACACTTGACATACTATATCTTTTAATAGCATCTTGTTTTAATCCTTCATTTGTAAAAATCAGATCGTACTTTTTTAAATCATTAAATAGTTTCTTACTCATTCTAACTGGGTAAGATTTAAAACCTTCGTTCTTTTCTTTCGTAATAATTTGATAACAAGCTCCATTATCCAAAATTAAATCATTATTATCAATATTAAGTATATCTCTGCCTACTTTTAATTTTACCATTTTATTATTATCTCCAATCTATTTATCCAGAAATCATCATTTAATCAGCTAACGATAAAATATCATTTCTATCAAAGCCAATTAATTCATCAGATTCTATAATATCAGCCAATATATTAACAATTTCTTTTTGTGCTTCAGAATCCCATTCCACAAGCTCCTCTTTTATAATCTTTGCACCATTTGATTTTGCAATATAATAATCTTCCAGTGTAGCAAAGAAAAATTCATATTGACTATCAAATGGTGGCATTTTACTATTCTTCATATCATTTAAATATTTTAATGTTTTTTTTATTTTCCATCTACATTACCTCATTTCATCAATTCTTCAACTTCCTGCTTTATCATACTAATTTCCGATAAATCATACTGCCCAATCATTTTCTCTAATTCACCAGGTAGTCCAGTCATTTGCGATAAATCCTCAATAGCTCTTTCCATATGTTCATAAGCAAGATCCAAATTATTCCATACTGATTGTAAATTATTTTGCGTTTTATTAATTCGGCTCATTATACCACCTTAATTTCCTATCAACCAATCTCTTCCATCACAAGATTTATATTCTTGGACAATTTCATCAGTTAATTTTATATTTTCAAAAAGTCCACTATCAATTGCTGCACAACCATATGAGCAATATTTATCAGTAAACCCAGTTCTTACAACAATAATTGAATTTTCAAGTAATGACTTACCACATTTAGAACATTCCATATATCTTTCCATCAATCACACCTCACTTCATTACCGACACATCAATGAAATTGAATCCTGCATCTTCCAAATCCTGTTCAACACAATATTTCAATGTTTCTTCTGACGATTCATTATCATAAAATTTTCCTTCAACTTCTACAATCAGTTTTGCCTTTATCTTATTTACCTTATTCTTTAATATTTTCATCCATTTCCCTTCCTATTTTATAGCTTCGCCTTTATAATTTACATGACATTCTTCTTGCAAAAATTCCTCCGTCTGAAGTTCCTGGCAAGTATATCCATTACTTCTATATGCAAATCGCTGCATAAGATGTAACACTTCTTCATCTGTTCCAGTTCTTAGCTTTTCTAAATTAGTCATTTATACCACCTCTTCCAATCTTCCAAGTAAATCATTTCTGACTTCTGTTAATGTATTAAGTCTTGACATCATACGAGCTTCATAATCTTTATCGTCTGTATTAACAATTTCACTTTCAGCTCTTTTAATCTCCTCATCAAGTTGATTAATATATTCTCTTATTTTTTCTCTCATGTCTGGTTGATTTTCATATTGATACAATTTCTCTAATGGTCCCTGCATCTCTTTATTAGCTTCCACGCTTGCTTCACCATACATAAACATTTCCATTTGGGGAGAATTTGGCAATCCCCATTTTATTTTTTGTATTAATTTATCTTTTATCATTGCTATCGCCTGTTTATTTTTCAAAGTATCACCTCAATCCGGTTAAATTTACCTATATTCTATTTCCTTATATTCTAAAAATTTTTAACACTGTACAAAGCCATTAATATTATTTCTCGAACCATTTCTTTATGTGGATATCTATCAATATTTATATACATTTAGAAAAAGTATGCTTTAAAATAATCACTCATTTATTTTTTAATTAATTATTTTATTTGACTAATATTTAATTACAATCATAATCATAAGAATACTTTTCATAGGATTTAGTGAATGTCTTTTCAACCTTATACTTTTTTCCACATATATCACATTCTTTTATAATATCAATCTGGCATTCTTCATTATTCATATAATTAATTTCTTTCTCAATGATTTCATCATCATTCCCATCAGAATGACCGCAAAATGGGCAACCAAGCATATTTAATACCTCTCTTTTCTTTTATTCATATTATTTAATATATTCCTTTACAACTTCTGATGCAATTTTACTGTCTAACAATGCTCCAAACTTGAGCTTAAGTGATTTCATACATATTCCCATATTCTTTTCAATATGAGAGTCTAATAAATATTCAGCAATTTCCTGCTTTGATACAGACTTAGGTAAGAAATTATTTACAACTGCAATGCTTTCTGTAAGCTCTGAAAATCTCTTTGGATCACTCTCGTTTGTAATATATGAAAGAGTATCCTCAAGCTGCTTTAATTCCTTTCTTGCTGCTCTTATTATATATTCATCAGCAATTACATCACATTTATTTTCTTTTGCATCTTTCTGAGCCTTGTCTAATATATTCTTGTATACAGAATAATTAATACTATTTCTTGTTTCAATCTTCTCCTTTAAAGAAATTTTAATATTGTTTCTTAAATCATCAATTAACATAGTGAATTCTCCTTTATATAATATATTTTCCTATACTATATGACAGAAAATTAAATAAATTATTTGACACAAAATATTTGTTTTCAATATCTTTTTTAATGGTTCTTGTATTTGTTTTTGTCATTTAATTATATACAATGCTAACAATTTTTATAGTATTAAATGATTTAAAAACGCATCAGAAAAGCCGGCTACAAAAGTAACCGGCTTAAAGATATTTATATTTTATTTTAATCCTGCATTATTAAATGCATCTGAATCACATTTTACACCATTAGCTTTTAAAGCACTGGATAAGCTACTTTTAGTTGTATATGTAGTTCCTTTATATATTACACTTGTTAAATTAGTACATTTATTAAATGCGTACATACTTATAGTTTTTACACTATCTGGTATTGTTATCTCTGTTAAACTTGTACAATTATTAATACCTACAATTTCTGTTAAATTTGTACAATTTTTGAAAGTATCAGAATTTTTTATCATTTTATGTTTCCTTTCTTATTTTTTGATTTTCATTAATTAATCTGCTCTTTTATAGCTTGATATAATTTGCTGGGAATTACATAAAAACCCTCTTGGTTTTCCATAAAATTATAAAAACGATACTCATTATTGTTATTATCATTAAATATAAAACTGCTTCCTGAATTAAAAGAAGTTTCATTACTTGTTTGAAGTTTTGTTCCATCCGGTAATGTGTATGTAGTTATTTTGATATTCCATTCCTACATGTCAAATTCAGCATTTTCTCCATATTTTTCTTTTACTTCTTGATTAATAGTTTCAGGGTCTATAGGACCATCATAAGAAATTGATTCAGTATTGATTGTTACCGGTAATGTATTGGCATTTAATAAAGCTTCAGCTTCTTCTTCACTGTTTATAACTATTTTGTCATATTCTTTGTTATCAATATAAGTCTGATTATTGTTTGAAACAGTACTTTCCTCTGTAACTATATTAATTGGTTGCACACTATTATTAAATAATCCACATCCTGATAACAACAGACAAATTGCCGGGAAACAATAAAACATTTTTTTGCTTCTTTTTAATAATTGTATTTTACTCATTTTTATTTCCTTTCTTATTTATATTTTTTATTTATTAATATGACAGAATAAATAATATTTAAATTTTTTATTCAGAAATTTAAATTGCTAAAGTTAATATGGCAGAATTTTAAATTAAATTTTTGACATAAAAAGCATATATCATTAAGTGTGCCGTTTATATTTTCAAGTAATATCAGTAATCCTGCCGAAGCTTTAAGTTACTAATTTATGGTTTGATGGGGAACCTATATGTAAAAATAAGCATATGATCTGATATCCAAACAGAAGTATCTGAATGTCAGAGAAAAACATAAAATACCCTGTTAACATTAAGAGCTATACATGTGTTTAGCAGTTTAATATAACAGGGTATGGCTTCAATCATCTTCTATACAAAAATCAGATTGTATTTAGTTTTAATGTGGTATGTCAGGATATAAATTCTAAAGTGCAAATTTAATACTATATTGGATAGCTGATAAAATTATGCTGAGTACAAGGTATAAGTGGGTCTCCAAAGGTTTAGCTTCTTAATACATTCAATACAAATATCTAAAATTTCATTTTTAATAACTTTCCATTCTTCTTCAGTTTCAATGTCATATTCTTCAAAGCCATTAGTTTCAATATTTTCGATTGTTCTTTTCTTGCTTTCTTTGAGAAGAAATTCGTTCCTGCTCCTATGGTAGATTTTATTTTACTGTAATTAATAATCCTCATCGTAATCAAAAATTTCTTCCTGCTCATAAATATTTGGATTAGGATTTAATAATTGATATACAAGTGTTTTCTCTTGTAGGTCACATAATGCGTCAATAGGATCAACTCCTCTTAGAATATCTCGCTTAAATTCTAAATCAGCTATTGAATCTTCAAAACTATATCCATCAGAATCATCAGAATATCCTTTATGGAATTTTGCATTTGCCATTTCAACACTCATTTTTCCTATTTCTTTTTTATAATTATTCAAATCATGAAATTCTTTATCTGTCATAACGATCATCCTTTCTTTTAGAATTAAGAATAAAATCATTTGTTGCTTTTTCAATACATGTATTTTATAGGAACATACAAAATTATATTTAATGTATTTTTGTCATAAGTTAAATCAAAGTTATCTGATTCAGAATATTTTATTTCACTTAAAGGTAACTTATATTCAGAATATATGCTGCTATTTTTTTTAAAATAAAGAAGCTCTGTAAAATCTGATTGAAAATATACTTCTTTATTCATGTCTATTTCTTGAATAACCTTTTTTAAAGCTATTATTTTATCCCAATATTTTAAATTTTTAATACCTATAACAGTGGAATCAATGTCTTTACTGATAAATATAAATAAACTTAAATATATAAAAACACTAAAACCTATTAACGCAATTATTGAAATAAATGTAAGTTTTATAATCAAACTTATAATTCTTAAAATAAAACATATAAGAATACCTGCTAAAACAATTTTAGCTATTCGTTTTTTTGATAAAGATTTATTAATATTTTCATCAGTCGCATTATCAAAATTAATATTCAAATATTCGTTATGTGTTTTTAATTTTAAATTCATACCTTATTCTCCTACTATTAATGATTCTTTATTAATTTTGTCTTTTTGATTTTTTATATCAGTATCATCAAATGTATCAAAATTTTTCCTTTTTCTTTATTTGACATTTTGAATTAAAGAACAACCATCAATATCAAAAGCAACTGTTTTGTTTCTCTCTAACTGGCAAAATAAATCATATCTGTCAATCCAAAATTTATCCCTACTATAAATTAAGATTAATTTCCTTTTCTATTGTATTTTTTGGAACATACAATTTAATTTCTTCAATACCTAATAAAGCCTTTTTTATCACGGCATAAGCCTGTTCATTATTGTTTAATATCTCATAGATTGTTACTTTATCTCTATTCATTTTGAAATACTTCTTACCACCATCTTCTGTAATTTGATAAGCAGTTATATATTCCTGTGAATCAATACTTCCTGAACCTAATACAAATGAACCTTCATATTCCTTATCCGTACTGATACTGTAAAGCTGGACTTCTTCTGTGGTTTCTTTCATAACTGCTATGACTGTAACTCCGATTATAAAATATAATATTATAGTCCCAATTTTTTTCATTCCATGCCTCTCTCTTTTATTTAATAGTCTGAATCAAAGACCCTTCATCCATATCAAAAGTTACTGTTTTGCCTTTCTTTAACTGGCAAAATAAATCATCTCTGTCATCCCTAAATTCAAATGGGAGATAATCATAACTTTCTATTTTATTCCTGATAAGATAATCTTTATTAAGTTTAAATGATTCATCCCATATTTCTTTTATTGTTTTTGTTATTATTTTCATATCATCAACTGAAAAGGTTATACTGCCATCAAAATACTTCATCTGTTTTGTAAGATAATCTGTATAGCTTTCAGGAGTATCTTTAAATAATCCTGCATTTATAGCTTCTCTTACTTCATCTACTGTAAGAGGCAAATATGTATATCGTTTTACGGCTGTTATATGTGTTATTCCGGTTACTATTGCTATTACAATTATGCTTATAATAGCAAAAGCAATTAACAGCATGAAAATTGCGCCAAATAGATATATAGCACCTATGATTGTTTTTATTAAAAATATTGTAAACTTACTGCTTACATCTTCTATATACGGATTTATTTCTTTTCCATTATTTATGTATGGCAATATCAGATTTCCTATAATGGCAGATAAGGCAATATATATTATAATTGCCCCGACTAATATTACTCCTATACACTCATTAAAAAATTCTTTCCAAAATGATTTCTTTTTCTTAAATTTCATAACTTATCTCCTTTTTAGTATTGGTTCATATATTTTTAAATCTATCTCTTCTGTAATAAGAAATCCATTCTTATAAGACTCCTTATACTTAAGTGACTTTAAAAATGTTATCTGCTCTTCCCTTGATAACTGCTTCTTAAAGGTAATAATCTCATCATGGCTGCAATCAGTACATTGCTCAATAAGACTATATAGAAATGACTTCTCTTTTACTCTTTCAATTAAATCAATAGTTGATTTAAACAGCATTATTACCATAAAAGTTATAATAAACGATAATAAAATAATCTTCATAGATAATCTTCCCTACTTATTCCTTATAAACACCATGCTATTTAATATATTTCATTAATTCAGAAATATCTAAGTCATTTACATCAGCTTCATACCCATTAGGAATATTCCTTAAGGTTATATTCTTAGATATTTCTTTTAATTTTGTCTGCTGTTTTTCATCCGGATGTCGCATTGATTCAAGAAACCCAACAGCATCATTTTCTGTAAGCTTCATATAAACTCTCCATAGTCAATTATCATATAAAATAGTCTTTATTGTCTTTTCTTAAAAAGCTGCCTTTTACCTTGTTAATATCAGCCATTTAGCCCATACTGGTATGTCAGAGCTACATATTATATAAATATAAGAAAATATAATAAGAGCTATAATAATGGTTATTCCTAATGCTGGTAATATACTTTTAATTTTCTTTATTCTGTAATTTTTCTGTTTCATAGTTTTATCTCCTTTCTAAGGATTGGTTCATACTCTGCTAATTCTTCATCATTCTCAATTAAAGGTACTTTCTGTATTACTGTCTTGGCTGTAATAACCTTATTACCGTTCTCATCAGTGGACTCTTCCTTTTCTGCTGATTTTACAGTTGTAATAACAGACTTTAGAAAAGCAATCTGTTTATTACGGCTCATATGTCTGAATTTCTTTAAATTATCCTGTGATATATCATAAAGCAAACAATCATAAAGAATTTCTTTTTTATGTTCTTTCTCAAAAAATTTTGTAAAAGCTATCCATATAAGAGCCGTTACACTAATTAATAAAACTATCACAGTAGCTATAGAATTTTTAAAACTTACATTAACAATTCCCGGGAATACTCCTATAAGTAAGCTCATATATGCCTTATCAATAAGAGTTATATCGTATTTGATTGCAGTCACAAAATAAAAACTAAACATAATCAATGAAACAACAAAGACTACATTTATTAATATAGTTATAATCATTTTTCTCTTTCCTTTCTGTTTTAAATTATATTGTATTATTTATTCTATTTTATTTAATTCACCTGATTCTTTGTTAAATATAAATATATCTGAACTCAGATAATCTTCTTCTTCCTGAATACCAAATATCTTTAATGCCATTTGAATTTCTTCAGGAGTAAATTCACTGTATTTACATATCAACAGAATATGTGCTGTAACAGGAATAATGTATAAATTTGTTTTCAGTTTCTCTGAAATATTCTTAAGCAAATTATTGTTCAGAATAGCACTTGTATTATAAAAGTCGATTACATTTTGAATTGCATATATTCCTTTAATACATTTGCTCTCAAACCCACCAGAATTACTTAGAAAAGATAATTCTTTCTTTGTCTTTTCATAATTATCATCATCTGCCAGTTGCGTCAAAAAATAATCACCTAATACACTGATAAAATATTTGTTGGAATATATTGAATGAATTGCAAGATTGTACAATTCGTTTTCATTAATTTTCAGTATGTCCCTCATATAGTTATTATCAATTACAAACATTGTACCTTCTGAATTTTCTTTAGGTATGATCACATTATAAATTATTTCGAACTCATAAAATGGCTTATGAGGAATGCCGCTTAAATCTTCCATATTGTCCGGCTTTTGTATTAATTGAGGCATAATATAGTGTTTTATATCATTTAAATTAATTTCTGGAGCTAAATTATTAAGTTTATATTCACTACCATTAGAATTTTCGTTTCTATAAAATGCTTCAGATATTGACAATGCAATTTCTTCTATTGACGAATTATTTAAATATTGTTTATATAATTGATTTAATTTAAATTCTAAGGGACACATAAACTGATTTTTAGAATGAAAAATAAGCTTATCTGATGTGCAAACTATATCTGTTGGTGTAATATCTTCAATATTTTGAAGTAATTCGAATTTAAGATGTTTAAGAAAATCTTTATAATTCATTTTTTGCATATAATTAGTTCTCCTTTTATTTAGTTATATTTTTAATATGACAGAAAAAATGAATTATTATTTTACATAAAATAATTGATGTATATGAAAATAAGACGGCAACTAAATGTAAATGCCCTTTATTTATTAAAATATCCCGTTTTTGTGTTCTTCTAAGCACTTTATTGGGTATGCCATGCCTTTGCTTGTAAAAAATAATAACAATATATTGTACGTTTATTGTTGTATATTAGTTTAATATGTTAACTTTATTAACAATATATAGTTATTTAAGATTTATCAAAATATAGCTAAGATACAAAAATAATAACAATATATAGATATAAAACATGATTTAATATACATTAAAAATAACAACATTATGTTATAGAATAGAAAAATTTGTGTAATAAAATTAACAATATATAGCTAAATATTTGATACATAAATGTAATAATGATAACAATATGTAGTAATGTATTATCCGTTGCATAGCCAATAAAATGTCTTATATGTGTCAGAATAATACCATAATGTAGTTATCATATGCTGATTTAAGGAATTAAAACAAACCAATTTAGTAACATATAATTGGTAACATTAGTAATAAGGAATGAATTAATTGGATTATAATAAGCTGCATAAATATATGCGTAAAATAAATATAGCTGATTAATGGGACATGGTAATTGTTTTCTAAAGCTGATTAAAAGAATTATTAGGGAACGAACATAGGAATGATGGAGTAAAGGGAATAGATATAGGGAACAAATAAGGTAGAATTAATGCATAAGAATGCAGCTATTGGAGATAGAAATGGGATTATTGGGCTTACTAAGGCATTTGTAGGGCGAAGAATAGATTTACAGGAATCTAATAATTATAATTTTTGTAATTATCATATATTATATATGAGGGAATTATATTATTTATTAGTGTATTAAAGGCATTAATTGGGATAAATGAAGTGCTTGCTAGAGACAGGTAAGGAATTGCCAGGGAAATAAACACAAGATGTATTAAGCTGATAAATGATATTGTATAGGAATATAACAATAATAGTTATACGCTTTTAATCCTTAATAATATTCTGGCGGTTATTATATTAAGTCTTAAAACGCTATTAAGGAATAATCAAATGTATTATATAAGGCTCTAATTTTTATATTTTAATAATAAAAAGCGTATCAATGAAAAAGAAAATAATAGAAGGGCTTTGAAGAAGGTGTATGACATATTACACTTAAAGGAAGTGTAATCATAAAAAAATACAGCTACCTATTGATAACTGCATTTTATTTATATATTACATAAAAGATTGTATACTATATCCTTTCCGTCTGAAACGAACTCTAATCTTTTTTATTGCTTTTGATTCAATTTGTCTGATTCGTTCTCTGGAAACATTCCATTCAGTACCTATATCTTTTAAAGTTTTAACCTTTGAACCATATCCCATTCTACTCTTAATTACATATAATTCTCTAGGAGTGAGACAATCTTCAACTTCTTTCCAAAGCAGTTCATTCATTTCTTTTTGAATAATCGTATCTTCAACTTTAGGTTCAGGAGCTTCTATATAATCAGCCAAACACGAATCGTCATGGCCTTCATCACTTTGAATAGGTGCATCTAATGAAACCAATTCATTAAAGCTCTGAATATGTACAAGCATTTCTTTAGTTAAAAGAGGATATCTTTGTTTTACTACATCATATAATTCATCAATTGTAGGTTTTCTTTGAAGTTTATTAGTTAAATCCACAAATGTAGTCTTAACAAAAGAATCCTGCTCTCTTATATGTACAGGGAATCTAACTAATAAATCATAATTGGCTAATTCTCTATATATACTCTGTCTAATCCAATGAGTTGCATAAGTTGAAAATGCATATCCTAATTTATAATCAAACATTTGTATAGCTCTGTACAACCCGAAAATACCGGCCTGACATAAATCATCCATTTCAAAACTTTGCGTTTTAGCTGTAACGGCTTTAGCAATACTGATGACTAAACGCATATTAGATAAAATCAATTTTTTGGTTATTTCTTTTTTCTTTTTAGGATGTTTTTTTATCTCTTCAAATAATTTAAGAGTTTCATCTTTAGATAAAACCGGATAATCAGCAAATGATTTAATATAATAAGTTATATTATTTTCTAATAATAGTTTCTGTTTTTCATCTGAAATCTCTTTATCATTTAAAATATCAGCACAATTATCCTCTGATAAAATATTTATGTTTTCTATTGGTTTATTTGTATCAAATAATTCATCAACATATTCATCTTTATTGTTTTTTTTATTTAATAATAAATTCTTATCTGCCATAAAAATCTCCTCTTAACATTGATGTCCTAGCATTTTTAATTCATTATTTGCTTCTATTTTCATTGTACATATTCTACTAATTGCATTATATGTAAATTTAGATTGCTCTTCAAAGGTTCCTAATATATCTCGTTTAATCATAAGCTCTTTACATTTATCTGAAGACTCTTTGTGTAATTTCATTTCTTTTACCATTGAGTCTAAAACAGAATGCATTGAGGAAAAATAGGTAAAATAATTTCCTACTTCACTCAATAAATTCCCTATTTCCAATAAATCTATTTCATCTGATCTAGGAATTTCTTTCTTAAAATTAATTAAATACCATTCATATAAATCCGTTGAAGAAGCTTCAAGGATATCACTTATAGACTTATTTTTTAATTCATTATTCATATTTGTTTCCATAAATTATTGCTCCTTAATTTCTATATTGATATTTTCAAAACACTTAATTACAAAATAAATTAAACTCATTATGCAGACTATTAAAATGCATGCCTGTAAATATATATTTGTTATAAAAAACGTAAATGGTATTAATGCCACACAGTTTATTAGAATATGATATAAGCTGCTAAGTTTAATACCATATTTATCTCTTACAGCACCTAACAAATATCCGCCAAAAGCATATATAGGGAATAAAATAAAATTAAAATGAATTATTCCAAATAAAACTGCTTGGATTATATTTGCACATAATTTATTGTTGCTTGCTTTATATGCATAGCCATAAATTATATATCTAAAAGTCAATTCCTCAATAATAGGTGCCACAAAAGTTGCTATTATTGTAGATATAATTGTTTTTATTCCTAAACTTCCATAATCAATATCTGATACATTTACAAAATGCATTTGAATTCCTGAAATAAGCTGCAATATTACAGAAGTTAATATGAAACAAAATACAAAATTCCAATTTACTACTAATTTATTTTTCATAAATAAATCTTTTTTATAATTGTAAAATGAGCTTTTTATACAAATAATGCACATAACAAACATTAATGTATATGTTGATATTGTGTAAATTAATCGAAATCCTTCATAATCTATTTTAGTTGAAATTCCTCCTGCATCATTCATATACATATTTAATAGACTGTCTATAAATGTTGCAATAAACATAGAAAATAAAATTATAAAAACAGAAATAATAAATGGAATAAAAATCTTTATATACTGTTTTGATTTTGAAAAGAAAGAATTACTTTTCATTTTGTTTTTTGCCATAAAATCCATATAAGAATTTAAATCATGCTTATTTTTTTTATTTCTTAATTCCTTAATATTACTGTTGTTGTTACTAAGTATCATATATTTTCCTCCAACCTTTCTAATATATATATGACAGATACAATTTTAAAAATCTTTACATAAAAAAATACCGCTGCAATAAACAGCGGTAAAACATAAAATAAATATTAAATTAGCATTTGCGTACTATTGAAGGGGCTGACATATCAGGGTTAATGAATTTCTTACATAAATGTTCAATTCCAGTTGTTGAATCAAGCCAATATAAATAATCTCCATCAACGTCCACCAGATATTCATTAATAGAATCAAGAACATCGTTTACTTCGGAAACAGTACAAATAAATCTATATGAAGACTTATTTTTCTTTAAAGGTTTAACAGATTTAACAATAATCTGATATACAGTTTCGTCATCTGAAGATCTAAAATCATCTACTTGAATTTTCCCTGATAAACATAATTTAGCATCATTAACAAGTAAGTCTCTAATATTTGCATAATCCTTAGAAAAACATACACCATTAATAGAACCTGTTTTATCTTCTACCTCAAAAGTTACCCATTCGTATCCATTTCTGTCCTTTCTTATAACAAGATTTTTAATTATACCAGATACATCATTAACTTCTGTTGAAATATCAGAAATGGGATCTGTATAAATATTATACTCATCAATTGGATGCCCTGTAATATAAACACCTAACACTTCTTTTTCATCATTTAGAATCTGACCTAAATCATCTTCTACATAATCAATATCTATATTTTCAAGATCATCTTCTAAGCTTTCTATAACTGTCTTAGCTGAATTGATACGTTTAATTATGGAATCCTTAGTTGGCATCTTTTTTGAAGTAACTTGAAAGGAAATATTTTCTTCTGAAATTTTTTCCTTAAACTCATCAAGATCAATATAATCTTCCACAAATTCAATAACTTTACTTGCGTTTTCAATAAACTTACTCTTCTCTCTGATTTTCTTGATTGTATCCTGAATTTCTTTCATACAAATCATATCTAATGATATCATTGTTCTTGTATAACCAAGGCAATCAAAAGCACCTGCTTTAATTAAGGAACTTAATGCTTCTGCATTAATATTTGTTCGTTTGATAAAATCCTTAATATCAGAATATTCTCCATTAGCATTTCTATCTTCAACAATTTTAGCTGCTTCTGCTCCAACATTCTTAATATTACTCAGACCATACAAAATATTTCCATCTACAACATCACAATGTAAATTTGAAGCATTAATGTCCGGAGGCAATACCTTTACTCCAAAATCAAGAGCATCACTAATATCATCAGCGACTTCATCAATCTTATCAGTATGATTTATTACATTTGTAAGATAATAAGCCGGATAATAATACTTAAGAAAAGCAGTCCAATATGATGTAACAGCATAAGCAGTGGCATGTGACTTATTAAAAGCATACTTAGCAAAATCAACCATCGCATCCCAGATTTTATGAGCAATTTCTTCTGGTATTCCATTTGCAATACAACCTGGTACTAATGCTTCATTTTCTTTTTTAGTATCAGCATTGCCATATACAAAAGTGTGTCTTTCAGCATCAATTTCATCCTGATGTTTTTTTGACATAGCTCTACGGACTAAATCAGAACGCCCCCATGTATATCCTGCTAAATCACGAACAATCTGCATTACCTGTTCCTGATAAACTATCTGTCCATAAGTAGTTGACAAAATTGGCTCTAATTGAGGACATAAATATTTAATCTTAGATGCATCCTTTTTACCTTCTATGAAATCAGGTATAAACTTTTCAGGACCAGGACGATATAAAGCATTCATTGCTATTAAATCTTCAATACCTGTTTTATTCATTTTAAATTTCTCCTTTCAATTCATAACTATATAATTTATGACAGAAAATTAAAAAAAGCGTCCAATTTTGGACGCTTGCATGAATATTAAAAAGAATACTTGTTACATATATTTTCTTTTATATAAGTTATCAAATTTTTAGCATAATCTATTCTGCCTTTTAATTTATCAATATCATTAATATCATATGAAACATTACCAGTAATACTAATATAAAAATCATCTTTTATGGTTTTAATTTCAATATCATAATATGGAATCTTTGGAGTAAAAAAGAATCTTATGACTTTACCTGTTCTTAAATCTCTTCTTAATAGAATTCTATATGTTTTATTATCGTATTCATCTATTATCCATGGACCGGATTCATATGTTCTAATAAAAGTTACCATTATCTTACTTCTTCCTCTCTGTTATCTTTATTAATTTCAGTATGAATTACATCTGGCATAATTTTATCTTCATCATCTTCTCCGCCTAAATCTAAATCAATATCTGATAGTTCATTTGTGTCAATATTGTTTGTTATATTACTAATATTAACACTTTTACAATTTTGAGTCATTGCCTTTATAACATCATCTATAGTTTTAGCATCTCTACCGATTCCGTCAAGATAAAAAGCAGCCGTTACCTGAGCGCAAAAATCTGCGA
>OGYX01000431.1_pt1 | contig 32823 bp, 35 predicted proteins | sample 1576601 | NCBI WGS metagenome assembly OGYX01 (sample SAMEA3541561, study PRJEB24748) | human gut metagenome | biome: human gut; feature: human-associated habitat; material: faeces | place: China | collected 2012 | reverse complement strand
AACGGTATCATACGGAATTTTCAGTTCAGAAAATTCCTACCCATGAAAAGTAACAATTAGGCTTCCCATCGTCCGGAAGCGCCGCACGGAAGTACGAGCCCGGAACCCGTAACGGGAAGTCCGATCTCCTCCGATCTCACGGTTCCGCCGAACTGCGGGACAACCGCTGTTCCGAGCATGTAAGTCAGCACGGCCGGAGCGAGACCGGTTGTGTAGGAGTTGATCAGGTAGAATAACGGCTTGTCGGAGAGGAGCTTTGCACACAGCTTTACGAGCGGGTAGATCGCGTCCTCGATCTTCCAGATCTCGCCCTTCGGGCCTCTTCCATAGGAAGGCGGATCCATGATGATCGCGTCGTAGTGGTTTCCACGGCGGATCTCACGTTCTACGAATTTTACGCAGTCATCCACGATCCAGCGGATCGGCGCGTCCTCAAGGCCGCTGGATTTCGCGTTTTCCTTTGCCCAGGCGACCATGCCCTTGGAGGCGTCAACATGGGTCACGGAAGCTCCGGCTTTCGCGGCTGCCAGTGTTGCTCCTCCGGTGTAGGCGAAGAGGTTTAAGACTTTGACCGGGCGTCCCGCGTTTTTGATCTTTTCGCCAAACCAGTCCCAGTTTGCCGCCTGTTCCGGGAAAAGACCGGTATGCTTAAAGCTGAAGGGCTTTAACTGGAAGGTCAGGCCTTTGTAGTTGATGCTCCACTGCTCCGGGAGACTGAAGAATTCCCACTCGCCGCCGCCTTTTGAGCTTCTGTGGTAGTGGCCGTTCATCTTTCTCCACTGTGGTGCCTTTTTATCGGTATCCCAGATGACCTGGGGATCCGGACGGACCAGAATATATTTTCCCCAACGTTCCAGCTTTTCACCGCCGGAACAGTCGATGACTTCATAGTCCTTCCATCCATCTGCTATCCACATAATTGTATTCCATCTCTTTCTTTAGACTTTTTTGCGTAAAAACGGATCAGGGGCATAAAATGCCTATGATATACCAGTATAATAGATTCGGGGGATACTGTCAAATAGGAGTGGGGATGGAATGCGGGATGTTGGCGGAAATATGGGGAACATGAACGGAAAATGTGTCTTTCTGTGGCGGGAATGCGGCAGAACTGTGGTGGGGACTTAAGAGAATTGACAGGTATTTTCTGTTGAATAATCAGGGAGTTACTGGTAAAATAAAATCAGATGTATTGCGAAATGAAAAATACGGCCGGAAGGCAGAAATCCCATCGGCGAAGCTGATCCGGAATGGATGTTGGCGATAGTTATGCGCCTTTTGGGGTACAGGAAGGAGACGGAGCGAGTGAAGAAAAAAGGGTTAAGAATACTGGCAGCAGCGGCGGTCCTGACTTTCGGATGTCTGACGATGAACGCCTACGCAGCGGAAGGCTGGGCGCTTTCCAATAATATATGGACGTATCTTGATAAAAACGGAAACCGCGTGACGAATGAGTGGAAAAAGGGCGCGGACAACCTCTGGAGATATTTGAACAGCAGCGGCGAGATGGCGGTCAACAGCTGGGCAGACAATGATTACTATGTGGATTCCAACGGAATCATGGTGTCAAATAAATGGATGCAGCTGGCTTCCCCGTACAGCAGGGATAATGGGACGACATACTGGTTCTATTTCAGTTCCAGCGGAAAAGTCACGAAGGACAGCTGGAAGAAGATCGACGGAAAGAGTTATCTCTTTGATTCCGACGGAATTATGCAGACCGGATGGTCCGAGGATGGGGATTACTATTTAAGCTCCAGCGGCGCTATGGTCACCGGCTGGAAGTATCTGGAGCCGAAGGATGAGGATAAGGATCTCTACGGACCGGAGAGCGACGACGGAAAATACTGGTTCTACTTCTCTGCGAGCGGAAAGAAGAACAGCCCGTCGACGAGCAGTAACGGCGGCGATTATAAGGTGATGAAGATCGATGGCAAATATTACTGCTTCGACGAGGACGGACGGATGCAGACCGGATGGGTGTATTTAGAAGGTGACCCGGAGAATGCAAGTAAGGACACGATCGAGAACTGGAGATATTTTGCGGAGAGTGGGATCCAGAACGCGACTCTCGGTGCGTCGATCACCGGATGGCTCTCCTTAAATCCGCCGGAACAGCTCCAGGACAATGTGGATGAGCCGGTTGTCTGGTACTATTTCGAGAAAGATGGAACACCGAAGACAGGTCCGGAGGACGGAAAAGCGTCCACAAGTGACTTTGTCAAGATCAACGGAAAGACATATCTCTTTGACCAGAAGGGAAATCCGGTGAAGGGATTAAAGAAGATACAGATCGGATCGACAGGAGAGTACACCTCCTATTACTTTGATGCATCCTCCAGAATTTCCGTAAAGGGAAAGATGACAGTGGAGGAAGGCGATGGAAATAAGACGACCTTCTACTTTAATGAGGGAACCTACGCGGGACGTGGTGTCAGCGGTGTGAAGAATGGCTATCTCTATTATATGGGTAAGCTTCAGGAAGCGGACAGCTCCAGCCGTTACGCATTGATCAGTATCCCGAACGGCAGCAGTGGATATCAGACTTACGTCGTAAACTCCTCCGGACGTATCTCAAAGAATACGACGGTGAAGGACCGCGACGGAAACAAGTTTAAGGTAAATTCCAGCGGAATTTTGACTCAGATCAACGATGAGACGGCGAGCACGAAGGAAGAATACGGTGAGCCGACAGAACCGGTATTTGAGAATGATTGATGTGGATTCAGGATAAAAGATAAAGGATTTTTTGAAGGATCAGGGGCAGAGATGTTCCTGGTCTTTTCCGTTAGCTGCCATGTATCCAGGAAACTTCCGGCAGCAGGATCTGCAGCAGAGAACTTTTACATATGATGGTTAAATAAAAAGAGGATTCCGACTGCAAATACAGGCAGTCAGAAATCCTCAGTTTTTTAGTGCTTTAAACTTCCTCGCCGTTGATCAGCACATGCTTGATCACGCCTGTCACATCAAACGGACAGCCGTCGACGATGACAACATCGGCGTCTTTTCCTTCTTCCAAAGAACCGACACGGTCAGCGATGCCAATGTGCTCGGCCGGATTGATGGTTACGGCGCGGAGTGCGTCATACTCGTCCATACCGGCTTTGATGGCGAGACCTGCGCAGAGCGGCAGGTAGTGGAGCGGGGTTACCGGCGCGTCTGTGATGATGGAGACATGACATCCGGCTTTCGCGAGAATGCCAGGTGTCTCCCAGGTCTTATTCTGGAGCTCAAATTTGGAGGCATGTCCGAAGGTCGGACCTACCGCGAGCGGGAGATTTTCCTTCGCGAGTTCATCCACGATCATATGGCCCTCTGTCACATGCTCCAGAGTCAGGCCGACACCGAATTCTTTCGCGATACGGATCGCAGTGAAGATATCGTTTGCCTGATGGGCATGGGCTTTTAACGGGATCTCATGGTTTAATACCGGGATCAGAGCTTCGGACTTCTGGTCGTAAGCCGGAAGCTTGGAAGCGTCATCACCGGCCGCCTCGATCTTTGCCTTGTAAACCTTCGCTTTATTTAAAGCCTCGCGGATCTTTGCGGCATTTGTCATACGGCTGGAGATTCCCTGTTTCTGGTAGCAGCGTTTCGGGTTTTCACCGAAAGCGCATTTCATAGCGATCGGGAATTTTACGATCATATTGTCAACACGGGTTCCAACCGGTTTGATAGCAGCGAAGGTTCCGCCAATGGAGTTGGAGCTGCCTGGACCGGTTGCGAAGCAGGTAACACCGGCTTTCGCGGCCATCTTCATACACGGGTCAAACGGGTTGATTCCGTCGATCGCCTGTACCTGTGGAGTTACCGGGTCATTCAGTTCGTTGTAGTCATGCCCCTCGTAGCCGATCCCGTAGCCGTCAAGACCGATATGGCAGTGGGCCTCAACAAATCCCGGATAAACATGGAGTCCGGTAGCGTCAATAACCTCAGCGCCGTCAGCAGAGAGACCTTTTCCGATCTTTACGATCTTTCCGCCGTCGATCAGGATGTCAGCGATAAAAGTTTCCTTTGATACCGCTGTGTGAAGTGTTCCGTTCTTGATACAAATCATTGGAATTCCTCCTCTTTTCAAATCATAACTCTATCATACATGAATTGCGAGAATATTTCAAGGATTCTTTCTGTACAGTAGTTAAAAATAAGTTACGATTCACGCTTTGCGCAAACAGTAATAAAAAAAAGGAACTATTTCATCTTAAAAGATGAAAAGTTCCTTATATTTGAGTTATGAAACTACATTCACCGGTGTTCCCTCAAGGAATCCCTTTACATTTCCGGCAAGGATGGAAACGAGGCGCTGTCTTGTCTCAAGTCCTTTCCAGCCCATATGCGGGGTGAGGATCACGTTGTCGAGGGTGTAGAGCGGGTTGTCGGCTTTCGGCGGCTCAGTTTCCTGGACGTCGAGGCCTGCGCCTGCGATCTGGTGCTTTTCAAGCGCTTCGATCAGAGCCGGTTCATCGATGAGAGCACCGCGGGAGGTGTTGATCAGGAAGGCGGTCGGCTTCATCAGCGCAAGAGTCTCTTTATTGATCATATGCTTTGTCTGCGGAGTTAACGGGCAGTGCAGGGAAACATAGTCACTGTTCTTTAAGACTGTCTCAAGATCCACATAGCGGATGCCGTCTTCGTCGGCTCTCGGTGTTCTTGTATACACGAGAATGTTCATATCAAGAGCTTTTGCAATCTTCATTACAGTCTTTCCGATATGTCCGGCACCGATGATTCCTAAAGTCTTTCCGTTTACCTCAACGTGCGGAACCTGGAGATTTTTCGTAAAGTTATCATGGTTTCCGTTTGCCAGCATTTTCATCTGGACCTGCATGGTGGAGCTTAAATTTAAGATCATCATGACCGCCGTGTGGGCTACGCGCTCGGAGCTGTATGCCGGGATATTGCAGACGGTGATCCCCTTCTCCCTTGCGGCATCAAGATCCAGATTGTTGTATCCGGTACCGGCCTCACAGATCAGCTTTACGGAAGCCGGAAATTTGCGGATCAGGTCACCGTTTACCGGCATCTCCTTTGTGACGATAATATCAGCTCCCTCAATGCGCTCTAAGAGCTGTTCTGGTGTGGTATCATCGTAGACGGTCACGTCGGAAGAGAGAACAGAAAAGTCGAGATTTCCGTCAAAGTTCATTTTTTTTGCGTTTAATACAACGGTCTTGTCGCTCATGGGTAAATCCTCCTGCGAAATTGATAATAAAAAATTGTACGTACCTTGGTGCTGTATTGTAACTGTTCAGCAGGTCTGCGCATTTACTGCGCTGACCGTAAAAAAACTTATATTATAATAGAAAGCAAAAATCCTATCGGCACCGCCGCTTTGGAATGGATTTTGCGCGTAACTGTGAGGTGCTGAACAGTTACGCTGTATTCATTATATAACGGTTTTTGAAATGTGACAATGAAGAGTTTGTGGTTATAGGTTATGATACATAGATGTATAAATAAAAAATGGAAAGAAATTTTCTATGCGTTTCCGTGATAGAGCAAGTTGAAGAGGTAAATGTTCAGACGAAAGGAAAGATCAACAAGGAATCGTTTGTCCTGCTCTAAATGAGTTTCCTTGAGAGATGCTTATTTTAACATAATAGTATGTTTGAACAAGTATTGGAAAAATAATAGCATATTATCGTATAATATGTACATCAAAAGACAATAAATGACATAAAAATAGTCATTTTAACGAAAACGCGTTTCGTAAGTGCTTATTAACAAAAAGACAATATGACAGATAGGAGAGTTGATTATGCAGAACGAACATGCAAAAGAATTAAGAAAAATTTTAAGTGAGACATCTTTTTTGACACTTCCGGGTGTATATGATTGCCTTTCTGCTAAGATTGCAGAGGAAGCAGGATTTCAGGCATTATTTCTTTCCGGTGGAGCACTTGCCTACAGTGTATTAGGACGCCCGGATTTTGGATTTTTGAGTCTGGCAGAATTTGGAACAGCGATCCAACATATTGTGTCTTCCGTTCATGCTCCGCTGATTGCAGATGCGGATAATGGATTTGGAAATGCAATTCAGGCTGCAAATACCGGAGCTATGTATGAGCAGCTTGGAGCGGCAGGACTTCAGATTGATGATAAAGTTCTTCCGGCCAATCATCCGGCTAAAAATGAGATCATCGATTGGGAGTTAATGGGACCCAAGATCAAAGCTGTGAGAACTGCAGTTTCTGATGACTTTGTGATCATCTACCGTACATGCGCAGAGTTGTATGATTTTGGTGTCGATGAAGCAATCAGAAGAATCAATCTTGCGAAGGAGTGCGGCGCCGATTATGCATATGTGGATGGAATCAAGTCCGTGGAGAATCTGGAAAAGATTTCCAGAGAAGCCAAAATTCCGCTTATGGTAAATCTGAATGAGAAAGGATTTGTCGGCGGACTTCCTACAGAGCAGGTCAAGGCATTAAATTACTGTATTGGTTTATTTCCAATCTCCGCCATGCTGGCAGCAGCGCAGGGAATGATTGATGTTCTTGGGGCATTGGCAGAACAGGGAACAACGCTTGCAGTGAGAGACAAAATGACAAATCCGCCAACGAAGATTCATCGCATGATGGGACAGTTTTCACTGGTAGAAAAGTATACACCATATTATAACGAATGAGGAGATATACAGGAGAAAAGCTGATTGCTCAGAAAGGAGTGTCTGAATGACATACCGAAACATCCAATACGCCCAAATGACAATCCAAAAAGATTGATGTAGTATTTGTGCATTATAGAGAAAAAATTTCCACTGTTTCACCGATGAAAAAGCGTTCGTTTCGTTTTACTGCATTTATCCACAGCATCCGATCCTCAAAAATCGAACCACACGATTTTTCGAAAAAATATACACTGGATTTGTGGATAGCAGTACAGAGCATCTGGAATTTCATGGAAATATCCCAGATGTTCTGTATTGTTATCCACCGTCATAATGACGAAAGGGAAACAGCCGCCAGGTGGCAGAAACTGTAAAAATCTGGTACAATGAACTCATGAAGAAAAGGAGTTCCTGCCATGGCGATCAAGTACACAGAAGAACAACTAAATAGCGTTGACAAGTCTATGCTGATCCAGATGTTTTTGAACCAGCAGGAGCAATTGGAAAAAGTCAGTGCCGATTCGTTCCTGATCATAAAGCAGATCCAGGCGATCTACCGGGAGGAAGGAAAACTCAAAGAACTTTCATCAAAAGAAAGACTTGTTCAGCGTCAGGTGGTTGTAAAACCACTGGTAGATGCTTTATTTGTGTACCTGAAACAACACGAAAATGAAGTCGGTACGGAAAAACTGAGGGAAGCTTTCATTTATGTATTAAATCAGGAAAAATACCTCCGGGTTTTCCTGACCGATGGGGATGTTCCAATGGACAATAATGCATCCGAGCGTGCGATCCGCGGATTCTGTGTCGGTAAGAAAAACTGGCAGATGATCGATACCATCAATGGTGCAAAATCATCCGATATCATTTACAGCATTGCAGAAACAGCAAAAGCGAATAATTTAAAGCCATATGAGTACTTTGAATATCTTCTGACAGAGATTCCGAAACATATGGATGATACAGACCGATCTTTCTTAGATGATCTGATCCCGTGGTCAAAAAATTTGCCGGAGAGTATTCGAAAACCAAAGAAGATCAATTAAGCCAAGCCGCAAAAGCGGCTTTTGACTGGTTCAGTACTTGCTATGGAGCGTTTAATTTTCGATATCATTTTGACATAAAGCAGGGCTGCCGTATTAGCAAATATTGCTAGGCGACAGCCCTCTTTTGGATGAAACTTATTTTCTATATATAATATGGAACAGGAGCAGCTTTGGGGGTGTTATTACCAAAACCAATTACACACCATAGCAAAAAAGTAAAAAATAGTAAGCAAATGATAACATATGTATACATTAGATATCGAAAGAATGATGTCCCTTTTCTTGTCATTAATAAAACACAACAAATGAAAAAGAAGAGACTTACAAGTCCAATAAAAACTGAATTAAAAAGGAGTGGTACTATTATGCTAATTAACCCTGTAATCATTTTGACTATACTCCTGTTTATTCAAAATAAATTACACCCTTATAAAGACTTCCCCCGTTAACCCACGTTGGAAAATCGTAGATTTCTTTTCCAGCCCAGTTAGAAGTTACCATTTTAGTCCCACTACCAGCGTCGTAAATACGTGTTACAGTAACCCAATGTTGTTCCAAATCAGGTATAGGCGAGTTCCATGTAAGCAACAGAACTGGCGATTCTTTATTTAAGCCCGTAGCAATATATTTTCTCACATTAACTTCTGACCATGCTGAAGAACTTCTAGTTGCCTTTAAATCCACCTTATGATTGGAAGCAAATTCCTCAGCTCTACTAATGAGCGAATCTACTGTAGGAATCCCCCAGACTGCTGGTGAAATAGTGTCATAGACCTCTTTTTGAAAAGCATTAAATTCTGATTTCGTAATACCAGATTTCGTATATAACCCTTTTGCATGTTATAAAAATTTCAAAGTAACTTCTACTTACTTTGTTACTAATAAGATAACACTCATTTTTATATTTTGACGACGGATGTAAGAAATACGAGTCTACAAGATATTTTCACTGAATCATCATCTTGCCACTTCCATTGTCATGCGAAAGGCTTTTCCAGAACGAGCCTTATTACATCATCTTCTATCTGAAAGAAAAACGGCATCCCCGGAGTCGCATTCTCATATGTTTCAATATACTTTTTGAACTCCTGCACATCTGTTGTGGTATATTCCTCCGGATACTCAGAATCGGAAAAGTCCCCGTTCCAATCAATAAAAGTATATACTGTCTGTGCATCCAGTTTCCATACAATAGTTTCCGTATCGGGATTGTATATATAATAGCCATCCGGCATATCATCTTCCGTAAGGTTCAACTCTCTTATCTTTTCCTCATTGTCATCTGTAATAAACTCTATCACATCAACCATTAAATTGTTTTCTGTCATCTCTTTCAGAAAAGCAGCAACATAGACCTTGCCATCCTCATCAGTAAATGTTGGATTGGAAACTTCGCCACTTTGCGGAACCTTTTTCCCTGTTGCAATTACTGAAATTGCAATGATGATTACAAGCAAGATAATTCCTGCCAATATGTAGATGCCTATTTTCTTATTTACATTTTTACTCATAATGTGATTTCTCCCTATTTTTTCATCAATTTCTTCTTTAATCCTATCTGGTGCATTTATATTTTCTGCCTCCTCTTTCACCGCTTTCCTTATCAACGCATCTACTTTTTCATCTTCATAATCACTAATCAACTTTTTCATGGTATCTCCTTCATATCACAAAGTGTAATTTTTTCTTCAAGATCTACACTTCCATCAATAGAAAGGATATTGGTATCTGATTCAACAACATTTTTCATCAGTACTGATGAATCGCTATCGTTTTGTGACGTCGCCATAGCTACAAATGTTGACATTACAGACAAAGAAATAATACTTAGTGCGGCAATAGAAGATTTAAAACACTTGTTTTTTATCATAGAATCACCTCATTTAGAATTTTTATTTAATATGTTACAATGATTTATGTATTCAATGGCATCATCTCCTCTTGTTAAATATAATTATCTAAAAACAATGGCGTTATTTTTAAATTATTCGTTTTATGTCTTGATATTATCATGGGGCGAGTGAATACACAATGCATTTTATCGATATGCAAGAAATCGTAAGAAAATATAAAACATATAAGCTACAAGATTTATAATTGAACTGGGTTATTTTTGATAGTCTGTTTATTTTTTTTCTTTAAAGTATAGTAATAAACGTAATCTCGATTTCTTTTGTCCAAACTGGGCTTAAATAATTTTCTAATCAATGCGGAGCAGCTTCTAGCAGACTTAGAGAAAGATGTCATTTCTACCTGTTGAATCCTCCACTGATTTTTCTGGCAAATCGGACGGAAAATAGCACCGTCATTTTGACGATAAGTCACAATGCTGAAGTTGAAGCGAAAATAGAAAAATCAGAGCTATTTGCGATTACTTATCCACATCCACGTAAACATCAAACCAGAATTACACGAATAAGTTTTTGCATCCACGAAAGCTTGTGGATAATTGCAAAAAGCCACATTTTTTCTAGTAAAAAAATTTTTTAATTTCGGCTTTTTAGACAAAAATCAGAAATCCTTCTTTTCTTTAGAAGGACGGATGACTTTTGGCTGGTCGATTGCAAGGCCTTCCATCAGCCAGCGGAATTCCTGCCTGGTTAAAAGCCTTGCTTCCGAAGCATTGCGTGGCCATTGGAAACGACCATTCTCATCCAGACGTTTCTGGTAGAGAACAAATCCATCTTTGTCATAATGGAGTGCTTTTAACTTCCGACTGTCCCTGCCGCAAAACAGATAGAGCGCGTTGGCATAAGGATCCAGCTTATAAGTATCGCGAATAATGGCCATCAATCCATCAAAGCTTTTTCGCATATCTGTCCGGCCGGTAATGATAAAAATCTTTGCTACGCCGGACAGTTCGCCTAACACAGTTGCTGCAGCGCTGCGATTGTGTTTCGAATCGTTTCGCAGGCTGCCGAATTCTGGATTTCCACAGAAAAACCAGAAAAGACCAAACGAATGGCCGGGGCGGAAACAGTGGTACGATCAGGAAGTTGCTCACCTACTGCAACCGTATCAGCACCAGAAAAATCAATTGCCACAACTTCATGCTGTTCCGGGCAGGAAGACATCGGATTATCTGGTATTTCACAAGCCATGCTTCGAAATCTCCGGATATGATAGTAAAAGTTGCTGCGTTGTATGTGATGTTGCTCACACCATGCTTTATCTGTAAGACCACTGGTGCGGCATTCCTGAATCAGCGCCATCCATTCCTGATCCGTACGTCTTGGGTGTCTTTGAACCATTCTTGCCCAACTCCATTCCTGTGTATTATGAGTGTGTTAGACAGGATGTGTCCAGATTTGAACCAAACTTGTCCACTGTCCAAACTCATTAGAATGATTGTTACACAGATCTTGGCTGATGAAAAGACGGCAGGTTATTCATCGCTTACAATCCAGGTAAAGATTTTATCCGCAAACGCAAACTTGATTTTAAGAAAATGATGCGTCTGATTATTTCCATGGAAAGCGGAAGTCTAAATCATGAACTTCTTAAATTTTTTGAGTATGATTCCTCGGTTCCTACCGGATCTGCTTTTTATCAACAACGTTCCAAACTTTCCGTTTCTGCATTCCGTCATCTTATCAAGGAATTTAACCTTAAATTCCCCTTAGAAAAATTTCGCGATAATTACTATGATATCTGGGCTGCTGTCCAGTCATGATCCTCCGACCAGATTCTGTAAACAGATCGCACGGACACGGCTGTGAGGACGATAACGGCACCGACGATAGCCATTTTTTCCGGAATTTCCAAGCACGAAGCGGATCCCAATAAGCGCGGACAGGAGAGCTGAGGCAGAAGGATCTCCGAAAGGCCGTAAGCAGGTCGGCGAAGCGGTGAATCGGAAAACTACGAAAAAATATCCTGGCGGGGAATTGAGACCACAAGAAAAAGCTGCCCGCGAGGGACAGCTTTTTCTTGTGTGATGGGTTTTCTATTTTCAGGTTTGTTAATGGGCTGTTTTACTGCGCTTTCCGCTGCAGTTTCGCAACGAGGGCGCTGGTCCTCTGACGGTAGTCGTCGAGTTCGGTGACGATTCCCATGAAAGAGGAGATAAGATCTAAGGAGGCGCGCAGAGAACTCTGCTCACCCTGTACGACTGCGCGTTTTGTGAGGCGCATAGCCTGCTGCGGCGCTGCCAGAAGCTTCTCCATATACTGCTCCACAAATGCGTCAAGCTCTGCATCCGGGACGCAGTGGGTAACGAGACCCATATCTGCGGCTTCTTTTCCCTTTAATGTGCGGGCTGTCCAGAACAGGTCTAAAGCTTTGTCCCGGCCGACGAGACGGGGCAGGAAATATGCTCCGCCGTCACCAGGTACAATTCCGGCATTAAAATAGCTTTCCGACATGGAAGCACTCTCCCCGGCGATCCGCACATCGCACATGAGAGCCATGTCAAGACCGGCACCGACTGCGGCACCATGGATCTTGGCAACCACCGGTTTATCGATTTCTTCTAAAAGAAGCGGAATTCTTTGGATTCCCTTCCAGAGTGAATTCTTTCTTGCGAGGGCTGTGGAGGAGATATCTTCATGACTTTCGAAGAATCCGTCACCGGCTGCCATTGCCTTGACGTCACCGCCTGCGCAGAACGCTTTTCCGTTTCCGGAAAGCAGAAGTGCATATACATCATCGTTGTCACGGACATCTTCCAACGCTTCTGTCCAGAGACGGATCATCTCCTCGCTGAAACAGTTGAGCTGCTTCGGACGATTCAGTGTGATGCGTGCAAGGTGGTTGTGTACTTCGTAGATCAAGTCTGCCATAGAATATCTCCTCCTCTATTTACTCTCTCAATATACCATATTGTGGAACTGATTTCATTATATGGAATTTCACACAGAATGTCAAGCCCTTGAAACTGGTTTTAACGTAAAATTTGCAAAAAAATATTGTCCAGAATCGAAAAATCCTGGACAATATCACAAAGCGAAAAAGTATTGCATTCTATATCACAATATGAAATTCTGTTACAGACGTAATGATTGAACCATCCGCACACTTGATTTACAGAGAGAGCAGCATCCACCCCGCCGCGCACATAATTATGAGAAATATGAGATTGTAAAGGGTGAATACCATCATGTACGTTCCTGACTTTGCTTCCGGAATCTCAGCGTAGGCCCGGTAGGAGATCACGCTTGCCATGGATGCGATCAGGGTTCCAAGACCGCCGACATTCACACCAAAAAGCAGAGGACGCACTGCACCGGTAAAGCCGGAGAGCAGGATCGCTGCGGGGACATTGCTGATGCACTGGCTTAAGAGAACACCTGCCGGAAATTCATGACCGGAGATCAGCTTCGTGAGGAGTCCGGAGATCGCAGGGATCCGTTCCATATTGCCGATAAAGATAAAAAAGCAGACGAATGTCAGGAGCAGAAAGTAGTCGACCCGGATAAACAACGAGCGGTCCTTTATGAGAACAGCGGCCAGGATGATGAAAAACATGATCGGCCAGGAATAGATCCGAACGACGCAGCCCAGACAGACGAGAAAAAGCGCCAGATAGAAGATCAGAGAAGTCTTCGTGGGACAGCCGTCCTGGTGAAGGGAGGTCCGGCTGAGGGTGATGGCTTTATTTTTCAGCAGAAAAACGGCAGCTACAAGCAGCAGGGCTGAGAGTACCGTTAACGGCAGCATGTATCCCACAAGCTCACCGGCAGAGAGACCAAAGGAAGAGTAGAGATACAGGTTCTGTGGATTCCCGATGGGTGTTGCCATACTGCCGAGGTTCGCGGCGATGGTCTGAAGGACGATCACAGGGATCATGAGTTCCGGAAGTCCAGCCATATTGAGGATCAGGATGGAAAACGGGACAAATGTGATCAGGGACACGTCGTTCGTGATCAGCATGCTGGAGAAAAAGCAGAGTGCTGTCAGGGTGAAGGCAAGCCGGCGTGTGGAATGCATTCCGGCGAGCAGGGATGATCCGAGATAACGGAACAGACCGATCTCCTTCAGCCCGGCGACCACCGTCATCAGGGAGAAGAGGAGTGCCAGAGTGCGGAAGTCAATGTAAGTCAGATACTCCGGTGACGGAGCGACAAAAAACATGGAGAGGACCGCCAGAACCGCTGCCGCGGAAAGGACTGGTTCTTTTTTTATGAATGACATGGATCGATTTCCTTCCTTATATAAATATCATGCATGCGGCAGAAGACAGAAAAACTGTATACAAAGTGCCGCCCTGCAATTCAAGTCGAACATCCGAAAGACCTGGCGCGTGATTCTGGTCAGCGAAGCTGACAAATCCTATCAGAGTCACTGCGTATCCTCGCGGGATAGGAACAACCGTGTTACTGTACACGGGTAGGAATTTTCTGAACTGAAAATTCCGTACAATACAGTGGTGGTAGTGGATTTTGCCGATTTGGAATGCGAAGCATCGGCAAAATCAGTTACTGTTTGCGCAAGGCGTGAACAGTAACCAACCGCAAAACTTCTGTAATTATTATAAACAGTGGCTTTACGAATGTAAAGAAGAAGAGTATACTGTACATGTTTGGTCATTGCACACAGGTAGGAATTTTCTGACCTGAAAATTCCGTACAATACAGTGGTGGCAGTGGATTTTGCCGATTTGGAATGCGAAGCATCGGCAAAATCAGTTACTGTTTGGGCTTCTTTCATGCCCGTATAGACAATGATGTCAGAATAATGGAAAGCGGCAGCTCTGGATGAAAATTCCTGGGTGCCGCTAATTTACGCGGAATGGCAGCGCATAAACAGGACAGGATGTCTGCTGTTTCTGTTTGAGGGAGGAATATTATGGGGAACAACAAGTTTTCAATCGCCAGTGTTGGAAACCGGCGGGCATTCCGGGATGGAGCCCGGGACGGGGTGCCGATCGCGCTCGGGTATTTTGCGGTATCTTTTTCACTGGGAATCGTGGCGCGGAATGTCGGGATGACACCGATTCAGGGAATGATCACAAGCGCACTCTGCAACGCGTCCGCAGGGGAATACGCGGGCTTTACGATGATCGCCGCGGGGGCAGCGTATATTGAGATGGCGATCGTGACACTGATCGCGAACGCGAGATATTTACTGATGAGCTGTGCCATGAGCCAGAGAATGGATCCGGATATGCCGTTTTTCCACAGGCTTCTCATGGCATTTGATATTACCGATGAGCTGTTCGGAATTACGATTGCAAGACCGGGCTGCTTAAATCCCTGGTATATGTACGGGGCAATCGCATTAGCACTTCCCGGCTGGGCTGTCGGAACAGCCCTCGGTGCGCTGGCAGGTAATCTGATGCCGTGGCGTCTTGTGAGCGCCTTCAGCGTGGCACTCTACGGAATGTTCCTTGCGATCATAATTCCACCGGCGAGAAAGAGCCGCATCCTTGCAGGGCTCATCGCCATCAGCTTCGCGGCAAGCTACCTTGCGGAGCATCTGCCGGGGATCTCATCGATCTCCAGCGGCACGAGAACGATCATTCTGACTGTTGTGCTCTCATCCGCAGCAGCGATTCTCTTCCCGCATCCGGCAGAGGACAGCGCGGCTGATACTTCCAAGGAAACAACGGAAGAAACTCATGTCCATTCTGCAGACGCGGCAAAACAGGGCGCTTAAAAGAAAAAGAAGTTTTTGAAAATTGTCTTGTTAAATTAAGAAGGAACACAGAAAAAACATGGAAAAGAATATTTATCTCTATATTGCGGTGATGGCGGGTGTCTCTTACATGATCCGTGTCCTGCCGCTCACATTGATCCGGAAACCGATCAAAAATCAGTTTATCCAGTCATTCTTATATTACGTCCCATATGTGACGTTAGCTGTTATGACGTTTCCGGCGATCCTCTCCGCCACAAACAGTACGGTGTCGGCGGCGCTGGCGCTGGTCATCGGAATCATCGCGGCATGGTGCGGAAGAAGTCTCCTGTCCGTTGCGGTGATCTGCTGCGCGATGGTATTCATTACGGAATTTTTCTTAGTGTAGTAAAAATACATAAAACACATATATTAAATAAAACAAAAGCAGTTTCGGTATCTGATCATCCATCAATCAAATGACCGTGCTGCTTTTTTACTTTATAGAAGACCGATTACGGCATTCTCGCAGGGCGTGAAAAACCAAGAAAAAAAAGCAGTACATGGCGCAGAAAAACGGAATGCGGCGGTATCCCAGACCAATGCTTTAACGTTGTAAAATAAATGAGATAAAATCCCATTGTCTGAAATTTCACAATACGAAATATATTCCATTTTGGCAAAAATGCTGATTTTCTACGCGGAAATTTGGCAATTATTTGGAAGAATCGTACTTGTATTTGTGCGGGAAAGTTGTTATAATCAGTAGCCGTGTTGAGCGAAAAAAAAGAGTAATGGCTCATAAAAGCTGATTACATGGAGGTTTACCCATGAAGAAATTATTTGCATTCTGCGCAGGACTTCTGGCGGTCTTAAACCAGACTGCAGTTACAGCGCTTGCGGCAGAACCAGAGGCTGCCGGGGCGGCAGCACAGACGCCGTTATGGCTTTGTATTCCATTTGCAGGACTCCTGCTCTGCATCGCGGTCCTTCCGCTTGTGAAAGCAGAGTGGTGGGAGGCGCACCAGCCGCATGCGGTCGTGTTCTGGTCCCTGCTGTTCCTGATCCCGTTCGCCGTGAAGTACGGTGTGCCGAAGGCAGCGGAGACGACACTGGAATGTATCATAAACGACTACCTGACATTCATCGTCCTTCTTTTTGGATTGTTCTGTGTGTCCGGTAATATTACCCTGTCAGGTGATCTCGCTGGTTCCCCGAGGATCAATGTGGGACTTCTGGCACTCGGAACCCTGTTATCCAGCTGGATCGGAACCACCGGTGCCAGTATGTTAATGATCCGTCCGATCATCAAGATGAACGCGTGGAGAAAGAGAAGACGCCACATCGTGATCTTCTTTATCTTTATGGTGTCCAACATGGGCGGCTGCCTGACTCCGATCGGAGATCCGCCTCTGCTCATGGGATTCATGCGGGGCGTCCCGTTCTTCTGGAGCTTAAAGCTTTTACCGATCCTGATCTTCAATATGATCATCCTGCTGTTCATCTTCTATCATTTTGATATGAAGGCATATAGAAAAGATATCGCGGCAGGCTTAAAGCCGGATATCAGCAAACCTGGTACTGAGGTGAAGATCCGCGGCAGCCACAACCTGATCTTTATCATTATGATCGTGATCGCCGTTATCTTAAGCGGTACCCTGCCGTCCATGCCGATGTTTCAGGATGCCGCAGGAAATGTCCTCGGGATTCATGTATTCGGAGAAGTTACATTATCCTATCCGGCGATCATTGAGTGTGTGATCATCCTTGTATCCGCATTTCTGTCCTTTAAGACGACGGATGGATCGATCCGCCGAGAGAACCACTTTACCTGGGGCGCGATCCACGAGGTCGCAGTTCTCTTCGTCGGTATCTTTATCACGATGCAGCCGGCGCTTATGATCTTAAAGGCAAACGGAGCGGAGCTTGGGATCACAGAACCGTTTGAGATGTTCTGGGCGACCGGTCTGTTATCCAGCTTCCTCGACAATACGCCGACCTATCTGGTATTCCTGACAACAGCAGGCGCCTTAGGATTGTCACAGGGCATGGTGACGGCCCTCGGAACCGTTCCGGTCAAGATGCTGGAAGCGATCTCCTGTGGTGCTGTATTTATGGGCGCGAATACATATATCGGTAACGCGCCGAACTTCATGGTCAAATCCATTGCGGATGAGAACGGTATCCGGATGCCTTCATTCTTCGGATATCTGATCTGGTCCTTTGGAATTCTTGTTCCGGTATTCATTGTGGATACTCTGGTATTCTTTTTATAGGAAGGGGGAGGAAATATGGCTGCAACGAAAGAAGAAATCAAAGAACTGGCAGAACATATCTACGATCTGGACGCGGAGGTCTATGTCCACCTGGGTTCCTCCCTGGGACGTGTTTTCAACCGTGACAGAGAGCGCTGTGTGAATGAGCTCACAGAGCTTCTGACCACAAGACCGCAGGGACATTTAGTCCGCAGCGAGCTTGGATTGATCGCGAACATGGCCCGTACCATCGAGGATAAAGAAGAACGCGCGATGTGTATGACCGAGTACAACCGCATCCTCAATGAGGTCATGAGCCTTCCGACAAGCTTCGCCAGCGGCGATGTGATCGACCCGATCCTCGCGAAGTTAAACAGCTTCAACGTAGCGAACCGTTTCTCCAACGACGACCATCTGATTATCTGCATCAGCTGGACATACGGAAGCGGCGGAATCGATGTCGGCTTCAAGCTTGCGGATAAGCTTCATATTAACTACTACGATGCCGATATTTTCGCGGCAGTATTAAAACGCCTCGACGCGGAGAAAGATAAGACGATCCGTGACGCGGCGGGATATGCCCACGTCTCTGAGGAACTGCAGCAGAGTCCGGCGAGCGAGTTTGAGGCAGTGACCCATATGTCCCTGAAGGATCATATCAAATATTTCAGCCGTTACCACGGCCTGAACCGTCAGGATGCCGTCTTCTTCAACCAGAGCGATCTGATCTGTGATATGGCGAAAAAGGAAGACTTTATTATCATGGGCCGCTGTGCCGATGCGATCTTAACGAACAACGGTATTCCGCATATCAGTATCTATATCACTGCACCGATCGAGCAGAGGATCCAGCGCGCGATCGAGGTAAACTCCGGATTAGACCGGAAAAAAGCGCGCCATTTCCTGAAAAAACTTGACAAAAAACATGCGCATTATTACAATTTTTATACCGGAAGAAGCTGGGGAAACGCGAATAACTATGATCTATGCATCAACAGCGCAAGCTACGGAATTGACGGTACTGTCGATTTTATTCTGAGAATGATCGGTCACGATAAGGATAAGAAAAAATCGGAATGATCCCCAAATGAAATGTGCTGCCGGCCTGTTTGCCGGACATGACAAATTATGATTTTGATGCCTGGCTGATATCAGTCAGGCATTTTTATGTAAAAAGAAAGGATCAACAGCATGCAGCTCGATATGACAAAAGGAAAACCGCTGCCGGTGATTTTGCAATTTACGATTCCATTGGTGATCGGAAATATCTTTCAGCAGCTTTATAATATGGCGGACACGATCATCGTCGGCCGCTGCGTCGGTGCCGGGGCGCTGGCGGCGGTCGGCTCCACCGGAACGATCATGTTTCTGGCGACCGGCTTTGCTCAGGGAATCACTGCCGGTTTTTCGATCCTTACCGCCCAACGGTATGGGGCAGGGGATGAAAAAGGTGTGAAACGCAGCGTGGCAAACGGAATGATCCTGGCGGTGATCGCAGCGGTCATCCTGACACTGGTCTGTGTGGCGATCATGAACCCGCTTTTGCACCTGATGAATACGCCGTCAGATATCTTTCAGGATGCCTACACGTATATCATGGGAATCAGCGTCGGACTCACGGCAAATATCTTCTACAACCTGTTTTCCTCCTATCTGCGGGCGGTGGGAAACAGTCAGATCCCACTCTTTTTCCTGATATTTTCCGCCTGCCTGAACGTGGGTCTGGATCTGCTTTTTATCATCCGCGGCGGCATGGGTGTGGCAGGAGCAGCCTGGGCGACAAATCTGTCCCAGGCGATCTCGGCGGTGCTCTGCGCGGGATATATCTGGGTGAAGGTTCCATCCTTAAAGCCGGAGAGGGAACACTGGAAGATCCACGGAAGCGACACGAGAAACCAGCTTGCGGCCGGGATTCCCATGGCGTTTCAGTTCGCGATCACAGCGTCGGGAACCATGATCATGCAGTCCGCTATCAACCTCTTCGGTTCCGTGGCAGTTGCGGCTTACACAGCTGCGGCGAAGCTCCAGAGTCTCGTGATCCAGGGCATGATCGCCATGGGACAGACGATGGCGACCTACGGCGGACAGAACTACGGATGCGGGGATGTAAAGCGGATCAAGGCAGGGGTAAAGGCAGCGCTTCTCGCGGAGTTTGTGTATTCCGTCACAGTAGCATTACTCATGTGTGCGCTGCTCAGACCATGTCTCGGACTTTTCTTTACCGGGGACGTGGATATTTCAGCGATGATGCCGTGGGCGGAGACTTACTGCTATATGACTGCGATGTTTTTCCTGCCGCTCTGCACGATCTTTATTTTCCGCAATATCATGCAGGGCTGCGGATATGGCTTTCTGCCGATGATGGGAGGTGTATCGGAGCTCATCGCGAGACTGATTGTCTCCATGGCGGCGATGAAGCTTTTGAGCTATCCGCTCGCCTGTTTCGCCGATCCGGCGGCATGGATCGCAGCGGCGGTATTTACGGGTGTCTCGTATCTCTTTGTGATAAAAAAGATCGGGAGAGAGCTTAAGGAAAAGACAACTTAGGTTCCTGAGACTGGTGATGTGACACATGGCTATCTGTGGTTTTTACTTGCGGGAATTTCCCTCACTGGTCTTCTTGCACGGATACTCGGAAAGGAGCACTCTGACAGAAGGAGAAAGAGCTGATGGCAGAAGGAAAGAAGAAACAGAAAAAAAGCCCATGGTGGTACAAATTAGGAATCCTGGTGTTCGGCGCGGTGTTCTGCGTCTCCGCCTTTATGGCGGGCCGGGATTACCTGGCGGCCAAAAAGGAAGCGGACGCGTTCGACAGCCTGAGTAAGCTGGCGGCGGATTACGCGGAGGAAAAAGCTCCGACAGATCTGACGGAGAGTGCCGGGGAGACAACGGATCAGGAGAAAGCGGCGGAGTGGGCAGAACTCTTAAAGGAGGCTGCCGGATACGCGGCGCTTAAGAATGAGAATCCCGATTACGTCGGTTGGATCAGAATCCCGGATACAAGGATCGATTACCCGGTGGTGGACCGGGAGTCTGATCCGGAATATTACCTCCACAGGGCCTTTGATGGTTCCAAGTCATTTGGCGGAACCCCGTTTCTCGGCGAGGCATCCGGCGTGGACACGAAGTGTCTGATCATCTATGGGCACAACATGAAAAACGGGTCCATATTCGGAACCCTTGATTCCTACAAAAAGGCTGATTACTGGAAAGAACATCCGCTCGTCCGTTTTTACGTCGACGGAGAACCGCGGACTTATGAGGTCTTTGCGGCGGTGGAGACGCAGGTGCTCTATGAAGATGAGGATGGATTCCGGTATTACCGCTACGACGGGGATATTCCGGAGGAGGAATACGATGAGCTGGTGAACTGGCTCAGAGGACATTCCGACTACGACACGGAGATCGTCCCGGAGTATGAGGATCAGATCCTGATGCTGTCCACATGCAGCTACCATACGAAAAATGGACGGTTTGTGGTGGCGGCGAGACGGGTTGCGGAGCCGTAAATATAAGCTGCTATCGCGCAGGTCCGCGATCAATGGGATGCGGGCCGTGCAGGGAAAAGAAAAATGCCTTCTGGGTGGAAACTCAGGGGCATTTTGCTGCTGATCCGGAAAAACGCTTGACAGGGCAGGTGGCCTGGGGTATCCTCGACCTAAGACAGATCCGGATTCGGAGAAAGGAAGATGAGCTATGGCAGAGAAGATTTTGATCGTTGTGGATATGCAGAAGGATTTTGTGAACGGAAGTCTCGGCAGCAAGGACGCGGAGGCGATCGTCCCGGCTGTTGTAAAGAAGGCAAAAGAGTTTGATGGGGACCTGATCTTTACGAAGGACACACATTTCGAGAATTATATGGACACCCAGGAGGGACATTTCCTTCCGGTTCCCCACTGTATGAAAGGAACCGACGGATGGAACCTGATCCCGGAGCTTGAAAAGATTTTCGTGGAGCGCGACGCGGCGATGTATGAGAAGATCACCTTCGGATGTCCGGAGTTAGCGGAAGACCTTCTTGAGAGAAATAAGAAGACACCGATCGAGTCCATCGAGCTTGTGGGACTCTGTACGGATATCTGTGTGGTTTCAAACGCACTCCTCATCAAAGCGTTCCTCCCGGAGACCCCGGTCTTCGTGGATTCCGCATGTGCGGCAGGTGTGACGAGGGAAAGACATGAGGCGGCTTTAGAGACCATGAGAAGCTGTCAGATCGTGGTGAAGTAAGAAAATTAAAGATTTAGAGTGAAATGATGTGCAGATATGGAGATCCTTTTATGGAGGGGACCTATATCTGCACATTTTTGTATATAGGAAAATTCGAGGAATGCATTGCTATATCAGAGGACGATAACGTATCGGGAATACGCATCTGCGCGAAAATACAGACTGCTGCGGCGCGGGAATGCGTTGAGATATAGGATAGGAATCTTGCCCGCATAAATTCTCAAATTCTGTAATAAGATGGTAAAAATATCATCGAGGGGCAACCCTATGAAGGAATATATTGAAGAACGGGCGATCCAGATCGCGAACTATATTATTGACGAGAATGCGACGGTGAGACAGACGGCGAAACGGTTTGGAATCTCAAAGAGCACGGTACACAAGGATGTGACAAAAAGGAACGGTTCATGTGGGTCATCAAATAGGCATAAAATAAGGCTTTTCAAAAATCTGTGGTATGCGAGCAATGACCAATATTCAACGGAAATCATGTGCGGAAGTCGCCAACGTATTTTATAACTAACAAATGCGCTGGCGACATATATATTTTTTGTATACAATCAATTTTCTATTATAGGCAGAAAACAAGCTCACAGGGTTCGGGTATTGGTTTGTGAACTGTGTTTTCTGCACTGTATTATTTAATACATTCTAGGCTTAGTGTTGATCTCAACAAGGGCATTGATCGGTATTCTATAATTTCTTCCGATCTTAAATGCGGGCAGCTGTCCATTTCGGATCATTCGGTATGCAGTTGTACTGCTGATCTGTGTTCTTTCACAGAACTCTCTTAGTGATATATACTCTGTATTCATTGTTAAAACCCCTTTCATAATAAAAAAATTTTTGATTGAGATATCTAAAATCTCTTTAGATTTATGTTCATAGATATTCAAGAACATAAGAGTAGACCAAAATTTTGATTCCAATGTGTAGTGAATTTTAAGGGACAGGTAACATACCAATAATCAGATTTTGTACGTACAACTTTGCAGGCCTAATTTATCTGAAATAAAACGATGACAAGGAGGTGATTACCCAGAAAACCAGACATATACGCCAGCAAAGATTATATAAAAGTGCGTACCTGTTATTTATATACATGCACACGGAGTGTGTGAATCAAAGTTAGTAGGAGGCTTGGGTGGATCATGGATTCAAGTACATTGAGTACGTCAAAAAGAAAAGACAAATCTCAGAAGGATGTGAGGGTTAATCGACTTGAGTTACGGTTAACACCGACAGAACATCGGAAGATTATTAGTCTAGCAAAGAAGGAGAATATTAATGTTAGCGAGTATGTCCGGCAGCGAGCCATGATTGAGCGAAAGCCGGTAGAAGAGCTGAAAGAGATTCGTAAAAAAGCTCATGAAGAAGCTCGTAAAAAGATCTGCACAATGCAGGTGAGAGGAATGGATCTGGCAAATGAGTTATTCCATCTTATTCGTATGAATAATGATCCAGAACTGCTGAGAGAAGCAACTGAACTTATGGAGAAACACGTCATGGAGGTCAATGAAGATGAAGGATTATAAGGAGAGAAAGAAATTTAAGAGTAGAGGTATTTTACTTCTTAAAGGATTCGACAAGCATGCGAAAATAATGAATCGGAGATGCAAAGGCAAGGAATCAGGCTCATATACGGAAAAGGGGGATGCAGAGCGCCTGGCAGAGTATATGCTTAGAGAGACAGAGCACTATAGTGATTGCAGAGAAGAGCTTGTTGCGTGGGGAGCGTTGGGGATCCCGGAAGTCAGGCGAATCGAAGATGTTATGGATGGTTTTGGGAATACATGGGGTAGTTATCCAAGAGGAGGCAAATTCGGGCGATATGTGTATCATGAAGTATATTCATTTCGAACAGAAGATGAGCTTCTTCTTGAGGGGAATTATTATGCAATCGATAGATTAGCAAGAGAATTGGCATGGCGTGGATATTATGAGCAAGGATATCAGGTGTTGTATGCGGTTCATCGGATCAGACTGAACGATGCGCCGAAGTTCGAAACGGCGGATAGGTATATTCCACTAGAAAAAATTTATGCGGAAGAGAATTTACATATCCATTTTATGATCAATGCAGTTAATTATGAAACGCTGAATAAATTTCGTGCAACATCTGAGGATCAAGCAAAACGAGAAGCGCTGTTTAATGAGCTTGTGTCAAAAGAAGCCCATAAGTATTTTGGCTGTCGAACACAAGAAGAGTTTGAAATACTTCAAGGGTTATCAGACTCACAATATGCTCTGTATGGAAACTATCTGAATAGAATACATGCAGGGGGAAAAGTAATTGCACAGAAAATGCCATATTCTTACTCTTGACATTGTTGCATAGGGAGATTACAATGAAATAGAACAAATGTTCGATTTTGCACTAGGAGGTGGATCTATGAAACGGGTGATTTTTCATATAGATGTTAATTCGGCATTTCTATCGTGGGAAGCCTGTTATCGGATCCATCATCTAGGAGGAACCCAGGATCTGCGCAATTTGGTAAGTGCAGTAGGTGGAGATCAGGAAAAGCGTCATGGAATCATCCTTGCAAAGTCGATTCCTGCGAAGCAATATAAGATCCAGACAGGTGAGACAGTGGTATCAGCGAAGCAGAAATGTCCGGGGCTGATCCTTGTGCCACCAAACTATGACCTGTATAATCGGTCCTCGAAGGCGATGTTGAAGTTATTAGGAGAGTATTCTGATCGGATCGAGCAGTACAGTATTGATGAGTGTTTCCTGGATATGACTGGGTGTTGTGCTGATCCGATTCAGACAGCATACGAGATCAAAGATAGAGTTAGGCGGGAGCTTGGTTTTACTGTAAATATTGGTGTCTCTGAGAATAAACTTCTGGCAAAGATGGCATCTGACTTTGAAAAGCCTGACCGGGTTCATACATTATGGAGGTCGGAAATTAAGGAAAAGATGTGGTCTCTTCCAGTAGAGGATTTGTTTTATGTGGGACACAGCTCTCAACAAAGGTTACGCAATCTGGGAATCTTTACCATTGGAGAATTGGCGGCTATGGATCCTGCAATTCTACGATCCTTTATGAAATCACAAGGAGTTCTGATCTGGCAATACGCAAATGGGATTGATGAATCCGAGGTGATCAATGTACCGCCTCCAGCTAAGGGATATGGAAATTCCCTTACAACACCAAGAGATGTCACGGACAGGGAGATAGCAAAGCAGTATTTATTATCACTCGCTGAGACTGTTTCAGCAAGACTCCGGGCGGATGGGGTAAAGATCGGTGTCGTATCGATACGTCTCCGTGACTGGAATTTGCAGTTCTGTGGACATCAAATCACTTTATCAGTGCCAACAGATCTGACATTAGAGATCTACGAGGCAGCCTGTAAGTGCTTTGATGAACTGTGGGATGGAACACCGCTTCGACATCTTGGGATTCATACAAGCCGTGTATCGGCAGATTCCTGCCGTCAAATTCAGATGTTTGAGCGGATTGATTATGAGAAAGTTCATAAAATGGAAGTAGCAGTAGATGGGATTCGCAGGAGATACGGAGCAGATAGTATTAAAAGAGCGTGCTTTTTGCCAGAATCAGGTAGAGAATGGATCGATCACATGGGCGGCGGGGTGAGCCGTGAAAAGCGTACCGTTGATTATTCCAGAGAGAAGATATTATAATAAAGGAGTTGATGTAGCGTGGCAGGGTTTGCGGATGCAACAAAATATGGAATCGAAACAGATAGCGGTGTACCGAAAGGAACCAGATATGAAATTGCGTGCATGACCTGGTTTACCTCAACAGGGAAAACTATGCCACGGTACTTTAAGTTCGAGGATGACAGTGGTGCGATCCAGACAGTGACGGATATTGTAGTAAATTACACCGAAGAAAAGAATTACAGCGGGATCCCGAGCAGAGAATATGGCTGCAAGGCAATCATTGGCGGTCTGAACCGGGAGTTTCGCCTGATCTTTTATCAGGAGAATTGCAGATGGGTGATGCTTGTATGAGGAGGATATATGTGCGGACGGTATTTTGTAGATGATGGAATGGAAAGAGAACTAAAGAATGCGTTCCAGTCAGTTGATATTTCTAAGTTCCAGGCCAAGGTGGGAGATGTGTGTCCGACAGATCTGGCATTCATCTTAACTGGAACGAAAGAAATCTGTCTGACACAGATGAGATGGGGATTTCGGAAAAAGGACCAAAAGGATCTGCTCATCAATGCGAGAGTTGAGACGGTGAAGGAAAAGCCCATGTTTAATGAGAGCATACGGTATAATCGTTGTGTGATACCAGCGGCGGGGTTCTATGAGTGGAATCGAATCGGGGAAAAGGTTTTATTTCGTCCGCTGCACAGGAAGGTTCTGTTTATGGCTGGGATTTGGCAGAAGGTAGAAAATGAGAATCAATTTACGATTCTGACAACGGTTCCGAATGCGTCTGTGGCGCCGGTGCATGATCGAATGCCGCTGGTGCTTGACAAAAATGAAGTTCCTCAGTGGCTTATGGATTGGAAGCAAGCTGAAGAACTGCTAATAAAAAAACCTGCACTTTTGGAGCGCAGGCAGGAATTTGAACAATTATCTTTATTTGAGTGAGGCCAGCGATATATGCTGGCAAAGTATAAGATCATTTATCAAATCTGAATCATTCTATAATCAAAGCTGATCGGTGATGTTGACCAACGCTTCTACTAAGCGGATATACTTCTTATATTGCACATCACCGTATTTCTTTGCTTCAGAGATGGCATGGAGAACTGTGTCATCCATATCGGGCATCATATCTTTTAACAGATAATCTGCACTTACAGAGAAAGCCTGACAGATCGAGACGAAGGTTTCAAGGGACATGACCTTGATGCCTCGTTCAATGTTGCTGTAAAAGGAAGGAGAAATACCACAGCGTTCAGCAGCAGCTTCCTGTGAGATTCCAAGTTCCTCGCGGCATCGACGAATCCGTCTGCCAATTTCTACATAGTCCAATTTATCCAATGAAACGGTCTCCTCTCAGCTTATTTCTTATATTCTAACGGATGCATTGCTGAAAAATAATGATCCATAAGAATATAACTTGCCTACAAGAATATTGGGGAGTATAATATAAAAAGGTCGAAATATGAGGAGGTATGACTATGGTGGAAGATAAAAAGTTTTACTTTCATGGGATGGAATTTGATGTCCCGATTGGGGTAGAGAATTATGCCAGTATAGCTAAGTTTAACAGAAAGTTGGTTCAAGAGGCATCTGATCAATTTGAGGAGAAGTATGCCAGCTATAAGGATATGGATACAGCCATCGTAAATATGGAGCAAGATTTGCGAGGACTTTTTTTAAAAGCATTGAATAGTCATGTAAATAGACTCATCGAGCATGGAGTATATGAGATCAGTGCAGAGACATTTCTGAATCAGTACTATAAATCAGCCGATGGTATTGGAGTGGCATGTGACTATATTGAAGATCAGTATAGCAAGATAACGATGGATCAGCGTCAGCAAGAAGAATGGAGAAGGTATAAATCGGCAACCCGTGGACGTTGGCAGGGAGGCGGTTTTGGTGTTAGAGGAGCATTGACTGGTGCTGCAATGGCAGGAACTGCTAACATGATTAGTGGTGCTGGACATGGAATTGCTAATTTTATAGGTGATATCGGTTCGAGCATAGCGGCATCTGGGAAAAAGAGAAATCTATATGAGAATCCAATTACATTGAGGACATTAGATGCTGCATTATGTGCCAATATAGAGTGTTTGCTTTTTTCATATATTTCCTGCGCTAGAGACAATACAAATATGGAATATACATTGTCGACCAATGAAGATATTCAAGCCTCAAAGAATATCGTAAAGAATATTTCAAATAGAGATCTTGAAGAAAGTGTATTCCAAGAGGCAATCCTTAAAGCATATAGTTTAGATCCTCATAACCCACATATATATGAATGTTTAATAGAAAGATATAGTGATGAAAATAATGAATTGAATCCTTTGCTTGAAAGCCTGTGCCTGACAGATGAAATCAAATGCTACAAAATTGCCCGACTGTATGTAGTTTGTTCAGAACAGGAGAACATCAAAACTGTAGATGAAGCTGATGAGTTGTTAGAAAAGATCCATGAATTAGCAAGGAAAATGGGTACAGATTTTGATGTACCTATAATGCGGAAATTAGAACAGAAACGAGCTGAGTTATACAAGGAAGCTTGCACATTTGATGATGTTGTCTATTCTACACCAGAGGAAGCAAAAGCAGCTGGAAATGAGAAAGGATGGCTTGATGAAATTATAAAGAACCTGGATCCGACAGATGAAAATAGCATGAAGCAGATAAAGCATGAGTTAGAGGATAAACCAGGACATGGTATAGATCGAACCCCATATATTGATAAAGTGACAAAATGCCTCGATGAGTATGATAGAGAGCAGAGAACGGTTGGCGGTGTTGAATATAAGACGCGGGAGGAAGCGAAAGCTGCTAAGAGTGAGAAAAAAAGATTTGATGAAATCATAAAAGACCTGGATCCAACAAATGAGATTGGTATGAAGCAGATAAAACATGAATTGGAGAATGAACCAGGACATGTGGTAGATAGAAAACCATATATTGATAAAGTGAACAAATGCCTCGATGAGTATGATAGAGAGCAGAGAACAGTTGGTGGTGTTGAATATAAGACGCGAGAGGAAGCAAGTGCGTCAAGAAGAGAATGGGATGAGGCAAATGCTATATTAAAAGAGGCGGCGAATAGCGATCGAAAGTTTATTGAAAGTTGCATTGAAATGATAAAGGGACGAGGCTATAGGTATATAGATCCAGAACAGTATATATCTCAACTTCAAGGAATGCTGGCGTCGCGTAAACAAGATGAAGTATGGACAACAGTTGAAGACTTACTAGATAATGGAAAGTATGATGCGGCAATCAGATTTATCAATAAAGAGATTTCTTCCGCAAATCAGAAGAAATCAATAATGCAACAGGTCAATGATAAACTTCGAGATAAGTTGCGGGAAGAGATAAAAGACGCAAGCGAATATTCCTCTATAGGCACATTGTGTTTAGGTGTTGTAGGCTTGTTAATAATCGGGTATCTGGTGTCATTTCTCTTTGGTCCGGCATTTAAAATTTCAATAGCTCTTTCAGCAGTTGGGTTCATTGCTGGAATTGTGCCGACTCAAGAGAATAGACGGAAAAAACAGAATCATGATTTGATTGAAAGACTTAAAAAGATGGGATACTCGTTATAAGGGAGAGATAAGTTATGAAGAAAGATATTAAGCATATTTTGATTATGTTGTGTATTTGTTTCAGTGGATTAATGTTTATAACAGGCTGTAATGCTTGTAATGCGTGTGGCTCATGCGTAGGATCTGGCTGTAAGCTGGGATGTTTTGCTGGAATGGCTGGTTGTATAAAGTGTTCCGATACGGTTGTTGAGCCATTCTGTGATGGTTGCATCAATGCTTGTTAGGAGTTAGACAATGTACCCAGAAATATTTGTTATACCATCATATTCGTTATTTGCAAGCATAGGGTTATTTACCATGATGGTGCTGATCTATTATCGTAGTAAAAGGATTGATATGGCATTCAAAAGAATGCTATTCCTGATAGGCTGTGAGGTGATCGGAGCAGGGCTGGGAAGCAAGCTTTTATTTATTATTACCCAAATACCGAAGATAATAAATGACTTTACATTGCATAATACGCTGTATATTATTGCTACAAGCGGATTTGTATTCTACGGTGGATTGTTTGGAGCAATATTAGGGACAGTTTGCTTTGCCAGATATTATAAATATGATTTGTGTACGATATTCAATATTGTTACACCGGGATTCGCTGCTTTCCATATGTGGGGAAGAATCGGTTGCTTTTTTGCTGGCTGTTGTTATGGCAAGCCTGCTCAGTGGGGATTTGCATTATATAGGGAGCCAGATGTTTTAAGAATACCAATTCAGCTCATTGAAAGTGCGTGCATTCTTATGATTTTATGTATCCTTCTAATTATAGAGAAGCGATCAAGAGGATTCGTAAAATTGTTGAACGTGTATTTAGGCCTGTATGCAAGTTGCAGATTTGTATTGGAGTTTTGGCGGGGCGATGAAGTACGGGGAATATGGTTTGGATTATCTACATCACAGATCATATCAATCCTGATATTGATTGTGCTATGCATTAAGGCGATTGGAAATTGTATACACAGTAGCTGGACGTAAAGGCTACACAGAATTTGGAATGCCGGAGGGGCTATAAGTTACCTCCGGCATTTTGTGCCTTATTTGAATATTCAATTATATATATGAACATAAAAGAGCAGTAACATAAGAATAATTTTGATAACCTTTAATTATGGAGGAAAATTATATGCTGGAAGATACGAATGAAAAGGTAACATTCTATGCTGTTGCTCGTGGTAGAGAGATAGGAATCTATGAGAACTGGAGTGACTGCAATGAGCAGGTATACAGGTATCCAGACGCTAAATATGAGAAGTTTAAAAATTTTCATCAGGCGGTTCAGTATTTATATCAGGCCTTAAAGGACCATTGCATGGCAATTCGTTATTTGACAAGTGATGGGAAGAGTATGCATTTTCAGAACATGCGTAAGCTATGCAATTATGCCATATATATTCGACCGAAAGAAAAGAAAATGAAACGAGTTGCATTCGAGTTCACGGAAATAATGAGAGATGAGGTTAGTAGAGGATTGAGGAATATATTTCGGAATAATCTGCGGATGATTATTTTGTACGGCTCTGTGGCCAGATACGAAAATGTAAAAGAGAGTGATATAAATATAGCAGTTGTATTAGAGAAAGAGATGGACCAGGCAACAAGAGATAAGTTGACTCAGTTCGCGGAATGGATGCAAACATTTTTTGGTCAAGAATTTTCGTTTGTTGATGTTCTAAGAGGAGATGCGCGAAAAAGTAAAAGTAATCCGCTGTACAGGGCTATCTGGAAGGATGGAGTACCTATTTGGATTGCATGGCCGGGGTATGAGGATTGCTATTGTTGAATTATCGGTAATATTACGGTAAAGATATTTCGGCTCTCTTGTAAATACGCATATATATTATATCCCTGAATAAACAATAAACCATATTTCAAGGAGGTAATGTATATGTCAGCAAACGTAGAGACCATGTTTTACACCAGAGAGAAGCCGTGGCACGGATTAGGAACCAGAGTAGAGAATGCTTTGGATTCGAAGGAAGCGCTTGTAGCTGCTGGCCTGGACTGGAAAGTCATTCAGAAACCAATTATGACGGACGACGGGAACCGGATTCCGGGATTCAAAGTAAATGTCCGGGATACGGATCAGCAGATCCTTGGAGTTGTCACAGACCGATATAAAGTAGTACAGAATGAAGACGCCTTCGCCTTTACAGATCAGCTGTTGGGCGAAGGCGTTTCTTATGAGACGGCGGGATCCCTGCAGAACGGACGGCGGATCTGGATGCTTGCAAAGCTGCCGCAGAGATATATTATCAGCGGAGATGAGATCGAGCCGTATCTGGTATTCATGAATGCTCATGATGGAACAGGTGCGATCAAGGCGGCAATGACACCGATCCGGGTTGTCTGCCAGAACACCTTAAATCTTGCACTGAGTTCGGCAAAGCGTGTATGGTCCACGAACCATACGGGAGATATGAATGGGAAGATCATGGATGCCAGAGATTCGCTGCTCTATGCTGAAAAGTACATGACAGAGCTAGGAAAGACGATTGAGCGAATGAATCAGATCAAGCTTTCTGACCAAAAGGTCAAAGAGTATATTGATGCGCTGTTCCCGATCTATGAAGATCCGACTCCACAGCAGGTGAAGAATATCCGCCGGATGAAGGAGGACATGATGGCACGGTATTATGATGCACCGGATCTTAAAGATGTGGGGCAGAATGGCTATCGATTTATCAATGCGGTATCGGACTATGCAACTCATGCAAAGCCATTGCGGACAACGGCAAATTACAAGGAAAACCTTTTCGCCAGAACCGTTGAAGGAAATGCGATGATCGATAGAGCCTGTGAATTATTAAAGGCAGCGTGACGACAAGGCAGTATGAAAAGAAAATTACAAAATAACCTCCTGAATGATCTATCGAAAGGAGGTGAGACCGATGCCGTGGATTGTGATTGAGCTTATCATTAAGATTTTCAGACCATAAGAAATTGTAGAGGACAGGAAGTGAGATACGTTCCTGTCCTTTATTTATTTGCGAGAACCCAAGATGCATTGGTTTAACAAAGAATATCGATGAAGCTAATCAGAGGTAAGCTAAAGAACTGGAGGAATATCATGAACGAAGAATTACAGAAGAGAACGATTGAAGATATGATGAAACGACCGATTCCGAGAAAAAGAGTAGAGATTGTAAAGCTTCAGATGGTTCGGGAGGGAAGCGTTTTATATGGGACAAGGCGCTTTACATCGGCGGAGGGGGCGGTTGAAGCAGTGCGCCCGATGCTTTCTAAGACAGACCGGGAGATGATGCTTGTCATGAGCGTAAATGCGAAGCTGGAGCCGATGGCAGTGGAGATTGTCGCAGTAGGCGGTGTGGATTCCTGTGCGGTAGATGTAAAGAACATCTTTAAGCACGCATTATTGAATAATGCTTCATACATTATCTGCTTTCATAATCATCCATCGGGATATACGCTTCCAAGCAGGGAGGATGAAAAGTTTACGGAGCGTTTGGTGACGGCGGGGCGTATCCTGAATCTTCCAATGATAGACCATATTATCGTAGGAGATGATGACTTTTATAGTTTTAGAGAAAATGGAAAGCTTGAGATCTTTCCAGAGAGTGATGCGGTTGCTTGAGAGAGCAACTGAATGGGAACAGAAATCACCTGCCGCGCCGGAGCGCCTTGAAATTATCAGGGATCTTTCGCCCCATATATACATTGAATAAATTGCTCCAAAACGCAGATTTGCATAATTCCTTTTGGGGCGAAAGATAACTGGGAATTTCGAGAAGCGGAGGTGCGGCAGCCAAATATAGCAAGAGGAGAGATTTGATGGAGACAAAGATGTCATTACAGGGAATCGAGAGAACGGAGTGGTTACATTTAAGGAAAACAGGTCTTGGCGGATCTGATGCGGGAGCAGTGTGCGGGCTGAATCCATATT
>OGYX01000426.1_pt1 | contig 32979 bp, 27 predicted proteins | sample 1576601 | NCBI WGS metagenome assembly OGYX01 (sample SAMEA3541561, study PRJEB24748) | human gut metagenome | biome: human gut; feature: human-associated habitat; material: faeces | place: China | collected 2012 | reverse complement strand
CCTGGGGATTGCTTTCATCCAATGTAGAGATATCGACATACTCCCGGGAACCGGGGGCCCGGAAATACTGAGGATTCAGGGCCACTTCACGGTCTTCCTGTTTCATCTTTTTCAAGGAGTGGGCAATGACATATTGTCTCCCGTTAAGGCTGTTGAACCGCCGGTTAGCCCGGCTGCCCAACCCGGCATCGGAACAATAGATGAACCGGGTGCAGCCAAAATCTTGGATGACCTTTGTCTCGAGCGGTTTCAAGGTCGTCTGCTCATTCTGGTTACCCGGATACATATCGAAGGCCAGCGGGATACCATCGGCATCCATGAACAATCCCATGGTAATAATCGGATTGGGGCGGTGTTCCTTGCTTTTCCCATATGGCCGGCTGCCTTCCGGTTCCTCTATTTCAAAGTAGTAATTGGTACAATCATAATAGAGGACGGTACGATTCCGTAACTGTACGGAATTGGAATTACGGTACAGTTCTTCCTGAATAAAATCAGATTCTGCGGCAATAACCGAAAGAGCACGGTACAGGTTCTGCAGGGTGTAGCGGGGCGGTTCGAGTAAGGTCTGGCAGAAGGCATAACTGCTTAACTTACTGGCCGGAGAGAGGATACGGGCAAAAATGAGATCCGTGAGGATGGCAGACAAGTCATAGCTATACTGATGACGCCGCTTGATTTTACGGCAGATGGCATCGAACCGAAGCTCGGTACAAAGACGCTGTAAGAACAGATAGCCTACGTTAAAGGAGAGTTCTTCATCCCTGGGGATATAAGCGGACTGGGAAAGAGAAACAGAAATCTCTCCAGACTGTTCGTTATATAACCGGGTATCTTTAGCTGCTTCTGATTTAGCCCATGCCATGAGTTTTTCCTGATTGCCGTCATACTGTTCCAACAGATCGTCGAGACGGCCCAGCTTGCGATGAACGCGGGATGAGGTCCTGCCATTTTCCTTGCGAAAAGATTGCATGATATACACACTTTTATTTTTACCAGTACCGGTGATAGCCGCGTACATAAAACCACCTCCATCCCTTTATTATGCCACATATAGTACGATATAGCACTAACAAATTTATAGAATTTGACAAAAAATACGCCATTTTACTGGATTCGTGGCACTTTTTTTCGATTGCAGGTGTCAAACTCCCGCGGCCTCACTACCGGCTGATAGTACACCTTAATCCATCCCCGGGAAACCGCCTCTTCCAGATGCCCTTCAATATACTGCACAAAGGCAATCTCCTTTTCCAGTGCCCTGTCATAATAAGCAATCCGTTTCCCGTTCGTTCCGGTCAGGCTGCGGCAGGCCTGCATAGCGTGACTCATACATACACCTACAGGAAGTTTCCTGGACGGCATGAGAAACACCCCGATGTTCACCACACATTTCCATTCCGGGGACATCTGCTTTTTCAACAGTTCCCTGTATATTTCCAATGCGTCATCCATATGTGCGGTTTGCGTAAACACATAAAATGTATCCACCGCATAACGACATACAATCCCACAGGGAAAAACCCGGGTAAGAATGCCGGCCAGACGCTTCAGGCAAAGATCGCCCTCCCTGAGTCCAAATCGTTCATTAATCAGTCGGAATCGTTCAATATTAAAGGCCAGAACCGCATATTTCCCTGCCTCAGTACCATTTCGGCACAGTGCCTCCACATGGCTGGAGAACTGCATAGGTCCCGGCAATCCGGTCAGCATGTCCACATCGGATTCTTCCGCATTGTGCACCGTTACACAGGCATAAATGAGCCCATCCTGCACCTCTCTCCGTCCGGACATGTGGACAAAGCGCATGGCCCCCTTGCGGGTAAGAATACGGAACGTGATCTGAAACTCATTCTTTTCTCCGTCAGACACCTGCGATATATCCTGAAATACCCGATCCATATCTCCCGGATATATACCATGAGAAAGTCCTGCATGCCAGTATGCCAGAAGCTCCTCTGCGTCCCTGCAGTCCCACACCTGTGCTGCCCGTCGGCTGGCAAACAGAATATGATTATAATCTTTGCTATCAAATACCAGCACACCAAATGGAATTTTTTCCAATGCCTGGTTATCTATGTGCGTCCCCATGCAGAACTCCTTCTTGCCCATCTGATTTATTTTTATACCAGATAGTGTCTCTTTTAAGGAAGAAGCACCATCTGCTGCTAGTTTCCACGTCCGATTCGTACTCTGACTGCTCTGATTTCACAAATGTAAACTTTACCGATTTTATTGTATGCCCCTATCGCTCTGCACGTCAAGAAATCCCCTGCCCCTTTCCCCTGACCTGAGCCGAAATAGCATAAAGTGGATAAGTATTGTGTACATTGCCATATTCCCTTATACTAAAAGGGAGATATTTCCATCATATTCATATAAGAAAAGGATAAATCTATGGATAAAATTGTAGATCTGAATAAAACCGTATATGACCTGGTTCAGGAATTCCCGGAAGTCAAAGATATTCTCGCTTCCCTTGGTTTTTCAAAAATCACCAGCCCGATGGCTCTCAAGGTCATGGGCCGCGTCATGACCATCCCCAAGGGTGCTGCCATGATGGGTATTCCCATGGAAACCATCATCAGAGCCTTTGCTTCCCGCGGTCTTACCGTAAAAGATGCGCCACCTGCCACAGAGTCAGAACAGCAGGCTGAAATACAGAGCCATGCAGAAAAAATCAAACAGCTTCTCAAACGGCTCGGCGCCGGTGAAGATTTTGAATCGGTGCGAAAAGACTTTGTCACAGACTTCGGCCAGGTATCCGCTCACGACATCATGAAAGCCGAACAGAGCCTTATCGCAGAAGGAGAAGATCCAGCCCGTATCCGCAAGCTCTGCGACCTTCACTCCACCTTATTCCACGGCCGTACAGAAATGGAAATCCTGTCTGAAGAAAAAAGAAAGCAGAAAGCCGGGCTGTCCCAGATTCCATCCGGTCATCCGGTAGACTATTTCTTCTATGAAAATACAGCACTGACCAAAGAGCTGGACCTCCTGTCTGTCCTTCTGTTCAAAGGCGACAAAGTGCGTATCATAGAATCTCTGAAAACACTGAAAAAAGTGCGTGTTCTCTACAGTAAAAAAGAGGAGCTTCTCATGACGGTGCTGGTGCGTTACGACGTAACCGGCCCCTCGGAAGTCATGTGGGGTGTAGATGATGAAATCCGCATGGACCTTTCCCGCATTCTCCACCGACTGACAAGAGAAGAGGTATCTGCTCTCAAAGAGACCATAAAGGCAGTAATTACCCGGATGAAAGAAATGATTTACAAGGAAGAACATATCCTGTTTCCACTCTGCCTGTCTCACTTTACTGATGAAGAATGGGTGGATGTGTACCGGGATCTCCATGAAATGGGGCCTGCCTTTATTCAGGAAATACCCAGCTGGCCACACGGGGACGAAGTACTTTCCCGCCGGAAGGCTTCCCAGAATGAAACAGAAGCTATTCAGGACGGAACCCTGTCATTCTCCGGCGATGGCGTAAAAAGCCCGGCCGGGACCCTGACCATGGCGCAGATGAAATCCATACTTTCTCTGCTTCCCCTGGATATTACAGTTATCGATGAACAGGAAATCAACCGATTCTATAAGAATACAGACCGGGTATTCTCCCGTCCTCTGTCTACCCTGAACCGCCCCACCTATGACTGTCATCCGCCATATATCAAGCCCATGGTGGAACGCATGATCCGTCAGTTTAAAGAAGGAGCCAGCGACAAGCAGGTCCGTACCTTCCCCAAAGACGGCAAAATGGTCACTGTAACCTATGCCGCCATGCGGGATGAAAACGGCAACTATCTTGGAACCGTGGAGTTCATTCAGGAAAGCGAGCAAAAATGAGCGGCGCTCATCACATACCCCGACCGGGAATGTTTCCGTTGCCCGCTCACACCGACCATGTAAAGAGAATACTGTGTATTTGTTTTATATAAGGATATTTCCCTGCCGGGCCATTGACAGGGAAATATTCCTTACTTTGAATAAACTTATTTTCACCCCTCTTTTTCCAGGCCGATTATATTGCCTTTTATACCAGCAGTATAATAACAAAAAAGAAACCGCATCCAGATGTATATCATTCTGGTGTGGTTTCTTTTTATTGATACACTATATTATAAATTATAAGAACTGGTTCAGATAACTCCGCTAGCCGCTGTTTCCCTAAGGTACTTAGCCGGAATTGGATGTCTGAGCTTATATATGATGCTCATAGGCTGACTCCCCTGCCAGCTGGCGATATCCGCTGCCCCAAGGAAAGTATATGGCATAGATCGTTTATACGCATCTACTTTGGCACTCCGCACAAAGAGCAATACGATATTTCCCTTTTCCCGCTGATGTATATATCTCTGTCCAGTGGCTGACTCAGGCCGTGTCTTATTCTGACTCTGCCATTGGAAAAGATTTTTATCTATCGCATAATCCTCGTATAAAGTGGTCTGTGAAAATTCCTTCTCCGTCTTGTTTAATGTGATTAAAAGCACATCTGTCCCTACGGTAACTACGTCGCTGTTCCCACTGGTCAGATACCTTACCCCTTCTCTGACACTTCCCGGCTTGCTATATCCAAGTGCAGCTAAAATCTGATTTCGTGTATACGTAGAATATACATCCAGCGCACAAGTATATGGCAGATTTTCCTGCATAGGAATAACCTCTACTCTACCGTACTGCATCTCCAGCACCTCATTCACTTCTTCTGCCAGAGGCTTGACTTCAGAGAGGCGTGTCAAGGCATCCCAGGGGGATTTCATTCCTGCCTGGTCGTAATCCTGCATCCAAAGGGTGTATTGCCACATCCTTATATATTGCTTTTGTACTGCGGATATAGGAACGGGTCCATGTACCAGACTCTGCTGTATGAATCGTATCCACTTAGGTGAATCCATGGAAATAATCTTAGGCATCGCTTTGGCCACTATCTTTTCCATGCCCTCCTCATCGGAAAAAGGAGGGATAATCCCTGCATCTATGCAAAGGCGGGTAAATGTCCGTTTTCCATTATAGAAAACTTCCGGTTCAATCCCAGCCGCTTTAAAAAACTCCTGTACATGCGGTACCCGCCGATCTGATGCACAATATAATTCCTGTACAAGTTCCTTATAGAAATCACTGTTCCTCAATCGGTTCCGGATATTATCCAGTATGTTTTTTTCCGCAATTTCTTCCAACTGTATTGAACAGCCTTTAGGAACGTGCGGGAATTTATTTTTTATTTCCTTAGAAATCTGCACGTGCCTTTTACCAAGAAGTGAAGAAAAACGGGATGCAAAATCATATTTGGTATTAGCCTGCGCCACAAAATCCAGAACGGTAAGACAGTCTTTCCCTTTAGATAATCGGAGACCTCTCCCCAACTGCTGAAGGAATACAGTCATACTGTTGGTTGGTCGCAAAAACAGGACCGTATTCACTTCTGGAATATCCACGCCTTCATTGAATAAATCCACTACAAAAAGACATTTTAACTCCCCACTGGCCAGCCGGGTGCAAGCAGAATCTCGTTCTTCCTTTTTAGAATCCGCATCCAACGCCATGGACGGGATATTATGCTTCTCGAAATACTCGGCCATAAAATGAGCATGCTTCTTAGATACGCAGAAGCCTAAGGCCTTCACATCACGGATATCGGCTGTATATCTGTCTAATGCACCGAGTATCTGCCCGACTCGTTTATCTGCCGTATAGCGATCCAACGCATAAATTCTGGTCAACTCTTCGTTATCATAGTGACCATTAGTCCATTTCACATGGGTTAAGTCAATAGCATCAGTCACTCCAAAGTAATGAAATGGGCAAAGAAGCCGCTTTTCAATCGCATCAGGCAGTCGAATCTCTGCTGCCAGGTGGCCATCAAAATACTTCAAGATACTCTTTCCATCCATACGTTCCGGTGTAGCGGTGAGTCCAAGTAAAATCTTAGGCTTAAAATACGACAGAAGTTTCTGGTAAGAAGCTGCTGCCGCATGATGGAATTCGTCCACAATAACCATGTCATAATAGGCTGGATCCATCTTTTCCCAAAGTTTAAAACTGTTCAATGTCTGCACAGAAATAAAGAGATGTTCTGTCCGCTTTGCCTTATATTCACCTACTGCCAGATCCCCAAACTGAGGGTTCTTTAGTGCCTGACGAAAACACTGTATGCTCTGTTCCAAGATTTCCTTTCGGTGGGCAACAAAAAGAAGCCTCGATGTCTTTCCCTCCTTTTTCTGCCGTTCACAGAACGACCGATAATCAAAGGCAGAAATTGCAGTTTTTCCTGTCCCGGTAGCTGCTACTACCAGATTTCTCCAATGGTTCCTGTCAATCCGTTCCGCCCATAAAGCATCCAAAATTGCCTGCTGATATGTATAAGGTTTGATTTCGAAATAATAGCGCCCCTGACTTCCCGTCTTGCCACGATTTCTTACCGCATCAATTTCTGCTTCCAGAGCCTCTATATCCTCTGTATGAACCGTATTAAACCCAGGAGAATGCCAGTATCCTTCAAAGGAGGCTTCCATTTTCCGCATAACTTCCGGCATATCCTGTTTGGCAATTTTCATATTCCATTCCAATCCATCCGCAATGGCTGCATGAGACAAATTAGACGACCCCACATAGGCCGTAGAAAATCCACTATTCCGATGGAACATATAGGCTTTAGCATGAAGCCGGGTCCGATCCATATCATGAGACATACGGACTTCGGTATTAGGCAATTCAGTCAACACCTTTACCGCCTTGGCATCGGTAGCCCCCATATAAGTGGTAGTGATGACACGGAGCTGGCCCCCTCGTTCCGTAAAGCGCCGCAAATCAGGAAGTATCATAGTGAGTCCGGAAAACTTAATGAACGAAACAAGGAAATCTATTCGGTCAGAAGATAATATTTCCCGACTCAGTTCCGATGCCATAGAAGCTTCCGCCTTATCATTGGTAAAAAGGAATGACCTGGTCAACGGAGTCTCTGGGCGTACCCATTCCTGTTCCTTAATCTTATTCCGTCGATGTTCCAATGAGGTAAGCAGAAAGTTCTCTTTTACCACTTCTTCTTTCCCTTGCAGAACATCTGCCTGTTTGACCAATTCCTGAATCAGCCGGTTGATAACCGATACTTCTCTCTGCTTGGACTCTTTTCCCGTTCTGTCCTCATCTGCAATATCCTTCAATGTCAGTCTGACCAGTTTTTCTAAATATTTTGCTAAATAGGGTACTGCCTCATGACTGTCCAAATCTTCAAAATTAGCCCATATGGTTTTATCGGCCAGTGCCTTTTTTATCTTTTCCTCTAAGGATTGAGAGACTACTTCCTCATAAATCCCATCCGGTAAATGCTGTATATCCGACATAATCGTGATTCCTCCTGCATATTATATCCATTATAGCAGCCCCATAGGGAGAAAAATTAAACACTGTTTTCTCCATGTTATACTGAATATATATTTCAGGAGGTGGCTTATGGATTTTGAACAGGTTCTATCTTTGCGGCGTTCTGTGCGCCGGTTTCAGGATAAGGAGATTCCGGAGACTCTGATTGATAAGATGGTACGTGCCGGACAGTGTTCTCCTGTCGGCAAGGCGGATTTCTCGCATTATGCCATAGCGGTTATCACGGATTCTGACATTCTTTTTTCGCTGGCTGCAGAAGATGAGAAAATCACCGGGCGGGGAAATCCTGTATTTGATGCGCCTCTGGTATTCCTGATTATGTCCAGAGATGGCGCATTAGATGATTCGATAAAGCTTAATGCAGGAATTATTGCGGAAAATATTCATCTGGAGGCTACCAATCTGGGACTGGCTTCTGTCTGTGTATACAGTTTTATCCGCAACCTGAAAAACCGGAAAGAAGATAGTTCATGGTTACCCCGCATGAAGCTTCCGAAAGGATATCATCCGGAATTTGCTGTAGCTGTGGGGTATCCGGCAACAGAAATTAAAGAGCGTCCATTCCGCGCCCGGATACCGGTTTTCCGCTGAAGGAGGAGCTCATGAAACCATGTACTGTACTGGTCAGTGCCTGTCTCCTGGGACACAACGTAAAATATAATGGCGGAAACAACGACAATTCCGCCGTCCACGCTTTTCTTCGGGATAAACAGGTCATCCCCGTATGCCCGGAAGTCCTTTCCGGCATGCCGGTTCCCCGACCTCCGGTGGAACTCTGTAAAGGGCGGGTCATCAACGAAAAGGGGATGGATCTTACCGCCATTTATCAGAAAGGCGTGGACCGGGTGATTCAGCAGCTTAGAGGAAAATCTGTAGACCTGGCTGTCCTCAAGGCTAAAAGTCCCACCTGCGGAAACCGGGAAATCTACGATGGAACCTTTTCCCATCACCTCGTTCCCGGGCAGGGGCTCCTCGCCGCGGCCCTCACGAAACTTGGCATCCCAGTGCTGAACGAAAAGGATGTAGAGGCTCTCATGAATCGCTGATATATCTGACATGACAAAAAGCTCCATTTTTCCGGATTTTTCCTAAAAAATGGAGCTTTTGTCATGCTTATATTCCGTTCTTCTTATTTTTCAATGCCCAGGAATTTATAATCCTTTCCTTCTACTGCCACCTGAATGTCCTTATCGGCTACCGCATGGGAGAGAGTCAGCACCGCTTCTCCTTTTTCGTGAGATACTTCAGCCTGTTCTACTCCATCCAGTGCTTCCAGTGCTTTCTTTACTGTGGCTTCACAATGACCACACATCATTCCTTCAATTTTTACTGTTTCTTTCATTTTGTTTTCCTCCTTGTTCTGACTCTTTCCTTTGTAACTATATCCTGCCTGAGAAATGGCGGCCTCTATGGCCTGTTCATCAGGAGCCTGGGAACAGATAATCTGCACTTCTCCTTTAGAATGGTCGGCATGCGCCTCCTCAATTCCCGGAATCGTTTCCAGTGCACCTTTCACCCGGTTTTCACAGTGCCCACACATCATCCCCTCTACACGAAGTGTCATCTTCTGATTTTCCGGTCTGGTTTCTGTCCTCTCCTCTGCCACTTCCCTGAAGGCACGATGACGCATTGGCTTATCATGAGATGCATCATGGACAGAGAACAGGTTGAGCCGCAGCGCATTCAGACACACGGTGACACTGGAAATCGACATGGCCGCCGCTCCCCACATAGGATTCATATGGATTCCCGGATACAGCCCGGCAGCCATGGGGATAAGCAGTACATTGTACGCAAAAGCCCAGAAAAGATTTTCGTAGATATTTTTCAGTGTCTTCCGGCTGAGGCGTACTGCAGCCGACACATCGGTGAGCCGGGAATTCATAAGAACGATATCCGCCGAATCTACAGCCACATCGGTGCCGGTGCCAATGGCAATACCTGTATCTGCCCGAACCAGTGCTGGCGCATCATTGATACCATCGCCGACCATGGCCGTGCGTCCTCGTTTCTGAAGATTCCTGATTGTCGCTTCTTTCCCATCAGGAAGTACTCCTGCAATGACAGAATCCACACCGGCAATTTTGGCAATGGTGCGGGCGGTCTTTTCATTGTCTCCGGTGAGCATAATGGTTTCAATACCCATATTCCTAAGTTCCTGAATCGCCTGGGCGGAATCAGGTTTGATTACGTCAGCCACCCCGAGCATGCCCAGATATTCATCATTCTTTACAAAGAGAAGCGGTGTCTTTCCTTCCTCTGCCAGTCTTTCTGCCTCTTTCTGAATGGTGTCAGAAAGAGAGAGGCGGGAAGAAATGAATGCCAGGGATCCACCCATGAAAGCGTGACCTTCCACGGTGCCGGAAACCCCATGTCCCGGAAGATTCCTGAATCCGGTAATTTCCCGTTTTAAAAGACCCATACCTTCCGCCTTCTCCGTCACCGCTCTGGCTAGCGGATGTTCCGACGGGCATTCCAGCGCATACGCCAGAGAAAGAAATTCTTCCTCTGACAGACCGGCCGCCGGAAGGATATCCGTAATCTGCGGTTTCCCCTCCGTAATAGTCCCAGTCTTATCCAATGCCACAATCTGTATTTTCCCCGCATTTTCCAGTGCTTCGCTGGTTTTGAAGAGAATGCCGTTTCTAGCTCCCACTCCATTGCCCACCATGATGGCCACCGGAGTAGCCAATCCAAGAGCACATGGGCAGGAAATAACCAGAACACTGATACCATAGGTCAGCGCTTCTGCCAGACTGGCGCCCATTATGAGCCACACGATAGTGACTACGGCAGCGATACCAATGACTGCCGGCACAAATACAGCAGATACCGTATCGGTAATGCGGGCAATCGGCGCTTTGGTAGCCGCTGCATCGCTCACCATGCGGATAATCTGAGCGAATCCGGTATCTTCCCCTACCCTGAGAGCCTTTACCCGGATAAATCCGGACGTATTATGAGTAGCTGCGCTGACCTTATCCCCTTTGCTTTTATCCACAGGGACGGATTCTCCGGTAAGTGCTGATTCATCTACCGAGGTTTCTCCGGAAATGATAATGCCATCCGCCGGGATAGATTCCCCGGGCCGTACTGCCAGAATATCTCCCGGCTGCACTTCGTCGACAGCAATGGTGACTTCCTTTCCATCTCTTTCCACTACCGCGGTTTTCGGTGCAATTTTCATGAGCTGCCTGAGCGCATCGGTGGTTCTCCCTTTGGACTTGGATTCCAGCATCTTTCCCACCGTAATCAGGGCCGGAATCATGGCCGCTGATTCAAAATACAGCTGATTGCGGTACAGGTCCGCCACCAGGGAAATCGGAGCGCCCTGCGAAACCGCCACAGTTATCCTGAATAATACGTTCAGAGACCAGAGAAAGGATATACCGGACCCCAGAGCCACCAGGGTATCCATATTGGGTTCCCCCATGAGCAGGGAACGGGTTCCGGAGGCAAAGAATGCATGATTAATCCGCATCACTATGAGGGCCAGCAACATCTGCAGCACCGCAAGCCCTGCACAATTTCCATCAAGGAAATCAGGAAGCGGCATGCCCAGCATATTATGTCCCATGGTTATGGACATAAGGAGCAGAAGAAAAATAATGGACAGCAACAGCCGGCGTTTCAGTTTCGGAGTTTCCCTGTCCTTTAATGCCTCTTCTCCAGCGCAAAGCTGAGCCGCCACTCCGCTTTTTTTCTCTGCCTCCAGTGGGCGGGCCCCATACCCTGCCTTTTCCACGGCCTCCTCTATGGCCTCATCTGACGCATTTCCCTCCACTCCCATGGAATTAGTGAGAAGGGATACAGCTACAGATTTTACTCCCGGTACCGCCGATACCGCCTTTTCCACATGAGCCTGGCAGGCAGAACAGGTCATACCGGTTACTATATATTTTTTCAAATAAATCACCTTCTTTTATTTTCGTATGATGCCCCATCATTTCATCAGTTTCTGCAGCATATTACAGAGTTCGTCCACCTTACCTTCGCCGCCTTCACGGATTTCCTCGGTCACGCATCCCCGGATATGGGCTTCCAGCAGCTGCCTGTTAAAGCTGTGAATAGCGCAAGCAGCCGCGGAAGACTGCATAAGGATATCCGGGCAGTACGCATCATTCTCTACCATTTTTTCCAATCCTCTTATCTGTCCTTCTATGCGGCGAAGCCGGGAAAGAAGTCTTTTCTTTTCTTCCTTGCTCCGCCAGGTATGCCGCTTACAGCAACTTTCATCGGTATGATTTATATTTTCCTTCTTTGTATCCATAAATTATCCTCCTTTGCGTAATATACCCCCATAGGGTATGTTATGTCAACAGTCCAGCTCTGATTCTGCCGGCAGATCTACTGTCCTCCTTATATTTTTGTGTATGTACTTATTCGGTTAAATCTGCAACGATAAAATAAGTATACTATTAAAACATATGCGCCGACGTTGATTGTTATACTTAAATGTGGTATTATACCTACAAGATTACTGAATTAAGCATACATTTATTAAATTATATGTGTTTTCACAAAGGAGATTACAATGCGTATTGAACACGATTTTCTCGGCGAAATGCAGGTTCCGGATGATGCCTACTATGGTGTACAAACCATGCGGGCTATTGAAAACTTCCAGATTACGGGCCAGCGCCTGGATCCGGATTTCATCAAGGCCATTGCCATTGTAAAGAAGGCAGCCTGCCTGACCAATATGAAAACAGGCCGTATGCCAAAGGAAATCGGAGAAGCCATCGTGCAGGCTGCTGATGAAATCATTGCCGGCCAGATGTTGGATCAGTTCCCATTGGACCCGATTCAGGGTGGTGCCGGTACCTCCATCAACATGAACATGAATGAAGTACTGTGCAACCGTGCACTGGAAATCCTCGGTTATGAACGTGGCCGCTATGACATCATTTCCCCGAACAATCATGCCAATATGGCGCAGTCCACCAACGATGCATTCCCAACCAGTATCAAGGTCTGCATCCTGCGAAAAGCGCAGATTTTAAATGATGCCCTCATTAACATGGCCCGCGAATTTGAAAAGAAGGGCGTAGAGTTTGAAGATGTAATCAAGATGGGCCGTACTCACCTGCAGGACGCAGTTCCGATCACGCTGGGCGAAGAAATGACTTCTTACGGCTCTGTAGTCCGTCGCTGCATCTGGAGAATTACCCGCTCCCTCGGCGCCCTGCAGAATATTAACATGGGCGGCACTGCTGTAGGCACCGGCCTCAATGCAGAAGTAGAATACATTAAGAAGTTCCCACCGATTCTGTCCGATCTGGTAGGATTCCAGTTTGAATCCGCTCCTGACCTCATTGATACCACAAACAGCACCGACTGCTTCGCTGAAGTTTCCTCTGCGCTGAAGGTATCTGCCCTTTCCCTTATCAAGATTGCCAACGATATGCGACTCATGGCCTCTGGCCCACGCTGCGGCCTCAATGAAATCAAACTGCCACCACGTCAGCCAGGTTCTTCCATCATGCCAGGTAAGGTAAATCCGGTTATCGCTGAATTGCTGGATCAGACCTGCTATCACGTTATTGGCAACGATCTGGCTGTTACCATGGCTGTAGAAAATGGTCAGCTGGAACTGAACGTTATGGAACCAGTACTGGCATTCAATCTGTTCAATTCCTTCCGTTATCTCACCAATGCCATCAACACATTCACCAACCTGCTCCTCAAGGACCTGAAGGCCAACAAGGAACAGTGCCAGAAATGGGTAGACAACAGTGTAGGTATCATCACTGCCCTGCTCCCGCATCTGGGATATGAAAAGTGCTCTGCTATTGCCAAGGAAGCATATAACCAGGGTACTCCGGTCAAGGAAATCATCATGCGTGAAAAACTCATGACCAGAGAAAGAATGGAAGAAATCCTTTCCCCATTTGAAATGACCCATCCAGGGATTGCCGGCGGAAAGAAATAAAAAACAGACGTCTAATAGGGAATCGGCAGATCCCCTCTCAGACTCCGGATAAACAAAAAGCAGAAAGAATCGATTTTTGTCAGATTCTTTCTGCTTTTCTATTGCCCTGACAATATAGGATTACAGGACAATTTAGTCTGATAACCTGCTCCTCTGGAATGAAGGCTCCCCGTTAGGCAGTGTCCACACTTATGGGGATAGCATATAAAAAAGACAATTATGAGGATGGAGCATTCAAGTGACGAAGAGGAGCGGATCTCAGGGACTGTAAGCCTTCGAGCGTCAGTTCATCTTCGTCCGGCTCATCTTTTTTCCATTTCTTATGTAATAAAACATATACTGCTGCATAATCCCCGCAGTTTCCGGATAGGATACAAATGGATTCTGACCCCCATAATGTTCCCGGATTACCCGCTCAATCCATACATCTACCGGAGCCCGGGCTATGCGGTGATAGCCAAAGAGAGCTATGCAGTTGGCTACTTTAATCCCCACTCCGGGGAATTCCATTAGTTTTTCCACCAGCTTTTCATCAGTCAGGATGTTCCACTGGTAAAGATTTATCTTTTCCCGGCGCACTTTTCTCACGGTCTGATAAATGTAGGGAGCCCTGTACCCCAGAGAGCATTCCCGGAGGTCCTCCTCTGACAGACGGGCCAGCTCCCCTGGCCGTGGAAAAGTGTAAAAGTTTTCCCCGCCTTCTTCACAAAGGGTTCCTGCCTTTTCACACAACATCTCCACCGCACTTCGGATGGCCGGAATGGATTTTCTCTGAGAAATTATAAACGTTATGATCATTTCCCATGGATCCTGCCTGAGAATGCGTATCCCTTGGCTGTACTCTGCTGCCCAAGTAAGATAAGTATCCGAGTCGGGAATGGAACGGCGTATAGCGGCATAGGAGGCATTTAAATCAAAGTACGGTTTCCAGGTATGCTTCCAGTTCCACCGGGAGCAGTCCACCTCATACCGCCCGTCTCCCAGTTCCTGTATGTGCAGGAGATGTTTTCCGGTAATGAAACGATAGCGTCCATCCGGAATCTTCACCGGCCGGAAACACTGGCCGCTGTCAATGATGCGCTGCAGATTAAAATCATCGTGTATAGTAATTATCATAAATTTTCCTGTAAATCAGTAAATCAAAAGCGGGCTGGAGAAAACCGGAAATGTCCTATTTTCCCTATGCCCGTCTTTTTTTGTCATATTTTAAAGATGCGTCTTTGGATTCATTGTCGTAATGCCCGGCTTCCAGAGAACGATCTTTCCTTCCTTCCGGGAACGCTGTACATCAATAGTCCGCTGATTGGAAGAGCCTTTGAACAACAGGGTGATGTCCTTCTTCGCCAGGATAAATTCGCCATCTACCAGTACATCAATGCGTTTAAGTAACTCTTCCGTTTCCGGCATCACTTTGCAGAAATGTCCAAGCAGGTCTTTATCATACAGGTATCCGGTGTAACACCAGAGGTCTTTTTCGGGATAAGTCTCCTTAAACCGCTTAACCAGCGGAAGCAGTCCCTTCTGATTCACCGGTTCCATCGGTTCACCGCCCAGCAGAGTGATTCCCTGATAACAGTCCTGTGCCATCTGTTTCATAATATAGTCTATGGTTTCCTCTGTAAAAGGCTGTCCATAGTCAAAATCCCAGGTCATCTGGTTGAAGCATCCCTTGCAGTGGTGAGTGCATCCGGACACAAACAGGGAAAGCCGGATTCCCGGACCATTGGCGATGTCATACGTCTTAATATTTGAGTAGTTCAAAGGAACCTCCTGTGAAAAATCCATGATTCAGAAATGATAAAAGGTGATGTAAAAACGATGTAACGCTTTTGACACCACCTTTTACTGTATATATGCCTGTTATAAGCGCTGTATCAGGTCATACAGGAGCATATCAGAGGTGTAGTACTCTGTCCTTGATTTCCTGTGTACGGCCCTGGTTCCAGAACTGTGTGCCGATATAACCGCAGGTACGGCGGGCAACGGACATCTGATGCTGATCGGTGTTGCCGCAGTTCGGGCACTTCCAGATTAACTTGCCGTCTTCATCTTCAATGATCTGAATTTCGCCATCATATCCGCACTTCATGCAGTAATCGCTCTTGGTATTCAGTTCTGCATACATAATGTTGTCATAAATGTACTTCATTACCGTAAGAACCGCCGGAATGTTGTTCTGCATGTTCGGCACTTCGATATAACTGATAGCACCGCCTGGGGACAGTTTCTGGAAATCAGATTCAAACTTAAGCTTATGGAATGCATCAATCTGTTCATGTACATGAACATGATAGCTGTTGGTGATATAGTTCTTGTCGGTTACGCCCGGAATGATGCCAAAGCGCTTCTGGAGGCACTTTGCAAACTTATAGGTTGTGGATTCCATCGGTGTGCCATATACGGAATAACTGATGTTTTCAGCCTTCTTCCATTCTGCGCACTTATCGTTCAGTCTCTGCATAACCTTGAGTGCAAATTCGCGGCCTTCCGGAGTGGTATGGGACTTGCCAAGCATACGTACGCACATTTCGTACAGTCCGGCATATCCCAGTGAGATGGTGGAATAGCCATTGTAGAGGAGCTTATCAATGGTTTCGCCCTTCTTGAGTCTTGCCAGAGCGCCATACTGCCAGAGGATTGGTGCTACATCGGACACGGTCCCCAGCAGACGTTCATGACGGCAACGGAGTGCTCTGTGGCAGAGCTCCAGACGTTCATCCAGAATCTTCCAGAATGCATCCATATCCCCGTAGGAAGAGCATGCCACATCCACCAGATTGATGGTCACTACGCCCTGATTGAAACGGCCATAGAACTTGTGGCTTCCATCCGGATTTCTCTGGCTGTCTTCCACAGTGAGGAAGGAACGGCATCCCATGCAGGTGTATACATTGCCCTGCTTAAGCTGCTTCATGATCTTAGCAGAAATGTAGTCCGGTACCATACGCTTAGCCGTGCACTGTGCAGCCAGTTCGGTAAGGTAGTAATATGGAGAATCTTCGTGAATGTTGTCTTCATCCAGCACATAAATCAGCTTCGGGAATGCCGGGGTAATCCATACGCCCTTTTCATTCTTCACTCCCTGCATGCGCTGGCGGAGTACTTCTTCAATAATCATAGCCAGATCTTCCCGTGTCTGGCCTTCCGGTACTTCATCCAGGTACATGAACATGGTTACAAACGGAGCCTGTCCATTACAGGTCATCAGAGTAATCAGCTGGTACTGAATGGTCTGAATACCGCTCTTTACTTCTTCTGCCAGACGATGCTTTACAATCTTGGCAATCACTGCATCATCCAGGGATTCCCCGCATTCTTTCCGTTCTTCTATAACCTGCTTCCTGATCTTCTGGCGACTTACATCTACAAAGGGTGCCAGATGGGACAGTGTGAAGGACTGTCCGCCATACTGATTGGATGCTACCTGCGCAACAATCTGGGTAGTTACGTTGCAGGCAGTGAAGAAGCTGTGTGGCTTTTCAATCATGGTCTGGCTGATAACGGTTCCGTTCTGCAACATATCTTCCAGATTGATAAGGTCGCAGTTATGTTCACGCTGAGCAAAGTAGTCAGAATCATGGAAATGAATAATGCCTTCCTTGTGTGCCTTCACAATCTCTTCCGGCAGGAGAAGACGTTCTGTCAGGTCCTTGGATACTTCACCGGCCATATAATCGCGCTGTGTGGAGTTAATTACCGGGTTCTTATTGGAATTTTCCTGCTTTACTTCTTCATTGGACAAATCAATCAAAGAAAGGATTCCATTATCCGTAGTATTGGACTTACGGGAGATTTCTCTCTTATAACGATAACGGACATACTTCTGGGCTACTTCGTAGGCGCGCATTTCCATGATGCCGCGTTCCACCATATCCTGAATATCTTCTACGTTTACCGCATGAAGCATATTATTTACCGTCTTGGCTATGGTATCTGCTACAGCACGGATCTGAAAATCATTCATCTGGTGAAGTTCACTGACTTCCCTGTTGGCTGCAGCAATCGCATTGATAATCTTATGTCCATCAAATGCTACTTCCTGACCATTTCTCTTTATAACTCTTGTCTTTACTTCAATCAGATCACTCTTCAGCGGTGCCATATCCATAACCTCCATAAACATTCATAAAACTTCAGTATTTAAAGGCTTTTTGCCTTTTTTGTTTAGTTTAGCCTATATACAATATGTTGTTCTTATTATTTTTTCAACGCTACATATTGTGTGGAGTCCTTGACTATAATACTCCGCCTGCAGCATATTTTCAACCGCAGTTTATGGCCACTTTTCTGGCCATTGTACTTTCATTCATTCTCAATATCCCCCAAAAGTCAATCGTACATGTGCTTTTTCGCCTCCCTTTTTTATAAATTCACCCGGAGAACCCATCCATATCTTTTTTGCATACAGGTTATTACCCTCAGGTATACTTCAGGCACATTCGGCGTTTACTGCCTGTTCGTAATCTGTAAATCACGTTTATCCCTCCCTTTCTGTAAACCACGTTTATCCCTCTCTGTATATAACCATTATCTTTACTTCGATTCTGGTTGGTCTCCAGTTCCCTTTTGCGATAAAATAAAAGGACAGAAGGTTTCATTCCTTCTGTTTCCACTGAAAATATTCATTTACAAACAATATATAGTATACCCGCCCCTGCCCGTGGGCAGGAAAGCGTCCATTGCAAGGAGAAACTATGCGTACTTATTATGATATTGGATTAAATCTGTTTGTCCGTTCATTTAATGACCCTGAAAAAATCATAGCCGATGCCGAAGCGGCCGATGTATGCTGCATACTCACCGGTGCTCAGCCGGACGATAATGAAAAAGTGGATACCTTTGTCCGCACCCACGATGTATACGGTACTGCAGGTATCCATCCCCATGTAGCTCAGCACGCCACACCGGCCGACGTACTCCGCATAAGGGAAATCGTATCCTCCAACCCCCGCATTGTCGCCGTAGGAGAATGCGGCCTAGACTATGACCGCATGTATTCTCCCAGAGAAAAACAGCTCTCCGTATTCCGGTCCCTCATCCAGGCTGCGGAAGATCTCAACAAGCCGCTGTTCCTTCATGAACGGGAAGCAGAAAAAGACTTTATTTCCTGCTTTTCCGGCCACGAAGATATCTGCCACAGGTCAGTAGTCCATTGTTTCACCGGAAACCGTCAGATGGCCGAAAAACTCATTTCCATGGGATTTTACATCGGCATCACCGGATGGATTTGTGATGAACGCCGTGCCGACGACCTCCGGGGTGCGGTAACAGCCATCCCACTGGACCGTATCATGATTGAAACGGATGCACCATATCTCACCCCCAGAGGATTCAACCTGCCGCGCACCAACGTACCACAGAACATAACCTATGTAGCCGAAACCCTGGCTTCCTACATGGGCGTCCCCACGGAGGAACTGGTAAAGCATGCCAGAGAAAACACCGAGCGCTTCTTTGGAATCGGAAAATAAGCCATCCATTTTGCCCTTCTTTTACCCCGGCCTTTCAGCACCGGGGTATTTGTGTTATCATGTTATAGGCAAAATTACGATATGTTAACAAATTTGAAAGGGGAACCACTATGCAGGTAAATATTATTGACCACCCGTTAATCCAGCATAAGCTGACCATTATGCGCAAAAAGGAAACCAGCTCCGCTGATTTCAGAAAGCTTCTGGAAGAAATCACCATGCTGATGGGCTATGAAGCCACCCGTGACCTTCCTCTGGAAGATGTGGAAATTGAAACCCCGATACAGAAGACAGTGGGCAAGAGACTCACCGGAAAGAAAATCGCCATTGTCCCGGTACTCCGCGCCGGCTTTGGCATGGTGCAGGGGCTTCTTGACCTGATTCCATCTGCACGTATCGGAGTTATCGGTCTGTACAGAGATCCGGAAACATTAAAACCGGTAGAATACTACTGCAAGCTGCCAAATATTGAAAACAGAAGCTTCATTATCGTCGATCCGATGCTGGCCACCGGAGGAAGCTCCGTAGCCGCTATTCAGATGCTCAAGGACAACGGCGTAAAGGATATCCGTCTCATGTGCCTGGTAGCTGCACCGGAAGGCGTAGATACTGTAAACAAAGCTCATCCAGATGTAAAGATTTACACCGCCGCTGTAGATGAATGCCTGAACGAACACGGATATATCGTTCCAGGCCTCGGTGACGCCGGAGACAGAATCTTCGGAACCAAGTAAAAAACAGGTTAATTCTTTCAGAATTCAAAAGTGAATTCCGCCTGTAACTGCGAATACCAAATAAAAGAGGCTGTGCAAAAATGATTTTTCATTTTTGCACAGCCTCTTTTGCATTCTCGATTTTTATGGGAGGCTATTCACAGAATCCGCCTCATTAAAGTTTCGGAGATGTTTTTGGCGTCCAGAGCCGAAGGTTTGCAATCCATGTGCCGCCGGCTCATCTCTGTCAGTTCATTTTGGTTCTGCAAGCTCTTTACGCATCAGAATCCGCTGAGCATACATCTCTGTCAGGTCAGGCACATTCCCGCTCTTCCAGACCCAGTCCGGAGCCAGAGCTGCCGCTTTATCCCTTGCCGCCGTGAGATCGTAATATACGGCCCATTTGGCCTCCACCTGGGCATGTCCCTCCTGCCGGAGAAGATAGGCCGGATGAAATGTGGGCATCACCGGAATGCCATGCCAGGATATCCAGTGTCCCCGGTTTCGGATAATTCCGGCTTCCCGGCCAAGGAAGAACCGGAGTGCCGGTTTGCCAAGTGCGACGATGACTTTCGGTTTCACCAGACCGATTTCCCTTACCAGCCAGCGGGATGCACAGAAATATCCTTCCTGCTGCGTCGGTGTCCGGTTTCCTCTGGGGCGGCATTTTACAATATTGGTTACATATACGTGGTCGCGGGTAATCCCTACAGACAGCAGGGCCCGGTCAAGAAGCTGTCCGGACGGCCCGATAAGCGGCAGTCCGTGTTCATCTTCCACACTGCCAGGGCCCTCCCCGACCAGCATAAGCGGTGCCGGGCATGGGCCTGTAGAAAGGACAGGACCATGCCCGCCTTCCCGGCGGAGCGGACAGGCCCGGCAGTGATAAAAATCCCTTTCCATGCCTTCATAATCCATTTCCTCCGGAGGTTTCTTCTCTTCCGCCTCCCGGTCCCACCAGTCTTCATTTCCCCATAAATCCATACGCTCAGCCCTTTCCTGACGTGCTTACATGTCTTCCGGTTCTTCCTGGTTCGTCAGTTCATAGAACAGTGTGAACTGACCTGCAAAGTACATCTCAATGGTCCCTACCGGGCCATTACGGTTCTTAGCCAGGATGACTTCGGTCGCATTGTTCTTTTCATCATCATCCTGCATTTCCTTGTTATAGTAAGCTTCACGATACAGAAAGCCTACCATATCCGCATCCTGTTCCAGAGAGCCGGATTCACGTAGGTCCGACAGCATCGGGCGATGGTCCTGACGGGATTCCACGCTTCGGGACAGCTGGGACAGAGCGATAACTGGTACGTTGAGTTCACGGGCCAGACTCTTTAAGGAGCGGGAAATCTCAGAAATTTCCTGCTGCCTGTTTTCACTGGCACGGCTGGAGTTTCCCCGCATAAGCTGGAGATAGTCAATCATGATAATATCCAGGCCCCGTTCCGCCTTCAGCCTTCTGGCCTTGGAACGGACTTCGGATACGGAAATCCCCGGAGTGTCATCAATATAAAGCGGAGCATTAATCAGATGACCTGCTGCCGCTGCCAGGTTCCTCCATTCTTCCTGGCTGGTAATGCGCCCGGTTCTCAGTTTCTGGCTGTCAATCAGTGCTGTGGAGCAAAGCAGACGCTGTACCAGCTGTTCTCTCGACATTTCCAGAGAAAAGAACGCTACCGTCTTATGATCACTGGAAAGCGACATATTCTTGGCAATATTAAGTACGAAAGCGGTCTTACCCATGGATGGACGGGCAGCAATGATTATGAAATCGCCTTTCTGAAATCCGCTGGTAAATGCATCCAGCTTGGCAAACCCAGTAGAAAGCCCGGTAACGCCCTGCTTGTTCTGAAATTTTTCATTGATTTCTTCCAGTGCATGCTGCACCGCTTCCCCGATAGGGATGAAATCACTCTTTCGTTCATCCTTGGCTACTTCCAGAATGCGCCGTTCTGCATCATCGACAATATCCTGCACGGATTCGCGTTCGCTGTACGCATTGTCAGCAATGGTACCAGCAGCATCAATCAGATGGCGGAGTTTTGATTTTTCCAGCACAATCTTAGCATGTTCCCCTACCGATTTGGTGGAAAACACCTTCTCTGCCAGGCTGTTGATATAGATGACTCCTCCTACATCATCCAGTCGTCCCATACGGCGAAGTTCTTCTGTGACTGTAAGAATATCCGCTTCCTTATTGTTTCTTGCCAGATTTAAAATAGCTTCAAAAATAATACCGTCCGCATCCCGGTAAAAGTCATCAGACCGGAGCATATCTTCTGCGGTGACGATGGCCTCCTTATCCAGAAGCATGGCCCCCAGTACGGCCTGCTCTGCATCCAGATTCTGTGGCGGCACACGGCTCACCAGCATATTATCAGTGGAAGTATTTCTTCTGCCGTCATCTCGTCGGTTCCATTTCTTTGTTTCTTCCTGTGGCATTATTTACTCCCCTTCATTTTCTGTTTTTTTCTTACCAGCATATGTTCCAGTATATCCTGTATGGTGTCTACCGGGATAACCTTCATATGCATATATTCACTGCCCATATCCGGGGCATTCTGCTTCGGTATGAGGATGGCCTTCATACCTCCCTGATGGGCGCCAAACGCCTTTTCTGCAATGCCACCCACAGGCTTTATCCTTCCTGACAGGGAAATTTCCCCGGTCACCGCAATATCCTGACGCAGCGGTTTTCCTGTAAGTGCCGAAATGATGGCACAGGTAATGGCTGCTCCGGCAGAGGGACCATCAATATTTCCTCCCCCTACCACATTGACATACACATCGTAATCAGAAAGGTTCTTTCCTGTAATCATGCGCACCACCGAGCTGGCATTGGTTACTGAATCTCTGGCCATGGACCCTGCGGTGTCATTAAAATGGATGGTTCCTTTTTCTCTGTTTCCCAGTGGGTGTACCACCGCTTCTATTTCAATAGTGCTCCCCCAGTAACCGGCAACCCCCAGTCCGTAAATATGTCCCACCTGAGGCACCGGGGATGCCACGCGAAATTGCCACGGAGTCAGATGGGCCGACCGGGCTGCTTCTTTCAGTGTATCCCTGGTAACGGTGACCTGCCTGCATCCATCCGCCTCATAAACAGACAGGCTATAAGCATCAGTAAGCAGGCTTACCGCCTTTCGTCCTTCCATGGTATATTCACTCACCATATCCGGCACCCCATCTTCCAGCTTTACCTGAAGACGTGTGGCCGCCTCTCTAACAATGCGGGATATATCTTCCGGCTGCAGGGGATTAAAAAACACCTCAGCACACCGGGATCGGATAGCCGGACAGATTTCATCCGGCTGACGGGTTGTCGCCCCAATGAGGATGAAATCTGCAGGTGCTCCGTCACGGAAAAGCTTCCGGATGTAGGAAGGAATGGCCTTGTTATCTTCATCATAGTAGGCCGATTCAAAAAATACCCGCTTATCTTCCAGCACTTTCAGCAGCTTATTGAGCAACAGCGGATCCAGTTCTCCGATTTCATCGATGAACAGTATGCCCCCATGAGCCCTGGTAACCAGGCCCGGTTTAGGTTCAGGGATTCCGGAATCTGCCAGATTTCTTCTAGCTCCCTGATAAATAGGGTCATGTACTGAACCAATCAGCGGATTGGTCATATCCCGGTTGTCCCAGCGCAGGGTAGTACCATCACATTCCACAAACGGCGCATCCGGCCCGAACACCGAACTATCCCGTTTTTTAGCTTCTTCCAGTACCAGTCTCGCCGTGGTCGTTTTGCCCACACCTGGCGGACCGTACAGAATCAGGTGCTGCGGATAAGGAGAAGCAATGCGGGCTGCTGTGGCTTTAACTGCGTCATCCTGCCCCACAATATCGGAAAGCTTCTGCGGGCGCACCTGAGCAAGAGCTGCGTCGGTAAGATGTATTTCATCCAGGGCTTTCAGCTTTTCCAGTTTATTCCTTTCCTGCTCGGTTTCCCCTGCTCCCTCTTCTTTCAGGATTTCCTTCCGGATTTCATTGACATAGTCCTGCTGCCGTTCTTCCAGCCTGGCAGCAATCTTCCGTTCCAGCCGCTCTTCCACTGCGCGCCGGGCCAGCAGTTCAGACAGCCGGTTTTCCAGCTTGTCCATCACTACCGGCATATCTTCCGGCGATGGGGGAATATGATAATCCCTGCTTTCCAGAATCAGCCGCTGCAGACCAAGCAGTCGTTTTCCTGGATTTTCATCATGTATATATTTCAGTGCATCATACTTTCCGGCGTTTATAATCAGCTGTTCAGGTCCTACTGTCCCTGCATAGATCCGGTAAATGGCGTCTATCTGTTTTTTCAGTTCATCCTGCCTGATTTCCTCCTCATCACCCCGATGAAAAAGTCGATTCAGCATATTACTAAGCTCTTCCATACCCGCCTCGAAATTTCTGTATTTCATTAATCTGTAAAAATCCGTCTCCTGCAAAAGATTATTTCTCTATTTCCCCTTATTTTAGCATAAATGCGTCTTCCTTTATAACGCCGGGATTATAGCATTGAAAAAGGGAAAATTCCATATTCTCTCTGCTGAAAGAATATGAAATCTTCCCGTAATTCAGTTAAATACCATTTACCGCCCTGTTTTATCAGGCAAAATCACTGTCTCCCACTCCGGATTATTCAATGGTCTGCCGGTCATTTCTATCCATCATGCCATAAATGACCCATCCGGCAAATGTGAGAAGTGAACCATAAACCATGGCATCCGAGCCTGATGCATAGCAGGCATACAGACTGTACACCGAAGCTATCACTACCGCCATGTTTGCCAGTATCCGTTCGCGGCCTTCGCACCCGGCCAGCCGCATAATCCGGGGAAGAGAACCTATAGATAAGAAGAATGGAATCAGGTTGGTTACGACGGCCAGAGTAAGCAGAATCATAAACTGTTCATTCAGCGATGGAGAAATCGTCATCAGCGCCATAACCGTCTGAACCAGGGTAAGGAAGATCAGCGCAGCCATGGGTGTTCCGTTGGGAATACTCTTGATAAGGAATTTTGGAAAAAACCCTGCTCTGGCGGAATCTCTGACAACATTCGCCACGGTAAACTGCCATCCGCAAAGAGAGCCTACACACGCCACAATAAAGCAGGCATTAATCAGCTGTCCCACCAGGGGAGAAAACATCCTGGCAAATACCAACCCAAATGGTGCTGTACTTGCTGCCAGTTCAGAGTCAGGTACAATCCCAAAAATAATGCTGGTTGACGAAATATTAATGATAGCTGCCAGTACCGTACCACCTAAAACTGCCAGCGGCACATTCTTTTCCGGATTTTCCACAGCATCCATATTGGCACAGGCCGATTCCATTCCCAGGAGTCCCCAGATAGTGACCGCAATGGAATCTGTAATGGTCTGGCTTACCGGAAGTGACTGAACATTCCAGTTAGTCATGTAGGTATCACCGGAAAAGAAGAATATCCCTGCCACAATCAGTACCAGGATTGGAATCAGCACGCCAAAGAACGAATTACCTGACAAGATACCGGTCAAACGGGCTCCGCCAAAATTACCTGACGTGCAAATCCAGAGAACTGCTATGGTGGAAACCGCCGTCATTATCGGACTGAGCTGAATGCCCATAAATTCGCCCACATATCCGATGATGGAAATGGCAATCGCCACATTGGCAATAATCAGCGATATGGCATACGTGAAGTTAACCAGGAAATTACCGGATTTCCCAAACGAATATTCAGCATATCCGCCCAGGCCTCCCCCCTTTTTTACTGTACAGTCCGCACTTGGCAAATGCATAGGCCAGTGACATGGCACCCACCGTGGAAATAATCCATGCAAACACAGAAACCGCACCCACCTGAGCCAGCTGGGAAGGCAGCATGATAATACCTGCCCCAATCATGTTTACCGCAGTGACCAGCGTCAGCTGCCCCAAACTCATTTTATTTGTCTTACTCATTAACAGAACCTCTTTTCTGCACACAAAAAAAGAATATGCGTACCGCTCTCACTGCCACGGCGACAGATCGCTTTTGTAATGCCACGACGACATACCGATCTTATCCACCACGGCGGCGAAAGCTCACACATACTCTTTTGAAAGTCTGTTAATGTGAACTGTTAATTGTTATGCTACATAATTTATAACTTTCTGTCAATCCCCCCACTCAGGCCAAAAGTTTAGCATTCTGGAGATACCTGCTCATCTTCGTCGGATAGCCTGGGTTGCCTGATACCTGTTCCTCTGTATATTTGCAAATTAATCTCAACTCTCTCCACTCAATTTCCGTACCTTCCATTTCCCCAGAAGACACTGTACTTATTCCATCTCATCCAACGTGAGAGTAAAGCTTCTGGCAAAATGATTGAGAAACCAATCTGCTTCTCTGCAGTGCATATCCTCTATTTTCTTCTTTATTTCGTCATGTGCCTTTTTGAACTCATGATTGCCTGCCCGAAGCTCTTCCACGCACTTCAGATAGGCTGACAGCGTATCCGCCGCCTTGGCCAGCGGCCAGAGTTCATCTTTTTCCATATCTACCACATAAGGTTTATATCCTGGCCGCATTTCTTCCGGCAATGTGCGAAACAAACGTTCTCTGGCCATCATTTCAATCTTTTCATACTCCCCGTGCAGTGCCGGATTAAAATATTTTACCGGTGTAGGCAGATCCCCGGTAAACACTTCACTGGCATCATGATAAACCGCCAGCATGGCGCAGCGCTCCACATTGCATGGCACATGAAATACATCCCGGCGTATAACCGCCAGCGCATGAGCTATGGTGACCGTCTGCAGTGTATGTTCTGCATCATTTTCAGGCCACACGCTCTGCATAAGTCCCCATCGGCGGATTAGTTTAAGTCGTGCCAGATAAGCAAAGAAAGAATTCATTTCATCTTACCCCAGTCATTTCCATAAAACCAGAAATGGGATACCGGTCCATGCCCATGTCCCACTTTTTCCACAGCGGCTTTCCGAATAGCTCCGGTAAGATATTTTTTTGCCAGAGCTGCGGCCCTGGCGGTGGAATATCCCTGGGCCATATAAGCGGCCAGGGCGCTGGATAAGGTGCATCCGGTGCCATGAGTATTTTCCGTGTCTATTTTCTCTCCCCTGAACACGTGAAATGTTTCCCCATCATAGAGAAAATCCGTAGCATCGTGGACCTTATGCCCCCCTTTGATAAGTACCGCTTTCGGTCCCAGGGCCAGTATTTTTCCGGCTGCCTGTTTCATATCCTCTTCGCTGCCGATGGAAAGCCCGGAAAGCACTTCTGCCTCCGGAATATTAGGAGTTACCAGAGTAGCCAGTGGAATAAGCCGCTCTTTATAAGAAATGACCGCTTCCTCATCGAGAAGTCGAGCTCCTGTAGTAGCCACCATTACCGGATCTACAACCAGAGGTGCCCGGTTATTCTTTTCAAGAAAATCCGCCACGGTTTCCACCGTTTCCCGGCAGGACAGCATTCCGGTCTTCACCGCATCGGGAACAATATCTTCATAAATGGCCATAAGCTGTGCCCGTATCATGGCCCGGGACACGTTTTCCACCATATTTACCCCCAGGGTATTCTGTGCCGTTAAGGCACAGATACAGCTCATACCATAAACCCCCAGTGCGGAAAAAGTTTTCAGGTCAGCCTGAATCCCTGCGCCGCCGGAAGAATCCGAACCGGCAATGGTAATACATTTCTTTAACATTATTCCCCCTCGGATTCCCGTCGGGAATCCTCCATCATCTTACAAAGTCCCGGAGTAAGAAATCCCAGAAGTTTGCCTTCTCTCCAGGCCACATCATAACGTATAACCGCCATCGATGCGGGTGTAAACTTCAGTGCAGCAGAAACTATGGAAAGCAGATAGGATTGCAGAATCGGCTGATGACTTACCAGAATCAGCGGCCTGCCTTCCCGGATGAGCTGCGAAGAAGTCAGCACCCAGGATGCCTGAATCAGTTTGTCTGTAACCTGGACTCCCTCTGCGCCGGAAAGCCCGGATGCCAGAATTTCTGCAGTTTCCCGGGTTCTCCGATAGGGACTGGACCATATGGTCACCGGCTGTTTTCCCAACAGCTGATTTAGCAATCTGGCCGTCCTTCCTACCTGCCGACGTCCCTTTTCCGTCAGCCTTCTGGCCCTGTTGGAAATTTTTTCAGTTTCCGGTTCTGCTTCGCCATGCCGCACCAGAATGATATACATAAGTTCCTCCTCCATCTGACAGGAATCCTTCCTGTCAGATCAGTTTATCCAGCCAGGATTCTCTGTTTCCGGAAACTTCCGGCTGGGATACATCTTCAATATCGGTTCCTTCTGTTGTCACCACATCTTTATCCGTCTGGCCATTAGAATAGGTGATATGCACATTGGTCCCCACCGTTGTATAGGCCAGTTCCACCGGTGCCCCATTACACAGAAGGCGTTCAATAACCGCATGCCCATCATCAATACGTATAATGGCCGTAATCCGGTTTTTCAGCTGTGTCCTGGTTTTGTCATCCTTACCCGTACCTTCCTTTACCTGCACCCGTTCAGTAAGTTCCAGTACAGAAAGTTTCTTCATCTGCCCGGATGTCATATATACCCGGCTGGCCGGAAAGTCGAAGGATACACGGCCATACATATAGCCCTTAGCGGTTACGGCAAGATATTCTCCGGCCGGTTTTACATCCGAGGCCCTGCGGATAAATAACATGCCATCTACATTTTTCCCTGGAATGAGATATATTGTCTGTCCTTTGTCAGGCACATTTTTCCCCACCCACACAGCACTGGTAACGGGGATATATACACTGAGATAATTTCTTTCTGCAAAATCCGGCTTAAAATCCACGGATGCAGGTGACTCATATACCGCACCTTCGGAAAGAACGGTCATATAGCGATTTCTGCACCAGAACATAAGCACACATTCCAGCGACAGAAGCAGGATAAGGACGATAAGCTTATTTCGTCTGCTCATTTGTGTTTCCTCCTTTGTCGTCGGGACGTCGGAAAACAGGAACCGGTGGCACCGGCCAGTTTTCCTGTTTCCCTGTTTCCGGAATCTCTCTGCTCCGGTGCTGTACCGCCAGCTGATTTTCTGCAAAAGCCCCCTTATGTTTTGCCGGCCGCTTCAGTCCCTTCCTTCTGTTTTTTCTGCGGGGCCAGTAAACAACCAGACACACAAATCCCATAACCAGACCGGCAGCAAGGAAATAGATCCCTCTCTGTGCCAGAGTCAGTGTGGAGTCCAGCATACGGAGGGCACTCATAGCAAAAAGCAGGATAAATCCAAGCATCCCCTGCCAGCTCCGTCCGGTCTGAATCCCACGCAGTATGACACCCAGTGAAAGAACCACTGCAGTAAGAGTGATAACCAGGCCGGAGGCCGCACCGGATGTATCCCACAGGGAAAGGAGCGCCGCACCCAGCATGGATACCGGCACCATACCGGAAGCCGCTGCCAGCCATTCTCTCTTCTGCAGCGCCTTCATAAGGACATACAGATTCAGAAGGAGAAGAAGCCCGAAGGCGCCCCAGAGGAGCCATCCGCTTTCCTGACTCAGCGAAGCTATCCAGAGCTGTCCAAACGAACTGATTCCCAGCACGCCGAACATGGCGGTGGAACCAAGGAAACGCACCGCCATCCCTGCCGCTGTGTAAGAACGCATCATGGATCCGATAATCCAGGTGAAGGCGGCCGCTTCGGAAAAGAACATCATTTCCCAGAGCATATTGGTCGTCCGGGAAATAAGGAACAACACTCCGGCGGTCCAGCACCAGGAAAGGACGATGAGACTGTATTGTCTGTCATTCTTCAGAAGAGTAAGAAGGAAAGGAACGAGGGCCGCCATGAGTCCCCAGGAGGCGGTGACTATCCAGTCATGACCGCCTGTCACAGCAGCCGCGGTGGCAGCCAGCACACAGGCCACACTGAGGGACAGGGAATCCATAAGAAACGTGAGAATCAGAAGAATCACACCGGCTCCCAGAAGCAGCAGCGGCAATGTGCCGGGGATAAAGAAAGTGTCCTCCAGGAGATAGCATGCCAGGAGCAGGGACCCACCGTGGAATGCACAGAGAATTTCCCGGGCATAGTCCGGAACGCAGTAACGCGTCACCGTTTCCTCCTCCCGGTCACTTTCATCCATATAGGCAGTTTCCATACGCCGTCTTACTACATTTTTCCAGTGCCCTGTCACCGGAACCTTTCGGTCCAGTGCCACCAGGGCCAGCATAAGCAGTGCCGACAGAAGAAGCGGAATCATAGCGGTGACAAAACGCTGTCCCTGAGTGAGTCCATTCCAGAATGAGGATCCAAGGGAAAGCAGGCCTCCCCCTATGGACAGCGAAGCCATAATGAAAAATATACCCTGATAGGAATGAGATTCTTCCCCATACTGTGCCAGAATGGCATTCCCTTCAGAAGGTGTAATCAGGTCATTCTGCACCCACTTTCTGATTTCGGCTTTAAGCCATCGCTTACTGCTCATACATTTTCCCTCCAACGTAAAAGAAGAACCGCATATAGCGGCTCTTCTTCTGCATGTTTACTTAATAACCAGAACCGGGCATTTAGCACGGCTGACCAGATAGCTGGAAACAGAGCCCATGAAAATTCCCTTGATCGGCCCAAGTCCCCGGCTGCCCATAACAATCAGATCGATGTGATGGTCATCAGCAAATTCAAGAAGAGCCGGTCCTGGAGAACCAATTTCAAAAACTTCTTCGTGCTTTACACCTTCCGGAACCATCTTCTTAGCTTCTTCCAGATCTGCTTTGCACTGGTTTTCCAGATCCTGAGCCAGTTTGGTTGTGAGGCAGCCTTCAGCAATAGAAACCTGATCGAAATTGCTCATAGCCGCTACCATATTACAAATCGAGGCAATATATACTTTAGTGCCATCACCGGCCTGTGCCAGTGCGCAAGCCTGCGCCAGTGCGCTTTTTGCATGTTCGGATCCATCATAGGGGACCATAATATTTTTGTACTTTAGCATATTACCCACCTTCCAATTCTCAAATATTCCATCGGATAAAACACAGTTATTTCACATATCTGTTATTTTTATTCGACTTTACTGTATTGATTATATCACAAAATAAAGGCAGTCTATGCGATAAAGCATAAACTGCACCCATTTATTTATTTCTATGTATAATCCATTTTGTCATTTTACAAATCAGAATTCTACCATTTCCTCATGCCAGGGCATATGTTCATTATGGAATGGAATCACCTTTCCAAAAGTGTTTTCCCTGACAATCTCCTCCATCTCTGAGAGCGAGGTATGGTTAGGCCATACGGCCAGATGGATGCGCCCGCTTTCCACATACTCCCGGGCCTGACCATATCCATGCAGAGGTCCGGTAAGCAGCACCGGTATGTCCGGATTCCGATCCACAAGCTGCCGGTTTTCCGCCTTGCCCAACTGAGAATCGGTGAGGAAATAGATGCCGTTTCCTTCCAGTGTCTTCCCATCCCAGCAGCGGAACCTGTCCAGAGGAATGTTAAATATTTCCTCATTTACGAAATAGTGCCGTCTCGCCAGGGACTGCCACTGATTCCACAGGTTTTCCGACATGAATATCGGGCGGTCAAATCCCGGAGTCAGCGCCAGCGCCGAAGCGATTGACAGTCCCCGGCCATGCAGGGATACCGGAAGAAGGACAGACTTTCCACCTTCCATAAGGGAAAACAGGGTATCCATCACCTGCCGGCGCATAGGCTGCGCATACAGTCCCCTGTCCAGATGAGCTTCCATAATGGCCAGATCCGCGGTTATGTCCCGTATGGGCTGGCAGCGGTAGAACACATCGCCTTCCCGGTAATCCCCGGAATAAAAGACACGCTTGCCCCCCACCTGGATCAGATACCATACCGAGCCGGCGCAGTGCCCCGTAAGTCCCCATTTAATCCGCACATCCGGCAGCAGTTCCAGTTCCGGTGCCGTGGAATCAAGAATCATAGTGTTCTTCGGCTTGTATGACAGCTGCTGATACGTCCGGTTGGACATGAGCACCGGCCCGGTATACCCCATGTCTTCCACATATTCAATGGCTCCGGAGTGATCTTTATGGGAATGGGAAAGAAACAGGAATTCCGCTTTCTCCAGCTGTTCCGCCGTAAAGTCAGGGATGCGGTTGAGTCCGTCCGTGGATACACCGCAGTCCAGAATAAACGCATGCCCGTTTCCTGCTATATAAAATGCGTTACGGCCGCAATCCCCGCAGCCGCCTGCTATAACCAGTTTCAAAAGAAGCCTCCATTGTGAATCAGATTGCAGATATTATATCATTTCCACTTCGTTTTACACTAATTCATAACATATCGCCTATACTACGTACTTACAAGGCTACCATGATCACGCCGGCAAAGCAGAGCAATATGCCCACCCAGTTGATTCCTGTCAGCCGGTCATGAAACAGGGCCACCCCCACCACCGCAAGCAGGGTGGATGTCAGAATGTCCGCAACCAGCGCCCCCTGACTGACCTGCCAGCCGTTGTGGTACATGAGGATGAATCCGGCCTCCAGTCCGGGAACGAACAGCCCGAACAGCAGATAATGAAGCGGTGTTTCCTTCCATTCTTTCAGCAGCGGTCCTTTCCGGGTAAGCACGCCGGCCAGAAAGCAGAGTACACTGGCCAGCAGATAGGCACCGGCGATTCCCAGAAACTGATTGCCTCCCACGGGAATGCTCCGGCTTACCAGATGATATCCCAGGTTGGCGGCTATCACAATGGCCAGAGAGCCGTAATAAAGACCTGTCTTATGCATACGTCGCGCCTACCTTTCCAGCATAATCACACCGGCAAAGCAGCACAGCACGCCGGCCAGATTGATAAGGGACAGATGTTCCCCGAAAATAAGCATACCGATGAGGACGAGAAGGCTCGTCACCAACACATCCGCGGTAAGCGCTGCCTTGCTGACCTGCCATCCGCTGTGATACATGGCGATAAATCCCACTTCTACGCCCGGGACCATGATACCGATAAGGAAATAGTGCCAGGAAATCGCCTGCCATTCCTGAGCCAGACTCCCCTGTTTTGTAAAAAGGAAGCAAATCATGCAGATGATAAAGCCTACCACATACGCCATGCCCACTCCGATAAACCGGTTTCCACCATCCGGAACACCACGGCTTACCATGTGGTATCCCAGTCCGGCCGCCAACACCAGCGCCAGCGCGAAATAATGCATAAACATGGTTTTCTCTCCTTCCCTGCGGCACAGCTCCTGCTTTCGCCGTAAGCCAACGAATCATCCTATCTCCATTCCGTACTTTTCTTCTGGAAATCACTGAAAAGGCACCCCTTACAGAACATGCGCTGTATTTCACGGCACAGGCGCAGCCTGCATGCTCTCAGGGATGCCACGATGGTAATCCGTCAATACTCAATATGAAATCAGTGTATCACGGTTTAAAAAATACTGTCAATGCAGGCAAAACGGCCCGGCCATCCTGCCTTGTTGGTTTGTCAAACATATGTTACACCGTACTTGATGAAATCATGGAGTGTATC